>Ga0136846_1235953_pt1 | contig 26097 bp, 20 predicted proteins | sample HopSoiMetagenom2_FD_96841 | JGI IMG/M metagenome (GOLD analysis project Ga0136846, IMG submission 96841) | Grasslands soil microbial communities from Hopland, California, USA - 2 Assembly 2016 (version 4) | ecosystem: Environmental > Terrestrial > Soil > Grasslands | place: USA: Hopland... | reverse complement strand
TGATGTGATGTCTTCGGAAGAGGCGAGGGAAATGGCAAAGGACAATCCGCTGAGTTTTTTGCACGTGAGCAAGCCGGAAATTGATTTGCCGCCCGGGACAGACCTTTATTCGCCGCAGGTTTATGCCAAAGGCAAAGAGAATTTCGAGCGGCTCATTAAGGAGGGAACGCTCGTTCAGGACGGGGAGCCGCATTTTTATCTTTATCGGCAGATTATGGGAAGTCACTCGCAGGTTGGGCTCGTGACGGTCGCGAGCTGCCTGGAGTACCTCAAGGGGATCGTGAAGAAGCACGAGTTGACTCGCCCGGACAAAGAAGACGATCGCGTGCGCCACATCGAAGCGTTGAATTCGCAGACCGGACCGGTCTTTCTGACATACAGTGCAAATGCGGAACTGGATGCTCTGTTCTCAGGAATCACGAGCGGCGCTCCAAACGTCGATTTCAAAGCGCCGGATGGGGTGCGGCACACCTCGTGGATTATTTCTGATCGGGCCACAGCAGATTGCATCGAAAATGGCTTCGCGAAAATCCCCTTTCTTTATATCGCGGACGGACACCACCGCAGCGCCGCGGCAGCCCGCGTTTTTAAAACGCGAAAAGGAACTGGGGAAAGCGGGTCGTTTTTGGCGGTGATTTTTCCGCACGATCAAATGCAGATTCTTCCATACAACCGCGTGTTGAAAGATTTGAACGGAGTGGCGCCCGCACAACTTCTGGAAAAGTTAGACGGCGTGTTCATTGTGAAAACGCCGGGAGTCGCGAAACCGGCCCGCAAACACGAACTCGGATTGTACCTGGAGGGGAAGTGGCATACGCTGAATTTTGGTCCGCGCTTTGCCGCCACCACAGATCCAATCGAAAAGTTGGACGTGACACTGCTGCAAAAGTACGTGCTCCAGCCGATTTTCGGAATTGACGATCCGCGCACGAGCAAACGGATCAATTTTGTGGGAGGAATTCGGGGGACAGGCGAGCTCGAGAAACTGGTGAATTCAGGCGAATACGCCTGCGCGTTCTCAATGTATCCGACAAGCATCCTGGATTTGATGACGATCGCCGATGCAGGAGGAATCATGCCACCGAAAAGCACCTGGTTTGAACCCAAACTGCGCGACGCCATGTTCTGCCACATGATCTGACGATATGTCCCAGCCGCGCCTCGAACGCAGCTTGCGTGTGACGTTCCTCGGAATGTTCGTCAACGCGCTGCTGTCGGCAATCAAGATCGTCGTCGGGATTATAGGAACGTCCCACGCGCTGGTTGCAGACGGGGTCGAATCGCTGGCGGACCTGATCAGCTCGTTCATCGTCTGGCGCGCAGTGACCGTCGCGGCTGCGCCTGCGGACAAGGAACATCCTTATGGACACGGCAAGGCGGAGCCACTCGCGACGGCGGTGGTTTCAGGCATTCTGTTAATGGCCTCGCTCTGGATTGTTTTTGGCGCGGTCGAGGACATCACCACGCCGCATGACAGCCCTGCGCCTTATACTCTCGCGGTTCTGGTGGTTGTGGTCGTGATCAAAGAAGCGCTCTTCCGCTTCGTGATGCGGACCGGAATGGACCTGGAAAGCTCCGTGGTGCGCGCTGACGCATGGCATCACCGCAGTGACGCGATCACCTCCATATTTGCATTCCTGGGAATCAGCATTGCGCTGATCGGCGGCAAAGGCTGGGAAGCCGCTGATGATTACGCGGCAATTCTTGCGGGAGCGATCATTGCCTTCAACGGGTGGCGTTTACTCCGGCCCGCCATGGATGAATTAATGGACGTCGCGCCGGACCCGCGACTGATCCGGGAAGTCGAATCTATCGCCGGCAAAGTCCCCGAAGTCCGCCAGGTCGAAAAATGTCTCGCCCGAAAAATGGGGAACGAATTTTTCATCGATATGCACATCGAGGTGAATCCGCAAATGACAGTCCAGGAGGCGCATAACGTTGCTCATAATGTAAAGAACGCCGTCAGGAGGGCGATTCCCGCCATTCGTGATGTTCTGGTGCACGTGGAGCCGGACAGAAGGTAAACTGCCGCCATTTGTCGATTGACGCGGCAGCCCTGCATCAGGAATCTACGCGCCAGCTTTATGCCGAAGATTCAGCGCGCAGTACTTTCCGTATTCGACAAGACAGGTTTGGTTCCTTTTGCTCAGACACTGGCGAAAGCCGGGGTGGAACTGATCTCGACCGGCGGGACAGCCAAGGCATTGCGTGAGGCGGGTCTTGAGGTCAAGGATTTGAGCGAGCACACTGGTTTTCCGGAAATGCTCGACGGCAGAGTAAAGACCCTTCACCCGCGCGTGCATGGCGGTCTGCTTTACATTCGCGGCAATGCCGCCCATGAAGCGGCGGTTCGGCAGCATAATATCCCGCCGATCGATCTGGTCGTGGTAAATCTTTATCCCTTCGAAGAGACAATTGCGAAGCCGAACGTCAGTTTGCACGAGGCGATCGAAAACATCGATATCGGCGGACCTTCAATGTTGCGCAGCGCCGCAAAGAATCACGAGAGCGTCACGGTCATCATTGATCCGGCGGATTACGAAAAAGTGGCGAGTGAAATTGCCGCCGAAGGGAGAACGAGCCTTGAGCTCCGCCGGAGACTTGCGGCCAAGGTTTTCGCGAGGACATCGGCTTATGACGGGGCCATCGCCGGATACTTGGCGAAGGCATTTGAAACGAGCACCCGCGGCTTGAGCGATCTTCCGCCGGAGTTGAATGTACGCGCGAAACAGGCGCAAACATTGCGTTATGGCGAGAATCCCCATCAAAAAGGGGCGCTTTACGGGAACTTTTCAGAATATTTCCAGCAACTGCATGGCAAAGAGCTTTCGTACAATAATATTCTTGATCTGACGGCGGCCGCGCAGTTGATCGCGGAATTCGAAGGCGAACCTGCGACCCTCGCCATCCTGAAGCACACCAATCCTTGTGGTGTGGGACAAGCGGAAAATTTGAAAGCAGCCTGGGATAAGGCCTATGCCACGGATAAACAGGCACCGTTCGGCGGGATCATTGCCGTGAATAAACCGCTGGATCTCGCCTGTGCGGAATCGATTTCCGAAATTTTCAGTGAAGTGATCATTGCACCGGAGTTCCACGCCGATGCTCTTGACCTGCTGCAAAAGAAGAAAAACCTGCGACTATTGCGCGTGCTGAAAAATCCGGCGAAAGCGGCGGGTTATGATTTGCGTTCAGTCGGCGCGGAATCGTATCTGCTCCAGGAACGCGACTCGAAACTCACGACCGCGCAGGACCTCAAAATCGTCACCAAACGCAAGCCGGGTAAAGCGGAACTTGGTGCGATGCTTTTCGGGTGGCGGGTGGTAAAACACCTCAAATCGAATGCGATCGTGTACGTTGGTCCGGACCGAACGCTCGGTGTGGGGGCCGGCCAGATGAGCCGCGTCGATTCCAGTCGCATTGCGGTCTGGAAGGCCAGCGCGGCGGGCCTCTCGTTAAAAGGGAGCGTGGTTTGCAGCGACGCATTTTTCCCGTTTCCAGACGGTTTAACAGCGGCCGCCGAAGCGGGAGCCACGGCGGCGATTCAACCCGGCGGCTCCGTTCGCGATAATGACGTTATTGCCGCCGCCGATGAGCGGGGTATCGCGATGGCCTTCACCGGCACGCGCCATTTCCGCCATTAAACGAAATTTCAGTTTTCGGACGATGAGCGTATATTGACCAGCATGCGGTATTTAGTGAAGGCCCGAGTCAAACCGGGCAAAGAGAAGGCGTTATTAAAAGCGGTTGAGCAGAAGACGCTCGGACAGGGTTCGATTGCGGGCGATGAATACGTTTACGATATGGAGCAAGCACGGCTCGCCGAGGACGGCGCCGCGCATTGGGTCGAGACTTGCTTTTGTTCCACACCACTCGAAGAAGAGCGTCCATACTGGGAGCAATATTTTGAGCTGCTCCAGGTTAAAGACGCACATTCCCGCCGGAATTGCCGGCACGAAAATGGGACGGAAGCCTGGGCCTGTTGCGATTGCGACTGCACCAAGAGGCTGGAAGAGAAATTGAGCAAAAAGGGGAAACCGTTTTTACGGGTGCTTGAACAATCCAAATAGATTCGTGTCTTATCATTACTGGAAAGATTGCTATTTTTTCACAAACTGAATAAAACAGCCTGATAAACATGAAGATGAAATTTTTCGGGTGGGGCTTTTTCGCAGCGATCAGCATGATGTTGACGGGATGCTCGTCGATACAGAATTATTCTATCCGTTCGTACCAGGGACCGCTGCCGATGGAAGATTACCGCAGTATCAATCCGGTAGCCTACGGAATTCCCGTGGCAACGCGTTAAGCAGCCGCAGCGTGATCCTCGCACTCGACGCAGGGGATCTCCCCGATTCGCCGCCTTTGATACCAGGCCACCGCAATTAAATCATAGATTCCTCTCCAAAGGCGGTTGTGGAGACCGTATTTGGAAACTCCGGCGATTCGTTGCCGATGATTGATCGGAACTTCCTTCGTTCTGGCTCCGGTCGAATGCACCAGGACCGGCAGGAAACGATGGATCCCATTAAATGGAAAGAGCCCTTTTAAGACCTCTCTCTTAAAAACCCGGACAGCGCATCCTGTATCGCAGAAATCAACTTTTAGAACCCAGTGGCGCGCCTTTCGCGCGACCTTCGTGGAAACACGGCGCAGCCAATCGTCCTGTCGCTTTTTGCGGACCCCACAAACAAAATCGCAGCCGTCCATCGCCTCGAGCAATTTGGGGAGGTCGGCCGGCTCGTTTTGCAGATCGCCATCCAACGTGGCGATGACTGGCGCAGTACTGGCGAGAATCCCGGTCCAGAGAGCAGCGCTTTGCCCCCCGTTCTTTTGATGGCGCAAACCGCGAACGCGAGGATCCATCGAGCGGGCCTGGATGATTTTCTCCCAGGTGCAATCATCGCTCCCATCGTCGACGAAGATTAACTCGTAATTCAGCTGCCGATCTGAAAAAGCGTTCCGCACCTCCTCGGCAAGCGGCAGAACATTCGCTTCCTCGTTATAAACCGGGACGACGATGGACAATTGCTTTTCCACGATCAGTATCCTAAACCAAAGAGACCATCCCTTGAAATCAAGTAGAGGCCGCTAAACGAACTCAGCGGCCGAATGATCCGGCCCTGCGGCAAAACCGGAGCCGCCCAATCAAGCGCCGCCGCTTGCGTAGTACGTGTCCACCTTTTGGGCGACATCTTTGTAGCCGATATCCACTTCGTAAATATGTTTGTATTCGTTGATCGCCTCAGCGGTTTTGCCCATTTTCTCAAAGGCATTGCCGAGGGCATAAATCAGCTCCTTCTTCTCTTCATCAAAACCGACTTTCTCCGCAATCGCTGTTTGCAATGTTTTCACGGCAAGGTCATTCATGTTGCGACGGCCGAAACTTAATCCGAGGTAATAAAGCGACGCGATCCGCTTGTGCGGGTTCACCTGTGATTTCTGGAATTCCTGAATCGCCTCCCCAATCCGCCCAGCCTCGAAATAAAGTTTACCGAGTTCATAACGAAATTGCAGGTCATTCGGATATTTCTCGACTCTTCGTTTGGCTTCAGTGATGCGAAATTCATCCCGTTGTTTCTGAAGCGTATCGCGTTTCTCCACGTAATCAGGCGAGTTCGGGTCGAGCAGGGACATCTCGTGCTCAAGTTTTTTTACGAGCGTATCCGAAACGGCTTTTTCCAATGAAGGATCTGCGCCGCCTTCGGTGCTCCGAATCTGTTCGTAGAGCCCCAGGGCTTTATCGAATTCCTTTCTCTGGAAGTGCAGATCCGCAATTGAGCGGAGCAGCCGCCGGTTGTCCGGTTCTTTTTCGAGGCGGGCGGTGTAATCCCGAATAAGGTTCAGGGCAACGTCTTCTGATTTAACCGTTCGGCTCTCCTGCTCGAGTGCAGCCGCCTCACCCTTGTCTTTCAGAATGTCTCGATAGGAGCCAGTCCCTGAGGCTAGGCCGTCATAGCCGCCTTCGCGCAATGTTTTCCTGGCGGCGACGTTCTTCAGCGCCTGGTCGATATCCGGATTGCCGGGATGGGCTCTTTTGATGTCCGAATATATTTTTTCGGCCCGGTCCACTTGCCCTGCGGCCGCTAACGCTTCACCCAGGCGCATTCCGATATCCAGGTCGTTCGGCGAATTCTTATAGCAAATCTCGAGGGATAGAACAGCGGTCTTTGGCAAATCCAGGGACATGGCGGCTTCCGCAAGCATTTTATTAGCGGCTCCGTTGCCTGGGTCGGAATTCAAAATCTGTTCGCAAGTGGCGAGTGCATCCACGGGATTGGTCCGCAGTTGAATCTGTGCTTTCGCGAGCAGCGGGGAATTGCTCGCCTTGCCCAAAACTTTTTTGAAAAATCCGCTATTGCCGGCGTTGGCGAATTGGCATGCGCGAAGCGCCTCCCGGCAGGGATAAAAAGTGGGCTCGCCTTGCAGCACCTGGTTGTAAATGGCTATGGCGTATTCATAATTCTTCTTTTGCAGGGCAGCGTTTCCTTTGTCATAGAGCTCCCGCAGATTCCTCGGAATGTCAGCTAAGGTCTTTTCGGCCATGTTCGTAGGTTTAGTCTTTGCTCAAATCGCGTTCCATTTCCATCCTAATGTAACGTCCAACACCGATATTTTTGATCATGTGCAACGCTGTGCGGGACTTTCAGTTAATTGGACAGTTCAGCCGGGATTTCATTCGAAGCCTCCGGCTGATTCAGTGCGTTTGCCTGGAAGTGATAAGGTTTGGACAACGTACATACGCTCGGGTAGTATTTTCCACTATCAGTCGGGGCATGTCAGGGCTGCGGGTGCGTCAGCCTTTGAACTTTCAGGATCGATAAAGATGAAAAAACTATATTCACTCGGCATCTTTTCAATTTCCGCGATTTGGCTTTCCTGTGTTGCGATCGAGCCGTCGGTGGCAGCGGGCAAATGGCCGGCGCCTGTTCCGAAGAACGACTCAGCTTCGAAAAAAGAAGATAAAAAAGATGGGGAAGAGAAGAAAAAGCCCTACGCCGACGAAAAAGCATTCAACGACGTGGTGAAGGACATGGAAGTGGTCAAAGGCGTTTTCACGTTTTACCGGAAAAGTGATGAAAACCGCATCTACATGGAAATTCTCCCTTCGCAATTGGAGGAGACTTTTCTTTTTGGAGGAAGCATCGAGCAAGCTGTCGGCGAGCGGGGATTGTACAGCTCGCAAATGGGCGGGCAGTTTCCATTTCAGTTCCGGCTCGTGGGGAAGAGTGTCCAATGGGTCATGTTAAATACCACTTTTACCGCTTCCAAAGACACTCCTGCCGAGCGCGCCACCAAGCGTTCTTTTGGGAATTCGATTCTCGGTTCGGCCCGAATTCTTTCGCAACCGCATCCGGAGCGAAAAAGTTTTCTGATCAATATTTCAGATCTTTTGCTGACGGATATTCCCGGACTGGCTTCAGCCTTGAAGGAAACATACAGGCCTTCGGATTACCGCTTCGATCGCGGCAACAGCGCGATTACAGGAATAAAAGCATTCCCGGAAAATGCATTGTTCGAAGTGTGGCTGCATTTTGTCAGTGATAATCCAAAAGTGAATTCGCTGACTCTGCCGGATGAGCGCAGCATCCCGATCCTGGTCAAATACGATTTTTCGAAATTAAAACAAACCGATTACAAAACGCGCTTCGCCGATGATCGGGTGGGGCATTTCCTCACGCTGCAGGAGGATTTCACGTCAGATCGCCCCAGCTCGCCTTATGTTCGGCGAATCCACCGCTGGAACCTGGAGAAAAAAGATCCAAACGCCGAGATTTCCGAACCGAAGCAGCCGATTGTTTACTGGATCGAAAATACCGTGCCGGTCGAATACCGCGAATGGATGAAGGAGGGAGCGCTGCTTTGGAACAAGGCCTTCGAGCGGATCGGTTTTAAAAATGCCATCCTCGTGAAACAGCAGCCGGAGGACGCGGACTGGGACGCGGCAGACACGCGTTACAACACAATTCGCTGGTTCGCGGGGGTGGACGCCTCTTTCGCGATCGGGCCTTCGCGCGCCAATCCCTACACGGGCGAGATCTACGATGCCGATATTGGAATCAGTGAAGGAATCATTCGATCGATTCGCCGCAATGGCGAAGAGTTCATCGCTCCGATTCTTCCGCTCGGACAGGAGGGGATCAAACGTCCTCACCTCGCCTGGGATCGCGATGAGGCCAACTACTGCGAATATGCCGACGGACTCGCGCAACAGGCGGCTTTCGGGACGAGTGTTCTTGAGGCGCGCGGTGCTTTCACTCCGGAAATGGAACGGCGGATGATGAAAGAATTTATCATCGAAGTAACGGCTCACGAGGTCGGCCACACCCTCGGACTGCGCCACAATTTCCGGGCCAGCACCCTGCTCAAACCGGATGAGCTCCTGAACAATGAACTTACAGAAAAGGTCGGCCAAAGCGGTTCGGTAATGGACTACAATCCAATCGTCCTCGCCGGCAAAGGCGAAAAGCAGGGGCACTTCGTTCCCGTGACACTTGGCCCGTATGACTATTGGGCAATTGAATATGCCTACAAGCCCTTCGCCACAAATGAAGAGGCCGAACTGAAGAAGATCGCTTCTCGCGCGGCCGATCCGCAGCTTGCCTATTCGACGGATGAAGATGCGCTCGGCACCTACTCGCCGAACGCCATGGATCCGCTTGTGAATCAATTCGACCAATCATCAGACCCGCTGAGTTACTTCGAAAAGCGGGTCGCGATCATTAACGAGCTTTGGAACTGTATGGATTCGAAACTGGTTCGCGAAGGTGAGGGGTACCAGATTCTTCTCCGCGCCCTGATGCGCAGTCTGGGAGAGTACAATCGCGGGCTTCTGACCGCGTCCAAATTCATTGGCGGCTTGTACCATTATCGCGATCACGTGGGCGACAAAGATGGCCGTGCGCCGTTCTCGCCTGTGGCCGCGGAAAAACAGAAACAAGCCCTGGCCTTCATGCAGAAGTACGCATTCAGCGAAGAGGCCTTCAAACTTTCGCCAGAGCTTTACAATAAGCTGGCGACAGAACGCTTGCCCGGTCTCGATGGACTGAATGGCCTGTCCAACGGCCAGCGCATCGATTATCCATGGCACGATTCGGTTCTGGGTCTGCAACGGGCCGTGCTGCAACGATTGCATGCGCCCGTGACGCTGGCGCGCCTTGAGGACAACGAGCTCCGTTTCAAAGCGGGTGAGGAGCGCTTCACGATGGCGGATATGTTCGCTGGTCTTGAAAACGCCATCTGGTCGGAACTCGACCACTCGACCGCCGAAATATCCAGCATGCGCCGCAATCTTCAGCGCGAACACCTCAAAACACTCGCTCATCTGGCCGTTCGGAGCCCGGCGAATGTTCCGGAGGATGCCACCAGCCTGGCCCGCGCCTCATTGAAGCGGATCAACGGGAAGATCTCCGCGACGCTGAAATCAGGCGCTCTGAAGGACGCAACTTCGATTGCTCACCTCGAGGAGACTCAAGCGCGGATTAACTCCGCGCTGGACGCGCAACTCGTGAAAGCATTGGACTAAGAATCGCGCGAAACAGACTTACAGAGGCGGTTTTTCCCAGAGTTCGGAATAGAGAAGAGAAAAGTTGAATTCTTTCCGGGCAATTCGCCGCAGCCCAGAATCCTCCATGTAGGGGGAGGGATTCACGATCCTTCGCCCCGGCAGCCTGGTTGCAAAACGAAAAAAAGCATAGGCGAGGGCGAGCACGAAACGGGCCCGCGCTCCTCGAAAAAAACCGTTCGGGACCTGGAAATCAGCAACGTTCCAGATACCGCCAATCCTGAGCAGACCGGTGGTTTTTCGAACAAGGATTCCGAGTTGATCCTCGGTGAAACAATCGAGGAAAAAGTGGGTTGCGATCGCGTCGAATGTTTGTGCGGTTTGGAATTCAAAAATATCCTGAACTTCGAAAGAAATCGTGGCCGTGTTCAGACCGCGGGCCAGAAGACGATCGTGAGCCAGTTTCAGCATTCGAGCGCTTTGATCCAGACAAAGAATCCGAGCTGTTGCGTTTGCCCGCAGGAGAGCAGGAAGAAAACGGCCATGACCCTCGCCAAGCAGGAGGATCGATTTCGCATTGGCCATGCGTTCCAGGAAGGCCGTGCGGCAGAGTTGGAGTTTGTTTCCGGCGAGAACCTTTTCGAGCCAGGTGTAATGCGGCGCCAGGCGGTCAAAGCTCATGTTGAACCGAGTGGGACTCCCACAGCCAAAAGGCCCATGCGAAAAGGCCCCCGATCCAATACATGAGGACGTCGCGCCAATCGCCGACAGAGTGCCTGACAAACTGCGGCCCAATCCATTCGAAAAGGAGAGACCAGAAAATAAGGATCGCGATGGTTTCGGTGAGTGTTGGGAAAATGTCCGAATTGCGCAGCTTGAATCTGCGGTAAATCCAGAGCAGAACCGGCAGGGCCGCCGGTATCAACAGAAGATCGTTGAACCAATTGTGGAGAAAGGGAGAGGAAAACCGTGGTTTGAGAATCCAGCGGTTTAAGGCATAAAGCAATGAAGCGGCGAGAAAGATCGGGTCACGAAGGTAGGCGAAGTTCCGCATTTCAAAGGAGGCATAGGATCAAAAGACCGAACGCGAACGCCACAGCAAATTTCGTAACAAAAAGAACCATGGGATAATTTAAAGCCAGCCGGAAAAGATGCAAAAGGGAATTTGCAATGGACGGTACAAGTACGCATCTGGGTAAAAGTTCGCAGCGGATCATGCACGTCGTGTTTTTTTCAGTTCTCGTCACCGAAGCAGCAGTTCTTCCTCAACGCGACGGGCCGCGGTTCAGTTCAATCGTCGATGCTTCGACTTTAATGAAATTGAGAATGACCGGCGCGAGAACCATTCCGGGAATGCCCATCAGCCGTTCGCCAATCAGCAGGCCGAGCAGAGTAAGCCAAACAGGATTTTTAATTCGGTCCCCGATGATTTTGCTGTTCAGGAAGTATTCGAGTTTGTGAATGACGACCAGATAGACAAGGGAGGCAATGGCGAGTTGGGGAGAAACGCGAAATGAGAGCGCCACAACGGTGCTGTTGCTGATCAGATTGCCAATAATCGGGAGCAGCCCGCAGACAAAAGTGAGGACGATGACCAAGGCGGCATATGGGAGACCCACGATCAGAACGTAAACGGCCGTAAAACAGGTATTCATCAGCGATATAATGATCTGGGCGCCCATAACGCGCGCAAAGCTGTCGTAAAATGATCGGAATCGCGACACGATCTCCTCGCAGGCAAACGAATAGAGATTATTTGGAACGGTATGCCGACCGCGGTCCAGGTCGAGAGCCGGATTGACGAAGATACTGATCGCAACGACAAACCCGATTAGAACGAAGGCGAATTCCTTCGTGGCGATTCTAGCGAAATTTCCCAGGTAACCAAGTTTTGTCCGAAGCCAGGCGACGGTTTCTTTTTTGAGATCGTCAACTTCTGTCTTCGGCAATGAAACGCCATATGACTCGGCGTAAGAGCGGATTTTCGGGAGGGATTCATCGATAATTTTTGGAAGGGCATCGACTGCTTGAGTCAGAAAATAGGCGAACAGGTAAAAGAAAGAGCAGACCAGGACGACGAAAAGTATTCCAGCGAGCCATTTGCTCCTGAAAAATCTGAGTTTCTCTAGGGCGAAGTAGGAGAAAAGCACAGTCAATAAAGGCGTCTCGAGGTTCAGCCACCCCGCCAAAACGAGAATTAGAAAGAGCAGCCAATAGCCTAAAAATCTGGTTTGAAATGCTTTCACTAATCTTTATTTAAAAAGCCACGTGAGCAACGGCGCGATGGCCAGCGCCGGCAGGTAATCCGCCAGCGGCACTTTCTGAATATCCAGAAGAACGACGGAAATGCAAAGAATCAACAGCCCACCGGCGGCGTTGATGCTGTCTAACAACGACTGGTTCTGGAGATACGTTTGAGCGGACCGGGCGGCGAGGGTGATGGTCCCCTGATAAGCAAGAACGGGAATGGCCGCGAAGATAGGACCGATCCCGAACGGTTTTACGAAAGCCATCGTAGCGAGGCCGTCCATCGCCGATTTAATTCCGAGCGTTTGAAATCTTCCGGTGAGCCCATCTTCGACCGACCCCAGAATCGCCATAGGTCCCACGCAAAAGAGAATGGTGCAGGTGACGAAACCTTCACCAAAGCTCCGCGCATTTTCCGTGGCCTCACCTTGAAACTTTTGTTTGGCGTATTCGCCAAGTTTATTGAGGCGCTTTTGGAGACCGATAATCTTACCGATGGCATTTCCGATAATGAGGGCCGCCAGAACAATGACGATTTCTTTCATGACCTGACCGAAGCCGCCATTGATCGATTGCCATGTCGTTTTCATCCCGATCCAGATCGTCGCGATGCCGAGAATGAGTTTGATTCGATATTCAATCCTGGGCGAAAGCTGGCGCGCGGCCGTCAGACCGATAACCCCGCCGAGGAGAATGGCGCCGACATTGAGAATGGTTCCGAGCATTGGCGAACGCAAGATAGCAGGCAAATAGTCGAACTTCCATGCTGGAAAAGAGGCTGCTAACTTTGGCACGTGGACGTTTACTCACATCCGACATTTAAAATGGCTTGCCAGCAGTTTGACCTGGTGGCGGAGCGACTGGAAATTCCCAAAGACGAGTGGGCCCGGATAAAATATCCAAAACGCTCAATGAGCGTCGCCCTTCCAATTCGGCGGGACAATGGCGAGACGGAGGTCTTCGGCGGGTACCGGGTGCAGCACCATTTGACTTTGGGACCGACAAAGGGCGGCTTACGCTATCACCCGGATGTGGCGCTGGGCGAAGTGGCAGCGCTGGCCATGTGGATGAGCTGGAAATGCGCGCTGACCGGTTTGCCCTACGGCGGCGCAAAAGGAGGAATTACCTGTGATCCGCGTAATCTTTCAGTCGCGGAGCTGGAGAGACTGACGCGGCGTTATACGCAGGAGATGATTCCGTTTATCGGCCCGCAGGTGGATGTCATGGCGCCGGACGTTGGAACGAACGAGCAAACGATGGCTTGGATGATGGATACCTATTCGATGCAGATCGGCCACAGCGTCCCGAGCATTGTAACGGGAAAACCGGTAGCGCTTGGCGGTTCGCTCGGGCGGCGGGAGTCCACCGGAAAAGGGGTGGCTTACCTGATTAATCGGGCGATGGACACCGTGGATTTGCATCCGAGCCAATCGCGGGCGGTGATTCAGGGGTTTGGGAATGTAGGTTCCGTGGCGACTTACGCACTCGCAAACTACGGGTTGAAGATTATTGCGGTGAGCGACGTGAATGGCGGGATTTACAATGAGAAGGGGATCGATACCTGGGCCCTGAATGCATACGTGCAGAAAACCGGGACCGTGCGCGGATTCATCGGAACCGAAGAGATTAGTAATGAAGAATTACTGACGTTGCCTTGCGAAGTGCTGGTCCCCGCAGCGCTTGAGAGGCAGATCACAGAAAAGAACGCAGCGAAGATTCAATGCCGAATTTTGGCCGAGGCGGCGAATGGGCCGACAACGCCGGAAGCCGACGTGATCATCAATCAGCGCCCGGAAATTTTTCTAATTCCGGATATTTTGTGCAACGCAGGCGGCGTGGTCGTGTCCTATTTTGAATGGGTGCAGGACCTCCAAAGCTTTTTTTGGACGGAGCAGGAAGTGCTCGACAAACTCAATCGAATTTTGGAAGGCGCTTTTCTCCAGACCTTGACCATGAGCCGAAAAGAAAAAATTTCGATGCGCCTGGCAGCTCTTACGCTCGGGATTAAGCGGGTGGTAGATGCCAAGAAGTTAAGGGGCTTGTACCCGTAGCATGAGCACGGAGTTCAAGGATCATTTTTCAACCGTCTCGGCGCGCTACGCCGATTTCCGGCCCCATTATCCGGCGGAATTATTTGATTACCTCGCGACCCTGGCGCCAGCGAACTCCACGGTTTGGGATTGTGCCTCGGGAAATGGACAGGCGACCCAGGCCCTCGCGAAGAAGTTCGGCAAAGTAATCGGGACAGATGCGAGCAAGCAGCAGATCGAATCGGCTCCGCGAATTCAGAATGCAGAATTTCGAGTGGCGCCCGCGGAAGAGAGCGGGCTCGGAGACGAATCGGTTGATTTGATTACTGTTGCGCAGGCGTTGCACTGGTTTGATTTGAAACGGTTTTTTGCGGAGGCAAATCGTGTCTTGAGGCCCCGCGGCGTGCTGGCTGCTTGGGCGTATGGAATCAACGAAGTGGAAGGAGACGAGGTCAATCGGATTGTGCGGGAGTTTTATTCGAACGTGGTCGGACCTTATTGGCCGCCGGAAAGGAAGCTGGTTGAGGAGGGATATCGTTCCATTCAGTTTCCGTTTACAGAAGTTTCCGTTCCGAACTTCCGAATGGAAGCCGAATGGAGCCTGGACCAATTATTGGGTTATTTCAGCACATGGTCTGCTACACAGCGGTATATCAAATCGCGGGGCGAAGACCCGATCGTCGAATTGCGGAAGCAACTAATGCCGCTGTGGGACAGGCAAGACAGGAAGATCACTTGGCCGCTGGCCCTGAGAGTTGTGCGGAAGTAGCCGAACTTAGGCGAGAAGCTTCGTTACAACTTCCCCATGGACGTCGGTCAGCCGAAAATCACGTCCCTGAAAGCGGAACGTAAGTTTTTTATGATCCAGTCCCAGAAGATGCAGCATGGTCGCGTGGAGATCGTGAACGTGCACCGAATCTTCCACCGCGTTGAAGCCGAGCTCATCCGTTTGACCAACACTCTGGCCGGGCTTCACTCCACCGCCGGCCATCCACATGGTGAAGGCATCGATATGATGATTCCGCCCGGTGGTATCACGATTTTCTCCCATGGGAGTGCGGCCGAATTCACCCCCCCAAATGACGAGGGTCGAATCCAACAGGCCGCGAGATTTAAGATCTTTGACAAGAGCAGCCTGGGCCTGATCCACATCGCGGCAGACCTTTTCGAAATCGCCCTGGAGATTTTCGCCTGGTCCCCCATGGCTATCCCAGTTCGTGTGATAAAGCTGGATGAAACGAACGCCGCGTTCCACAAGGCGGCGCGCGAGCAGGCAGTTGCGCGCAAAAGAAGGTTTATCTTTCTCCACCCCATACAACCGGAGCGTGGCTTCGCTTTCGCCGGAGAGATCGATCAGTTCCGGAGCGCTCGACTGCATGCGATAGGCCATCTCGTAAGCGGAGATGCGAGTGCTGATTTCCGGATCACCAGTTTGGACCAGGTGAGTGAGATTCAGATCACGGATGGCATCGATCGTTTGCCGCTGTTTGACCGTGGAAATTCCTTTTGGAGAACTCAGGTCGAGAATCGGATCTCCGCCGCCGCGCAACGGGACACCTTGATAACTGGAGGGAAGAAACCCGCTGCCCCAATTCACCGCTCCACCGCGAGGTCCGCGCGGGCCGGAGAGCAGCACAATAAAACCCGGCAAATCGTTCGATTCGCTGCCGATGCCGTAGGTGATCCATGCGCCCATGCTCGGCCGCCCAAACTGACCAGAGCCTGTATTCATGAACAGCTTGGCGGGGGCGTGATTAAAAAGGCTGGCTCGGCAACCCATCAGGAAAGAAGCATCATCGACGATCGTCGCGGTCTGCGGAAAAAGCTCGCTTACCCAGGCGCCACTTTGGCCGTGCCGTTTAAAGGACCGCCTCGTGCCGAGCAGCTTGGTCCCGTGGCTGCTGCCCATAAAGGCAAAGCGTTTGCCTTCGATAAACGAGTCCGGAATCGGCTGGCCATTCAGCTCAACCAGCTTTGGTTTAAAGTCAAAAAGCTCCAGTTGACTCGGACCGCCGGCCATGAAGAGGTAAATGATATTTTTCGCTTTTGGGCCAAAGTGCGCCGGCTTGGGAGCAAAAGGATTGGCAAGAGGTTCCTGAGCCGCGCCTGTTCTTTCCGTCAATAACGAAGCGAGCGCGAGGCTGCCAAGCCCGAGGCCGCATTGGCTGAAAAAATGCCGGCGGGTCGTGGCGTGAAGAGGAGAGACGCCGGAGCTTCCGTCGTCGCGTTTAAAAAAGAATTTTGCGTTCGGATCCACTGGCGCGCCGTCTACAACAAAAATAACCGATCAAAAACTATTCTCAACTGCTTCCCCTCGTTGAGGAGCTTGAGCAACGCGGGTGGAAGAGTTCTCGGGAGTGCCGGTAGTGGTCTGAAATTCGGGAACCGTTTGCTGAATAAAAGAAATTAGTCGCTGGGAGGTCGCATTTTCTTGGCCTGGGAGGCAGGTGCTGAAGTAGGCTATATAAGCCCAACGGTCCAGCTTGCACCGGGTGAGCAGCTCGCGAGCGATCAGCCACATCCGTTCCCCGCGTGAGGGGGTGAGCTTCCCATCCGCAACAAACCAATAGATGAATATCCCGTGGAGTTCCTCGGTCTGATTGCGTCCGAGACCGATGGAGGTGCTCAATTTGATCGTTTTAAGATCGTATGGAACCGGTTCTTTCATGGGAATGTTTATCTGTTCAGTGGCCGTAATCTGCCAGCCCTGGCCGGTGATGCAGAATTGTGGAGGGTGAATACTGGCGCGATCACTTCCCATCAGAATGGTGTTAATCTGGACATTGAAGTGCGAGCCGTCGTCGGCGATGTAGCGCTTCCGACCAAAAGTTGTGTCCGAGGGAAGAATAGACAACTCCGCGTGGGTGATTGGCGTATTAATGGGATCATCCAGATGAAAACCCGGAACATGCTCAGGAAGCAGAACGCTGGTATTTGCGACTACATTGCTCTTTTCTCCGTAAAGAGGCGCGTTTCCGACCTTAACTCCAGGATTGCCGAGCCGAGGGCTGCGCATGCGCACCAAAAAGACCGCGGTAAACGCCATCAAAACGACGAAAATAAGAACGATTTTGACGCTTTCCTTCTTCATGCCGGTTGTTGGAGGCCGGAAAACTTTGGAGACTCGGGTTCAGTTTTTTTTTCCCGAAGAAAATGGCCAAGCGCCATGATCCCAACAATCGCTGGAATATATGGCAAGAGGCTGAAAACAGTTGAGTCGTGGAAAGCTTCGCCTCGCGTGCGGCCGAATGCTTCCGAAACCATGATAAGCGTGAGGAGGCGCAGCACATTTCCGAAGATTGCCAGCGGAAAACCCGCCGCCACCATGAACATGCGTCTCGGTGTGCTCTTGAAATTCATGAAGCTATAGATAGTGCAAAGCGCCAGGACGGCCGTCAGACTGCGCAAGCCGCTGCAGGCGGCAGCGACTTCAAATTGGAAATTACCATTTAGATCAAGAATTTGGGTCCCGCGCTGGGCGATATTCATGCCGAGAATATCGCCGGCAAGAATCGTCGTGATTTTCGTCGCAACGAGGCGCAACGGAACGGTGATCAATTCCGCGATTGTCCCCAAGGGAATGGCAAAGGCAAATAAGCACATCGGAAAGAAAGAAGCGCGCAGGATCGCGGGTCCCCAGACCATGCCGATAAGCGCATACCAGCCGAAAAAAAGGCCGAGCATGGAAACGCGCGGTTGCTGGACGATATAACCGAGCACATGAAGGAAAATGGCGATGATAAGAACAGCAGATCCTGGGAGCCAAAGCCTTGAAGGAAGTTCCTTGATCTCATTTCGTTTCCACCAAAACAGCGCGAGTACGACAAGCGGGATCAAAAAACCATGAGCATCGTCCGGGCTCAGGTATGAATAATTCATGAATAGGTACAGCGAATTGAAATAGCCAACGGTCGTCGTGCCGAAATATTCAAAAAACACCGTCCAGATCACGAAGAGCAGCGTAAACAGTCCTTTATTAGGAATGCTTTTCCAGACACCTGGAAATTCCTGAATAAATTCCTGGAAGAGAGTCGGACGGGCACTCCTCTGTTCGGCTATATCGCTTGTTTCCACCAAAGCCAAAGATTCTACGAAAATTAGCGGCGATGGCAACCACGTTTGCAATTTTTCCGGAACCCATAAGCAACTCGTCAGAAGGCGGTTTGAACTTGGCTCAATTGGATAAAGAGTTACCTTAACGCCAGTTTAGCCGCATTCGTGAATTCAGTGTCGAAATTTCCAGAGCCACCGGTCGAGGACAAAGGCAGCGAAACGCCCGTTTTCTCCGTAATCGATCGATTTATTTCAGTGCTGGAAGCTTTGACGCCCAGGCGAGCGGCGTTGCTGGTCTTCATAGCGGGCATGCTCTCGTTCCTCGTGCTTCATTTTTTGGCGCGTCCCCTGGCGGGCATCAGCATTCCCCTTGGCGGAGACCCATACGACGGTTATCTCCAGTTGGCGCAGAATCTGGTTCGCGGACACGGTTACGTGTTTGAAGCGGGTGGGCCGAAAGTTTTCCACCGGCCGCCTCTTTATCCTCTTCTGCTCGTTCCCGCTGGGCTCCTTCCGGAAACGGCTGCACGATTTTACGTTGCGGCGCTGAATTCGCTGCTCCTGGCGTTGGCCGGAACAATTGTGCGGTTGTTTGGACGAGAAATATTTAATGACCGTATTGGCGCCGTAGGCTGGTTTATATTTTGTTTCGATCCATTTATTTTGTGGGCTGTTAAGATGGCAATGGCGCCGATCTGTCAGACAACTGCTTACTTGCTGATGCTGTGGCTGAGTTGGCGGTTTTACCTGAAGATCAGAATCGGCGAGGCCATTTCGAAAATGTTTGTGGCCCGCTACACGGCGGGGCTGCTTGCTGGCGTAATGCTGCATGGCATCATGCTCGCAACTTCGATTCTCTTGATTGCGGTGCTCGCGTTCTGCTCGTGGCGCAGGCGCAGGTGGCAGGCTTTGCGAACTGCATTCGCCACGCTCCTGCTTTTACTTATCTGCATTTCGCCGTGGACCTGGCGGAATTATAAAGTCACCGGAATGTTTATTCCGGTTGCAGGCAATTCGGGACTGGCCTACTTCGCCGGGAACTCGCATTGGGGAATCGGAGCGCCAGCCTGCCGGCCGGACGAGGAGCGGCGGCAAGCGACCCTTCGCCACGCCGGTTTTTTGGTGAAGGAGCAGACGGAGTTGCTTCATTTTTATGGCTTCCGCGAACCGGACAAAGAGAGGCTGGCGAGTGCCCGATTTAAAGAGCATCTGCTTCATCATCCAGCCGAATTTGCAAAGAAGTTTGGATTGAACGCCGTCGAGTATTATTTCCCCGTAGTTTACTATCTTTTTCCGCCGCTCGGGACATACGCTTCCCAGGTTCCAATAAGGATGGCGCTCAGGACCGAAGCCAATATTGATACTGTCCCGCTCAGTGCTTATCACTTTCTGCTGCTGTCACTGAGCACGGCGGGGTTTCTTTACCTTGTCGGACGAAGAGAGATGCGGTTTCAGGCCTCCTGCGGGGCGCTGGCGTGGGCAATCTTTGCGGTGCCGTACTTTCCCTTTCTAACCTACGTCGGCCACGCGCTCTACACCTTTGGCAGCATCCCGTCGCTCGCGTTGCTGGCCGGAACATGGGTGGTGAAACCAAAGGAACTGTCCTTTCGATGGACGAGAGCTACTCGCGGGTGATGGTTTCGTCCAGATTTAACACCACGCGGGCCAAAGTGGTCCATTGCTCGAGTTCCGAATCATCCTTTTGCGCTTCGAGTAATTGACCCAGACGGGCTTGCTCGCGCTGATCGGGCTGTCGAGCCAGGCAATATTCAAACAGAGCAGCCAGGCGTTCGCTCGGCTTTATTGCGAGGACGCGTTTCGCCAGGGCTTCTGAAAATTCATAAAACTGCGCGTCGTTCAACAGCGTCAGCGCTTGCAAAGGTGTATTGGAACGAAATCGTCGGGTGCAGGCGCTGAAAGCGTCAGGCGCGTCAAAAACGGCCAGAGCCGGATGGGGCGTCGCTCGCCAGAAATGGGTGTACAATGCGCGGCGGTATTTGTCGGCCCCCGCGCTCACCTTCCACGCGCGTTTCACCTGGCCCAAACTCATCACGCCATCGGGTTGCGGCGGGTAAACCGGCGGGCCGCCCATCTTTGGCGAAAGCAGACCGCTCGCGGCAAGCGCAACGTCGCGGACAATTTCAGCATCCAGGCGGACGCGGGATTGGCGGGCGAGAAGATGGTTCAAGGGATCGATGGTCGCGAGATCGGGACGGGTCTTCGATGACTGCCGGTAGGCGGCGCTGGTGAGGATGAGCCGATGAATGTGCTTTATACTCCAGGGATGAACTCCGGGAGCGCTCGGATTCATGAATTCGCAGGCAAGCCAGTCGAGCAGTTCTGGATTTGATGGGGCAGACCCTTGTGTCCCGAAATCGTTTTCCGTCTCAACCAGCCCGCGGCCGAAGTATTGCTGCCAGATGCGGTTGACGATCACTCGCGCGGTGACTGGATTACCCGGCGCAAAGAGCCATTGGGCCAGGTCGAGACGATTCAATTGGGCCGGTTTCCTGGATGTTTGCAATTTATGGAGCGAGGCGGGAACGCCGGGCTCAACCTTTGCGGCAGGCCGCGTGAAGTCCCCCTTCGTGAGGATAAATGTCTGGCGGGATTCCTTTAATTCCTCCATGACCAGCGTCGTGATTGGCTTCGGTTCGTTTTTCTCCAACTTCGCCAGCTTCTCCGAACGCGACTTGAATTCGTTGTCTTTAGGATTGACCGCTGCATAAACAATCCGCTTTTGCTCCACGGTCCGTTCGCTCCACGGCACTTTTAAGGCCGCCAGTACGTTCGGCTTCAACTTTGCTCGCGTCTCTGGAGTGAGGGACTCTTCCCACTGGGTCGCTTCGCTGCCTTTCATATTTAAAAACCGATCCAAATCCTGCCGCACTTCTTCGATCTCTTCGCGCGAATTATTTCCAGGTTCCGACTCTCCCGCAATTTCCAACATACCGCGCGGACTGCCCTCGCCATGACCATCCTGAACGGTGTTATTAAAGAAGGCAAAGAGTTGGTAGTATTCCTTCTGTGTGATCGGATCGAATTTATGGTCGTGACACTGCGCGCAGCCGACCGTGAGCCCAAGAAAAACGGTGCCGAAGGTGTTAACACGATCCACCACAGACTCGACGCGGAACTGCTCGGGATCGATGCCGCCTTCCTGGTTGATCTGGGTATTGCGGTTAAAGCCAGTGGCGATTTTTTGATCGAGAGTGGCGTCCGGGAGAAGGTCGCCAGCCAATTGCTCAATCGCGAATTCGTCGAACGGGAGATCGCGATTCATCGCTTCTACGACCCAATCGCGGTACTTCCAAATCTGGCGCGGCGCATCGATGCTGTATCCATTCGAGTCGGCATAGCGCGCTCCATCCAGCCACCAGCGGCCCCAGCGCTCGCCGTAATGCGGAGAGTCGAGCAATCGCTCGACTTGCCGTTCGTAAGCGTCCGAGCGCGAGTCGCTCAAAAAAGCTTCCAGTTCCTCGGGCGTAGGCGGCAGGCCGATTAGATCAAGCGATAAGCGCCGGAGCAGAGTGCTGCGATTCGCTTCGGGAGAAGGATCAATTCCCTCTTTCCGGAGGCGCGCCCGAATGAAGGCGTCGATGGGATTTTGAATCGTCGCGGTAACTGCCTTGGGTACCTCCGGCCGTTGCGGAGGAACAAACGCCCAGTGCCTGGTGCTTTCCGGTTTTTCATCGGCAGGAGCATCCGCGCCTTGTTGAATCCATTGGGTGAGCAAAGAGATCTCCTTCGCATCCAAGGGCGGCTTTTTATACGGCATCCTGGGAATCTCCTCATGTTTGCCTTCGACCACCTGGATCAACAAACTTTCAGCGGGATTTCCCGGTTTTAACGCGGGACCTGTCTCGCCCCCTTTCCGGGCCGCGGCGGCGGTATCAAGACGCAGTCCGGCTTTTTGTTGGGAACCTCCATGGCAGCGGTAACAATGGTCCGCCAGGATCGGCTTTACCTCTTTTGAATAATCAACAGCCGCTTCGGCATGCCGAAACACCAAAACGACGCTTGAAGACATCAACCAGAGTCTTAGCCCTTTAAAAATGCGAGCCCGACATTTCATGCAAAGGAACGGGACAAAATACTTTAATCCGGCAGCGACAATCAAGTCCTCCGCTCTGATTTTGGACGTTTGGCTGAACCGGACCCTTTCGGGTCACAATTATTTCCGGGCTTCCGGCGTGACGGTGAGGGTCACCGGCTGATCTTTGCGCGAGATTTTAATTTGGACCGGCTGGCCGATTTTAACGGCGTCGAGAGCGTAGGTGTAATCATAAATATTGGCGATTTTCTGGCCAGCGAACTCGGTGATAATGTCCCCGCCCTGGAGGCCGCCTTTTTCGGCCGGGCTACCGGGCCGAACGCCGGAGAGTTTCACGCCCTGCACTTCGGTGGCGTAATCTGGAATGGTGCCGAGATAAGCGCGGAGAGCATCGCGGCTGCCGCCTTCGTTTTTCCGTTCGACCTTCGCGTATTCGGGACGCGCGTCGGAGTTCACCAAATCTTTTACGATGAGGCTGGCCAGTTTTGTGATTCGCTCGATACCGTCGTAATTGAGTTTATCGGCGTCGTCGGTCGGGCGGTGATAATCGTCGTGACTGCCAGTGAAAAAGGCGAGGACCGGAATTCCTTTCGGATAAAGCGCGGTGGTGTCACTGGGAAGGTAAGGATCGTCCTGGACAGTCACGTCGAAACCGCTGACCACGTTTCGTTTTTCGATTTCCTTGCGCCAGATGGAAGACGAACCCGCGCCCTGAAGGGTGAGCTTGTTATCGCGCAACCGGCCGACCATATCAAAATTGAGATAGGCCATGATATTCGTGAGTGCAATGGGAGGATGCTCCGCGAATGCGGATGAACCAAGCAGGCCCATTTCTTCACCGGACCACAATGCGAAGATGATGCCGCGCTTCGGTTTTGGATTTTGCGAACTGAAGAAGCCGGCGAGTTCGAGCACGGCCGAAACACCAGAGGCATTGTCGTCGGCTCCGTTGTGGATTTGGCCGGCTTCATTTTTATTTTCGCGGGAGGTTTCGTCGTCGCCAAAGCCGAGATGATCGTAGTGAGCTCCAACCATTATGGATTCGTTTAGCTGTCCGGGAATGATGCCGATGACATTGCGATCGGTTTTCTTTGTATGTTCGAGCGAAATGGAAAGGCGAGCCGCGGTGTTGGTGATTTCAAACGCTTTTTCGGCATGGGGATTTTCGGTGTCGAGGCTGGTTTGAAGGTCTTTGAGATTTTTGCCGGAATTCGCGAGCAGCTTATCGGCGACTTCCGAAGAGATGGAAGCGGCGAGAATTTCCGAACCGGCAATGGTGCCATCAGAGCTCAGCGGAATCAGTTTTCCGGCGTTGGGAGAATTCGGGCCGGCGACGACAAGCAGGGCTTTTGCGCCGTGCTCGCGGGCAACCATCGCTTTATAGCGGAAGGCAGCGTAACGATTGAGTTCCTGGCGCCGTTTTGGTTCGACTCCTTCCGGCACGTAGCGCAGGGCGAGGACAACTTTATTGCTGACGTCGAGCCCGGCGTAAGAATCGTAAGCTTCCGCGCCTTTTCCAGGGACAGAGAGGCCATACCCGGCGAAAACGACAGGGCCTTCGAATTCGCCGTTTGAACTGAAGGAGAAGGGACGAAAGTCTTTGTCGGGTTCGAAGGAGGTGCGGAGTTCGGAGAGGTTAGTTTTTGGAGCGTTTTCGTGTTGCTGCGCCCGGGGACGGGCGCGCTCCGCGATTTCCAGTTTGTTTTTTTCTTTGTCAAGATTGACTCCGGCGTTGAATTCAAACGGAACGAAATAATTCGTGGTGAGCGGGCAAACTCCGAATTCTTTTAGTCGCGAAGCGATATATTCAGCAGCTTTGAGCGCGCCGCGCTCGCCGGTTTTGCGGCCTTCGAGTTCGTCGGAGGCGAGATAATTGACGTAGGCGCGAGCGTCCTCCGCGCGAATTTCGGAGGAAAGGGAAGAATTCAAACTGGAGGCGACTGAGTTTTTTGCTTCCGGAGTCGAACTGGAAAGGTCGAGCGCGGCCAGGGCGGCCTCGTGATTCCAGTCGGCGAGGAAGAGCTGGGATTGTTTTTCGCTGCCGCGATTGGAGGTCCAGGAAAGTTTTTTGCCATCGGGCGAAAAGACGGGGAGTCCATCGAAACCATCGGTGAAAGTGACGCGAACAGGCGAGTGTTGGCCATCCGTGTCGACAAGAAACAGCTCGAAATTATCGAAACCGTGTTTGTTGGAAGTGAAGACAATGTATTTGCCGCTGGGATGAGGGAAGGGGGCCCAGGACATTGATTCGAAATGGGTGACCTGGCGAACATCGGAACCATCGATGTTCATGGTGAAGACCTCGGCAACGACGCCGTTAGTTTGAAAATGCCGCCAGAGAATGCGCTTGCCGTCCGGCATGAAAAACGGCCCGCCATCGTAACCGGGATTTTTGGTGAGGCGCTTCTGGCCGGAGCCATCGGCGTTCATGATGTAGATCTCGCCGAAGTAAGCGGGATCCTTTTCGTAAATGCTCCGTTCCTCGGGCGAAAGATGCTCGAGAGGAAAGGCATCACGGAGAGAAGTGAAGACGACCTGTTTTCCGTCGGGTGAATAAGAACCTTCGGCGTCATAGCCGCGAGCGTCGGTGAGGCGACGAAGATTTGAGCCATCGCGATGGGCGCTGAAGATGTCCATCGCGGCGTCGTAATCCCAGGAGTAGCGGCGTGTTTTGCCGGCAGCGAGAAAGGCGATTTCATCCTCCTGCTTTTTCTTCGCTTCCGGATCGTGATGAGTGGAGGCGAAAAGGACTTCATCGGCGCCGGGACGGAAAAAGGAGCAGGTGGTTTTGCCGAGGCCTGGCGAGACGCGGTGAATGTCACCGGTTTCAAGACTGAGGATATAGATCTGGTAAAACGGATTTCCGGTTTCGCGCACGCTCTGAAAAATCAGGTTTTTGCCATCGGGCGAGAAATAACCTTCGCCGGTCTTTCCTTCGAAAGTGATCGGGCGGGCGTTCTTGAGGAATTGCTCCTCGCCGGCGTGAAGAGCCGGGCAGAGAAGGGCCGCCGCGATGAGGGCCGTGATTTTCAGATTCATGAGCAAACCTTAGCGTTAAATTTTGTTTTGGGCCAACTCTGCGGAGGTTGGGTCATTTATGGAATCGTGGGCCGGCGGGCAGGTTTTGTGTTGCTGCGGCCGGGGACGGCCGCGCTCCGCACGGAGTTCGATTTCATAAAGTTTGAGGGCCTGCTTGCACTCGCGAAGGTCAGCGTAGCGATTGGCGATTTCGAGACGGTGACGCGCGAACTCGGCGTTCTGCTCGTGGGTAGCGATTTGGAAGAGATCCTTCAAAGATCCTGTTTTGCTTAAGACATTACGTGCGCATTCACTGATTCTCGCTGGCTTTGACCGCCGGACGATGGCTATGCATGCCGGGGAATTAACACGCGCGCGAAATGGCCATTCCGGGATGATTCTTTTCAAACGGGCTGCGTCGCAGGCGGATTACGGAAAGCAGTCGCAGTTGCTGCTGGATTCTGGCCGGAAGCAGCAGACTGGGATTGGGCGGATCGAATTGAGTATTTGCCGAGATAATAATTAAGAGCGGGGCCAATGGTGGACAAGGCACCCGGTGACGACCGAGATCTTCAATGGACGGAGAATCGCATCCAGCGCGTTTCAAACTAACGAGACAATATCTCGATGTACGTGGTTATCGAGGTCGTTTTAAGTGCATGGCTTGCCACAAGCTGCGTTCCATTGCGCATATATTCATCCATTTACCCAGAGCACTCGAATGGAATCCGAAGGTGACCGCAGCTCGAGAACAAAATCGGGACAAATTGGCAGGAATTTCTGCCATTGTTCATCGGTGACCTTTTCCAGACGTTCATTGCGCACCCAGGCACCATTGGGCGAGCGCATCGATTCGTCCGGCAGGATAAATCCTGCGCTGGAGCTGAAAACCTGGCCAGTGGCATCACGTTCCGCCCAATTTTCGAAGAGTTGATTCAACTTTGAATTCGCCCGTCCACTGCTGCCTCCTTCCGGCGCCATAAATGATGATTTCTCCTTCGGCTGTACGTTCAATCCGCAACTCTCCGTTGGCCTGGCAAAATTCAAAAAACTCGTCCTCATTCATCTTCATCGCCGGGGTAGGATGCACGACTAATGGAGGCGGTCCCAAATATTCAATCACCTCTGCCATTAGTGAAAGTGTGCCCAAATCTCGGGGGCGCTGGCAAGCGCGCCACTCAAAATGGATT
>Ga0136846_1229693_pt1 | contig 26153 bp, 30 predicted proteins | sample HopSoiMetagenom2_FD_96841 | JGI IMG/M metagenome (GOLD analysis project Ga0136846, IMG submission 96841) | Grasslands soil microbial communities from Hopland, California, USA - 2 Assembly 2016 (version 4) | ecosystem: Environmental > Terrestrial > Soil > Grasslands | place: USA: Hopland... | reverse complement strand
TTCGCGAGCGGGGTCAGCATGACGGTGGTCTATTACCTCAACGCGAACGCACTCAAGGCGCTCGACGGACGGCTGCGCACCTTCGCCATGACCGCGGTAACCGCGGTGATCGTAGTGGTCGGGGCGACGGCTGCCGGCATACAGTCGGTGCCGCAGGACGGCCTGGGGTGGATGGGGCTTGTGCTGCTCTCGTGCTTCTATTCCGCTGCGATGATGCTGCTTTTTTACGTGCTGCCCCGCGTGCCCTCGACGGTAACGGGTGCCATGAACATCGAGCCGATCGCGCTCCTCGTGCTGACGTGGATCTTCCTCGGCAACACGGTGACGGCGCTGCAGGCCCTCGGCGCCTTTTTCGTTGTCGGCGCCATCGCGTGGCTCGGCCTCATGAAGCGGTAATGACGTCCTCGCCGCCGGCGTAGAGTTTCTCGACCAGCGCGGCGCGGCGCTCGAGCACGGCGCGCTGATTCATGTAGCCCTTGTCGGTGATCTCGTTCGCATCGATCGACGGCGGCTCGGCCATCACCATCAGCCGACGCGGACACAGCGAGCTCGCACCCTCATCGCCGAGCTTTCGCAGCGCGGACTGCAGCCGCTCGCGCACATCGGTCCGCTCCTTGGCCGCCGGACTGAGGAACACGAGCGCGCCGATCTCGTTGCGGTCATGACCGGTGATCACCGCATCCTGGATGAGCGGATCCGCTGTGGCGATCAGCTTCACGCGGACCGCGCCGGCATTCACCCAAGTGCCGGTGGAAAGCTTGAAGTCCTCGGCGACGCGGCCGTCGAAGACGATGCCCTTCGCCGGATCGTCGCTGTCGGCGAACCGGACGGCATCGCCGATGCGGTAGTACCCTTCCTCGTCGAACGCCGCCTGCGTCAGGTCCTCGCGCTTGTAGTAGCCCGGCATCACGTTCGGCCCGCGCACCCGCACTTCGAGCTTGCCGGCATTCGGCACCAGCTTGAGCTCGCATTCCGCCACCGGCAGCCCGATCACACCCGGCCGGTCCATCTCAAAGTGCACCGAGGTGGCAAGCGGGGAAGTCTCCGTCGAGCCCCACGCCGACAGCATGGCGAGGCGTTCGCCGCCCAGCTTCTTTATCCGGTCCCATAGGTTCTGCGGCAGCGCCGCCGCCGCATAGAAGAGCACGTCGAGGTCGCGAAAGAAGTTCTCGCGCAGCTTCTCGTCCTTCTCCAGGTACGGCAGCAGCAGGTCGTATCCCCGCGGCACGTTGAAGTACATCGTCGGCGAGACCTCGGCGAGGTTCCTCACCGTCGTCTCCACCAGCCCCGGCACCGGCTTGCCGCCGTCCACGTAGAGCGTGCCGCCATTGCGCAGCACGAGGTTGAAATTGTGATTGCCGCCGAATGTATGGTTCCACGGCAGCCAGTCCATGACCACGGGCGGCCGATCCTCGACGAACGGCCACGCCTGCGCGAGTTGCTGCTGGTTCGCGCACAGCATGGCGTGCGTGTTGATGACGCCTTTCGGCATCCCGGTCGAGCCGGAGGTGAAGAGGATCTTCGCCAGCGTCCCAGGGCGCACCTTGGCGTGCTCCCGCTCCTGAGTCGACCCTGGATTCACTTCGAGGAGCTCATCCACCGAGGTCGACTTGGCGCCGACCGCGGCGAGCGCCGCCTCGAACTTCTTCGGCTCCGCAGCGAACACGAGGCCCGGCTTCAGCAGCTCGAAGATGTACTTGAGCTTGCCGAAGTCCTTGGACATCAGCGAATACGCGGGCGACACCGGCGCGACCGGCACGCCGACGTGCATTGCGCCGAGCGAAAGGAGCGCATGGTCGATGCTATTGTCCGAGAGGATCGCAACCGGCCTCTCCGGCCCAAGGCCGAGATCAAGGAGCGCTTGGCCGATCCGCCGCGCGGCGCCGTACGTTTCGCGGTAGCCGATCTTTCGCCAGCCCTCGCCCTTGCGCTCGGCAAGGAAAACGCGTTCCGGGGTGCGGTCCGACCAATGCACGAGCCATTCGGTCACGCAGCGCACGCCCGGCGCGAGCTTCTGCGGCGAGCGCAAATACGTATTTCCGTTCTTGCGCTCCACGCGGACCGCGGGCGGAGCGAGCCGCAGCTTCGATTGCATAATGGGATTCTATGTTCGTCCGCGAGCGCGAGCGCGACACGGAGGTCCTCGCCGAACACGAGGTGGTCGTCCTCGGCGGCGGGCCGGCCGGTATCGCGGCTGCCGCGGCCGCCGCCCGGGGCGGACGCTCGACGATCCTCGTCGAGCGCTACGGATTCCTCGGCGGCGCCGGCACCGCTGCCGGTCTGGCCAACTTCTGCGGCCTGCATGCGAAGGTAAACGGCGAGCATCGTCAAGTCGTGCATGGCATCGCCGACGATGTGCTTTCACGGCTGAAAGCGATGGATGCGCTCAGCTCGCCGCACCTGCTCTTCGGCGGCCGCATTCAGGCGCAGGCGTACGACGTGTCGGCGTACAAGCTGGTCGCCGATAAGCTGCTAGCTCGGGTGCGGGTTCTCTTCCACGCGCTGGCGGTGGGCTACAACGATGCCCATCTGCTGGTGGAGACGAAGTCCGGCCGTCGGGCGATCAAGGGCCGCATATTCATCGACTGTTCCGGCGACGGCGATCTTGCCGCATGGGCCGGCGCGTCTTATGAAGTGGGGGACGGCAAGGGCAACATGCTCTATCCGTCGACCATGTATCGCATGGGCGGTGTCGATCCGGCGAAGGCAGGCAACGCCTGGGAACGCATCGCCGAGCTAATGGAAGAGGCGGAACGCAAAGGCCATCGCTTCCCGCGCAAGAAGCCCATCGTGCGGCCGCAACCCAATCCCACCGAGTGGCGCGCCAACCTTACGCAGATTCGCAACCCCGACGGCAGCGCTGTGAGCGGTATCGATGCGCTCGAGCTCGCCTGGGGGGAGGCCGAAGGCCGCCGGCAGGTATGGGACACCTTCCGGTTCATTAAGGACACGGTGCCCGGCTTCGAACGTGCCCACATAGCGGACATCGCGCCGCAGATCGGTATCCGCGAGACTCGGCGCGTGCAAGGCGAATACGTGCTGACCGAGGACGACGTGCTCGATTGCGTGGACTTCGCAGATGTCATCGGCGCCAACGGCTGGCCGGTGGAGGATCACGTCGCCGGCAACGTCGAGTTCCGCTTCCAGCGCAGGGAACGCGGCTATAACCAGCTGCCGTATCGCATGATCGTGCCGCACGGCGTCGATAATCTGCTCGTCGCCGGACGGTGCGCGTCCATGACCCATGGCGGCCAATCGGCGGCGCGGGTCTCCGGACCGTGTTTCGTCATGGGGCAAGCGGCGGGCAGCGCCGCTCACCTGGCGCTCAAGGCAGGTATTCAGCCGGCGCAAATCGATGCGAGCCGGTTGCAGGAGTACTTGAAAAGCGAGGGAGCATGGCTGGGATGAAAGTGAGACGCATCGCGGGTGCGCTCGGCGCGGAGATCGACGGCGTGGATTTGCGCGATCTGACCGACGCGCAAATGAAGGAAATCCGTGCCGCATGGCTGGAGCACCTGGTCATCTTCTTCCGCAAGCAGACGCTCACGCCGCCCGAGTACATGGCGTTCGCCCAGCGCGTCGGAAGACCGATCGAATATCCCTTCGTGAAGGGCATCGCCGGGTTTCCCGAGATCATCGAGGTGAAGAAGCTCGAGCACGAGAAGGTGAACTTCGGCGGCGTGTGGCATTCGGATACCGCGTACCTGGAGGCGCCGCCGATGGCGTCGATGCTGCTAGCGCGCGAGATCCCGCCGTTCGGCGGCGATACCCTATTCGCCAACATGTACGCGGCGTACGAGGCGCTCTCCGACGGAATGAAGCGCCTGCTGGAGCCGCTCTACGCGGTCAATTCGTCAGCCAAGGCCGACGTGACGCGCACGCGCGAGGATCGGCTGAAGACCGACGGCAGCGACAAGGCCGGCAAGGAGCTCGTCGCCGAGCATCCAGTGGTGCGCACGCATCCTGAAACGGGCCGCAAGGCGCTCTACGTGAACTTCGCGCACACCGCGCGCTTTCGCGGCATGACCGAGCAGGAGAGCGCGCCGCTCCTCAACTTCCTCTTCCAGCACCAGATCAAGCCGGAGTTCACCTGCCGCTTCAGCTGGCAGGTCGGCTCGCTCGCGCTCTGGGACAACCGCTGCGCGCAGCACAATCCGGTGAACGACTACCACGGCTACAAGCGCCTCATGCACCGGATTACGCTGGAAGGCGACCGGCCCCGGTAGTTGACCGGCCCCGGTAGTTATTTCATGCGGTCCTTGATCTTGGCCATCGCCGCGCGGGCGCATTCCTCGTCGAGGTGACCGCCCGGCGCGCCGCTGACGCCGAGGCCGCCGATGGTATTGCCGCCCGACATGATGGCGATCGCGCCTTGTGCGTAGGTGACATTGGGCAACGGGGTTTGAGGCACCGTGCTCGGCGACGCCTTCGCCATGCGGTCGGCGATCTGCTTCGTGCTTTCCTCTTTACGCGAAAGGCCGAGCGACGCGACGGTGTACGCCTTGTAGTAAGCGTTATCCAGCGTGTGGATCGGCGCGCCGTCGCCGCGCAGCACGGCTTGGCGCACGCCGTCCAGGTCGACGACGATCGCCGTGACCTTGTACCCGCTCTTGGAACATTGCGCGACCGATTCGCCGACCAGCTCGTTGGCGAGGGCGGCGGACAGTTTCTGCGTGGTGACGAGGCCCTGCGCCTGCACGGCGCTGGCGCCGGCGAGGACTGCCAGGCCGACGATGCACTTCTTCATGGTCTCCTCCCGTGGTGATGGGAGGGGCAGTCTAGCGCTTGCCCAGCACCGCCTCGCAAATGGCGGCGCTGCGCGCGTGGCGCTCGCGCATGCCGCGGAATAAATCGCCGATGGCACTGTCCGGGATGCGGGGCAGGGCGGCGTCGAACTCGCGCATCGCCCACCGCAGGCCCTTGATCAGGAACGCGATGCGCTCGCGCGGCCCCGTCACGCCGACCGCCTTGCCATAGAACTCGCCGGTGGCGTGGCTGTAGTCGCGGCCACGCCGCTTGAGCTGCTCGCCGATGAGCGCGCAGTTGTGCGCCTCGTCCTCGTGGATCTTTCTCAGCATCGCCCATTCCGAGCCGTGCCGCGGCCATTCGTCGAGGAGCACGACGAGCGCCTTCGCGCCCGCGCGCTCGGCCTCGAGCATGCGGTTCAGGAAATGGTCCAGCTCCGTGTCAGTGAAAGTGGACGTACTCGTAGTCCAGGCCGAGGTTATTGATGCCGCGCTCCGGCGGCGCAATCCAGCCGGCCATCTTGCCGGGTTCGACGACCCTGTGCATGAGGGAATGGACGAAGGCGCGGTCGCGCTGCGACGGGATCCAGTCCTCGAGCCGTTGCTCGTATTCGTGGCGCTCGACCATCCTGCCGTGCGTGTCGACCGGCACGCCGGCCCACGGGCCGATCGAGCGACGGAAGCGGGAGGAGGGCAGCGTGAGCCGCAAGCCGTGGCCGGCGCGCTCGATCTGCCGGTTCCAGCGCTTGAGGCCGATCTCGCAGTCCTTCAGGTAGGACTCGCGCATGACTTCGTTCAGCGCGTTGAGCATCGGCACTTCCTGCTCGCCTTCGGGCGTGGCGAGCTTGATCGTTTTCTCGCGCAGCACGTGGTCTTCGTAGGTGGTCTCGTCCGGCCGGCCCTTCATGCCGCTGGCAAAGTTGCCGGCGGAGTTGGACGAGATCTCGGAGCCGAAGAGGTCGAGCGAGCTCGAGCACCAGAAGTTCAGGTATTTCTGCAGCGTCGGCAGGTCCACCGCGCCGTGGCGGCGCACCACGTCCGGGTCGTCGGTGGCGTGCTCCTTCATCACTTCGAGCGTGCGCTTCACGACGCGGCTGATGCCGGTCTCGCCGACGAACATGTGGTGCGCTTCCTCGGTGAGCATGAAGCGGCAGGTGCGCGACAGCGGATCGAACGCGCTCTCGGCGAAGCTCTTCAGCTGGTACTTGCCGTCTCGGTCGGTAAAGTACGTGAAGCAGTAAAGCGAAAGCCAGTCGGTCATCGGCTCGTTGAAGGTGGTGAGGATGCGCGGCTTGTCCGCATCTCCCGAGTGCCGCTCGAGGAGCTCTTCCGCCTCTTCGCGGCCGTCGCGGCCGAAGTAAGCGTGCAGGAGATACACCATCGCCCAGAGGTGGCGGCCTTCCTCGACGTTGATCTGGAAAAGATTCCTCAGGTCGTACATGGAAGGGCAGGTGTGGCCGAGCATGCGCTGCTGCTCGACCGAGGCCGGCTCGGTGTCGCCTTGCGTCACGATCAGCCGGCGCAGCGTCGAGCGGTATTCGCCCGGCACCTGCTGCCATACCGGCTGCCCCATCTGGTCGCCGAAGCCGATCTTGCGATCCGGCACCGCATCGGCGAGGAAGATGCCCCAGCGATAGTCGGGCATCTTCACCTTGCCGTAGTGCGCCCAGCCCTGCGCGTCGACCGAGATCGCGGTGCGCAGATAGACGTCCGCCTTCTCGAAATCCGTCGGCCCCATCTCGTGCCACCACTTGAGGAACGCCGGCTGCCAGTGCTCGAGCGCGCGCTGCAGCGTGCGGTCGTTCGTCAGGTTGACGTTGTTGGGGATCTTCTCGGAGTAATTGATTGAGCTCATGGAATGGGGGTCAGATCAAGATTCTTGGATGGATAGCCTAAACGCGTTCCCAATTGAACTTGGGCTTCGCGCCGGACCCGTAAACCTTCAGGGCGCCTTGCTCGCCGACCGCGTTCGGGCGGTTGAAGATCCAGTTCTGCCACGCCGTGAGGCGGCCGAAGACGCGGGTGAGCATGGTCTCCGGGCCGGCGAAGCGCAGGCTCGCCTCCATGCCGGTAAGCGCATCGGGCGAAAGGCTCGCGCGCTCCTCGATGGCGAGGCGGATCTCGTCTTCCCAGTCGAGCTCGTCCGGCGTCGAGGTGACGAGGCCGAGCTCTCGCGCGCGGGAAGCGTCGAGGAGCTCGTTGCGCGGCAATTCCGGCGCCCGTCCGCAGAAGCGGGCGTCCAGCCGCGACAGTCCATTCACCATCGGATAGGCGTCGAAATTGAGGTGGGACAGGCCGACCTGGGAGCCTTCCGCGTCGAGCATGAAGCTGCGATCGGCGGCGAGGGCGAGCTCCATCAGCGTGCCGGCGAAGCACGAGCCCGGCTCGATGATGGCGAAGATGGAACGCGACGAGACATCGAGCCGCGCCAGCGTGCGACGCAGATACCCGATGGTCTCGCGCACGAACCAGTCGGTGGCGCTCGCCTTGAGGACGCCGTCGAGCTCGAGCGCCCGCTTCGGGTCGCCGCGCGTCTTGAACACCCACAGGCCGACGTCGAGCTGGTTGGTGCGCAGGTCGAGGATTACGCGGTCGAGCTCGCGCGCGAGGCGCAGCGGATACCAGTCGGCGCTGCGCTCGGCCTTCACGTCCTCCGGGCCGTCGACGCTCAGCGTGGCGACGCGCTTCTCCTTGTCGATCTCGACGTGCACGATGCGGTTCTCGCCGAGCGGCGTGAGCGGCACGCCTTTGCCGTCCTTCGGCCGATCGGAGAGGAGCGCGAGCTTCTCCGCGCGCTTCTTCACCGCCTCGGCGAACTCCTGCGGCTTGGCGATGTGATTGACGAGCCCCCATTCCTTAGCGCGGTCGGCGCGCACGCCTTCGGCGGTGGTGCAGAAGAGGTCGGCGAGGTCGCGGCGCACCTTGCGTTTATCGACCAGGCGGGTGAGGCCGCCCGTGCCCGGCAGCACACCGAGCAGCGGCACCTCCGGCAGCGACACGGCCGAGGAGCGGTCGTCGACCATGAATATCTCGTCGCAGGCGAGCGCCATCTCGTAGCCGCCGCCCGCGCACGCGCCGTTCAGCGCGGCGATGAATTTGAGCCCCGAGTGCTTGCTCGAATCCTCGACACCGTTGCGCGTCTCGTTGGTGAACTTGCAGAAGTTCACCTTCCACGCATGGCTCGAGGTGCCGAGCATGTAGATGTTGGCGCCCGAGCAGAACATGCGGTTCTTGCCGCTGGTCACCACCACGGTACGCACTTCCGGATGCTCGAAGCGGATGCGGTTCAGCGCATCGTGCAGCTCGATGTCGACGCCGAGGTCGTAGCTATTGAGCTTGAGCTTGTAGCCCGGCGCGAGCCCCTTGTCCTCGGCAACGTCGAGCGTAAGCGTGGCGATCGGCCCATCGAACGAAAGCTTCCAATGGTTGTAACGATCCGGCGATGTTTCAAAGCTGACTGGGTTCATGTGACTGCTCGCCTCAATTCGGCAAAGGTTTGTCGCAGCGTCTTGCCGGAAGTATCTACCGTCGCGTGCGCCCGGCCGTAAAGGCGATCGCGATCGGCTAGCAGCTTGCGGATTTCGTCCAGCGCGGCCGAGCGGCCCTTGAACGGCCGCATATCTCCCTGCGCAATCACCCGCTGCATGTGCTCCTCAGGTGCTGCCGAGAGCCAGACGCAGCGGCAGCGCTGCAGCAGGAGCTCGTAATTCGATTTGTCGGTGACCAGGCTGCCGCCGGTGGCGATCACCGCGCGCTCATGCTCATCCAGCACGCGCTCGAGGGCGCGACGCTCGAAGCGGCGATAGGCGTCCTGGCCGTACATGGCGAACACTTCGCCGAGCTTGGCGCCGGCGTCTTTTTCCACTTCACGATCGAGCTCGATGAAGGGCAGCTCGAGCTCGGCGGCGAGCTTTTCACCCAACGTCGACTTGCCGGCTCCACGCAGGCCGAGGAGCGCGATGGGCTTCCCGCGCGGCTCCTCCTCGCGCACCAGCGTCTCGACCGCTACGCCCATCGCACGCGCTACCTTGCGCAGGAGCAGCACGGAGATGTTGCCTTCGCCGGCCTCGAGCTGGGCGAGGTAGCGCTCGGAGACGCCGCACGCGGCAGACAGGCTCTTTCGGCTCATGCCGTGCTGCGCGCGCCACGCGCGCACGCGCTCGCCGAGCTGCGCGAGGTAGGCGGCTTCCTGGGCCTGTGTGGTGATGGGGGCGTTCATGAAATATAGTGCTTGACCGAGATTCTATAGTGCAATATATTTTCACGTCAATGCGAATCACCATCCTCATCGGCACGATGACGGGCACGGCGCAGCTTTGCGCGCAGGAGATGGAACTCGCGCTGGGCGATGATGAGACGCAGATCGAGGCCCTCCTCATGGACGAGCTCGACGCTTCCGTGTTCCAGCGCGACGGCGCGTTCCTCATCTGTACTTCCACCTATGGCCAGGGCGACGTGCCCGACAACGCGCGCGCCCTGTACGAGGACTTGCAGCAGAAACGCCCCGACCTATCCAAAGTGCGCTATGGGGTGTTCGGCCTGGGCGACAGAACCTACGCCGAGACCTTCAACTACGGGGGCAAGAAGTTCGACGACATCCTCGGGGAGCTTGGCGCGACACGCATCGGCGAGCGATACAAGCACGACGCGTCGAGCGGCGTTCTGCCGGAGGAAATGGCCGTGGAGTGGTGCCAGGCATGGGCCGCTCAGCTTGTGCAGGGGAACAGAGCCGCGGCGTAGTGCGTCCAACGCGCATGCGCGCGTTGAAATGGGTCGGTCTCGCTGTCCTCGTTCTCCTGACAGCGATGGTTCTCTTCGTTGTCTTCGGCCTCGGCACGCTGAAGGGCCCGATCCAGCGCGGGGTGACGAGCGCGACCGGCCGCGAGCTCGTCATCGAAGGCAAGGTCACGCCGGTGTGGAGCTGGTTGCATCCTCGCTTCCGCGCCGAAAAGGTGCGCTACGCGAATCCCGAGTGGGCGGACGAGGACTGGATGTTCCAGGCCGACGCCGTCGAGGCAAGCGTGAAGCTGCTGCCGCTTCTCATCGGCCGGGTCGTGCTGCCCGAGGTGCATCTCGAGAATCCGGTCATCGACCTCGAGATCGACGACGAGGGGCGCAAGAACTGGATCCTCGAGCAGGACCCGAAAAAGAAGGATGGCTCGCGCGTGGCACTGCAGCAGCTCACGTTCGACCATGCGCAGCTACGCTTCGCCGACGCCGGTCGGGAAATCGACCTGAATAACGTGCTATCCACGGACGGCGACGGCGTCGCCTTCGAATCGAAAGGCAAGTACAAGGGGCTCGCCACCAACGTAAAAGGCCGCGGCGGACCCGTCCTGGGGCTTAAGGACGCCGACGACCCTTATCCGCTGGACGCCGCCGGCAAGATCGGCGACACGAAGGTGAAGGTGAAGGGCACCATCACCAACGTCGCCCAGCTTTCCGCGCTCGACCTCGCCATCGAGCTCGAGGGCAAGACCCTGTCCGAGCTGTACGACGTGATAGGGCTCGCCTTTCCGGAGACGAGCCCGTACAAGACGAAGGGCCGCCTGGTGAAGGGGGACCACATGATCGCCTACGAGAAGTTCACCGGCACGGTGGGCGAGAGCGACCTCGGCGGGTCGTTGCACTTCGACCTGGGGGGCAAGCGTCCCTTCATGCGCGGCGAGCTCAATTCCAAGCGCCTCAACCTCGCCGACCTCGGGCCGCTGGTCGGTACCGACCAGCCGAAGCAATCGGGCGTGCTGCCCAACATGCCGTTCGACTCCGACCGCTGGGACTCGGTCGACGCGGAGGTGAAGATCCAGGCGGGCAGCATCGAGCGCCCGAAGGCATTGCCGCTCGAAAATCTCTCCACCCGCATCCAGATGCGCGACAAGGTGCTCACGCTCGAGCCTTTCACCGTCGGCGTCGCGGGCGGCGTCATCGCGGGGTCGATCAAGATGGACGGCCAGAAGCAGCCGATCGCATCGACTACGGCGCTGCGCGTGAAGGACCTGCAGCTGCAAAAGCTTTTCCCGACGCTGCAGCAAAGCCAGCAGTCCATCGGCGACATCAACGGCCTGATCGAGCTCGCCGGCCGTGGCGACTCGGTGAGCGAGATGCTCGGCTCGGCGAACGGCAAGATCGGCCTGTTCATGGACGGCGGCAAGATCAGCCGCTTCATGATGGAGCTGGTCGCGCTCGACCTGTGGGGTGCAGCGAAAGTGAAGCTCGAGGGCGATGAGCCGGTGGACGTGCGCTGCGCCATCGCGGACTTCGCCGCCAAGGACGGCGTGCTAAATACGAACGTTTTCGTCTTCGACACGCAGGTGGTGAACGTCGGCGGCGAGGGCACGGTGAACCTGAAGAGCGAGAGCATGAACCTCAAGCTCAATCCCGAGCCGAAGAACCAGAGCATCGCCTCGCTCAACAGCCCGCTCTACGTCCGCGGCACATTCGGCGAGCCCAAGTTCTCGGTGGAATGGAAACGGGTGGGCGCGAAGGGCCTCGCCGCCACGGTGATGGGCCTCATCTCTCCCGCGCTCGCCGTGCTGCCGCTCATGAAGAAAGGCGACGACAAGGACAGCCCTTGCGCCCAGCTGATTGCCGACGCGACCAAGTCGACCAAGGCGCCTAAGGCAGAGCAGCAGCAGGCTGCCGCGAAGGCGGCGCAGGAAAAAATCGAGAAAGAGAAGAAGGACGAGGACAAGAAGAAGAAAAAGGAGCCCGAGTCCGCTACCGGCTCCTCGCGCCGTCAGCAAGGCGCGCCTGCGGCGGCCGACAAGTAGCTACGGCTTTTTAAGCCCGATCTGCAGCATCAAGCGCGCGATGGCTGCATCGTCGCGCGCGACCAGCTCGCCGAACTCTCGTGCCGGCAGGAAACCCGGACGCACGGCGAGGTTCGCGCTTCCTTTGGCGAACGCTTCACTCTCTACCGTGGCACGGATGGCTTTCTCTAGCAGGTCGATGGTGGGTGGAGGCGTACCTTTTGGTGCCGCAATGCCGCGCCAGGCGTCGAGTGCCACATCCACCCCCTGCTCGCGCGCGGTGGGCACGTCGACGAAGGAAGGATCGCGAGCGCTCGTCAGCTGGACGAGCAGCCGAGCCTGACTTTGCTTGAGCGGCGCGGCGAGGGCGGCCGGGAACTGCACGATGGCATCGACGTGACCGCCGAGCAGGCTTGGCACTACCTGCGCCACGGCAAACGGAACTTCGTTCGCCTCGATACCGGCCGCGTGGGTCAGCGCGGCGAGCGAGAGATGCGTGTGGCTGCCGGCACCGGAGTGCCCGATGCTGATCGCATTGGGGCGGGCTTTCGCGTCAGCCACCAGCTCGGCGAGAGACTTCCACTTCGCGTCGGCGCGAACGGCGAGCACAACGGACTCGACGAGCACCCGTGCTACCGGCTCGAACGCCGTGTAGTCGAAGGCGAGCTGTGCCGAATGGAACGTCGTCGAGATGGAATTGGAGTTCCAGACCAGGGAATAGCCATCGGGCTTCTGGCTCGCCACGTGCTTGTATCCGATCGCGCCGCCCGCGCCCGGGCGATTGACGACCATCACGCGCTGGTTGAGCTGCTTCCCCATGCCGTCGGCGAGCATCCGGGCGGTGACGTCCGCCGAGCTGCCGGCGGGAAAGAGCACGGTGATCTCGATCGGCGCGCGCTGCGGGAACTCCTGCGCGTGGGCCACCGAAAAGAGCAGAACCAGCAGCCATCTCATGCGAGCAGTTCCGCCACCATCACCCGCCGGCCTTCGCGCGCCGATTGGATGCCGGCGAGAATCACCGCCAGCGACGCCGTGCTCTTCTCGCCATCCATCTCCGGCTCGCCGTCGCCGCGGCAGGCGCGCATGAATTCGTCAAGCTCCTCGACGATGGTGTCGTTCTGCGCGCAGGGCACTGCGTTCGGCTTGGCCTCGCCCCGCTTTAGGATGCGCAGGCCGCCATGCATGTCGTAATAGGCGCTGCGCTCTTTGCCGTAGATATTCATCAGGTAGTACTCGGAAGCCGACGCGTAGCTCGCGTTCAGCGTAGAAAGCGCGCCGTTCTCGTGCTCGAGGATCAGGCTCGCCACGTCGGGGTTGTCCCCCGGCAGGACGAGCCGCACGAACTGGCCGCTGACGGCCTTCACGGGTCCGAGCAGGTACTCGAGGACATCGCTGTAGTGGATGCCGATCTGCAGCATGACGCCGCCCGGCATGCCTTGCGCCGTGTAGCGCCACGAGTTCAGGTCGATCTTGCCCAGCCGGTCGCGGCTGATGTTCGCCTCGGCGTTGACGAGGGTACCGAACTCGCCGATGCGGCTCTTTACCCAGCGGAAGTGCGACTCGCGGCGGCGCTGGTAGCCGAGGGCGAGCACGACCTTCGCATCGCGGCACGCCCGGGTGAGCGCCTTGGCATCGGCAATGGTGTTCGCTATTGGCTTATCGAGGAAAACATGCTTTCCCGCCCTTGCCGCCGCCGCGGTGGACTCCAGATGCACGGAATTAGGGGTGGTGTTGATCACCGCCTCGATCGTGCGATCGTTGAGAATTTCGTCGTAGGTCTCCGCTGCCTTGCAGCGATATTTCGCGGCAAATTTCTGGCGCTTGTCTTCCGAGCGGGTGTAGCAGGCCGCGATGGTCATCTTGCCCGAGCGCTGGATGGCGTCGGCGAGCACGTCCGACCACCAGCCCATGCCGAGGCACGCGACCTTCACTTGATCGACTTGGCCGCCTCGCGGGCGAGCTTCTCGTCGAATTCGAAATTGCCCCCGGCGACGCCGACCGCGCCGATGCACTGGGCGCCGGCCATGATCGGCCAGCCGCCTTCCATCGCCGTCCAGCGTTCGGCTCCCGCGGCGAGGGCGAGGCCGATGGCGTGCGCAACGTCCAGCGGTTGGCCGACCGCACCCTTGGACCCGGTGCCACGACGGTTGGAAGCAGCGCACACCGCCTTGGTGGTTGCCGAATGCACGGTGTGGAAGCGACCGCCTTCCATGCGCTCGAGCAGCACGAGATGGCCGCCCTCGTCGACGATGGCGATCGTCACGGCGATGCCGGCTTCCTGCGCCTTGGCAGTGGCCGTGCTCATGATCTTCTTCGCGCCAGCCATGGTCAGGCGCTTAGCGTCCGCGATATGCATCGGTATATATTAGTGCATGCCCATTTCGCACATTGAGCACTTCCTCGTAGCGTCCGATGACATCGACGCGACACGCGACTGGTACGCGCGCGTACTCGGCATGAAGAGCGGCGCGCATCCGGATTTCGGCTTCCCGGTGCATTGGATGTACGTGGACAACATCGATATCGTGCATATCGGCCCGAGCGCGAAGCAGGCGGGCGAGATTCAGAAGAAGTACCTCGGCCGCACTTCGCAAAAGTCGGAGGCGGGAACCGGCGCCCTCGACCACATCGCGTTCCGCGCCACCGGGCTTCGGCAGATGCTCGAGCATCTGAAGCGCGAGAAGGTGCCCTTCAGTCAGCGGCGCGCAAACGGGCAGGCGCTGTTCCAGCTTTTCCTTTACGACCCGAACGGCATCAAGATCGAGCTCAACTACGCAGCGCAAGAGGCCGAGGGCATCTCGCCGGAGCTGATGGCCTCGGATCTGATCGCGCAGCGGTGAGGCGGCTCGCCGCACTCGCGCTTTTCGTCTTCGCGTTCGGTGCGGCTGCGCAGACGTATCCGGCGAAGCCGGTCAAGCTGATCGTGCCGTTCCCGCCCGGCGGCAATACCGACATCATTGGCCGCCTGGTCGCGGCCAAGCTGAGCGACGCCTTCGGCCAGCAGTTCTATGTCGAAAACCGCGGCGGCGCCGGAGGCACCATAGGCGCCGAAGCGGCGGCGAAGTCCCCGGCCGACGGCTACACGATTTTCTTCTCGACGACCGGCACCCTGGCGAGCGCGCCGGCCATGCAGCCGGCCCTGCGCTACGACCCGATCAAGGACTTCGCGCCGATCAGCACGCTGGCCAACGCACCCGTGGTGATCATCGTCACCTCCGGCTCGCCGGCGAAGACGCTGCGCGAGCTGATCGAAATTGCGAAGCCCGGCACGCTGAAGTTCGGCTCGGCGGGCACCGGCCACTTCGTGCACATCGCCGGCGAGATTTTCAAGGATGCAGCGCACGTCGAGCTGCTGCACGTGCCTTATAAGGGCGTGGCGCCGGCCCTTATCGACCTCCTTGCCGGCCGCATCGACGTCATGTTCGATGCTTTCGCCCAGTACGAGCCCCACCTGCAGAGTGGAAAGCTGCGCGCGCTCGCGGTTGCGAACCCGACGCGTCTGTCACGGTTAGCGGATGTTCCGACCACTGCGGAAGCTGGATTGCCCGACTATGTGCTCGCTTCCTGGTTCGGCCTCGCGGCGCCGGCCGGCACGCCGGCGGAGCTCATCCAGCGTCTGCAAGGCCAGGTGGTCAAGGCCGTTGCCGCGCCGGAAGTGCGTGAGCAGATGGCGAAGCTCGGCGTCGAGCCGGGGACCAGTACGCCGGCCGATTACGCCGCCATGATCGCGGACGAGCTCGCCCGCTGGCGCGCCGTGGTGAAGAAGGCCGGTATCAAGCTGGAATAATTACTCCACCGCCCAGAGCGCGGCGGCGAGCCCGACGATTCCCGCAGGCACCCCGTAGCGCTGCAAGGCGCCGACGCGGCCACGCGCCAGCACGGTGACCGGAATATCGGTGCGCGCCATGACGCCTAATGCAATGGAAGGGTTGAGCCATCGCAGCCATTGCGGATGACGGCCGACGCCCATCACGATCTCGTCGATGGCCTCGCGCTCGGCCACGGCGGCGATGCGTTCCGCCGGCCCGCCCAAATCGGTCAGCGCCGCAAAGGGGGTGTTGGATTTGGAAAGCAGATCGATGGCTGGGGCTAGCGCGGCCGCGCTTCGCTCGGTCCGGAGCGCATCGCGGGCGGTCTTCGAGGAAAAGCGGGCAATGTGTCGATGCAGCCGGGGCTGGACGTGCAGGACGATCGCCTGCACCGCGACGCCCGCGCGATGCAGCGCGAGGGCGTGATGCACACCCGCGATTGCCGCTTCCGAGCCGTCGACCGGGATGAGTAGTTTCATTGCATGAGCTCCTTTGCGGATTTGCGTTTCCTGAGCGCCGCCGCCAACACACCGCCGACGATGACCACGTAGGTCGCCGCCCGAAGGGCGGGTTGGAGCGCGAGCCAGTCTTCGATCAGCGGCTCGGCGAGCATCATCTTGGCCGCGGTCCAGGCGAGCACTGAGCCGCCCACGTAGAGAAGGGCCGGGAAGCGCTCGATCCAGCCGAGGATGAGCGTGGAGCCCCAAACGACGATCGGGATGCTCACCACGAGACCGAGAACCACGAGCAGAACGCTGCCGTGCGCCGCGCCGGCGACGGCCAGCACGTTGTCCATGCCCATCACCGCGTCGGCGAGCACGATGGTGCGCATCGCCGCCCAGAAACCCTTCGCCGGCTTGAAATCGTGCGGGTCGCTCTCGCCCCCGGCGAGGAGGCGATAGGCAATCCAGACCAGCAGGATGCCGCCCGCTAGCAGCAGCCCGGGGATTTGCAGCAACCACAGCACGCCGACCGTCAGGCTCGCCCGGACAACCACGGCGCCGACCGTGCCCCAGACGATCGCCCGGCGCTGCACTTCCTTCGGCAGGTTGCGCGCGGCGAGGGCGATGACGATTGCGTTGTCGCCGGCGAGCACGAGGTCGATGACGATGATCGCGGCGAGCGCGGCGAGGAAGTCCATCGCGCCATTCTTCGCCGCGCGCTGGTGTACGAAAAATGATGTAGTGCGATGGATCCATCGCGAATTGCGATGAGGGTTGCCTGCGGCTGGCTGAACCCCTATGATCGTTTCACCCAGAGGGGAGTAGCTCTCCCGCGCGGCGGTCGTCAATACGGGATTCGTCCCCGGCCGTCGCGGCACCAAGCCCATCGGTTTGCTGCGAGCGAGACCTCGGTCCGAAAAGGAGCCGAGATGTCACGCGCCAGGCTGCGTCGCTATTTCCGCCACGGGCTGTTCCCGCAGCTGATCGTCTTCGAGGCCGTCGCCCGCTTGGGCAGCGTGACCCGCGCCGCAGAGGAGCTGCACCTCGCGCAGCCGACGGTATCGTCTCAACTGAAGAAGCTGTCGATGACGCTAGAGCTGACGCTCGTCCAGCCGGAGGGGCGCGGCATCCGGCTCACGGCCGCCGGCGAGGCGCTACGGGCCGAATGCACCGCGCTCGTCGAGACCTTTGCCCGCATCGACGAGCGGCTGCAATGCTTTCGCCGCAAGGAGACGGAGCTTCTGCGCCTCGCCGCCGAGCCGGAGGCGCGCTCCGTGGCGGCGCGCCTGGTGGCCGATTTCTGCGCGCGCCATCCCGGCGTGCAGGCCAGCGTGCACATCGCCGAGCGTGCGCAGCTCGTGCAGCGCCTGGCGGCGAACGAGGACGACGTCTATATCTTCGATCTGGAGATCGACGGTCTGCCCGGCGCTCGGCGCTGGAGCGTCGCCCACGCTAAGGGCCGCGAGCTTGCCCGCACCGCGGCGCTTTTCATATGCGAAGCGCTGCAAAGCGGCGCGTACGAGTCCGCCCCGGCCCGCGCGAATGGAGCGTCGCAGGGCGGTGCTATCCTTGGCTGATGACGCTGGCAAAGATCGTGCTGGGCGCGGGCGCCGCGTTCGCGCTGCTGGCCGCCGGTTTCGACGCCGACGCCAAGGGGGGCAAGGGCGGCGGCAAGGGTGGCGGCGGCCGTGGCGGCCATGCCGGCGGACATCACTCCCACCACTCCCATAGCGCGGTCAGCGGCGGGTCGAGCCACCACGGCGGGCACGGTTACCGCTACACCAGCGTTGTCGTGGGTGCGGGCTTCGTCTTCTGGCCGAGCGCCTATTACTGGCCAGACTACTATCCGGCAGCGGTGCCGGCGGTGGAGTACTGGTATTACTGCCAGCCGTACGCCGCTTACTATCCCTACGTGCAGGAATGTCCGACTGAGTGGCAGCCTGTGCTGCCCACCGCGCCGTCACCCGAGAGCTGATCCATGGCCACCAAACCCGACACCACCAACGACATCAGAGTCGATCCGAACTCCCTTTTCCTGGAAGAGATCTTTACTGACCGCCGCATCGGCACCATCCGGCGCCTGACGCCGGTGAAGGACGATGGCCAGCGCGACACGTCGAAGCCGGTGCTGTATGTCGGCGAGACGCAGGTAATGACGCCGGCCGGCGCGCTGCCGATCGGTTTCGAGATCACGGCCGGCTCGCTGAAGGAAGCGGCCGAGAAGTTCGGCCAACTTGCGCGCGAAGCGATCGAGCGCACCGTTAAGGAGCTGCAGGAGCTGCGCCGTCAGGCGGCGTCGCAAATCGTCGTGCCACAAGGGCCCCTGCCGCCCCTTGGAGGAGGCGGCGTCGGCGGCGGCGGCAAGATCCAGATGCCCTAGGGTAGTGATCGACGAGGTCAAAAGCTGGGTCGCCGGCGCCCAGCGCATCGTCGTGCTGACCGGTGCGGGCATCTCCACCGATTCCGGCATCCCCGACTTCCGCGGCCCGCAAGGCCTGTGGACGAAGAATCCGCATGCCGAGAAGATGTCCAATATCCATTACTACCTCGCCGATGCCGAGGTACGTAAGGCGTCATGGCAGAACCGGCTGGCGAGCCCAGCGTGGAGCGCGAAGCCCAATCCCGGCCACCTGGCGCTCGTCGAGCTCGAGCGGCGGCAGAAACTGCACGCAATCATCACGCAGAACATCGACGAGCTGCACCAGCTCGCCGGCAGCTCGCCCGAGCGGGTCATCGAGGTGCATGGCAGCATGCGCCGCTTCATGTGCTGGGGCTGCGGCATGCGCGGCCCGATGCAAAAGGTGCTCGATCGCGTGCGCGCCGGCGAGGAAGACCCGAAATGCCGCGACTGCGGCGGCATACTGAAGAGCGACACGATCTCCTTCGGCCAGCAACTGGTGCCCGAAGTGATCGATCGTGCGATGCAATCCGCCGGCGAAGCCGACCTCTTCATCGCCATCGGCACCACCCTGCAGGTCTATCCGGTGGCCGGCGCCTTTGACATCGCGCGCTCGGCCGGCGCGAAGACGGTGATCGTGAACGCCGAGCCGACGCCTTACGACGCGATGGCGGACGCCGTGCTCAGCGACTCCATCAGCGCGGTGCTACCCGCGATTATCGAAGGCCGAGGAAGCGCTTCGCGTTCGTTGAACTGACCGCCACCAGCTTCTCGCCGTGTATATCGGCGAGCTCCAGCGTCTTCATCGGGTGCACATCGCCCATGGCATACGGGTAATCGGTGCCGATGAGGATCTGCGTGTCACCGAAAGTCTGCATCACGAAGCGCACCGCGGACGGATCGAATACCAGCTGGTCGTAGTAGAAGCGCCGGGCGGTAACCGCTGGCGCCTCGGCCAGGGCTTCCTTCGCTTTCGGCGACACGTTCCATGCATGCATCAACCGCGGCAGCAGGATCGACATCACGCCGCCGCCGTGGCTGAAGGCGATGCGCAGGTTCGGATGCCGCATGCCGATACCGCCGGTAATCATCGAGGCGCAGGCGAGGCCGATGTCGCCGGGGAAGCACACTGCCTGCTCGATGAACGGGCCGACGATGCGGTCCTGGCCGGCGGGGCGCAGCGCGTGCACGAAGATCGCGGCGCCCATTTTTTCGGCCGCGGCAAAGAACGGCTCGAAGCGCGGATCGCCGATCGAGGTGCCATTCACGTGGCTCGCGATCTCGCAGCCGGCGAACTTCAGGCTCTTGCAGTACTCGAGCTCGCGGATCGCCGCGTCTACGTCCTGCAGCGGCACCGCGCCCAGGCCAATGAAGCGGTTGGGTGCCTCGCCGATCATTCGCGCAATCTCGTCGTTGAGATAGCGACACATCACCTTGGCGTCATCGAGCGGCAGCCAGTAGGACAAGAGCTCCGGCATCGGCGAGATCGCCTGCTTCGTGATGCGCATCGACGTCATGTCCTCGATGCGGCGCGGCACGCTCCAGGAGCCGTCCGACACCGTGCGGTAGACCTTGCCGGAAATCATCACGTGGCGGTGGCACTCGTGCGCCGGCGCCATCGAGGGCCACGGCACGTCGCGGCCCTTGCCGACGTAGGGCGGGAAGTTCTCCGGTACTACATGGTTATGGACATCGATGGAATCGTGCATCGCGCCGATTATAGAATCACGCCATGCTCCGACTTCTTCTCGCGCTCAGCGCGCTCGCGCTCAGCTTTTCCGCCCCGGCCCAGCAATGGCCGGCACGGCCCGTCAAGATCATTGCGCCGTTCGCGCCCGGCGGCAGCGCCGACACGCTTGGACGCATCGTGGCGAAGAAGCTTTCGGAACAGCTGAAGGAAAGCTTCGTCGTCGAGAACCGCCCGGGCGCGGGCGGCGTGCTCGGCTCGGAGCTCGTCTCCAACGCGGCGCCCGACGGCTATACGCTGGTCGTCTCCGGCATCGCCTCGCATGTCATCGCGCCGCAGTTGCCGCAGGCAACGCCTTACGACCCGATGAAGGACTTCACGCATATCGCGCTGCTCGGCGGGCCGCCGGCGGTGCTGGCGGTGAATCCGAAGCTGCCCGCCAACACGCTGAAGGAATTCGTCCAGCTCGCGAAGTCGAAGCCGCTCTCGTACGGCTCGCCCGGCAACGGCACGCAAGGGCAGCTGGTCGCCGAGCTGTTCAAGCAGAAGGCCGGCATCGACCTGCAGCACATTCCGTACAAAGGCGCGTCCGCCGCGGTTACGGACTTGATGGGCGGCCAGATCGATTCCGTCTCGACCACGCTTTCCACCGCCGCGGGGCAGATCAAGTCCGGCAAGGCGCGCGCGCTCGCCATCAGCGCGGCGCACCGCCTCGAGGAATATCCCAACGTGCCGACCTTCGCCGAGTCGGGCTATCCCGATCTCATCGCCACCGTATGGTTCTCCATCTCCGGGCCCAAGGGCCTGCCCGACGACATCGTGCAGAAGCTGAACGCCGAGATTCGCCGCGCGATGGAGACGACGGAGGTACGCGACCGGCTGAAGAACGACGGCATCACGCCGAACCGCCTCGACGCGAAAGAGTTCACCGCGTACGTGGCCGACGAATTGCGCCGCTGGGGTCCCATCGTGCGCAAGTCGGGGGCTAAGAACGATTGATTCGGGGACGGAGCGCGATCTAATTAGGGCTCTGTCCCCGAATTAGAGCTTGTAACCTTTTTCGCGAAGCGCCTTGTCCACCCAGCTGCGGTCGACGGTGCCGGCCTCGATCTCCTTCATCGCCGCGGTTTCCTTCGCCAGGACGCCCTGCGCTGACTTGAGGATCCGCTCGGCTTGCTCCTGGGGGACGGCGACGAGGCCGTCGGCGTCGCCGATGATGATGTCGCCGGGATTCACCGCCATGCCGCCCATGTTGATCGGCACGTTGATCTCGCCGGGGCCATTCTTGTACGGGCCGCGGTGCGTGACGCCGGCCGCGTAGACCGGGTACGTCCCGGCGGCGAGCTCCGCCGAGTCGCGGATCGCGCCCCAGATGACGATGCCCGCTACGCCGCGCTGGCGCGCGCGCGACATCATCAGCTCGCCGATGATCGCATTCTCCAGCACGCCGCCCGCGTCGACGACGATCACGTCGCCTTTTTGCGCGGTGTCGAGCGCCTTGTGCACGAGGAGGTTATCGCCGGGCGTGGTCTTCACGGTGTAGGCGGGCCCGGCAAGCTTGCCTCCCTTGTGCATCGGCCGCAGATGGGGACCGCCTGCATAGAGACGCTCCATACTGTCGGAGAGATGCGGCGTCACCATCTTCGCGAGCTCGGCGACGAGCTTGGGATCGGGCCGCTTGGGGATATCGAGGATGCGCATGGAGGCGCTCATTTCTTGCGTTCCTTGAGTCGTTTGTCGAGGCGCGGATACACCCGCCGCGCGTTGCCTTCGAAGATTTTCCGCTTATCTGAATCGGGAATGCTCAGCTTGTCGATGTAACGTTTGGTGTCGTCGAAGTTATGCCCGCTTTCGGGATCCACTGCCTTCACGGCGCCGAGCATCTCGGAGGCGAAGAGGATGTTGTCCACCGGAATCACCCGCGCCATGCAGTCGATGCCCGCTTGGTGATACACGCAGGTGTCGAAAAAGACATTCTTCAGCAGGTGCTCGGTGAGCGGCGGCTTCTTCATCTCGATGGCGAGCCCGCGGTAGCGTCCCCAGTGGAAGGGCACCGCGCCGCCGCCATGCGGGATGACGAACTTGAGCGTCGGGAAATCCTTGAACACGTTGCCCTGGATGAGCTGCATGAATGCCGTCGTGTCGCCGTTGATGTAATGCGCGCCGGTGTAATGGAACACCGGGTTGCACGACGAGGTGACGTGGATCATCGCCGTCATCTCGAGCTCGGCGAGCTTTTCGTAGAGCGGGTACCACCAGCCCTTGTCCGTGAGCGGCGGATCGGTCCAGTAGCCGCCGGCCGGATCCGGGTTCAGGTTGACGCCGACGAAGCCGAGCTTCGCCAGGCGCTCGAGCTCAGGGATGAAGTTCTTCGGCGGCACGCCGGGGTGCTGCGGCAGCTGTCCGACCGGCGCGAAGTTCTCCGGTAGCAGCTTGCAGATGCGGTGGATGAGATCGTTCGACATCCGCGTCCACTCGATGCCGGTGGCGTCCATGCCGACGTGGTGCGCCATGCCGGCCGCGCGCGGTGAAAAGATGGTCAGGTCGCTGCCTCTTTCGCGCTGCAGCTTCAATTGCGGCTGCACGCTCGCGACGAGCTCCTCGTCCGTGATGCCGAGCTCGCTCGTCGCCGGCTTGCGCATCGCATCGGCGAGCCCGGCGAGCTGCTTGTCGCGAAAGGTGAGGAGCTTCTGCGGCTCGGTCGTGTAGTGCCCGTGGATGTCGATGATCATGGGGGCTTAGTGTACTGTCTGGCAATGGACCGAATCAGTATCGAAGCGCTTCGGGAAATGAAACGCCAAGGCCGCAAGATCGTCGCCGTGGTGGCGTGGGACGTTCACATGGCCGCCATCGCCGAGCGCGCCGGCGTCGACCTGGTTTCCGTCGGCGACTCCGTCGGCGTCAATCTCTGGGGACGGTCCGAAGAAGCCCCGGTCTCCATCGCCGAAATGCTCATCGTCTGCAAAGCGGTGCGCCGCGGCGTGAAGCGCACCCTTGTGTCGTGCGACGTCCCGTCCGGCTCGGTGGAGGATGCGAAGCGCCTGAAGGAGGAGGGCGGAGCGGACATGGTGAAGGTGCTCGCTTCGCCCGAGCGGATCCGTTCGATCGTAGCGGCTGGCGTTCCAGTATTCGCCGAATTCCACGGTCAGCGCCCGGTGGAGCAATTGGTGGTGGAAGCGAAAGCACTCGAGGCTGCCGGTGCCGTCATGCTCGACTTTCGCCACTCCGGGCCGCAAGCCGGCGCTGCAGTGGTTAAAGCCGTATCGATTCCCGTGATCGGCGGACTGGGTGGCGGACCCTGGCTCGACGGTCGCGTGCGCCTCGCGCATGCGGCGATCGGTTATGCCTCGAGCTGGGTGGACTCGAGCGCCGATACGTACACAAATACCGCGAAGGCGACGCTGCAGGCGCTGAGCGAGCTCGCGGCCGACGTGCGCGCGGGCCGCCAGATCCGCGGCCAGCGCGGCTGAAGCTATTGCACGTCGACCTTGAAGGTGCGCGCTGACGTCGGCGCGGGCTCGACATCGAAGTACACCCGCCCGATCTCGCGTCCGTCCATTGTCTCGACCTGCACCTTCCATTCCCCCGGCGGGTACTTCGACTTGACGCCGTAGCCGCGAAAACCTTCCGCGCGCCCGCCAACGATCTTGATCGGGATGGTGTCCTGCAAGGCCCAGCCGCGCTCCTCGCGACGAAACCAGTGCAGGCTCACCTCGTCGGCAAAGCTCGCCGGCGAGAAGATGCGGAAGAACACGAACAGCCGATCGCCGGGTTGGGCGCGGAATTTCTGATCGCCGTTGCGCCAGAAGGCCCACGCGGGGCGCTCGTGGCTTAGCTGATAGGCGTCCCGGCTGCGCTCGACGGAGTGGTACACACCAATGAAGGGGATCGACAGCGGTACGGGCGGGATCACGCGCAGGAGGTATGCGCCGAGGAACATGATGAGCATGAGGCCGAATGGGACGAGCATCTGCTGCCGCGCGGCCGGATAGCGTTCCGGAGCGCGCCGGCGGATCCACGCCGCCAGCGCGAGCATCGGCACGCAGCCCGCCGCCATCGATAGCAGGAAAATCATCATGCTGACGCGGCCGAAGACCATCGGCACCACGGTCGCGCAAAAAGACAGGCCGCACACGCTGAGTAGCGCGAACCGGAAGGCGACGCCCAGGCGCTTGAGCGGTCCGAATTCGTTCAATACCAGCAGGGCAATCAACACCAGCATGAAGGAGAAGGAGACGAGGAGCGACGAGCTCTTGAAGAAAAAGACGGTGTAGACGTTGAGCAGCGTACCGAGGAAAAAGCTCAGGATGGCGACGCGCTGGCGGTAATACCAGCGCTTGATGCCGCGCAGGGTCTCCGCGGCCGGCGCCTCGGGAACGAAAAACATTTGCGTCAGCACGGCCGTCACGAGCGCGAGGTAAACAGCCTGCTGCGCGATCATGTGCCACGAGTCCACCCGGCCGACCGCCACCGTGTCGAAGACGAAGCCGGCGGCGAAGAAGACCGCCGCTACGCGCGCTTCATGCCGCGCGTAGTAGAGCCGCAGGCGCTGGATCGAGCTCAGTAGGTCGCGAAGATCTGCTGCAGCTTCGCCGCGTCCCGCGTAGTGGTGAGCGCGAGCATGAGGAGGATGCGCGCCTTCTGCGGCGTGAGGTTGTCGCCGTAGATGAGCGGGCGGTGTTCGCCCTGGCGGCCTGAGGTCTCCGTCACGCGGCCCAGGCCGCCGCGGTTGGTCATCACCACCGCGATGCCCTTGTCGGTAAGCCGCTTCACGGCCTCGTCCATTGCCGGCGTGCCAGAGCCGGTCGGAAAGCCGGCGATCACCACGCCGTTTGCCTTCGCCTGCGTGACTGCGGCATCGATCAATGCACCATCGGCGCCGGCGTAGGTGTACACGATGTCCACGCGCGGCAGCTTATCGAGCTTGGAGATGTCGAAGAAGAGGCGCGGCTTGGCCGGCGAGTGGTAGAAGGTGACGCGATCCTCGTCCACGAAGCCCAGCACCCGAGGTCGCCGCTCGTGTAGGTCTCGACGCGATAGCTGATGTTCTTGCGCACATCGCGCGCGCCGTTGATGACATCGTTCGTCACCACTAGCGCGCCTTTGCCTTTCGAGTCGTCGGCCGCAGCCACGCGCACCGCCTGCAGGAAATTCTCGGGCTATCCGAGCTGAGGGTCGTGAACTGGCGCTGCGCGGCGGTGAGGACGATCGGCTTGTCGGTCTTCACGGTGAGGTGGAGAAAGTATGCCGTCTCCTCGACCGTGTTCGAGCCGTGCGTGACGACGATGCCCTTGATGTCGCCTTGGCGAGCGACGATCTCGTTGAGGCGCTTCGCCAGCATGATCCACTGCTCGACGCTGATGGAGCTCGAACCGACGCGGAAAATCTCTTCCACCTCCAGCCGCGCCACCTTCTTCAGCTGCGGAATTGCCTCGGCCACCTCGCCCGCGTGCAGCCGCCCCGACGGTGTGTTGGCGATCGTGCCGCCCGTGGCGACCACCTTGACGAGCGGCAGGTTGTCCTGCGCTGCGGCGGGCGCCGCAGCGGCGAGGACGAGAAGCAGGCGAAAAATCAAAGCGGCTTGATCTGCACCTTGCGGAACTTGATCGGCCCGCCCGGCGACTTCGGCTGGTTGCCGAACTGCAGGGCGAAAGGGCCCTTCGGAGACGCCACCTGGTCGGTCTCCGCGGTCTTGGTGCCGTTCAGCACCACGGTCATCTTCGAGCCGCGCAAGCTGATCTCGTAGACATTCCATTTGCCGCCGGCCATCACCGGCTGCATCACCTTGCCGTGATGCACGATGCCGCCGGTGCCAAAGGACGGATCGGGGCGCTGGTCGAAGATGTTCGCCTCGTAGCAGGTCTTGTCGGTGAGGTTGTTCGTGTCCGAGCAGCGGTTGTAGATGCCGCTGTTGGCGGTGGGATCGGCCCAGAACTCGATCCGCAGGTCGTAGTCGCCGTAGGAATTCTTCGTCATCAGGAAGCCGCCCTTGCCCTTGTCGGCCACGATCGCGCCCTGCTCGGCGCGCCAGTTCGCGTCGCCGACGGGGACGAAGTTCTCCATGCCTTTCTCGCCGTCGATGAGAGTGGTCCAGCCGCTGCCCGGCATCCAGGACGGCATGGATGAGCAGCCGGCCACGACGAGTGCAGCTGCGGTAGTCAATAGTGTTTTCATCTCAGCTCCAGGCGCGGTTGTCGACGGTGTTCTCGTAGGTGGCGCCGGCTGGCACGAGGCCCCAGTCCCGTGTCCACTCGTAGGTGTGCTGAAAACGCTCGCGCGTATAGGGCTCGGGTGGGGCGTTCAGGATGCGCGCGAGCTTGAG
>Ga0136846_1229091_pt1 | contig 26157 bp, 23 predicted proteins | sample HopSoiMetagenom2_FD_96841 | JGI IMG/M metagenome (GOLD analysis project Ga0136846, IMG submission 96841) | Grasslands soil microbial communities from Hopland, California, USA - 2 Assembly 2016 (version 4) | ecosystem: Environmental > Terrestrial > Soil > Grasslands | place: USA: Hopland... | reverse complement strand
GCGAAGAAAGATGCCGAGCTGCACCAGCGCAACCTGCCGGACAAAGACCTGGCCTACCTTGAAGAAGGTTCGCAGTACTTTGGCGACTATGTTCGCGGCGTGGGCTGGGCGCAAAAATTCGCCCGCCTGAACCGCGAGGTGATGATGCAGGCTGCCATTGGCGCGCTGCGCAAGGTGATCAGCAAGCCCTTTGAGACGCACCTGGAAGCGGTGAACTGCCACCACAACTATGTGCAGAAGGAAACGCACTTTGGGCAAGAGGTGTTTGTGACCCGCAAGGGCGCTGTGAGCGCCAAGGCGGGAGAGCTCGGGATCATTCCCGGCAGCATGGGCGCCAAGAGTTTCATCGTGCGCGGCAAGGGCAACCCCGACAGCTTTATGAGCTGCAGCCACGGGGCAGGCCGCACCATGAGCCGTACGCAAGCCAAGAAGCTGTTCACGGTGGACGACCAGATCAAGGCCACGGAAGGCGTGGAATGCCGCAAGGACGCCGACGTGATCGACGAGATCCCGATGGCCTACAAGGACATCGATGCCGTGATGCTGGCGCAGAGCGACCTGGTGGAGGTGGTTTACACGCTCAAGCAGGTGGTTTGTGTCAAAGGATGAAGGAGGAGGTCAGAAGGACAACGCCCTGCGGGCGTTGTCCGGTCCTGCCTTGAGGGCTCTTCGGGAGAAACTTGCCGGGGCTGGCTGCGTATTTGATTTTGCTGTTTACACGCTGGAGAAAGGCATTGATCCTTCTGCGGCGCTGTATCGGTGCGCGCTGGAGCTGCTGTTCGCGGACGTACGGGAGCGGTGGTTGGTGCACCACCAGGAGGCCATAAAAAAATATCCGCAATTTAGTACGGCGAACTTCTTTCAACTCGACTACGACTGTACCGCTGCAATTGCGGAAGTCTTGCCGGCTGAAAAGTTGCAGGGTCTCTTTTCATGCACGCCGGATCCAGCCGGCGCGCCTTGTTTGTTTTTGAGTTTCAGTTACCCACCTTACGGCTTCACGAAAGATGCTGATGCAACGGCTCTGTTCCGTGAGTGGTGTCAAGTTTTGGGTTTGATTCCCGGCGATCTTCCCGAGGTGATCGACTGGGTTGGCGATCCTGCGCTGGAGCCATCGCGCAGCGAATGGAGCAACTATTTTGAAGCCGGAAAAGAGTGGTGGGGCATCTGGTGCCTGACGGTATGGAACCCTGTGACCCGGACTCTGGGCGTGCTGGCCGCCAGTGCAACTGATTGATGAAAGAAGAAAAATGATTGAACTCGATGGCTCGCAAGGCGAAGGTGGTGGGCAGATCCTGCGCACGGCGCTGGCGCTCAGCCTGGTCACGGGCAAGCCGTTTCGCATGGACAACATCCGTGCGAAGCGCCCCAAGCCCGGCCTGATGCGTCAGCACCTGGCCTGTGTGAATGCGGCTGTGGCCGTGGGTGGCGGTGTGGAGCACACGTCCGCCGTTAACGCTGCCGGGCAAGCCGTGCAGATTGGCGAAACCACGCTGCTGTTCACGCCCGGTGAGGTGCGCGCTGGCGACTACGAATTTGCGGTCGGCTCCGCAGGCAGCTGCATGCTGGTGCTGCAGACCGCGCTGTGGCCGCTGCTGCAGGCCAAGGTGGCGTCCACGCTTGTGCTCAGCGGCGGCACGCACAACCCGATGGCGCCGTCCTGCTCTTTCCTGACTGCGCTGGCGCCTTACTTCGCCGGCAACGGCGAGGCGCTGTTTGACATTGAACTGCGCCGTCACGGCTTCTACCCGGCAGGCGGCGGAGAGGTGCGCGTGCATCTGCACCCGCCCGCGCAGGGCTTTGCGGCCATCCACCTGATGAAGCGCGGCGCGCTGATCGAAGCCTATGCCGAATGTCTGCATGCCGGCCTGCCCAGAGGCGTGGCCGAGCGTGAGCTGGACGTGCTGCGCAAGGGGCTTGGCTGGCAGGAAGACTGCCTGCGCGACCGCGGGCTGCGCAACAACGAAGGGCCGGGCAATGCGCTGCTGGCTGTCCTGCGCTATGAAAACATCACCGAGGTCTTTGCCGCGTATGGCGAAAAGAACGTGAGCGCCGAGCAGGTCGCCCGCCGCGTGCTGCAGGAAGTGAAGGACTACCAGGCCCACCAGGCACCGGTAGGCCCGCACCTGGCCGACCAGCTGATGATCCCCATGGCCCTGGCCGGCCTGCAGGGAAAGATGGGCCGCTATTGGGCGACGGAGCTGACCGAGCACACCTGCACGAACGCGCGGACGATTGAGGCCTTTCTGCCGGTCAAGTTCTCACTGGAGCCGCTGGAGGGCGGCACGGTGATTTCGCTGCAGGCTTGATGCCCCGATCAGGTATTTGATGGTGCTATTGATTTTGTAGCTGCTAGCGCACGTCCTGATTGGGCTTCGGCCATTTTTGATGCTGATATTGGCCCGCAAGCCATTCGTCAGCCTGTTTAAGACTGGCCTCATAGAGTCGTGTTAGCCTCGCGGCCATGTTGAACCGCATCCCCTCTTTCCTGCGCCATGTCGGCCCAGGCGTTGTCACCGGCGCCGCTGATGATGACCCTTCCGGCATCGCCACCTACACGCAGGCGGGGGCGCAGTTCGGCACCGGGCTGCTGTGGACGGTGTTCCTGTCGCTGCCATTCATGATCGCCATCCAGTTAGTGAGCGCCCGCATAGGGCGCGTCACTGGCAAGGGCGTGGCGGCCAATCTGCGTGAGCACACGCCGCGCGCGTTCCTGATGAGCATGGTCTTCTTGCTGGTGATTGCCAACACCATCAACATCGCCGCCGACATCGCGGCCATGGGCGAGGCACTGCAGCTGGCGGTGGGTGGCGGCGAGCATTTTCATGCGGTGGCCTTCGGCGTCATCACCGTGCTGCTGCAGGTGTTTGTGCCTTACCGCAAGCTCGCGCCCATCCTGAAATGGCTCACGCTCTTTCTTTTTGCCTATGTGATTGCCGTGTTTCTGGTGCAGGTGCAATGGGCCCAGGTGCTGCATGACCTGGTGATCCCGAAACTGCAGTGGACCTCGGGCTACTGGATGATGATCGTCGCGCTGCTGGGCACCACCATTTCACCTTATCTCTTTTTCTGGCAGGCCTCGCAAGAGGTAGAAGAGCTGCGCCTGAAGGGTGCGGGCCAAGGGTCTGAAAAAGAAGTGCGGCACGACCTGCGCCGCGTCAAGCGCGACACCTACATCGGCATGTTCTTCTCCAATGCCGTGGCCTTTTTCATCATGGTGCTGGGCGGTGCGGTGCTGTACACGGCCGGCATCCACGACGTGACCTCGGCTGCGCAGGCGGCAGAGGCTTTGCGGCCGCTGGCCGGCGACTTCGCCTTTGCGCTGTTTGCCGGCGGCATCATCGCCACCGGCCTGCTGGCCGTTCCGGTGCTGGCTTCGTCGGCCGCCTACGCCGTGGCCGAGGCCTTTGGCTGGCCCGAAGGCCTGGAGCGCCATTGGTATGAGGCCAAGCGCTTTTACGCCATCATCGTCATCGCCACCGTAGTCGGCACCGGCATGGACTTCACTTCCATCGACCCGATGAAGGCGCTCTACTGGAGCGCTGTGATCAACGGTGTGGTGGCTGTGCCCATCATGGCCGGCCTGATGCTGCTGGCGGGGCGCAAATCGGTGATGGGCAACTTCACCTCGGGCTTCAAGACCACCTGGTTTGGTTGGGGTGGGGTGGTGGTGATGGGTTTTGCGGTGCTGATGATGTTGCTGGACTTGTTTCGCCCGCTGTTTTAGGGAGGACGGCGGGGGAAGCAGATTTATATCCGCAGATTACGCAGATTTCCGCAGATTAAAGACAAATAGAAAAATGCGATGCGAGGCCGGGAGCCAGCGTAAAAAACGGGCCTGAGGCAGGTTAAAAACATCTTGTTTTCAATCTGCGTAAATCTGCGAAATCTGCGGATAAATCTTTGTCTGCGTATCTGCGGCTAAATCCAGCTTAGGAGCTGCTCCGGCGCGTGACCCACAGCCGCTGCGGCCCCGCGCCCTTGTCACCCAGCTTGTCAAACGGGTTGCGCAGCCGGCACTTGTCAATCGACAGGCAGCCGCAGCCAATGCAGTCGTCCAGCGTGTCGCGCAGCTTTTTCAATTGGGCCATGCGCTCGTCCAGATCTTTGCGCCAGGCGGCCGACAGGCGCGCCCAGTCGGCCCGGCTTGGCGCCGCTTTGGCAGGCAGGGTGGCCAGCGCTGCCTCAATGTCGGCCAGCGCAATGCCCACCCGTTGCGCCACCCGCACAAAGGCCACCCGCCGCAGCATCTCACGCGCATAGCGGCGCTGGTTGCCGTCGGTGCGGGTGCTGCTGATCAGCCCCTTGGTTTCGTAGAAGTGCAGCGTGGAAACCGCCACACCACTGCGGCGCGCCATGTCGCCGACCGAGAGGGTTGGGAAGAGGCCGGCTTCTTCCAGGGGCGTGCTCATGGGGACTCCTCGCAAATAGTTCTTGACCTCAACTTTACTTGAGGTTTTACGCTGCTGGTTTTTAAGGAGTTATTCAAATGTCAGGTGAATCTTCAACCCCCACCCCCACCTCCACCTCTGTATTCCGCATCGACAAATTCGTGGTGCCGTCGCAGTCGATCTCCGCTTTTGTCGAGCGCATCCACCACGTGCAGCGCATGCTGGGCGAACAGCCGGGCTGCCTTCAAAAGCATGTGCTGACCCAGACGGGCGACAGCAGCGAATTTGACGTGGTGACAGTGGTCGAGTGGGCCAGCGCCGACGCCGTGGCCGCCGCCCGCCTGGTCATAGAAAAGCAACTCGCCACCGAAGGCTTCGACATCCAGGCCTTCAGGAGGAAATTGGGCGTGCGGGGCGACTCGGGGATGTACCGCGAGGCCTGAGCGCTGGCCCTGGTTCCATTTCTCTTGCTCCTTCCCCGCTGGGGGAAGGTGGGGATGGGGGCTGACGGCCTTGGCGAGGGCGCTTGTTCCACTTCCGTCGGCCCCCACCCCAGCCCTCCCCCAGCGGGGGAGGGGGCTAAGTGGGAAGGGAGTGAGACCCCACGGACCGCAACACGTGCTCCGCCGTCGCCGGCGCCTCCAGCACCACACACTCGCCGGGGGGGACGACTGACCCCACCGCATCCCGCATCGCCTCATACACACTGATCGCCAGCATCAGCGGCGGCTCGCCCACGGCCTTGCTGCCAAACACGTTGTCTTCGCGATTTGGTTCGGGCCACAAATCGACCTTGAAATGTTCGGGCACATCGCCGGTGGCGGGGATTTTGTAGGTGCTGGGCGCGTGTGTGGTCAGCAGGCCCTTGTCGTTCCACACCAGTTGCTCGGTGGTGAGCCAGCCCATGCCTTGTATGAAACCGCCTTCGATCTGGCCGATGTCGATCGCTGGATTGATCGACGTGCCTACGTCGTGCAGGATGTCGACCTTCAGCACGCGGCTTTCGCCTGTCAGCGTGTCGATGGCGACTTCGGTGCAGGCTGCACCATAAGCGAAGTAATAAAACGGCCGGCCGGTGAGGGTGGTTTTGTCGTAATGGATCTTGGGTGTGCGGTAAAAGCCGTCGCTCCACAGCTGGATGCGGTTGGCGTATGCCAGCTTCACGACTTCGGTAAAGGGCCGCGTGCCTTCGGGCGTGATGACTTCGCCGCCGTTGTCTCCGCACACAAATCGCACAGCGCCGGCACCGCAGCGGTCAAGCCCCGCCACAAACTGCGCCAGGTTGTCGCGCACATTGCGCGCGGCGTATTGGGCGGCGCGGGCATTCAGGTCGGTGCCTGCCGATGCGGCGGTGGCCGAGGCATTGGGCACCTTGCTGGTGTCGCTGGCGGTGGCCAGCACCTGCGCAAAGGGCACGCCCAGTTCGTCGGCCACGATCTGCGCGACCTTGGTGTTCAGCCCCTGGCCCATCTCGGTGCCGCCGTGGTTGACCTGCACGCTACCGTCGGTGTACACATGCACCAATGCACCGGCCTGGTTAAAGAGGGTGGCGGTGAACGAGATGCCGAACTTGACGGGCGTGAGCGCGATGCCGCGTTTGATGACCGGGCTGCCTTCGTTCCATGCTGAAATGGCCTCTCGCCGGCTTCGGTATTGGGCGGTACGCTCCAATTTTGATAGCAAGGGATCGAGGATGTTGTCTTCGACCTTCATCTGGTAATGCGTCACATCGCGCTCGCCGATGCCGTACAGGTTGCGCTTGCGTACGTCCAGCGCGTCCAGGCCCAGGGTGCGGGCGATGTCGCCCATGATGGCCTCGATCACGATCATGCCTTGCGGCCCGCCGAAGCCGCGAAAGGCGGTGTTGCTCTGCATATTCGTCTTGCAGCGGTAAGACGCGATCTCCACGTCTTCCAGAAAGTAAGCGTTGTCGGCATGAAAGACCGCGCGGTCGGCTACCGGGCCCGAGAGGTCGGCGCTGAAGCCGCAGTTCACCGCCATCGTGATCTTCAGGCCGGTGAGCAGACCGGTATTGTCAAAGCCCACGTCGTATTCATACGCAAACGGATGCCGCTTGCCGGTGACCATGAAGTCGTCGTCGCGGTCCATGCGCAGCTTGACGGCGCATTTGAGCTTGTGCGCGGCAATGGCGGCCCACACCGCCATCTGGCCTGATTGCGTTTCTTTGCCGCCAAAGCCGCCGCCCATGCGCCGGCATTCCACGCGGACCGCATGGTTGGCAATGCCCAGCGCATGCGACACCCAGTGCTGGATCTCGCCGGGGTGCTGGGTGCTGGAGTACACCAGCCATTGCTGTTGCTCCTGCGGCACCACGTAGGCAACCTGGCCTTCAAGATAGAAGTGCTCCTGGCCGCCGACTTCGAGCGTGCCGTGCAGCGTGTGCGCGGCCTTCTTCAGCGCCGCAGCCGCATCGCCGCGTTTGACAAACACTGGCGGCAGCACATAACTTTGAGCCTTGAGCGCGTCCTGCACAGTCAGCACGGCGGGCAGCGGCTCGATCTTGCAGACCACTTTGCGTGCGGCGGCGCGTGCCTGCATCACGGTATCAGCCACCACGACGCCGATGACCTGGCCGATGTGCTGCACCGTATCTTGTGCAAACACCGGCTCGTCGTGCGAGAAATTGCCCAGCACTGCGTCCCCCGGAATGTCGCGCGCCAGGATCACATCGCGCACACCCGGCATGGCCAGGGCGGCGGTGATGTCAACGCCCAGCAGCTTGCCGTGCGCGACGGTAGAAAGAATCGGCGCGGCGTGCAGCGTGCCGCGCACTTCAGGGATGTCGTCGACATAAGTGGCAGCGCCGGCGACTTGCGCACGGGCGCTTTCATGAGCGGTTGAGCGGCCGGCTGCCTGCGTGTGCGCGGGCTTGCGTGCGAGCGATGCCTTCTCAGCCGGATCAGCGGCGGGCGCTTTGTCGGCGCGGGCGTTGGCCTCGCGCACGTCGGGGTCGGCCACGGCGTCGCGGCTCAGGGAGATGTCTTTGGCGGCGGTCATGCGGCCTCCTGCAGCGTGAAGCTGGCCAGGTTGATTTGCTGCAGGCCCTGGCTTTCGAGCCAGTAGCGCTGCAGCAAATTGCCCAGCACCTGGCTGCGGTAGGCAGCGCTGGCCCGCATGTCGGAGATGGGTGAGAACTCGGCGCGCAGTGTGGCGATGGCCCGCTGCACGGTGGCTTGCGTCCAGGGCTGGCCGGTGAGGGCGGCTTCTGTTTTGACGGCACGCACGGGGGTGGCTGCGACGCCGCCTGCGCCTATGGATGCGCTGATGACTTTGCCGCCTTCTACTTGCAGATTGATGGCCAGGCAAATGGCGGAGATGTCGTCGTCGTAGCGCTTGGAGATTTTGTAGACCCGTAGCCGTTCCGGCCCCTTACCCCAGCCCTCTCCCCAGAGGGGCGAGGGAGCAAGATTTCTCTCCCCGCTGTTTGCTCCTTCCCCCGCTGGGGGAAGGTTGGGATGGGGGCCACCCGGCCTAGGCACCTTCACCCAAGCCAACACCTCATCCGCCGCCATCACATTCGTGCGATAGCCGGTGTAAAGCTTCTCCAGCGGCATCTCCCGGTGCCCACGCACACTCATCAGCACCACGCCGGCATTCAGCGCAATCAACAGCGGCATCGAATCGCCAATCGGCGAGCCATTGGCCACATTGCCGCCCAGCGTGCCCGAGTTGCGCACCGGCAAGCCGGCAAAGCGGGCAGCGAAGTTGTGCAGCTGCGGGCGCTCTTGGACGAGTGCTGCATAAGCATCTGCCAGCGTGACGGCTGCGCCTATGGCGATGTGATTCGGGTAGTGCTCAATCTGCCGCAGCTCCTGCACTTTCGTCACGTCCAGCACCTGGCCGAACTGCTTGTGCATCTTGGTCACCCACAGGCCCACGTCGGTGCAGCCGGCCACCAGCTGGGCTTCGGGATGCTCTGCACGGGCCTGCAGCAATCCGGCCAACGTGCGGGGGGATTTATAAGCCAAATCGGCCTCCAGCCAAGGCGCTACCTTGGCTAGCTGCTCCAATTTTTGTAGCAAAGCCTTTTCATCGACGGCCACCGGCGGCAGCGCCGCCATGGCTTGCGCCGCGTCCAGGATGGGGCGGTAGCCGGTGCAGCGGCAGAGGTTGCCGGAGAGTTCTTCTTGCGCCAGCTCTCGGGTGATGGACTCGCCTTTGCATACATGGTTTTGGTACATGCCGAATAGGCTCATCACAAAGCCCGGGGTGCAGAAGCCGCATTGAGAGCCATGTTTATCGACCATGGCTTGCTGTGCAGGGTGCAAAGCACCGTCTTGCGCTGCAATATCTTCCACAGTCCAGAGCGCCATTCCGTCAACTGAATGCGCGAGCCGGATGCAGCTGTTAATGGCGCGGTATTGAACGCCGCCGTCAGCCGCTTCGCCCAATACAACCGTGCAGGCGCCGCAGTCACCTTCGCCGCAACCTTCCTTGGTGCCGGTGCAGTTCAAGTCCTCGCGAAGCACCTCCAGCAAGGTGCGGGTGGGTGGTACATTGCTGACGGAAATGACCTCGCCCCGCCTGACAAAGCGGATGGGCCTGGATGAAGTTGGGACAGACATGCTTCAGATTAAAACAGCCGCGCAAAGGCCAGCATACAAAAGCGCGTATCAACCGCATGGGTGAAAAGGTATGAAAGACCAGGCGCTTTTCGACAAGATAGACCTCCATCTCATCAGGGTCTTGAACACCGTGCTAACTGAACGCAGCGTATCACGCGCCGCCATCAAATTGGGTATGTACCAGCCTGCTGTCAGCGCGGCGCTCAAGCGCCTGCGCGTGCTGGCGGGAGACCCCATCCTGGTGCGTTCAGGCTCTGGCATGGTGCCTACCGACGCCGGCCTGCGCATGATCGAGCCCTCGGCCAGCATCCTGCGCGCGGCCGGCATGCTGTTCAGCGACGCCCGCGGGTTTGACCCGGCCACGGCCGAAACCACCTTTCGCCTGGCGGCCAGCGACTACATGGACCCGCTCTTTTTGCCGCAGCTGGTCGCGCAGATCAAGGCGCTGGCCCCGCGCAGCCACATTGAAATCCAGCCGCTGTCGGCCGAATCCGACTACCGCTCGCACCTGGCCAAGGGAGACGCCGACCTCGTCATCGGCAACTGGTCGGCGCCGTCGGACGAGCTGCATATGGCGCGGCTCTTCGGCGACGAGGTAGTGTGCCTGGTTGCCAAAGACCACCCGGCGGTGCGCCGCGGCTGGGACGCGGCCGGCTGGCTGGCGGCCGAGCACATCGCGCCAGCAGCCATGCACCCCGGCGCCAAGGGCGTGATCGACGAACACCTGGATTCGCTGGGCATGGTGCGCAATATCACCGTGCGCTGCCCGCATTTCGGCCTGATGCCTTCCATGGTGGCATCGAGCTTGCTGGTGATGACCACCGGCCGTCAGTATTGCGAACGCTTTGCAGGCATCTTGCCGGTCAAAATATTGCCCAGCCCGATTGAGTTCCCCCGCATGATGTATTACCAGCTCTGGCACGAACGCACGCACGCCTCCAACGCCTCGAAGTGGCTGCGTGAACGGGTCAAGTCGGTGGCCGCCACGCTACGAAAAGAATAGCTGCCAGCGTATGACAGACAAGGGTTACAGCACTTATTCTTATAAAACCGGCATTGGAACGGATACAACGAGATAAAGAGACAAAAGAGCATGACAGCACTATCGCCCCAGATCGAAAACCCGCCAGGGCTGCCGCCGCGGCTGCAGCTGAGCGGGATCACCAAAAGTTACCCGGGCGTCGTGGCCAACAGCGGCATCTCGCTGGCCGTGCAGCCCGGTGAGATCCATGCCGTGCTCGGCGAAAACGGCGCCGGCAAATCCACGCTGATGAAAATCATCTACGGCTCCGTCAAGCCTGACGCCGGCAGCGTGGCGATGGACGGCAAGCCGGTGACGGTGCGCAACCCGCATGAAGCGCGTGTGCTGGGCATCAGCATGGTGTTCCAGCACTTCAGTTTGTTTGACACGCTCACCGTGGCTGAAAACGTCTGGCTCGGGCTCGACAAACACCTGAGCCTGGCCGAGGTGTCGGCCCGCATCGAGCAGACCACGCAGGCTTACGGGCTGCAGCTGGACCCTGGCCGGCCCGTGCACACGCTCAGCGTGGGCGAGCGCCAGCGCGTCGAGATCGTGCGCGCCTTGCTCACGCATCCCAAGCTGCTGATCCTGGACGAGCCCACCTCGGTGCTCACGCCCCAGGCGGTCGAGAATCTTTTTGTCACGTTGCGCCAGCTCTCGGCGCAGGGCTGCAGCATTCTGTACATCAGCCACAAGCTGCATGAAATCCGCGCGCTTTGCACCGCCTGCACCGTGCTGCGCGGCGGCAAGGTGTCGGGCGTGTGCGATCCGCGGCAGGAGTCCAACGCCTCGCTCAGCCGCCTCATGATCGGCGCCGAGCCGCCTGCGCTCGAGCACCGCGAGGTGCGTGCCGGTGCGGTGGTGCTGGAGGTGAAGCAGCTTGATCTGCAGAAAGAAGAACAGTTCGGCGTCGACCTGCACCAGGTCGCGCTGCAGGTGCGCGCAGGGGAAGTGGTCGGCATTGCCGGCGTGTCGGGCAACGGCCAGAAAGAACTGCTGTACGCGCTCTCGGGTGAAGACACCCGGGCCGCCGCCGATGCGATCCATGTCAAAGGCGAGGCGGTAGGCAAGCGCGGGCCGCGCGGCCGCCGTGAGCTGGGCCTGCATTTTGTGCCCGAAGAACGCCTGGGCCGCGGCGCTGTGCCCTCGCTCTCACTGGCGCGCAACCTGCTGCTCACGCGCAAAGAAGCAGTCGGCAAAAGCGGCTGGCTCAACCGTAGCGCGCTGCAGGCACAGGCTGCCCGCATCATCGCGGAATACAAAGTCAAGACCGGCGGGCCGCAATCGGTGGCCAAGTCGCTCTCTGGCGGCAATCTGCAGAAGTTCATCATGGGCCGCGAGATCGATGCCAAGCCCGAGCTGCTCATCGTCTCGCAGCCCACCTGGGGTGTTGACGTGGGGGCGGCCACGCAGATTCGCGGCGAGATCCTCAAGCTGCGCGACGCCGGTTGCGCCGTGCTGGTGGTGAGTGAAGAGCTTGAAGAGCTGTTCGACATCTGCGACCGCCTGTATGTGATGGCCAAGGGCCAGCTCTCGCCCTCGCTGCCGCGCGCCGACGCCACGGTGGAATTGGTGGGGCAGTGGATGAGCGGGCTCTGGTCGCCCGGTGCGCATCCAGCGGAAACAACACAAACAGCCAACACGATGGAGGCCTCGGCATGAAGCTCGAAGTCCGCCCCCAACCGTCCTCCTTCTGGAGCTACGCCTCGCCTTTGCTGGCTTTGTTGATCACGGTGCTGATCGGTGTGGCGTTGTTCATCGCGCTGGGCAAAGACCCGGTCAAAGGCCTGCAGGTATTTTTCTGGGAGCCGATCAAGTCGCCTTACGCCATCGGCGAGCTGCTGGTCAAAGCCACGCCGCTGCTCATCATCGCGCTGGGGCTGGCGGTGTTCTTTCGCTCCAATGTGTGGAACATCGGCGCCGAGGGCCAGTTTGTGATCGGCGCTATCGCGGCCGGCGGTGTGGCGCTCCTGGCTGACAAGAGCACCGGCCCCTGGATCATTCCCGCCATCTTGCTGGCCGGCGTGATGGGCGGCATGGTGTGGGCAGGCATCACCGCCTTGCTGCGCGACCGCTTCAATGCCAACGAAATCCTGGTCAGCCTGATGTTGGTCTATGTGGCCGACATGGTGCTGAACTACCTGGTCTTCGGCCCCTGGAAAGACCCGAACGGCTACAACTTTCCGCAAACCAAAACCTTTGAAGTGGTGACGCAGATTCCGCGCCTGATGCAGGGCTCACGCGTGAACATCGGCATCGTCCTGGCGCTGCTGGGTGTGGCGGGGCTGTGGCTGTTTCTCTTTCGCACGCACGCCGGTTTCCGCCATGAAGTCAGCGGCCTGGCGCCCGCGGCCGCGCGCTATGCCGGCTTCTCGTCGCGGCGCGCGCTGTGGCTGGCGCTGCTCACCTCCGGCGGGGCCGCGGGCCTGGCCGGCGCGCTCGAAGTGGCCGGCCCCATCGGCCAGCTCACGCCCTACGTGCCGGTGGGCTACGGCTTTGCGGCCATCATCGTGGCCTTTGTCGGGCGCCTGCATCCGGTGGGTGTGGTGTTCTCGGCCATCCTGATGAGCATGTTTTATATAGGCGGCGAGTTGGCGCAGTCGCGCCTCGGTTTGCCCAAGTCGATCACCGGTGTGTTCCAGGGCTTGCTGCTTTTCAGCCTGCTGGCCTGCGACACACTCATCGCGTACCGCTTCAAGCTGGCCAAGCCCATCACCATGCCGGTGGCCACGCCGCCTTCAACCGACGTTTTGAAAGGGGCCAACTGATGGACTCCACCGCATTGCTGATCGCCTCTACGCTGAGTGCGGGCACCGTGCTGGCCATTGCCGCGCTCGGCCTGCTCATCAATGAAAAGGCCGGCATCGTCAACCTGGGCGCCGAGGGCATGATGCTGTGCGCCGCCATCGCCGGCTTTGCCACGGTGGTGCACACCGGCAACAGCTGGCTGGGCTTTGCGGCCGGCATGGCAGCCGGCGCTTTCCTGGCGGCCATCTTTGGTGTGCTGGTGATCTGGCTCAACACCAACCAGTACGCCACCGGGCTGGCGCTCAGTTTGTTCGGCGCGGGCTTCTCGGCTTTTGCCGGCATCAAGTATGTGCAAGAGAAGCTGCCCGAGCAGTCGCACTACCCGATTCCTTTCCTGGCCGACATCCCGCTGGTGGGCCCGGCGCTGTTTCGCCAGCACCCCATGGTCTATATCGCGATGGCGCTGACAGCCGGGCTGATCTGGTTTTTGTACCGCACGCGCGCCGGCCTGGTGCTGCGATCGGTGGGTGAAAGCCCCGAATCGGCGCATGCGCTGGGCTACCCGGTGCGCCGCATACGCCTGGCGGCGGTGGTGGCCGGCGGTGCGCTGTGCGGGTTGGCCGGGGCGTATGTGTCGGTGGTCTACACGCCGCTGTGGGTCGAGGGCATGATCGCCGGCAAGGGCTGGATCGCGCTGGCGCTCACCACCTTTGCCACCTGGCGCCCGGCACGGGTGTTGCTTGGTGCTTACCTGTTCGGCGGCGTGACCATGCTGCAGTTTCACTTGCAAAGTGTGGGTGTGAATGTGCCCACGCAGTTCCTGAGCATGCTGCCTTACCTGGCGACCATCGTGGTGCTGGTGCTGATTTCGCGCAATCCGCTGTGGATACGCATCAACATGCCCAGCTCCATCGGCAAGCCGTTTTACCCCGGGTCCTGATGGTGCCGGCCGCTTATTCCCCGCATAATGCTTTTTTCCCAACTTCACCTTCCTTCCCATAACGAAAGCGAGCTGACATGACTGACCTGCAAAAACGTTCCCTGCTCAAGCTGGCGGCCCTGTCCGCAGTGGCTGCGGCAGCCCTGGTGGGTTGCGGCAAAAAGGAAGAGGCCGCACCGGCAGCACCCGCTGCCGCGCCCGCCGCTTCTGCGCCCGCCGCCAAGGCCGAGCCCCTGAAGATCGCATTTGCCTACGTCGGCCCTGTGGGCGACGGCGGCTGGACCTACGCGCACGACAACGGCCGCAAAGCCGTGCAAAAAGAATTCGGCGACCGCGTCGTCACCAGCTTCGTTGAAAAGGTGCCTGAGTCCGCCGACGCGGAACGCGTGATCCGCGACATGGCGGCCCAGGGCAACAAGTTGATCTTCGGCACCACCTTCGGCTACATGGAGCCCATGCTCAAGGTCGCCGGCGACACCAAAGACGTGAAGTTCGAGCACGCCACCGGCTACAAGCAGGCCGACAACATGCGCACCTACGACAGCCGCACCTACGAAGGCGCCTACATGGCCGGCGTGATCGCTGGCAAGATGAGCAAGACGGGCACGCTGGGCGTGGTCGGCTCGGTGCCGATTCCTGAAGTGGTGCGCAACATCAACAGCTTCACGCTGGGCGCGCAGTCGGTCAACCCCAAGGTCAAGACCAAGGTGGTGTGGGTCAACGAATGGTTTAACCCGCCCAAAGAAACCGAAGCCGCCACCGCCCTCATCAATGGCGGCGCCGACGTGCTGTTCCAGAACACCGACTCCTCCGCCGTGCTGCAGACCGCCGAGAAAATGGGCAAGCGCGCCTTCGGCTGGGATTCGGACATGACCGCCTACGGCCCCAAGGCCCACCTGGCATCGGCCGTCATCAACTGGGGCCCGTACTACATCAAGTCCGTGGGCGAAGCCCTCGACGGCAAATGGACGGGTAACACCGCTTCGTGGTGGGGTGTGAAAGAAGGCGCGATCGACATCGTGTCGATTGCCGCCGATGTGCCTGACGAAACGAAAAAACGCATCGATGAAGTCAAAGCCGGCCTGAAGGACGGCAGCTTCTCGATCTGGAAAGGCCCCATCACCGACAACACCGGCAAAGAGCTGCTGGCCAAAGACGTGGTGGCGGACGACAAATTCCTCGGTGGCCTGAAGACGTATGTCAAGGGCGTTGAAGGCAAGGTTCCTGGCAACTGATGTTTGCCTTCCTCGAGGGGGAGGCGGAGTTCTTGCTCCCTCCCCCGCTGGGGGAGGGCAGGGGTGGGGGCTAGCGGCCTTGGCATGAAGCGATGATGTTTCGTCAACCGCTGGCCCTCACCCTAACCCTCTCCCAGAGGGAGAGGGGATAAATCCGGGTTCGGCTGCCTTCGGGCAGCTTTTGTTTTTTGGGAGCCGACATGACTTTTGCCGTAAAACCCGTCGCCGCAGACCGACTGCCCGTGCTGCTGGCCGGCATGCCCAAGGCCGAGCTGCACATGCATATCGAAGGCTCGCTCGAGCCCGAGCTGATCTTTGCGCTGGCCCGCCGCAACCGTGTGGCGATTCCCTACGCCAGCGTTGAAGAGCTGCGCAGCGCCTACGCCTTCACCAACTTGCAGAGTTTTCTCGACATCTACTACGCCGGTGCCAGCGTGCTGATCACCGAGCAGGATTTTTACGACATGGCGCAGGCCTATCTGCGTAAGGCCGCTGCAGACAATGTGGTGCACACCGAAATGTTCTTTGACCCGCAGACGCACACCGCGCGCGGCGTCAGCATGGAAACGGTGGTCAATGGATTGCACCGCGCCTGCGTGGACGCACAGGCCGAATTCGGCGTCAGCGCTTCATTGATCCTGTGCTTTTTGCGCCACCTCAGTGAAGAAGATGCATTTGAAACGCTGGAGCAGGCCCTGCCGTACCGGGACAAATTCATCGGCATTGGGCTCGATTCCGGCGAGGTCGGCAACCCGCCCGAGAAATTCGCCCGCGTGTTTGCGCGCTGCCGTGAGCTGGGCTTTCACCTCGTCGCCCACGCCGGTGAAGAAGGCCCGCCCGAATATGTGTGGACGGCGCTGGATGTGCTGAAGGTTGAACGCGTGGACCACGGCGTGCGCTCCAGCCGTGATGCATCGCTGATGCAGCGCCTGGCCAAAGACCGCGTTCCGCTCACCGTGTGCCCGCTCTCCAATTTGAAGCTCTGCGTTTTCCCCGATCTGGCCAGCCACAATATTCGCGAGCTGTTGGATGCCGGGCTGGTGGCTACTGTCAATTCAGATGACCCGGCTTACTTTGGCGGCTATATGAACGAGAACTTCATGCAGACCTTTGCCGCGACGGGGCTGGGTGCGCAGCACGCCTATACGCTGGCGCGCAACAGCTTTGAGGCGAGTTTTATTGATGCTTCGGCGAAGGCGCGTTATGTCGACCGCCTCAACGAAAGCTTCGAGCGCTTCCGCTGAATGTCGCCGGGTTAATCCGCAGACAGGTTATCCGCAGATTACGCAGATTTCCGCAGATTAAGAAGAATGATGAAAAGTCATGTGTCCGGCGTAGGGGACAGAGGTGAAGTCTCGAATGCAAATCTCTTGTCTTCAATCTGCGTAAATCTGCGTAATCTGCGGATAAATCTTCAAATCTGCGGACCCACCTCCCCGGGGTTATTCGGCCGGCCTCCCGCCGGAGCGGGAGTGCAAACGTATGATTCCCGCTGAACCATGACGCAATCAAGGACCCCGGGTATGGCCTCCACGCCGCAGCAAGCACACCAGCAAGAGAAGTCCCAAGCCACCCACAGCCCCTGGCCCATCGCGCTCGCAGGCCTGGTGGCGCTGGCTGTCGCCATGGGCATAGGCCGCTTTGCCTTCACGCCGCTGCTGCCCATGATGCTGAACGACGGCGTGGTTGATTTGCCCACCGCCAGCTGGCTGGCCAGTGCCAATTACTTCGGCTACATGCTGGGCGCGATCTTGTGCACCTTGCAGCCTTGGCTGTGGGCGCGCTTCAAGGGGCTGCCTTCGCTGGCGTATTCGTCGCTGGTGCGCGCCGGCCTGGTCGCTACCGGCGTGCTCACGCTGGCCATGGGCTGGCATTTCCCGGCCGCTTGGCCGTTTCTGCGTTTTGCCGCGGGTGTGACGAGTGCGGTGGTGTTTGTCTTTACCTCGGGCTGGTGTTTGTCGCAGCTGGCCAAACGCGGCGTGCCCGCGATGGGCGGCATCATCTATGTCGGCCCGGGCGCCGGCATTGTGGTGAGCGGCCTGTTTGCCACCGGCATGGTGGCCTGGCACTGGACGGCGGCCACCGGCTGGATGATTTTTGGTGTGCTGGCCTTTGTGCTGACGGCCTTGGTGTGGCATGTTTTGCGCGGGGGTGACGAGCGCCTCATCGCATTGGCGCCGCGCGCCGCCGCCCAGCCGGGTAGCGCCGCGCAGCACCACGGCAACGGCGAGATGACCCTGCTCACGCTGGCCTATGGCCTGGCCGGTTTTGGCTACATCATCACCGCCACCTTTTTGCCGGTGATCGCGCGTGCGGCCTTGCCGGGCTCGGCCTGGCTGGACATGTTCTGGCCCATCTTCGGCCTTGGGGTAATGCTGGGCGCGCTGCTGGCCACGCGCCTGCCGCCCGGCAAAGACTTTCGCCTGCTGCTGGCCGGCTGCTACTTTTTGCAGGCGCTGGGCATCGCTGCCAGCCTCTGGAGCCCGAGCCTGGCCGGCTTTGCCCTGGGCAGCCTGATGCTGGGCATTCCCTTCACCGCCATCACCTTTTTTGCGATGCAGGAAGTGCGGCGCCTGAAACCCGCCACGGCTGCCAGCTTTATGGGCCTGCTCACCGCCACTTACGGCGTGGGGCAGATCCTCGGCCCGCCGCTGGTCGCGGTGCTGCTCAAGCGCACGGCCAGTGCGGGCGCGGGTTTCACCCTGTCACTGGAGATCGCGGCGGCCTCGCTGCTGGTGGGTGTGGTGATGTATCTGTGGATGGTCAGGGCTTATCCGGTGCTTCGGGCTGCACCGGCTGGTGGCGCTGCGGTTGCAAAGTAAGTCGACGCTTACACCGGCCCCGGTTGCTGCACCAGAGCCATCGCAAACTTGCCGCCGCCCACCGACCAGTCCGAGTAGTCATTTTCGTGGGTGAAGATAAACACGTCGTCCGGCGCGACGCCCGCGTTCGCCTTCAGGTTGCGGGCAATGCGCGCATACAGGTCCCGCTTCATCGCGTCACTGCGGCCCCGGCGCATGGTGATCTCGACCACCACTAGTTTGTCTGAACGGGCCATGCCGTTGAAGCTGCGGCTGTAGAAAAAGTCCCCGGGCGCGTAGGCGCTCACGCGGTTGAAAAGCTCGTCTTCCGGCATGCCGATGGCGGCTATCAGCGCCTGGTGGATGCCGTCAACAATGCCTTGGCGCTGGGCTTGGGTGGTTTCCTGGTGGACTTGGGTATGGATAAAAGGCATGTGAGTTTTTCTCAATTTAATTGCGTTATTGACAATGCGACCCTGAAATTCGACTCTGGCTACAGCCGAGAAGGCATGTGGATGATCGCAAAACGGGGTTTTCAGGAAAAACGATTTTTTAGCGCTTTATATGTGCATTAAACTCACATAAGCATGAAACGCCGCCTGCCGCCCCTGAACGCCTTGCGCGCCTTTGAAGCCGCCGCCCGGCTGGGCCACATGACGGCCGCCGCCGGGGAGCTGTCCGTCACGCCCGGCGCGGTCAGCCGGCAGGTGCGGCATCTGGAGGACTGGCTGGGCGCTGCCTTGTTTGAAGGCGCCAAAAACAAACCGCAACTGACGCCAGCCGGCGTCTCGCTGCTGCCGGCACTGACCGCCGCGCTGGACCAGATGGAGGCCGCGCTGTTCAAAGTCAGCGGCGCGGAGGCCCGCACGCTGGATGTCTGCTGCTACAGCACCTTCACCGTCAAGTGGCTGATCCCGCGCCTGTACAGCTTCCAAGCGCAAAACCCCGGTATCGACATCCGGCTGTCCGCCGCTGACGAAGGCCTGGGCGCCGACACCGAGCGCTACGACCTCGTCATCACGGCGCAGGGCCGGGGCGCCGAAAAGTCCGCCACGCTGCTGCCGCTGTTTGCCGAGCGCCTGGGGCCTGTCATGGCCCCCGCGCTCGCGGCCACGGCCCAGGTGCGCGAGCCCGCCGGCCTGGCCGACCTGCCGCTGCTGCATACCCAGACCCGGATGGACGCCTGGCCGATGTGGTGCGCGGCGCGCGGCGCCGAGTTTGCCGTGGAAGGCGGCCAGTCGTTTGAGCACTACTACTTCACCCTGGAGGCGGCCGTGGCCGGCCTGGGCGTGGCGATGGCGCCCTGGCACCTGGTGATGGACGATGTGCGCGCTGGGCGCCTGGTGGCGCCGCTGGGCTTTGACGAAAGCGCCTACCAGTACGTCGCCAGGCGGCGCGGTGATGCCGATGTGCGGTTGGACACTTTATGCGATTGGCTGGAGCGCCAGGCTCAAGCCATGGCCGTCCCTTGAGCTCGCGTGATCCGCCCGCCAAATCCCTTGAAACCCCGCCATCGGCCCTGAACCGTTAAAATCAGGGCTCGCGTGCTGCCTCGGCGCGCCGGCATTTGCTTTCATTCCGGGGCCATGTAGAGGACTACCATGTATAAAAACCTCGCGACCCCCGGTCTTCCGGCCTCTGTGGGCGCCTGTTTTATTTCTCTTTCTTTCCCGGTTTCCCGACTGACCTTGCACCCGCAGATGCCTGCGCAGGCCGCGCCATGAGCTATCAGGTCAAGGAAATTTTCTACACGCTGCAAGGTGAGGGTGCCAACGCCGGGCGGCCGGCGGTGTTCTGCCGCTTTGCCGGCTGCAACCTCTGGACGGGCCGCGAGCAGGACCGCGCCACGGCCGTCTGCCAGTTTTGCGACACCGATTTCGTCGGCACCAACGGCACGCTGGGCGGCAAGTTCAAGGACGCTGATGCATTGGCTGACCGTATTGCCGCGCAATGGCCGGCGGGTGACAGCAGCCACCGCTTTGTGGTGATGACGGGCGGCGAGCCGCTGCTGCAGGTCGATGCCGAGCTGATCGCCGCGCTGCATGCGCGCGGTTTCCAGATCGCGGTGGAGACCAACGGCACCATCGCCGCACCCGAGGGCATCGACTGGATTTGCGTGAGCCCCAAGGCCGGCGCCCCATGGGTGCAGCGCACGGGGCATGAGTTGAAAGTGGTGTGGCCTCAACCCAGTTTCGATCTGGCCGAGCTGGAAGCCGCCGACTTCACCCACCGCTACCTGCAGCCCATGGACAACCCCCAGCGCCAGCAGAACACCGAAACCTGCATCCAGCTGTGCATGGCGCGCCCCGCCTGGCGTCTGAGCCTGCAGACCCACAAGATCACGGGCATCCGATGAGCACGAAAAAACTCCCTGCGGCCGAGCCGATGCGCTGCGAGATCAGCCAGACTTTTTACTTTGACGCGGCCCACACGCTCAAGCGAGTCATCGAGGCCGACAGCAGCAAGCGTATCCATGGCCACACCTACAACGCCGAAGTGTTTATCGCCGGCGAGCCTGATCCCACCACCGGCATGGTGATGGACCTGGGCCTGGTGCGGCGCGAGATCGAAGTGCTGCGCGAGCTGCTGGACCACCATTTGCTGGACGACGTGAAAGAGCTGGGCCCGCCCACGCTTGAGAACTTGTGCCAGTTCATCTTTCGCAAGCTGGATGCGCGCTTGCCGGGGCTCACTTCAGTGCGTGTGTGGCGGGCTTCGTTGGGGGATGGGTGCCGGGTGAGCCGCTGAGGGGCTGCAGGCTGGGCATGACTCGCTGGCATTTCCGCCGCCGCTGGCCCTCACCCTAACCTCTCCCAGAGGGAGAGGGAAGCATACGGGGAATGGTGGTGGATAGCCCGGTTTACTCCCTCTCCCTCTGGGAGGGGGCAGGGGTGAGGGCCGCCGGCCGCCGGCGGTCGATAACCCTTATCGGAATTTGCATATCGCAGCCCAGGCCCCCTGCGTTACCCTAAGCCCCATGAAAGCCTACCGCGCCGCCATTCTCTATTTCACCGGTCCTGCCCAGGCCGTCTTCGAGTCCGACGGCCTGCTCGTGGTGGGCCCCGACGCCGAAGGCCGCCAGCGCGTAGAGGCCGTGGGCAGCTACCAGTCCCTGGCGCCACGCTTTGCCAATGTGCCCACCGAGCATTTCCCAGGCCGCATCATCGCGCCGGGTTTTGTCGACATGCACATCCACTATCCGCAGCTGGACGTGATCGGCTCGCCCGCCGACGGCCTGCTGCCCTGGCTGGAGAACTACACCTTTCCAGAAGAAAAACGCTTTGCAGCCCAGGACCACAGTGCACAAGCCGCTACATTTTTCATAGCAGAGCTGCTGCGAAACGGCATCACCACCGCGCTGGCCTTTGCCACCTCGCACCTTGAATCCGTCAATGCGCTCTTCACCGAGGCGCAAAAAGGCAGCCTGCGCCTGATGACCGGCAAATGCCTGATGGACCAGAACGCACCCGACGGCGTGCGCGACGAAACCGGACAAAGCCTCATCGATACCGAAGCGCTGATCCAGCGCTGGCACGGCGTGGACCGGCTGGGTTACGCCATCACCCCGCGCTTTGTGCCCAGCTGCAGCGAAGCGCAATTGCGCGGCGCCGGCGCGCTGGCCGCCAGATATCCCGATGTGTGGATCCAGTCGCACGTCGCCGAAAACAAGGACGAGATCGCCTGGGTCAAATCGCTGTACCCGGATGCACGCAGCTACCTCGCCGTGTACGAGCAGTTCGGCCTGCTGCGCCCGCGCGCCGTGTATGCGCACTGCATCCACATCGACGACGAAGACCGCGCATTGATGCGCAGCACCGGCACGGCCGCAGCCGTCAGCCCGACCAGCAACCTCTTTCTGGGCAGCGGTTTTTTTGACTACGAAGGCGCGGACCGCATCGGCTTTCCCTACGGCCTGGCCAGTGACGTGGGCGGCGGTACCTCCTTCAGCCCGTTTCACACCATGCTGGCCGCGTATTACGTCGGCCGCGAAGGGCAGACCAAGCCGGGCCTGTCGCTCAAGCCGCAGGCGCTGTGGTGGCAGCACACGGCGGGCGCGGCGCGCGCGCTGGGGCTTGAAGGCGTGGTGGGTAATCTGCAGCCTGGCTGCGAGGCCGATTTTGTGGTGCTGAACCCGCAGGCCACGCCGCTACTGGCGCGCAAGACGGCGCGCGCGGAGAGCCTGGACGAGTTGCTGTTTGCGCTGATTGTGCTGGGGGATGACCGGGTGATTGAGAAGACGGTGATTTCGCAAGCGCTCTCTGCTTGACTGACCCTTCTTTCTCCCTCTCCCTCTGGGTTGTGAGCGTTTGTCTTTATCTGTGTCACCTGTGGGGAGAAGAATTTATCCGCAGATTACGCAGATTTACGCAGATTAAGAAAGCCACGATTCAAGTCGTGTGCCAGTGCGTGGAGTCAGTGAGTAGGCCTCGGATACAAATGTCTTGCTTTCAATCTGTGTAAATCTGCGTAATCTGCGGATATAAATCTGCTGTTTCCCTACGCCACCACACCACTCTGGTTCGGAATCCCCTCCATAGGCGCTTCATCCGTGCCAATCGTCGTCCGCGTAAACGACTCCACCTGCTGGCGCGCCGCCACCGGGTCGCGCAGCCAGTCTTCGTAAAAGCTGAACGGGCAGGTGGGCGTCCCTTTGTCGCCGTCGCCCGAGTTGATCATGCCGGTGTAGCCGCGGTGCAGCAGCTTGAACAAGTGGTTCTCCGACTGGCCGTTGCGGCGGAAGTCGCGGATCAGGCTCTTGGACAGCGCCGCATACTGCACGCCCATTTCCTCTTCGCCGCATTCGCCCAGCGTGCGGCCGTCAAAGCCGATGAGCGCCGAGTGGCCGAAATAGGAATACACGCCGTCAAAACCTGAAGCATTGGCTACCGCCACATAGGTGTTGTTGGCAAAAGCCATGGCCTTGCTGATCAGGATCTGCTGCTCCTTGGCCGGGTACATATAACCCTGGCAGCGCACGATGAGCTCCGCACCCTTCATCGCGCAGTCGCGCCAGATCTCGGGGTAGTTGCCGTCGTCGCAAATGATGAGGCTGATCTTCAGGCCCTTGGGCCCGTCGCTCACGTAAGTGCGGTCGCCAGGGTACCAGCCTTCAATCGGCACCCAGGGCATGATCTTGCGGTACTTCTGCACGATCTCGCCCTGGTCATTCATCAGGATCAGCGTGTTGTAGGGCGCTTTGCGCGGATGCTCCTCATGCCGCTCGCCCGTGAGCGAGAACACGCCCCACACCTTGGCCCGCCGGCAGGCGGCCGCGAAAATCTCGGTCTCAAAACCCGGCACCGTGGCGGCGTTCTCATGCATCTCCTTGCTGTCGTACATGATGCCGTGGGTGCTGTACTCGGGAAAGATCACCAGGTCCAGGCCCGGCAGGCCTTTCTTCATGCCTTCGAGCATGCGCGCAATGTTGTTCGCGTTCTCCACCACCTCGGCTTTGGTGTGAAGCCTGGGCATCTTGTAGTTGACCACCGCCACGCCGACGGTGTCCTTGCTGCTTGAGATATCGCCGTGAATCATGGGGTCCTCCTCTAATGGCTGATCATCCAGGGGCGCTTGCTCGGGAAGGCTTTATTGCCGTTGGGCGCCGTCAGCGTGGCGCCGCGTTTGCTGCTGGAGCAGCAACCGCACCCGGCCGGGTGTTTTAACCGCACATAGTCGCCGGAGCGTTTGGGCTCATGCCGGGCGCGCTCGTTGGTGTCCATCGCGCGGCGCGTGCCGTCTTCCATCAGCGCCAGCGCGGGCGCCACAGACAGGATGCGCGCCGAGAGGCCGCCGCAGCTGGGGCAGGCCGCCGCCTGGTTGCGCATGGAGACCGAACGCAGCGCGTCAAAGCTGCCGCATTTCGGGCAGTCGTAGTCATAGGTGGGCATGGTGCTTCCCCTGGTGTCTTAACGCAGATCGTGCGACAGCGGCATGCTGATCTTGCCGTCGATGTGCTTGACCGGCCCCGATGCATTCGGGTTGATGTCAAAGTCGAAGATGCCGGTCGGCAGCCACAGCGTGGCGCAGGAATTCGGCACGTCGACCACACCGCTGATGTGGCCCTGCACCGGCGCCGTGCCCAGGATGGAATAGGCTTGCGCGCCGGAGTAGCCGAACTTCTTCAGGTACTCGATGGCGTTCAGGCAGGCCTGGCGGTAGGCGACGTTCACGTCGAGGTAGTACTGCTTGCCGGCCTCGTCGACTGAAATGCCTTCGAAGATCAAATAGTCGTCGTAGCGCGGCGTGATCACGCTGGGCTTGAAGATCGGGTTCTTGATGCCGTACTTGGCCATGCCGCCCTTGATCAGCGTGACCTTCATGTGCACCCAGCCTGCCATCTCAATGGCGCCGCAGAAGGTGATCTCGCCGTCGCCCTGGCTGAAGTGCAGGTCGCCCACCGAAAGGCCCGCGCCATCGACATAGACCGGGAAGAAGACCTTGGAGCCGCGCGACAGATCCTTGATGTCGCAGTTGCCGCCGTGTTCGCGCGGCGGCACGGTGCGCGCGCCCTCGGCGGCGGCTTTGTCGCGCGCTGCGCCTGTCATCTTGCCCATGTGGGCGGTGCCAGCCGAAGGCGGGTTGGCCAGGCCGGTGCGTGTCGGGTCGCTGTCGATGAGCGCCTGCTCGCGCGTGTTCCACATGTCCAGCATGGCCTTGTCGGGCAGGCAGCCGATGAGGCCGGGGTGGATGAGCCCGGCGAAGTTCACGCCCGGCACGTGGCGCGAACTCGTGAACATGCCCTTGAAGTCCCAGATCGATTTTTGCGCTTCAGGGAAATGGTCGGTCAGAAAGCCGCCGCCGTTTTTCTTGCTGAAGAAACCATTGAAGCCCCACAGGCTGTCCTGCTTGGCCCCTATGTCCAGCAGGTCTACCACCAGCAGGTCGCCGGGCTGCGCGCCCTTGACGCCGACCGGGCCCGAAAGGTAATGCACGGTACTGAGGTCGATATCGCGCACGTCGTCGGCGCTGTCGTTGTTCTTGATGAAGCCGCCGGTCCAGTCAAAGGTTTCCAGGATGAAATCGTCACCCGGGTTGACCCAGCAGGCCATGGGAATGTCCGGGTGCCAGCGGTTGTGGATGTTTTCGTTGAGGGTGGGCGACTTCGTCAGGTCAACCTTGATCAGCGTGTCGGTCATGCCATATCTCCTGGTGGTGATGAAAAAAAAAGAAAGGAAAAATCAGACGGAAAGAAACTGCTTGATGCGCGCCGTGTCGGTTGCGGCCCGGGTGCTTTCGTGCACCAGTTGCCCGCCCTCAATGACAAACAGCCGGTCGGCCACGTCCATCGCGAAGCTCAGCACCTGCTCTGACACGACGATCGTGATTTCGCGCATCTTGCGAATCTCGTTGAGCGCGCGCGCGATGTCCTTGATGATGGAAGGCTGTATGCCCTCGGTCGGCTCGTCCAGCAGCAGCACCTTGGGGTTGGTCACCAGTGCGCGGGCAATCGCCAGCTGCTGCTGCTGCCCGCCCGAGAGGTTGCCGCCCTTGCGACTGCGCATGTCGAAGAGCACGGGAAAGAGCGCATAGATCTCTTCCGGGATTTGTTTGTGTTTTGCGTTCTCCAGGCCCGTGAGAATGTTTTCTTGCACCGTCAGCGTCGGGAAAATCATGCGGCCCTGCGGCACGTAAGCCACACCCTTGGCGACGCGCTGGTAGCTCTCGTCCTTGGAGATGTCCAGGCCGTCGACTTCGATGGTCCCGGACTTGAGCGGCAATATGCCGATCAGCGACTTGAACAGCGTGGTCTTGCCCATGCCGTTGCGGCCCATGATGGCGACGGTTTCATTTTTCTTGGCGGAAAAGGTGATGCCGTGCAGCGCCTCGCTCTGGCCGTAGCTGACGTGAAGGTTGTTGACGTTGAGCATGGTTGGTTCCTTGGTGCTTTGATGCTGCGGCGCTTAGTGGCCCAGGTATACGTCGATCACACGCGGGTCGGCCTGCACTTTTTCCATCGATCCTTCGGCCAGGATCTTTCCCTGGTGCATGACGGTCACCTTGTCGGCGATGCGCTTGACGAACTCCATGTCGTGCTCGATGACGATCATGGCGCGGCCCTTGCAGATGCGCTTGAGCAGCTCGGCCGTCAGCTCACGCTCGCGCACGCTCATGCCGGCAATCGGTTCGTCCAGCATCAAAAGCTCCGGGTCTTGCATCAGCAGCATGCCGATCTCCAGCCATTGCTTTTGCCCGTGCGAGAGCAGGCCGGCTTCGGTATCAAGCTGGTCACCCAGGCCGATCTCGGCCGCCACGGCTTGCACCCGGGCCTTGACCTCTTCGCTGCGCTTGAAGAACAGTGCGCCGAACACACCGCGCCCGCGCGGGAACGACACTTCCAGGTTCTGGAACACGCTGAGGTTTTCGTAGATGGAGGGTGTCTGGAACTTGCGACCTATACCCGAGCGCACGATCTGGTATTCGGGCAGCCTGGTCAT
>Ga0136846_1208909_pt1 | contig 26160 bp, 26 predicted proteins | sample HopSoiMetagenom2_FD_96841 | JGI IMG/M metagenome (GOLD analysis project Ga0136846, IMG submission 96841) | Grasslands soil microbial communities from Hopland, California, USA - 2 Assembly 2016 (version 4) | ecosystem: Environmental > Terrestrial > Soil > Grasslands | place: USA: Hopland... | reverse complement strand
TACTCTGCCCTTGCGAGGTGGTTAAAGCACTGGGAGGCGCTTGGCCAAATCGAAAAGGAGCGGAATGCCGATGCGCAAACGTCTGACCTTTGCTGTTGCCATGTCTGTCGCCGTAGCCGTCGCCGCCGTCGCCGTCGCGGGGGCCGCCCAATCACCGGTGCTGACCGCGCCTGACGGCAATACACAGAGCATCGCGGTCAACCTCACACCGCAGAAGCTCTCGAAGAAAACGGCGGAACCAGTCACGCTCGACGTGACGACTGCGACGACGACCACCAACCCAGCTGCAAATAAAGGGGCGCCGATTCCTGCCGTGGAGGCGATCGTGGACTTTTCCAAAGGCACGAAGATCTTCAGCAAGGGCTACCCCACCTGCGATGCCGGGCTGATTCAAAACACCTCGACAGAAGCGGCGCTGCAGGCTTGCAAAAAAGCCAAGATCGGCGGAGGCGAAGGGACGGCGGACCTCGTCGTCGGCGAACGGATCTTCCCGGTGACGACAACGATCACCGCCTTCAACGGCAAACCGGTCGGCGGCAAGCCGGTGATCCTCCTGCACACCTACAGCCAGTCGCCGATCCAGACCACCCTGGTGCTGGTCGGCGCGGTGAGCAACTTCAACAAGGAAGGCTATGGACCGCGGCTCGATGTGTCGATCCCACTGATCGCCGGCGGCCAGGGCGCAATCACCGGCTTCCACGTGAAGATCTTCAAGAAGTTCCGCTACAAGGGCAAGCTGCGTAGCTACGTGAGTGCAACCTGCGCGACCACGAAGCTGAAGGCCCGCGGGAAATTCGTCTTCAAGGACGGTGAATCGCTGACCCCCGCGCTGACCGGAAAGTGCAGCCAGAAGCGCGAAGCGAAGAAAAAGTAGTGGCGGCGCTCAGACGTTGAGGCGCGGCAGCGCCCGGTCCAACCAGCCGGGCAGCCACCAGACCCGATCGCCGATCAGCAGCATCAGCGCCGGCAGCAGGACAATCCGCACCACCGTGGCGTCGAGAATTACCGCGACGGTCAGCCCCACGCCGAGTTGGCTGACCGTCGCAATCGGCGTTCCGGCGAAAGCAATGAAGACGGCGAGCATGATCACGGCCGCGCCGGTGATCACCCGCGCCGTCTTCTCGAGGCCAAATTCGATTGCCGCCGCGTTGTTGCCCTCGCGGTCGTAGTGCTCACGCATCCGCACCAGCAGGAAGACCGCGTAGTCGATCGAGAGACCGAAGACGATGCCGAAGATCATCACCGCCCCGACTGCGTCGACGTAGGCCCGACCGCCCAGCGGCCAACCGTCGGGCACGTTGGTGAGCAGGGTGAGGATGCCGAATGCGACGCCGACGGTGACCAAGTTGAGGCCCACCGCGATCGCCGCCAGTGGCAGCGCCCGCAGGACGAGGATCAGGACGAGGAAGGTGGCGAAGGTGATCGCCGCGACGATGTAGGGGATCTGCTCTTTGGTCACGCGGCTGTAGGTGTTGAGTGTCGGTGGCCCGCCCGCGACGCCGGTGACGACGTTCGCTTCCCTGCCAAGCGCGTCCGCATCGTTTTCGAGCGTCTTGTTGAGCTCGATCGAACCGGGCGAGTTGAAGCCGTAGCGCGAGAAGACGGTGATCGTGGCCGCCTGACCGCCGCCGTTGAGATCGACGGCTTCGGAGGCGCGTTCGTGCGTGCGGCCACGGGTGCCGTCGAGGGCGGAGAGGACGAAGTAGCCCGAGTTGAAGATCCCCGGCGAAGTGTGGCGCAGTTTGGCGGCGCGCCGGTTGAGGCTGTCGCTCTGTGAGAGCACGCGAACCGCGATGCGGCGGGTGCCCGTCTGCAGGGGGTAGGACTGGCTGTAGCCCGCGGCGAGGCTGCGCTCGAGTTCGGTCGTGCCGCCGGTGAGCCGGGTGAGGCCGCCGGCGAGTCTGCTCGCGCCGCTGCCAAGCCGGTCCAGCCCACCCGCGAGCCTCTTCGTTTCCCGGTCGATCCTGCCCGCCTGTTTGGCGACTTCCTTGCCGCCGGCGGAGATTTCGTAGAGACCTTCGGAGAGCCGCTTGGCGCCTTTTGCCAGCGTTTCAATGTGAGCGATTTCCGACGAAAGCCAACGTGAGACTTCCTGCGCTTCTTCGGCATCATCGAGGAGCCGGGCCTGCAGGGCCGTGAGTTCGCTCGGCAATCCGGCATAGTCGGCGGCGTAAGGCAGGCCGGTGGCTGGATCGGTTCCGCTGACCGCAGCCGTGGCCTTGCGGACGGCTTCCAGCGCCGGGCCATAGTTGGGGTCCGACTTGCCCGAGGTCATGCCGTTGAGCTGCTGCAGGGCTGTCGTGAGCTGTTCGTTGGCGGCCTGCGCAGCTGCCTGCAGCTGCGGCGTCTTCACATTGGCGTCGTTGAACAGGGTGTTTTGAAGCTTGTGCGACCGCCGCAGAGCGTTGTTGCGAAGGTTGGTGGCGACATCGGGAAGGCCAAGCTTGAGCTGGAAGCCGCCTAGTGCGGCACGGGATTGCGCCTTTGACAGCTTGCGGGTTCCAGCGGCGAACTTGTCGAGACCGCTCAGGGCTTCTTGGGAGCCGGCGGCGGCCCTGCCGAGGCCGCTGGCGATAGCGATGGCTCCCTCTTCGGCGTTACCGGACCCTTGCGCGACCAATCCGGCCCCGGCGGTTGCCTGGGATAGTCCCGATCGCACCGTGGCGACGGCGCTGGCAACACGGCCCAGGTTGCGGCCGAGCCGCGCCACGTTCGCCAGCGGCCCGACTTTTTCGTTCGATGAGAGCACACCGGCAAAGGTCTTGCGCAAGGGTTCGGCGGCGCGCGCTACCTGTTCGGGACCGACCACGTTCTGCACGCCTGGCGTGGCGGCTATTCGCCGCTGCCAGCGGCTGAGTGCGGCGAGACGCTGCGGCTCGGTGATCGTGCCTTCTCTGGCCGCGGCGATGATCGTGAAGGGCGCTTCGTAGCCACCACCAAAGGCGTGCTGGATCCGTTCGGCGTCCTGTCGGGCGGGATCGTCGTGAGGAAGCTGGCCGACGCTGAACGGGCCGGTCTTGAGAGCGATCGCCGGCGCTGCCAGGACAAGGACCACACCGCCGATCAACGCCGCGACCGGCGCCGGACGGCGCAGCGCTGCAGAGACGATGATCATCAGCCGCGAGCGGTCGCCGTTAGGTTTGCGGCCGATCCGCCAGCGATCGATGTTGGGGCCGAGCAGAACCAGGATCGGCGGGCCGAGCAGCGTGGCAACGACCACGGTGAGGATCACGACCATCGCCAGCGTCCCTGCCAGGGAGGCAAGCAGAACCCCCGGCACGATGAAGAAGGCAACGGCCATCGAAAGCACCAGTGTGCTGCCGGCGAAGATGGTCGTTCGACCTGCTGTGCGGCGAGTCGTCCACGCTGCATCGATGGGCTCGGCGCCGCCGGCGATCTCCTCTCGGAACCGCGAGACCATCAGCAGCGCGTAGTCCACCCCCAGCGCCAAGCCCATCATCGAGCAGACGGTCAGCGCCAGGGCGCTGACGTCGAACCAGTGGGTGAGGATCGCGAGCATGCCGCGCGAGGCGAAGACGGCGACGGCGCCGAAGCCGAGAGGGATCGCCGCCGCCACCGGCGAGCGGAAGACCAGCAGGAGGACAAGCAGGAGGACCGGCAAGGCGATTAGCTCGGCTCGCTCCCCACCGCTGATCGACTCGTCCTGGACCGAGCGCAAGAGAGTTGCGAAGCCACTCTGCGTCGCCCGCACCGGCGGGCGGATCGACTCTTCGATCGCACGCTTGACCAGCGGCACCCTGTCGTTGACGGCTTTGTCGAGATTGTCGTGGAAGTCGACCACGATCAAAGCCCGGTTGGGGCTGGGCCGCAGCTGCCCAACGGTGCCGACGTCCCAGGGGGACAGCGTCGTCGCTTTCGGATCGCGGCGGAGGTTGCGAATCAGCGCCGGGCCCTGCCGGTTGATCGCGGCCGGCTTGCCTTGCAGCAGGATCGCGAACGGAGCGGTGTCGCCGAAGTACTGCCGCAGCATCCCGTTGGCGTTGTGGACCTTGGTGCCGTTTATATCGAGGGAGCTGGGCGTGAGCCTTTCCTCGAGGCTGAATCCGAAGGCGACGAGAACCGCGATGACGAGCAGGGCAACCGTCAACGTCCGCCCCGGGTAACGCAGCATCAGCGGTGGGTGAGCTCTTCCCCCACGCTTGGCGCGCGCGTCATCCCCCCGCCCCCTGCTGCTCCTCCTCACAGGCACGCCTTGTAGTTTGGCGGTCAGAGCACCGCAGCGGGGGAAAAGAAACAGAAGACTCTGTTAAGGAGCGATTTATCGGGCCGCTCGTTTAGAGCGCTAGCCTGGTTATCGGAGGAGATTGAAGCGGCTTCTGGGAATCGGAGCGGTTATCGCCTGTGTCCTGTTTGCGGGTGGCGCAAACGCGGCGTTGGTCAAGGTCGGCAACCTCGTCTTGACCGCGGACGGGGGCTTCACGCCGCGGACGCTGCCGCGACGGACCTTCGCCCCGATCGACTTCACCGGCCACGCTGATCTCAAGTCCGTCGACGGCAGCGTTCCCCCACCACTGCAACAGGTCGTGCTCGACTTCGACCGCGATGGCAGGCTGAGCACGGCCGGCCTGCCGATCTGCCAGCCCACGCTGCTTGAAGAAGCCACGCCCGAGGAAGCTCGAAGCCGCTGCCCCGATGCAATCGTCGGCACCGGGCACGTCAGTGCGCTGGTCACCCGGGAAGCCGGTCCTCCGATCCTGGCCAGCTCCCTGATCACGCTCTTCAACGGCCCTCGCCAGGCGGGCCACCCAACGGTCCTCCTCCACGCCCGAACCACCGTGCCGGCCACCCAGAACTTCGTTCTCACGATCCCGATCGAAAAGCGCGGCGGACAGTACCGCTACCGCGCAACGGTCGACGTGCCGCCGATCGCCGCCGGCCGCGGCTCGCTGATACACCTCGACGTCAAGGTCGGCAAGCGCTACCGCTACCGGGGCACCGAACGCAGCTATACGGCAGCTCGCTGCGGCGATGGGATCTTCCGCACCCGCGGCCGCTTCACCTTCTTCGGCGGCATGCTCATCGAAGGCAGCGTCGAAAAGCCCTGCACCGCTCGTCGGTAGGGAGTTCGGAAGGGAGAAATGGGCCGCGAAGGACTCGAACCTTCAACCTTGAGCTTAAGAGGCTCCTGCTCTAACCAGTTGAGCTAGCGGCCCTGGGTCCAGAAGTATAGGAAGGGCGTTTGCTATTCGCCGAGGGAGCCGCCGGTGCTGCCGGAGAGGCCGCCGAGGGGGTTTTCAAGAGCTTCCTTGCGCTGGGCGCCTTCCTGTTTGGCAACTTCCACCTTCTGTTTTTCGAAGGCCTTGCCGCGCTGGCGGAATTCCGCCATCTGTTTACTGATTTCTTTCGCTTCAGATTTGGCTGCAGCCAGACCTTCAGCTTCCTTCGTCGCCTTGTCGCCGGCGGCGAAGTTGCCGGAGTAGTACTCGTAGATAGCCAGGTTGGTCAGCGAGTTGATCGTCGGCTGCGCTTCGGCGGCGATGCGCTGGGTGGCGGCCGCCTTCTTGACGTTAGCCGAGGCTTCTTCGAGGCTGCGCGAAGTTTCGGCGAGGCTGAAGTAGGTGCCCGACATCAGCAGCGCCGTCGACGGGTTCGGTTCCTTGGTCAGCTTCAGATAGCGACTCCAGGCTTCGGCAGCGCGATTGAGCTCTTCCTGGCCTTCCGCGGTGAAGACCGGCGCGCCGGTTTCCGGATTCACTTCGGTGGCGCTTTTACTGGCCGCGATCCGGGTGCGGGTCAAGGAGAGCAACAGAGCCTCGTTGCTCGGATCCCGGCGCAGTTTGGCTTCGGTGCGTTCGGCCTGTTCGTTGAGGATCTTGACGCCGCTGGCGGTCCCGCTGGTGCCCAGCAGGTTGCCGATGCTGAACGGACCGACGACGAGGAAGAGGCTGGCGCCCATCAGCAGCGCGAGGATCGCGTAGACCACCCGAACGACGTGCTTGCGCCGTCCACGAGTGTCGAAAACCAGCCGCCGCTCGCCTTCTGCCAACTCGAATCACTGCTCCTGGGTTGAGGGCCTTGCCATTCCTCCCGCCTCCCTCGGCGTGCCAAAGGCGCGAGCGATCAAGATACTCAACTCGAACAGAACAAGCAGAGGAACCATCTCGATCAGCATCGATATCGGGTCGACGCCCGGCAGCGCCGCGGCGATCACGGCGATGATCAGATAGGCGTAGCGGCGGTTCCTTTTCAATTGCGCGACGCTGACGATGCCGAGCCGGGTGACAGCGAGAATCGCCAGCGGCAGCTGAAAGATGACCCCGCCGGCGAGCATCGTGGTCGAGAAGAAGCTGTAGTAATCACGGGCGCGGACCTGGACGTTGAACTGGCTGTCGTTGAAGTTGAGCAGGAACTTGACCGCGGCCGGCATCACGACGAAGTAGGAGAAGGCGACGCCGGCGAGGAAGAGCAGCGGCGCGGCAAGCAGAAGGGGCAGGATCACACGGCGCTCGCTATGGCTGAAAGCGGGCAGGACGTAGGCGTAGGCCTGGTAGAGAAAGATCGGCAGGCAGAGGATCAACGCTCCATAGGTGGAGACGGTGAGCGTCGTCGTGAACGGTTCGGCGACGCCGAAGGTAAGCAGCTTCTTGTGGTTGCTCGGCAGTGGGCCGGAAGCGATTTCGAGCAGCAGGTGGTTCTGCCAGAAGCAGAGTGCCAGGGCGGTGGCGAAGACGACAAGGCAGACGACGATCCGCGTGCGGAGCTCATCGAGGTGCTCGACGAGGGTGAGGCGATCCTCATGGGAGACCGCCTTCATGCGAGCCACTGTGGCTCTCCTCAGCGGCGGTCGTGAACGACCGGCTCGCCCTCGGCGCCCTTGGAGACGGGCGCCGGTGGCTCGATCGCCTCGGGCTGCTCCGGCTCGTGGCTCTCGCCACTGACCGAACCGCGGAACTCGCGAATCCCTTTGCCCAGCGAACGACCAAGCTCCGGCAGGCGTTTCGGTCCGAAGACGACCAGGGCGATGATCAGGACGATCGCAAGCTCAAATGGTCCGACGTTTGGCATCAGCCAATGGTAACGGCAGCAGAGCGTGAACCGGATCACATCGAATTGGGACGGTTGCGTACTCGATATTTGAGTTTTGTAGGCGTGGCGGGGAAAAGTGCGGATTGAGTCTTCGTTTCGCGGGTTCGATAGAGCAGAGATGAGAGACGCGAGTGCCAGCCAGACGAAGACCGCGACCGGGCTCCACATCTGCCCGGAGTGCGCATCGACGCTGGTTCAGCCCATCTGCTGGGAGCAGGCCGGCGACCGCGGGCACTGGCGGCTCTGGCGGCGCTGCCCAGAGTGCGGTTGGCACTGCGACGAGGTTCACGGGGAAACCGCGATCGATGCCTTCGACGAAGAGCTCGACCTTGGCACCAGGGCCCTGAGCGAAGTGCTGAAGGAACTCGAGCACGACAACATGCAGCTCTTCGCCGACACCCTCAGTGCCGCCCTCGCCGCGGACCTGATCACCGCCGACGACTTCCGCTAGCCCCGGGGCTAGCTATAACGCTGGACGACGCCGTCTGCGACGAGGTCCAAGAGCTGCCGCTGCTCGGGGTCTGAGGAGGCGGCGGCGAGCCGGTCCTTGGCCGTCGCGACCATTGCCAGGGCCCGTGCGCGGACCTGATCCAGTGCTCCGGTAGCGGCGATTCGGTCGCAGAGCGCCTCGGCGCCGGGCGGCTCGAGCAGGTGCAGGTCAGCCGCACGAAGGGAGGGGTCTTCCGCCGCCGCGAGGATCAGCGGCAGCGTGACCGTGCCGTCGAGCAGGTCGGTGCCACGCGCCTTGCCGGTGCGCTCGGGCGGGCCGGAGACGTCGAGCACGTCGTCGAGGAGCTGGAAGGCGAGGCCGATCTCAGAACCAAATTCCGCCATCTCCTCGGCTCCCGATCGGGCGCGCTCATCGCACCCGGAAGTCTCGCGCCCGGCCTCCCGCGCCCGGGGAGGTCGGGTGGCAAACCAGCCGAGCAGGCAGGCACACTCGAACAGCTTCGCGGTCTTCAGCCGGCAGCGCTCGAGGTAGCGCCGTTCGGAAATCCCCAGGTCAAAGGCATCCTGGCGCTGGGCGAGCTCGCCACGGGCGAGCGCCGCCGAAGCCTCGGCCAGCAGCGAGACCGAGCGACTGTCGCCGTGTTCGGCGAGAAAGGCGAAGGCGCGCGAAAAAAGCAGGTCGCCGGCGGCTACGGCCCGAGCGCGGCCGGAGACAGCCGCGATCGTGGGCTTGCCGCGGCGCAGGGGCGCGGCATCGAGGACGTCGTCGTGGACGAGGGTAGCCATGTGGACGAGCTCGATCGCGGTCGCGGCCCGCACCGCCTCCTCTCCCCCATCCGCACCGGCGCTGAGCAAGACCAGCAGTGGCCGCAACCGCTTCCCGCCCGCGGCCAGGGTGGCGCTGAGGTCGGCGCTGAGCAGCTGCCCGTGCCCCTGGCTCTGTTCGCGCAGCTGACCCTCGGCCTCGCCCAGGCGGGCGGGCAGCCAGCGACTCGAGGCGTCGAGTACCGCCGTGACCGGCGGCGGGACGGCGGAGCGCTTGCTCACCCGAGGACGCCGCTGTGGATCGCGATGATCCCCCCAGCGAGAACCGTCCAGCGGATCTGCTCCAGGCCGGCCGCGTCCATCATCTCGGCCAGGCGCCTCGGATCGGGGAAGCTGCGCACCGACTCGGGCAGGTAGGAGTACGCCTCGCTATCGCCCGAGAAAGCTCCGAGCAGGGGCACGATGCGGTCGAACCACAGCGAATAGAAAAACGAGAGGGGTGGGCGTGTGGGTTGGGTGATCTCGAGCACCACCAGGCGGCCGCCGGGTCGCAGAACCCTCGCCATCTCACGCAGTCCCCGGTCGAGGTCGGCGAGGTTGCGCACACCGAAGCCGACCGTAACCGCGTCGAAGCGCCCGGCGTCGTAGGGAAGGCTCAGGGCGTCGGCCCACTCGAAACGCACGGCCTCGGCGGCGCGGCCGTTGGCCTTCTCGCGGGCAAGGTCGAGCATCGGCTCGGAAAAGTCGCAGCCGACCACGTGGCCGCCCGGCGAGACACGGGCGGCGAGCTCGAGTGCCATGTCGCCGGTGCCGCAGCAGACGTCGAGGGCGGAATCGCCCGGCGCCAGGCCGGCGCGCTCAGCGGCGCGCTGGCGCCAGCGATGGTGCAGGCCCGCGGTCATCACCGAGTTGAGCGCGTCGTAGCGGCCCGCCACACGGTCGAACATGCGATTGACCTGCCCGGCGAACTGGGCTGAGTCCCGAGAGGGCTTAGTCGAGTGAGGAGAGGAAATCGGCGAGCTCGTTGAGCTTCTTCGGCGGCAGGTCGCGGAAGGAGGGCATGATACCGGGGCCGATCTCGACCGAGCGCAGAATCGCCGCGCGCGGAATCCGCTGGGCGATATGGGTCAGTTCAGGCCCGGGACCGTTGTTGCCGTTCTCGCCGAGCTTGTGGCAGGCGAGGCAGCCGGAGCCGGCGACGACCTCCTTACCGGCCTCGTACTGGGGCGCGACCTTCATGTCGATCTCGGTCGGCGAGCCACCGGTCGCGCCGAGGTAGCTGAGGTATGCCATCGCGGCGATCGTTATGCAGCCGGCCGTTGTCGCGATCGGTCGGCGGATCGGGTTGCGCTCCGGGCCGCGGTCGTAGAAAGGCAGCAGGAGGAGGAGGACCATGCAGATCGTCGGGATGCCGATCGTCGCGATCGGGACCAGCTCCGGCGGCTTGATCACGCGCAGGAGCTCGAAGAGAAAGAAGAAGTACCACTCCGGCCGCGGCACGTAGGTGGTCGAGGTCGGGTCTGCCTTCGGGCCCTGCTCGGCGCCGAGCAGGACCGACATCAGGATGATCACCCCGACGACGACCAGCATCATTGCCGAGTCCTTCAGCACCGCATAGGGGAAGAAGGGCTTGCCCTTCTTCTTCAGCAGCTCGTATTCCTCGAGGTATGCCTGCTTGTCGGCGGGCTTCACGAGGCGGACGCTCCGTTGGGCGGCGCGGCGCCGTTGCCCTCGACACCGGCGTCGAGCTGGGAGACGGACGCCGCGACCTTTGGCTTGTCGGCCTTCAGCCAGGGCGGCGCGGTCGTGCCGAGCTTGACCACGAGGTACATGTGAGCGCCGATCAAGGCGATGATCGCGCCGGGAACGAGCAGCATGTGGATTGCGTAGAAGCGCGAGAGGGTGGTCGCCCCGAGCTCGGGGCCGGCGCGCAGGAAGTCGCTGAGGTAGGGGCCGACGACCGGGCCGGTGCCGTTGATGTTGATGCCGACCACCGAGGCCCAGAAAGAACGCTGGTCGAAGGGCAGCAGGTAGCCGGTGAAGGCCATCGTCATCGTCAGGATCAACAGCACCACGCCGATCACCCAGTTGAGCTCACGCGGGTACTTGTAGGCGCCGAAGAAGAAGGTGCGTCCCATATGCAGGAAGACGAGGATGACCATCACGCTCGAGCCCCACTTGTGCATCCCGTGGACGAGCTGGCCGAGGAAGACGTCGTTGTTGATATGTGCGATCGAGGCGTAGGCCTGGGTTGCCGAGGGCGTGTAGAACATCGCCAGGAAGACGCCGGTGATCGCCTGCGAGACGAAGGCGATCAGGGTGGCCGAGCCGAGCGTGTAGAACCAGTTGGTCCCCTTCGGCACCTTGCGGTAGAGCATCCCGGTGAGGAAGCCGGAGGCTGCCGTCCGCTGGTCAACCCAGGCGAGGACGTCGGCCGGCGCATCCTTGGCGCGGTCGCCGAGCCGCTGGGCGTCGGAGGGACGCTCGGCCGGAGCCGTCTTCAGGTCCGCCGGCGCCGGTCCCTTGGCAGCGCCGTTGCTGGCGCCCGGCTTGGCCGGTTTGCGCAGTGGCGCGGGAATCAGGGAGTCGAGCTTCATCGTCGCCTAGCGCCTCAGCCGCTCGGGGGTGGGAAGGTAGAGGGTCGAGGCGGATACAGATATTCCCAGACGCCGCCTGTGAACTCACCGGGATCACGGGCGCGGACCGGCTCGAGCTGGGAGGTGACGCTGTAGCGGGGGCCCAGCTCGACTTGGCCATCGCGAACGCGGGCCTGAAAGTGATCAAGCGGGCGGACCGGTGGGCCACCGATCCGTTTGCCCTGGAAGTCGTAGACGCCGCCATGGCATGGGCAGATGAAGTTGCCGGCGGCCTCGACGAAACGAACGGGACAACCTAGATGGGCACAGCGGTTGGAGACGGCGACGATCTCGTTCGGTTTCTCGTCGAGCTGCTTGGAGCTCTTGCGCACATAGGCGGTGGTCTTGCCGGCGTCGCCGATCCCCTCGGTTTCAGTGAAGATGACCTGGCGGTAGGTGTCTTCGACAAAGTCGCCGACCGGCCCGACGGCCTCCCAGCGCTCCTTGCCGCGGTGGAAGATCGGTGCCACGGCGAAGCCGACCGCAGGCAGGACGATCGCCGCTCCGGCGATCCCGCCGATGCCCTGGACTGCGACTGTGAAGGCGCGCCGGCGCGTCATCGACTCCCCCTCGAAGTAGCCGGGAGGGTCAGGGATCGGGCGCTCTGGCCGACCAGCCGCCTCGGCTCCGTTTTGCTTGTCCGCGTCGTCGCTCAACAGCTCAACCTCAAGAGGTAGCAAGTCTATTGACTCGCGCCATCTCACGGTCTGCGTGCTCGCCGCCGCCGACCGCTAAGGCCGACCTGCGCCACAGATCCGGCACCTCGTTCTCGCGGCCCTCGGCGTGCAGCTGCGCACAGCGGCCGATCAGCACAGAAAGCACTGTCACCGCCTTGTCGTCGCCTAGCGCGGCGAGGCGCTCGATCCCCAGGGCATAGAGATAGTCGCCGGCAAGCAGAGCAAGGTCGGCGTCGTGGCCGCGCAGCAACCGCGGCGTGCCGTAGTGCAAGAGATAGCCCTCCCGAACCGCCTCGACCACAAACGCGTACTCGCCCGGTGCGGCGGCGGCCCGTTCGCCAAGGGCGGCGAGCAGCCCGAACACCGGCCGCTCGTCTGACTCAACCACGTGCGCTGAGATCGGTGTCTCCTCCTGGCGCAGGCGTGCGGCCAAAACCACCAGTGCGTCCCGCGGGGCGGTGGCCAATCAGAACCCCGCCATGCTGCTTGCCGATCTGGGCCAGAAGGCGTTGCATCCCGCGTTGCCGTCGAGTCGCTGAGTCATCCCAGGACCTCGTCGAGCGATTCGGCGGCGGCTTCCAGCGTACGGTCGATCGTCGCCTCGTCGTGGGCGAGAGAGACGAACCAGGCCTCGAACTGCGACGGCGGCGGGTAGACCCCCCGGTCGAGCATCGCTCGGCAAAAACCAGCGTGGGCGTCGAGGTCGCATGCCGCGGCCATGGCGAAGTCGAGAATCGGCCTCTCGCTGAAGAACAGGGTGAGCAGGCCCGGCGCGGCGGCGACCTGCAGGGGGCGTCCGGCCGCAAGTGTCTTCAGGCCGGCCGCGAAGCGGTCGGTGAGCGCAATGAGACGTTCGTAGGCGGGGCCGTCCAGCGCGCGCAGGGTGGCGAGGCCGGCCGCGGTGGCGAGGGGGTTGCCCGAGAGGGTGCCGGCCTGGTAAACGTCGCCGGCCGGTGCGACTCGCTCGAGCAGCTCGCTTCCGCCGGCAAAGGCGGCGGCGGGCAGACCGCCGCCGATCACCTTGCCGAGCACGGTCAGGTCGGGCTCGACTCCGTAGAGCTGCTGGGCGCCGCCGCGGCCGACGCGGAAGCCGGTGATCACCTCGTCGAAGATGAGCAGGGAGCCGCCATCGATACTGGCGGAACGCAGGAACTCGAGAAAGCCGGCTCGCGGCGGCACCACGCCCATGTTGGCCGCAATCGGCTCGGCGACCAGCGCAGCGACGTCGTGATCGGCGAGCGCCCGCGACACCGCCTCACGATCGTTCCACGGCACGACCACGGTGCTCGCCGTGTGGGACGTCGGGACGCCCGGGCTTGCAGGGATCGCGAGCGTCGCCAGGGCGGAGCCGGCTTCAGCCAGCAGCCCATCGGAGTGGCCGTGGTAGGCGCCGGCGAACTTGACCACCACCTCGCGGCCGGTGGCGGCGCGAGCGAGGCGAATCGCGCTCATCGCCGCCTCGGTGCCGGAGCTGGTCATCCGCACCATCTCAGCCGAGGGAACGCGGTCGACGACCGCTTCGGCCAGCTCGACCTCGGCTTCGGTAGCCGCGCCGAAGCTCGTTCCCCGCTGCGCCGCGGCAGCGACCGCCGCCAGAACCTCGGGGTGGGCATGGCCAAGGATCAGCGGTCCCCAGGAGCCGACCCAGTCGACGTAGCGGTTGCCGTCGACGTCGATCAGCTCACAGCCCTCGCCGCGAGCAACGAAGATCGGCTCGCGGCCGATCTGACGCATCGCCCGCACCGGCGAGTTGACTCCACCGGGAAGGACCTTCAGCGCGCGGCGGTAGAGCTCCGCCGAGCGCTCGAGGCTAGGAATGCTCCTCCTCCCAGCGCCGGTAGTCATCGGTGAAGTAGTGAAGGCGGATCTTCTTGTACTCGGTCGAGGAGTAGAGGGTGGCGCGGTCGTCCGGCCCCATGCCGCATTCCGCAGCGATCGAATCGAGGATCGCGTCGCACTCCTCCTTTGAGCGGCCGTGGGCCATCGTGAAGACGCTGTAGGGCCAATCCTCATATGTGGGGCGCTGGTAGCAGTGCGAGATGCCGCGGAAGGAGGCCATCCGTCCGCCGACCTCCATGACCTCGGCCTCCGGCACCTTCCAGACCCCCATGCCGTTGGCCGAGAAGCCGGCGCGGCGGTGGTAGAGGATCGCCGCGACACGGCGCAGCAGCTTGCGCTCGATCATGCCGCCGAGGTGTCCGAGCAGATCCTCGGTGCTCATCCCGAGCTCCGACGCGGCTTTGTCGTAGGGCCGCTCGACCGGGTCCATCGGTCCCTGCAAAGCGCGGATCACGGCGATGTCGCGCTCGTCGTAAGGCTGCGCCTCGAGCTCGCGAGGCGGCGAGGCCTCGACCGCGGCGGCGAGAGCGTCGGTTCCCTTCTCCATCTCCAGGTTCATGTTGATCTTGAACAGGGTCAGGGTCGGCAGCTCGCGCATCGACTCGGCTCCGGTCTCGCGCATCAGCGCCTCGAGCGTGCCGGCGAGGCCCAGCTCGGAGTCGGGCGGGGTCGCGATCGTGAACCAGAGGTTGAACTCATGGGTGCGCAGGTAGTTGTGCGAAACGCCCGGGTGGGCGTTGACCGCCTGGGCCGCCCGCTGCGGATTCTCGCCGTCCACCTTGGCCGCCACCAGCATCGAGTCATAGCCGAGCGCGCGGGTGTCGAAGATCGGCGTGATCTCGCGGATGATTCGCTCGTCGAGCAGGCGCCGTGTGCGAGCGAGAACGTCGTCGAGGTCGAGGTCGGCCTCTGCGGCAACGAGGGCAAATGGCTCAGGGTCGAGCGGGAAGCGCGACTGCAAGAGGTTCATCAGGCGCTTGTCGGTCTCGTCGAGAGGGATTGCCGCGCCGTCCTTGCGCGAGCGCGCCTTGGACTGCGGCACCTTCACCGAAGCCATGCCGCAGCCTCCTTCGCGTAGTAGGTGATGATCGCGTCAGCTCCAGCACGGCGGATCGAGGTCAGCGTCTCCAGCGCAGCAGCTCGCTCGTCGATCCAACCCTGCTCGGCGGCGGCCTTGAGCATCGAGTACTCGCCGGAGACGTGGTAAGCCACGAGCGGCGCCCCGGTCGCGTCCTTGATCCGGCGAACCACGTCGAGGTAAGCGGTCGCCGGCTTGACCATCAGCATGTCGGCGCCCTCATCGAGGTCGAGCTCGGCCTCGCGGACGGCTTCGGCCGCGTTGGCCGGGTCCATCTGGTAGCCGCGGCGGTCGCCGAACTCGGGGGTTGAATCGGCCGCGTCGCGGAAGGGGCCGTAGAGGGCGGAGGCGTACTTGGCGCTGTAGGCGACGATCGGAACGCCGGCGTGGCCCTCCTCATCGAGCTGATGGCGGATCGCCGCGACCCTGCCGTCCATCATGTCGCTGGGGGCAACCGCATCGGCACCGGCCTCGGCGTGGGAGACCGCGGTTTTCGCCAGCAGCTCGACGGTGATGTCGTTGTCGACTTCACCGTCGCGCACGAATCCGCAGTGGCCGTGAGAGGTGTACTCGCAGAGGCAGACGTCGGTGATCACCGTCAGGTCGGGATGTGCCTCCTTGAGTGCGCGGACCGCCATCTGCACGACGCCCTCGTCGTCATAGGCGCCCGAGCCCGACTCGTCCTTTGCGGCGGGGACGCCGAAGAGCAGGACGGTGCCGATGCCTGCGGTGGCGATCTCGGTCGCCTCTGCCACCAGCTCGGAGATCGAGAAGCGCTCGATGCCGGGCATCGAGTCGATCTCCTCGCGGACGTCTTCTCCGGCCACTACGAAGAGGGGCTGAATCAGGTCGGCGGCGCTGAGGTTCGTCTCACGAACTAGACCGCGCAGGGCCTCGGTGCGGCGCAAGCGGCGCATGCGTGTGGCGGGGAACGGCATTCAGAGCCGAGTTTAAGGGAGGGACGACAGCACCCTCTCCGGACGCGCGGCTTTCGCCGCGCTTGAGTGTCCGGAGAGGGTGCTGTCGTCCCTCTGCTCAAGGCGTAGCTAACAAACCGATTCCCGTTGGCGGATAGCTTTCGGCGATATGGAGGCGGGGAACGCGACGAGCGCGGCGGTGCTGCAGGCGCGGGAGCTGGTGAAACGCTTCGGCGGGCGTGAAGCGTTGCGGGGGATCGATTTCGAGGCTGCGGCTGGGGAGCTTGTGGCCGTGATCGGGCCCAACGGGGCTGGCAAGACGACGCTGCTCTCGATTCTTGCTGGGATCTCTAGGCCCGATGGCGGTGAGGTGCATGTGCCGCAGGGGGAGGTCGGTTGGGTGCCCCAGCAGGCGGCGCTCTATCGGCGACTTACGGTTGAGGAGAACCTGATGCTGTTTGCTCGGCTCGAGAAGCACGAGGACCCTCGTGCTTCTACCGAGCAGATGTTGGAGCTGACCGGGTTGACCGAGCGGCGGGGGGAGATCGTCGCTCGGCTCTCGGGGGGCAATCAGCAGCGGATAAATATTGCGATCGGGCTGCTGGCTCGGCCCTCCGTGTTGCTGCTCGACGAGCCCAGCGTGGGGCTCGACCCGCGACAGCGGGCTCGGCTCTGGGAGTTTGTCTCGGCGCTGGCCTCGGAGGGTGGGACGACGGTGATCTTCTCGACTCACGACATCCAGGAGGCCGAGCGCTACGGCGGGCGGCTGCTCGTGCTCGCCGACGGCGAGGCGCTCTTCGATGGGTCAGCGGATGGCCTGCGCGAGGCGGTTCGCCGTGAGGCGCCCGAGGCTGCCGACCAGGACTTCGAGACGGCCTTCGTCGCCTTCCTCCACCACCGCGGGCACTGATGCGCTGGCTGCTGCTCAAGGACCTGCAGATCCTGCGCCGCTCTCCGTTGCAGGCCTTCCTCCTCGTCGCCTGGCCGGTGCTGATCGCGGTCTTGGTCGGTCTCGCGATCTCGGGCTCACCGAGCAAGCCCCGGATCGCTTTCCTCAACGAAGTGCCGACCGATGCCAGGGTCAGCGTCGGCACCAGCCAACTGCCCAACATCGGCGTCAGCGACCGCGTCTGCGAACGGGTCGAGTGCGTGCATGTGAAGAACCGCGCGGAGGCGGTCGAGGAGGTGCGCTCCGGTGACGTTCTCGCGGCGCTGATCCTTCCCGCTGGCCTGGTCGACCAGATCAACTCGCTCTCGACGCCGAGCCCGGCCACTCCCAAGGTCGAGGTGATCGTCAACGAGGAGGATCCGGTCAAGGCACGGCTGGTCAACGACCGGATCAACTCGCTGCTCACCCAGGCCAACCTGGTGATCGCGAGGCGGATTGCCACCGAAGGGGGGAAATTTCTCAATCTCGTCCTCGACGGCGGCCGGTTCACCGTGATCGGGCAGACGATCCAGATCCTCGGCCTGCGCAATTCCGCCCGCATTCTCAAAGCGTTGCGGCCGGCGCTGCCACCCGGACCCCTGCGCAACTCGATCGACCAGGTGATCCAGTTCACCACGCTCGCCCGCAGCAACCTCGGCACGGCTGGACCGCTGCTCACCCGCCTGACCCAACCCATCGCCGTCGACAAGCAGGTCGTCAACGCCTCCACCCCACCGCTCGAAGTGTTTGCGATCGCCGTCGCCGCCACCTTTACGCTCGCCTTCGTCACCGTCCTGCTCGTCGCCGGCTCGCTCGCGCTCGAGCGCGAGGAGAACGCCTTCCCGCGCCTCACCCGCGGGCTCGTCTCGCGCTCGGCGCTGCTGACCGAGAAGGTCGCGCTTGGGGTAGTCGTGGGGGTCGTGGTGACGTTGCTGATGCTGGCCGGCCTGGCGCTCTTCGTCCCCCTGCACTGGAGCCGCGTTGGCCTCTGGGTGGTGGCAATCGTTGCCGGGGCCGCGGCGCTTGGGGCGGCCGGGGCGGCCCTGGGGGCGGCCGCCCGCGAGGTCCGTGCCGTCTCCCTGCTCGCCTTCATGGTGACCCTGCCGGTCGCCTTCCTCTCTCTGATCCCGTCCGGCACAGTCGGACCGGGGCTCTACGACGCGGTCAAGCTCCTCACGGCCCTCTTCCCCTTCAAGCCGGCGCTGCAGGCGATGACCGGCGCCCTGGACCCAGGCGGCCCGAGCATCGCAGCCGCGCTTGGCCACCTGGCAATCCTGACTGCCGTCTACGGATCGCTGGCACGCTTCGCCCTGCGCCGCTTCGCTTCCGTTTAGGACAACACCGGCTGACGGCGCGCCAGGGCTGCGGTCCGTGCTTCGGCGAGGGCGGGGTCGGTGACGTTGCCGAGCACGAACCCCTCGATGCTTTCCGCCGGGCAAAGCGAGGCTCGGACGTACTCCTGCACCTGCGGCTCGCTCATCTCCGCGAAGCAGCGGCCGGTCGACTGGACGGCTGCCAGGGCGACCTCGGAGCCATCGATCAGCAGGCAGCCATGACGGCTGATGTAGGCGGACAGCTCACTAATCAGCTCGTCGCGATCGAGGCGGCAATCGACCGACTCGAGCCGCGTCGGCTCGTAGTTCGGCTCGGTCGCGCTGACCAGCGCCAGCTGCTCCTTGGTCACGTGGACGACGTGGACCCGCGCCGCCGTGCCGGGACAGTGCTGGAGAGTTGCCGGAACTGACCCGTACGGCGAGATATGGGCCGAGTAGACGACGTCGAAGTCGTGAAGCCAAGCCGGAACGACGAGGACCGGGTCGGCACTCAGCGCAAGCTTGTGGGCGAGCGCCCTGGGGGCGGCGTTTGAGCCGTAAGCGAGCAGCTGCAAGCGCTCTTCCCAGTCGACGTCGACCTCAGCCGGGTCAAAGGTGCCGTGACCGAGCTGGACAAAGGGATGCGAGGGCACCGGGTACGGGTAGCCCATTGCGCGCTCGAGAACCTCACTTCGCTCGTTTGTCATCTACACCTCGGCCCAATATCGCAGATAGGGTCAGACAACCATGGTGGTTCTCTTCATCGGCGATGTCGTCGGCGGGCCGGGGCGGCGAGGCCTTCAGGCCGCGATGCCCGGGCTGCGTGAGCGCTACGCGCCGGAGCTGGTCGTCGTCAACGGTGAGAACTCCGCCGGTGGGATGGGTATCACCGAGAAGACCGCCCAGGCTCTCTTCGACGCCGGCGCGGATGTGATCACGAGCGGCAATCACGTCTACCGCCACCGCAGCGTCTACGGCTTCCTCAACCGCAGCGATCGCGTCGTGCGACCGGCGAACTATCCATACGCCAACCCGGGGCGCGGTTACACGGTGGTGGAATGTGGCGAGCGGCGGGTTGGCGTGATCAACCTCAGCGGCGCGATCGGCCTCAGGGTCGCCCGCTCACCGTTTCACGAGGTCGACAACATCCTCGAGAAGATCGAGTGCGACTTTGCGATCGTCGACTTTCACGCCGAGGTCACGAGCGAGAAGGTGGCGATGGGCTGGCACCTCGATGGCCGGGTTGCAGCGGTGTTGGGAACCCACACACATGTGCCGACGGCGGACGCGCGGGTGTTGCCGCAGGGAACCGCGTTCATCTCCGACGTTGGAATGACGGGATCGCGAACCAGTGTGCTGGGGGTGAAGCCAGAGCTGATTCTCGAGTCGTTGATTACGCAGATGCCGGTTAAGTTCGAGACGGCTGAAGAGGACGTGTGGGTGATGGGTGCGGCGGTCGAGGTGAACGATCGAGGGCTTGCTGACTCGATCACACCGGTGATGGTCCCTGCTCCTTAAGTCGGGTTAGGTCGTGAGGCCCCCCCTTCGTCGGACGAGCAGCCTTCGGCTGCTCTGAGTGTCCGACGAAGGGGGGGCCTCACGACCATTGCCACCAAAAGCAAGGGGTAAAACCACACTATGTACAGGTAGAACCAGTGGTGCATCGTCAGCTGCACACCGATGAGAAGGGCCGCGCCCAGCGCGGCTACTTGGAAGAGCTTCTTTTCCCGGGGCCGAAATGCGAAGAGCACGGCCATTGCGGCGACTGCGGCGAGGATCGCGATGCGTACGGGCTCCAGCCACGCTGCCTGTCCCCAGATGCTGAACGGTGAATCTCGGCCCGCTTGATAGGCAATCGTTCGCTCGTAGAACGTGTGCAGACCGGGATCTATCGCCGGCCAGAGCAGCAGCACGCCGACTGTTAGCGCGAAGGCAATGCCGAACGACACTCCCGCGGGTGGCGTCGCGGAGGGGACCGCCCCCGAGGACGCTTTAGCGACCGGACGTGGTGGTGGGTCCCCTGCGGCGACAGGACCCGCGGGCCGATAGGTCGCAAGCATCGGCACCAACACCGCCGGTGCGAACTTCGCCAGCGTCGCCATGGCCGTGATCACGCCTCTTGCAGCAGGTCGAGCGAGAACGAGCAAAGTTGCCACCAGCAGCATCGCTACAAGGGTGTCGTTCGAGTTCGACAACAGGGCGAAGGCTGTGTATGGATATGCCGCCCAGCCGAAGGCGAGCGTCGCTGCGAGCTCGTTGCCCTCTGGGCCGGGGCGGATTCGGCGGGCCAGGAAGATCAACAGGGCGAAGGTGGCCAGATCGAAGAAGACTGCCGCGCCGTGGGCTGCTGGGAGGTCGTTCCAAGTTCCCGCCCAGGGCCAGATTCGCTCGAAGGGCACGTCGGCGACGTAGTTGAGCGGGCCGTAGGTGTCGCCCTGGGAGACGTCTTTCGGGAAGTTGCCGTAGATCGGTTCGCCGTGGGAGATCCGATCGGCTCCGACCACGCCTGCGTAGCCGACGTCGATCGCGCCTGAGTCGGCCATGTTGAGGCCAATGCGAAGGCCAATCAGGAAGAGGGCGGCGATGAGCAGCCAAGCCGCCGGCCATGACGGTCGGATCCCCTCCCCCCTCCCTCGCAGGCCGATCCATAGGGCTCGGGCGAATAGGTAGAACAGCGGGACGTACTGAAGGGGAACCGAGACACCGATTTCGGCGCGGTTGAAGAAGAAGTTGGAGACCCCGAAACCAAGCAGGACGAGAAGGTCGAGGTTTGCGACCCGCCAGCGTCGGCGCCAGTCGATCAGCCCGAGCAGGAAGATCGCGCAGAGGGGCAGGAAGACGTAAGGGGCGTTGAGCTTGTGGCCAAAAGCGCCGGAGTAGCCTCGCGCCATTTTCCAAGCGACCTGGTAGCCGGTCCACGACTCGCGCACCTTCCCTGTAGCGGGATCGACGATGACCAGCGCGACCTCCTTGTCGTCGGCGAAATATGCGACCTCCCAATTGCCGTCGACCTTTTTCGCACTGTGGGTCAGCTCCCCGTTCTCCTTTTGCTCCTTGGCGACGTCGGCAGCGTGGTTGGCCACCCGTGTGGCCTCGGAAGCTGCCATTTGCGCCGCTGCAGTGCCCGGCATTGCAAGCGCCAGGAGGGTCAAAAGGGACAGCGCGGCTACTCCGGCGGGTGGCCTTCGGCCCCTCATTCCAGGCCGAAGTGCTCGAGCACCGCCGGCACCACATCGCGCAGCGCCCACTGAGCTCGCTCGTCTGGGCCAGCAGGCCCGCAGCCGACGAACAGCAGTGGTCCCAGCGAATCCCCGGCGTGCAGCGCTCCGTGGCTGCCGCCGCCGGCGTGAGTGATTCCGCCCCAGTCAACCACCTCGAAGCCTGGCGCCAGCGAGAGCACGAAATCGCCCGAGTTAGGGGCGCTCAGCGCCGCCCAGACGCGGGCGAGCGGGTCCGGGTAGGTGTGGCTTCGCAGGCGCCCGGCCTCGATGCTCACTTCCAAGGCGTCGAGGTCTCCGTCGAGATGCCAACGCTCGCCGCGAAGGTCGGTCGCAGCGCCACCTGGGCAGAAGCGCAGCCGCTGCCCACTGCGTTCGACCACGGCGGTCGCCCCTCGTTCAGGAGCACTCGGCTCCTCGCGGCGCAACGGCGAACCGTCGGCGCGCTCGAGCCGGCAGACCAGATCAACGCCCTCCATCACGCTGAGGGCCTGGCGCACCGCCTCAGGATCGGCACGCTCGCCCTCACCCGGCAACAGGTATACGTGGGCCGCTCGGCCCGTCGGGCTGACCGCCAGCTGGGCCAGCTCGGGCCGCGAATCCGAAGGCTGCAGCACCGACCAGTCGCGTGCGAGCAGCTCGGCGAGAGGAAGGCCACGGTCCACCGGGGTCTGCGCGTGATCGGCCAACAGGATCAGCGAGTAGCGGTCGAGGAAGTCGTCGATGCCTCCCGCCGCGTCCACGACTTTGCCGAAGCAGTGATCGGCCTTGGCGATCGACTCGGTGCTCGCCTCCGGCCCGTAGCGATGCGAGTAGTTGTCGTTGTCGGGAAGGGAGAAGAGGAGGAAGTCAAAGCCGTCGTCCTTGACGAGCTCGGCGGCACAGCAGGCCGAGTAGCCGTCGCGGCTGCCGGGGATCGAGGTCGACTTGCAAGCAACCTCGCGGCTGGCGTAGAGGTCGCCGTAGAAGAGCTCGGCCGGGCCCCAAGTGTGGTGGCGGAACTTGAGCCGGGTGGCGTCGACCGCTCGGCGCAGCAGCCCCTCGAGCGAGACCTGGTGACGATGGCGGCCGCGATAGATCAGAAAGGGCGTGCAAGCTGTGCGCAATCCCGCATCGTCGAGCTGCTCGAACGCGGTTTCCAGCCCTGGGTTCAAATGGGCCAGGTTCATGTTGTAGACGAGGTCGTAGAGGGTGCGAAAGACCCCGAAAGCACGGCTCGCCTCCAAGGAGGAGCCGTATTCGACGTAGCGACGCTCGAGCCGGTGATACCAATTCATGCCGCTGATCCAGTGCCCGTCCGCGCCGGCGCCGGTGACCATCTCGGCCGAGGCAACCGGGGTGACGGAAGGGAAGCTGGAGACGCAGTCGGGGATCAGCACACCGCGATCGATCAGGGAGCCGAATGTGGGTGCGCGGCCTTCGGCGACCGTGCGCAAGAGCATGTCGGTGCGCAGCGAGTCGACGTAGGTCAGGATCAGCTTCTTGGTCGGCATCCCGCCATCATGCCGGAGGGGCTCCTTTGCTCCGGCGACCAGAGGCCGGCTTTAGCCCCTACCGAGACGGGGCTTAACGCAGCACTCGCAGGCCGGCGTGTTTGCGCTGCGCGCGCCGGCGTCGCGAGATGCCGAGCCATGCGAGGGCGGCTACGACGAGCAGCACGGCCGGTGAGACCAAGATCGCGATTGCGACGACGACCAGGGCGACCAGTGAGACGAGGAAGCCCAAGGCGCCGACGCCGCTGCCCTCCCGGCGACCGGCGGAGCTGACGACATCACTGGCGACGAGGCAAGCGACGACGGCGCCGAGCAGGCAAAAGAAGGCCCCTGCCGGGGAGCTGACATCGGCGCTGCCGGCGAGCAGGAAACCAATTGCCAGCGCGATCACACCGGCCAAGATCGTCATCCGCCCACGGGCTGAGCCGTGCGTGCCGGTGGCGCCGGCAAGCATCCCGATCGCGATGCCGACGCCGAGCTCGAGGCAGATGCCGGAGAAGGATCCCACGTCGGAAACCTAGCTCCCCCGGCGGGTCGGCGCCGATCCGCCACACTATCCCCCATGCCCGAGCCGCCCCACCGGCGCCGCGCCCACGCCCGCAGCAGTGATCTGGAGCGCTACGCCGGCCTCTTCGCCCAGCGAACCCAGGTAATGCGCTCTTCGGCAATGCGCGATCTGATGGCGATCACGGCACGCCCCGACGTGATCTCGCTTGCCGGCGGCCTGCCGGACACCTCGACCTTCCCGCCGAAGGCCTTCGCGGCACAGATGACTCGGATCGCCCAGGAGTCGGCGGCCGAGGCGTTGCAGTATGGCCCGACCGAGGGCTTTCGCGAGACTGTCGACTGCATCATCGAGGTGATGGGCGCGGAGGGGATGCTGCCCGACCCCGATGACGTGATCGTCACCACCGGCGGACAGCAGGCGATCGATCTGATCTGCAAGGCCCTGGTCGATCCTGGCGACGCGGTGATCTGCGAGGCCCCGACCTATCCCGGTGCGATCCCCGTCTTCTGCAGCTACCAGGCCGACACGATCCAGATCGAGTGCGACGGCGCCGGGATGCGAATCGACGAGCTCGAGGCGACGCTGGAGCGGCTCGACGAGGAAGGGCGGCGGCCGAAGTTCGTTTACTCCGTGCCGACCTTCCAGAATCCGGCCGGGGTGACGATGTCGCTGGAGCGGCGGCAGCGGCTCGTCGAGCTGGCGCGCTCACGTGAGCTGCTCGTGGTCGAGGACAACCCGTACGGCCTCCTCCGCTTTGGGGGCGATGCGCTGCCGCCCCTTTACCAGCTGGACGGCGGCGACTTCGTGATCTACGTCGGCACCCTCTCGAAGATCCTCTCCCCCGGCATCCGCCTCGGTTGGGCGGTGGCGCCGCCGCCCGTTATGGAGAAGGTCGTGCTCGGCAAGCAAGCCGCCGATCTATGCACGTCGACGCTGACCCAATATTTCGTTCGCGAGTACTTCGGCGAAGGGAGCTGGCGCCAGTACATCGAGAGTCTGATCGGGATCTATCGCAGCCGCCGCGATGCGATGGTCGAAGCGCTGGAGCGCTACTTCCCAGCCCAGGCGACCTGGACTGAGCCTGACGGCGGTCTCTTCATCTGGGCGACCCTCCCCCCTTACATCGATACGAGCGACCTGCTGGCAAAGGCATTGCGTGAGAACGTCGCCTTCGTGCCGGGCCAGGCCGCCTACGTCGACGGTCGCGGCCGCAACTCGATGAGGCTCAACTTCTCGTCCGGCAGCGAGGATGAGATCCGCGAGGGAATTCGCCGGATCGGCAAGACGATCGCCGGGCAGGTGGAGCTCTACAGCGCATTGACTGGACAAGAGCTGGAAGTGCCGGCGTCGCCAGAACGACAGAAGTCGGTCGAGACGGAGAACGTTCTGCCCTTCCGCAAGACCGGCGAGGGCGGGGCATGAAGGTCGCGGTGCTCAAAGGCGGCCGCTCGCTGGAGCGGGGGATCTCGCTGCGATCCGGCGCGCGGGTCGAAGATGCGCTGGGACGCCTCGGCCACGAGGTACTCCCGCTCGAGGCGGACGGCGACCTCGTCAAGCGGCTGACGGATGGCGCGCCCGATGTCGCCTTCGTCGCCATGCACGGGATGGGCGGCGAGGACGGCACGGCGCAGGAGCTGCTCGAAATTCTCGGCATTCCCTTCACGGGCCCCGGCGTGGCGGCCTGCGCCCGCTGCATCGACAAGGTGCTCGCCAAGCACGAGCTGCGCTCAGCCGGAATTCCCACCCCCGACTGGTTTGCCTTCAACGAGACGGCCTTTCGCGAGCTCGGGGCAGCCGATGCGCTCGGCAGCCTCGAGGAGCGGCTCGGCTTTCCCCTGGTGGTCAAGCCGAGCCGCGGCGGTTCCGCCCTGGGCGTCAAGTTCGCCGAGAGCTGGTTCGACGTGCCGGAGGCGCTGGTCTCCGCCTTCAGCTACGACGACCGGGTCCTGCTCGAGCGCTTCGTCGACGGGCGAGAGCTTGCTGTCAGCGTGCTTGGCGGCCAACCGCTCCCGACCGTCGAGGCAATTCCCCAGGCGGGCCACAGTTATGACTTCGAAGCCCGGTACGAGATTGGTCGCACCTCGTTCGTCTGCCCGGCCGACCTGAGCGACGAGGAGACCGTCGCCGTGACGGAGATTGCGCTTGGCGCTTACGGGGCGCTTGGCTGCTCGGGCTTTTCCCGCGTTGACCTGATCCTCGGTGCCGACGGTCCCCAGGTACTCGAGGTCAACGCAATTCCCGGCCTCACCGATACCAGCTTGCTCCCCCAGGCCGCTGAGGCGGCCGGGATGTCATTCGAGCAGCTGGTCGAGAAGATCCTCGACCTGGCCCTGACTCCGGTCCGCGCTTAGGAGTCCTCGCCCTGGGCGAAGTCGTCGGGGCTGACCTCGTCGAGGAACTCTTTGAATTTGTCGACGACCTCCTCGGTGTCCTCGACGTCATGCTCGAACTCGATCGCCGACTCCTCGATCACGTCCTCGTCGGCGAAAATCGGTGCGGACACGCGTACGGCGAGGGCGAGGGCGTCGGAGGGACGCGAGTCGATCTCCATCTCCGTGCCGTTGATCGAGACGGTGATCGAGGCGTAGAAGGTGTTGTCGCGCAGCTCCGTCACCGAGACTCGCTCGCACTTGGCGTCGAGCTGTTCGAGCAAGTCAGAGAGCAGGTCGTGGGTCATCGGCCGCGGCGTCGAGGCTCCCTGCAGCTTCATCAAGATCGCCGCCGCCTCCGGGTGGCCGATCCAGATCGGCAGGAACTTGTTGCTGTCGACAGTCTTCAGCAAGACGATCGGCTGCTTGCCGACCATGTCAAAGCTGACGCCGTAGATCTGCATCTGTTGCACGAGTGGGCGATCCTGGATTCGAACCAGGGACCTCGTCCTTATCAGAGACGCGCTCTAACCAACTGAGCTAATCGCCCGCAGCATTGGGAAGGATAGCGGGGGGATCGTGGCTGACGGCGACGGCTTCAGTCGCCGTCACGCTCGAGACTTCGGGCGAGTGCGAGGGCTTGGTCGAGGTCCTCGAAGCGAATCTCGACCGCGATCTCTCCTCCCCTGGGCCGCACGGTCACCTCGTGGCCGAATGCCGACTCGAGCTTGTCCGCGGCGTCGCGGATTGCGGCGGCCTCCTCGGGCGCCAGCTGGACGCGAGGGGCGCTCGCCTTCTTTGGCTGGCCAGCCAGCTTGGCCCTTTTCTCAGTTTCTCGGACCGACCAGCCCGCTCGCGCAGCGTCGCGAGCGAGGCGGCGCCGGACCTCGTTGCCCTCAGCGCTGAGCAGCGCCTTGCCGTG
>Ga0136846_1235675_pt1 | contig 26170 bp, 23 predicted proteins | sample HopSoiMetagenom2_FD_96841 | JGI IMG/M metagenome (GOLD analysis project Ga0136846, IMG submission 96841) | Grasslands soil microbial communities from Hopland, California, USA - 2 Assembly 2016 (version 4) | ecosystem: Environmental > Terrestrial > Soil > Grasslands | place: USA: Hopland... | reverse complement strand
TCGCCCCCGGACCCCCGGGTCGCGCTGGACGCGCTCGTCCTCAAGCGCCGGACGGGCTGGATGGCGCGGGCCGTGTCTCAGTAGTCGCCGGACGGGCTGGATGGTGTGGACGGTGTCTCGGTAGTCGCTGGACGGGCTGGAGGGTGCGGGCCGTTGCTTGTGGCGTGGAGCGTGTCTCAGCGCGACGCGGACTCGGGGACCAGTGCGCGCAGTTGCTGTTCGACCGAGGCGATCGACGCGAGGGGCGCCGTGCGCGGGCGGGACGTGCGGTACAGCCACCGGACGTCCCGGCCGAACGACCAGACCAGTGTTCCCAGGGCCAGCGCGATGACGGCCTGGGTCGCCGCGAGGGGCAGGTAGCCGGAGGCGCCGAGCAGCAGCAGGACGCCCTGGAGGGCGGCCACGGTCTTGCGGGCGGTGCTCGGGGGAAGCGGGGCGTTCAGCCAGGGCAGGACGCGGGCGGCGGCCACGAACGCGTAGCGCATACCGCCGATCAGCAGGACCCACGGGCCGAGCGACATCGACACGTACACGCTGAGCACCAGGATCAGGAACGCGTCGACCTCCATGTCGAAGCGCGCGCCCAGCGTCGAGCAGGTGCCGGTACGGCGGGCGACCTTGCCGTCCACGCCGTCGAGTATCAGGGCCACCGCCGTCAGTCCGACGAACAGCGTGACCGGCGGTGAGCTCTCGAAGGAGTCGGCGACCAGGGCCGTCACCCCGCCGACCAGGGTCGCCCGGCCCAGGGTCACACGGTTGGCCGGGCCGAACGACTTGGACCCGGACCGGTGCAGCGCGCGCGACAGGACGGCCCACGTGGCGATGGCGAACGTCAGTCCGGTCAGCCAGCCCGCCGGGCCCAGGCCTATCGCCGAGCCGAGCAGAACCAGCAACAGGACCTGCAGGCCCGCCCCCAGAGCCGTTTCCTGCTGGACGAGCCTCGCCTCGTACGTGTTGTTCAGGGCCACCGCGAGTCCTCCGCCGTATGTACAGAGTGGATCATGCCGCGTACTGTGCGCGGACTGTGCACATCGCAGTACGTGAACAACTTCCCAAGCGTTCAGGAGGACTCCGATGAAGCTCGCCGCACGAGCGTTCTGGCTCGCTTCGCCGGACCACGGAGAGATCCGTGACGTCGAACTGCCGGCGCCCGGCGAGGGCGAAGTGCTGGTGCGCACCCTGTGGTCCGGGGTGAGTCGCGGCACGGAGACGCTCGTCTTCCGGGGCGGGGTTCCCGTCAGCCAGTACGCGGCCATGCGGGCGCCGTTCCAGGAGGGCGACTTCCCCGGCCCGGTCAAGTACGGCTACCTCAACGTCGGTGTGGTTGAGGAGGGCCCGGACGCGCTGGTCGGCCGTACGGTTTTCTGCCTCTATCCGCACCAGACACGGTACGTCGTGCCGGTGGACGCGGTGACACCGCTACCCGACTCGGTGCCCGCCGAACGGGCCGTCCTCGCCGGGACCGTGGAGACCGCGGTGAACGCCCTGTGGGACGCGGCGCCGCTGGCCGGCGACCGGATCGCGGTGGTCGGCGGCGGGATGATCGGTTGCTCGGTGGCCGCCCTGATCGCCCGGTTCCCCGGCGTACGCGTCCAGTTGGTGGACGCCGACCCGGGGCGGGCCAAGACCGCGGCGGCGCTCGGCGTCGACTTCGCGCTGCCGGGCGACGCCCTGGGGGAGTGCGACCTGGTCGTCCACGCGAGCGCGACGGAGGCGGGGCTCGCCCGCTCGCTCGAACTCCTCGCCCCCGAGGGCACGGTGATCGAGCTGAGCTGGTACGGCGACCGGCGCATCAGTCTGCCGCTGGGCGAGGCGTTCCACTCCCGGCGCCTCACCGTCCGCAGCAGCCAGGTGGGGACCGTCTCCCCGGCCGCGCGGCCCGGCCGCTCCTACGCCGACCGCCTCGCCCTCGCGCTGGACCTGCTGGCCGACCCGGCGCTCGACGCCCTGATCACCGGTGAGTGCGCCTTCGAGGAGCTCCCGGACGTACTGCCGAGGCTCGCCTCCGGGCAGACACCGGCCCTCTGCCACCGGGTCCGGTATCCGGACGCCGACTGACAGAATCGCTTGAACAAGCCTTGAACAAGCTGCCCTGGGCAGCCGTACTACTCGGCATGTCCCCGCAGCGATCAGCAGGGGGCAAGGCGTGCCGCACCTGGAGGGTCGTCCGTTGTTCAGCATCACCGTCCGCGATCACATCATGATCGCCCACAGCTTCAGCGGAGAGGTCTTCGGACCCGCGCAGCGCCTGCACGGAGCGACGTTCCTCGTCGACGCCACGTTCCGCCGCGAACAGCTGGACGAGGACAACATCGTCGTCGACATCGGCCTGGCCACCCAGGAACTCGGTGCCGTGGTGAGCGAGTTGAACTATCGCAACCTCGACAACGAGGCCGACTTCGCCGGGATCAACACCTCCACGGAGTTCCTGGCCAAGGTCATCGCCGACCGGCTCGCCGCGCGGATCGAGAAGGGCGCTCTGGGCAAGGGCGCACGGGGCCTCGCGGGCCTCACCGTCACGCTGCACGAGTCGCACGTCGCCTGGGCGAGCTACGAGCGTGCCCTGTGACCGACACGACCCTCGACCGCGCGGTTCCCGTTTCCCCGGCGGCCCCCGCGGTCGCCCCGGCTCAGGTACAGGTACAGGCTCACGTGCAGAAGTCGCTCAACTACGTGCCGGTGCAGAACGCGGCCCTCAAGAATGCGGCGATCATCCCCATGTCCCTGCGCTCCGTGCACTTCGTGATGCCGGGCGGCGTCGACGACCCGGCCAGGCCGAGCGGCGGCAACGCCTACGACCGCCGGATCAGCCTCGATCTGCCCGGCTTCGGCTGGCAGGTCCACAAGCACGCCGTCGCCGGTGAGTGGCCCCGGCCCGGCGCGGACGCCCGTGCGGAACTGGCGCGGACGCTGCGCGACCTGCCGGACGGCACGGTCGTCCTGCTCGACGGACTGGTGGCCTGCGGGGTCCCCGAGATCATCGTCCCGGAGGCGGAACGCCTGCGCCTCGCCGTGCTGGTCCACCTTCCGCTGGGCGACGAGACGGGCCTCGACCCGGCCGACGCGGCGGAGCTGGACGCCCTGGAGCGCACCACCCTGAGGGGGGTTCCCTCGGTGATCGCGACCAGCGACTGGGCGGTCCGCCGCCTCGTCTCCCACCACGGACTAGCCCCGGAACGCGTCCACATGGCGGCCCCCGGCGCCGACATCGCACCCCTCGCCTCCGGTACCGACGGCGTCTCCCGCCTCCTGTGCGTGGCCGCCGTCACCCCGCGCAAGGGCCAGCACCGCCTGGTGGAGGCGCTGGCCTCGGTGACCGACCTCCCGTGGAGCTGCGTCTGCGTCGGCGGCCTCGAACAGGACCCCGAGTACGTCGCCGAGTTGCGTGCCCTGATCGCACGGCACGGCCTGGAGGACCGGCTGACCCTGGCCGGCCCGCAGGCGGGCGCCCAGCTCGACGCCAGCTACGCCGCCGCCGACCTGATGGTCCTCACCTCCTACGCGGAGACGTACGGCATGGCGGTCACCGAGGCCCTCGCGCGCGGCATCCCCGTCCTCGCCACCGACGTCGGCGGCCTCCCCGAGGCGGTCGGGCGCGCGCCCGACGGCGGCGTCCCCGGCATCCTCGTACCGCCGGAGAACCCGGCGGCGCTCGCCGCGGAACTGCGCGGCTGGTTCGGTGAGGCGGACGTCCGCCGTCGCCTGAAGGCAGCCGCGAGGGGCCGCCGGGCAGCCCTGGACGGCTGGGCGGCGACGGCACGGAGCCTGGCCGGAGTCCTGGGCCGGATCCCCTGGGAACCCCGGAGGGCCGCATGAGGACAGTGAGCGCGACAGCGGCTTCGGCCGCAGGGCCGCTTTCCGCCCGGGGACCTCGGGTTGCCGCGCTGCGGAGCGCGGTCGGGGTACGAGGGCGGATACCGGTCGGCGTCCCGAAGGGCGCCGCGAACAGGGTGACGACGTTCCCGGCTCGGGCCGGGTCGGATCCCGGCCGTCGCGCGGCCGCGCTGCGGAGTCTCGTGGGAACGCCGGGGCGAACCTCCCCGGACGCAAGGAGCGCGGCATGAAGAAGACGACGACGATCAGCGCTTCGGCGGCGTCGGAGATACAGCGACGGGGGCCGGTGACGCCGGTGGACGCCAATTCCCAGCCCGCCGCCGGGATTCCGGCCCAGCCCACGCACCGTGACGTGAAGCCCGGCGCCGGGCCGGTGGGCCCCGGGGAGCGGGGCACGATCCGGCTGCGCGACACCGGCCCCGACGAACCGCCCCGGTACGCCCCCGACTGGCTGGAGTTGCGCGAGGGCGCCGACGCCGCCGCGCGCTCCGTCGAACTGCTCGACCCGCTGCGCATCCGGCTGGCCAACCTGCCCGGAAAAGCGGGCGGGCGCGTCATCCACGACCTGGGCTGCGGCACCGGCTCCATGGGCCGCTGGCTCGCGCCCCGGCTCGACGGCGCCCAGCACTGGGTCCTGCACGACCGCGACCCCTACCTCCTGCACTTCGCCGCCGTGGCCTCGCCGCGCGCCGCCGCCGACGGCAGCCGCGTCACCGTCGAGACGCGGCGCGGCGACGTCGCCCGGCTGACCTCCGACGCGCTGCTCGGCGCCTCGCTGGTCACCGCGTCCGCCCTGCTGGACGTCCTCACCCGTGAGGAGGTCGACGCCCTCGCCACGGCCAGTGCCGGAGCCGGCTGCCCGGCCCTGCTGACCCTGTCCGTGGCCGGCCGCGTCGAGTTCGCCACCCCCGACCCGCTGGACGGGGACATCGCCGACGCGTTCAACACCCACCAGCGACGGGGGGGACTGCTCGGCCCCGACGCGGTCACCGCCGCCTGCGAGGCCTTCGACCAGCGGGGCGCGACCGTGCACGTCCACCCCAGCGCCTGGCGGCTCGGCCCCGTGGAAGCCCCGCTCACCGCGGAGTGGCTGCGCGGCTGGGTGGCGGCGGCCGTCGAGGAACGCCCGGCACTGAAGTCCCGCGCCGAGACCTACCTCGCCGAGCGCCTGGAGGCCTGCGCGGCCGGGGAACTACGGGTCGAGGTCCACCACAGCGACCTCCTGGCCCTGGCCAGGCCGACGAGCGGGACGACGTCATGACCGTCCGGACGGTCGAGACGGCGGGTGCGGTACTGATCGGAGGCGCGCCAGCGCCCCGAAAGGGGCGCGGGGCCGTGTCGATCAGCGGCTCCGCCGCGATGAGGGTCCCCCCGCTAGAGCGAAGTCGAGAGTGGGGGAGCGACCAGCCCCCACCGGCCCGCGGTCAACGAACCGCTCATCCCGCGGCGCGCTCCTCAGCGGGCCGCGCCGGAGTCATCGGCTTCGTCGGCGACAAGGATGCCGGGCCCCCGGCGCCCCCGAGCCGGCTGCGCCGCGCCGCCCGAGCGCTGCGGCCGCATCTCGGCACCCTCGCCGGCGTAACGATTCTCGGCGTCCTGCTGTGGCGCCTGGGCACCGGCGTCTTCCTGGACGGGCTGCGCCGCATCGACGTACCGACGCTGTTCGTGGGCCTCGGCATCGGGCTGCTCACCACGGTGTTCAGCGCCTGGCGCTGGGCGCTGGTCGCCCGCAGCCTGCGGATCAAGCTGCCCCTCGTCCCGGCGGTCGCCGACTACTACCGCTCGCTGTTCCTCAACGCGGCCCTCCCCGGCGGCGTCCTCGGCGACGTGCACCGCGCGGTACGGCACGGAAAGAGCGCCGGTGACATGGGGCGCGGGGTCCGCACGGTCGTCCTCGAACGGGCGGCCGGACAGGTCGCGTTGATCGCCGTCGGCGGAGCGGTGCTGCTCACCCTGCCGTCGCCGGTGCTGGCCGAGGCCCGCCAAGTCGCCCTGGTGGCGGCCGTGGTCGCCCTGGGCGCCGTCGCCGTGCTCGTCGCCGTCCGCAAGAACCGCGCCCCGAGTGCCGCCGCCCGCAGGACCCGCGCCCTGCGTGCCGTGCTCACCGAGGCCCGTGGCGCCCTGCTCTCCCGCGAGAACCTGCCGGGCGTGGCGCTCTCCTCCGTGGTCGTCCTCTCCGGCCACCTCGGGATGTTCGTGGTCGCCGCCCGGGTCGCCGGATCCTCGGCCTCCGTCGCCGAGTTGCTGCCGCTGGCCGTACTGGCGCTGCTCGCGATGGGCCTGCCGCTGAACGTCGGCGGCTGGGGCCCCCGCGAGGGTGTCACCGCCTGGGCGTTCGGCGCGGCGGGGCTGGGCGCCAGCATGGGGCTGAGCGTCGCCGTCGTGTACGGCGTGCTGAGCTTCGTGGCCGCCCTGCCCGGCGCGCTCGTCCTGGTCGTCCGCTACTTCTGGTCGCCCTCGGAGCCGGCGGCCCCGGCATCGGAGGCCCCGGGATCGGTGAGCATCGAGAAATACGCCCCGAAGGACTCGGCGAAGCTCGCCAGCAACGCTTTCCCCTTTTCGGCGGAGCCCAGCGAAGGGCGGCCGATGACACCGGAATCGGTGTAACCGGCCATGCCGAGGGTGAGGAGATGCCGGCGGTCGTCGGCGACGAAATCAGAGGTTTCATAACCGGGACGGAGCAATTCGGGATGAGCGTGCAGAAGGAGGGAGGTCTCGATTTCTCCCGCGTGCATGTCGGTGAGCAGCGAGGTCACCACTCCGGCCCGCTCACGCGCCGTCTCCCAGTCCTCCCCGGCCGGGAACAGCGCCATCCGCTCACCGCGCGCGGAGGATTCCTGAACCACGTTGCCCAGCACGTAGTTTCCGCCGTGTCCGTTGACGATCACCAGGGCGTCCACGCCCGAGCGGCGCAGCGAATCGGCGATGTCCCGTACCACCGCGTGAAGGGTCACGGAGGAGATGCTGACGGTTCCCGGCCAGGCGGCGTGCTCGTGCGAGCAGGCGATGGTCACCGGCGGAAGGAGGTGCACCGGGTGTGTTGCGGCGATTTCCCGGGCTATGGCACAGGCGACCAGGGTGTCTGTCGTCAACGGAAGGAAGGGGCCGTGCTGTTCGAAGCTCCCGACCGGAAGAACGGCGACCTGCGTTGAGACGCCGGCGGCTCGTGTCCGTACGTCTTCCGTAGTGTCCACCGGCAACCGTATCCCCGAATCATCCATGTTCTCCCGGCCTTTCGTCTCTGCTTAGGAACCAGATCATGACAGAAAAAATTGGCGTACTCGGCAAAGCCTCCCAGCCCTCGGGAGTCGAACGCGTGGTGAATGCGCCGTTGCCCACCGTGTACGGTGATTTCCAGGCGGTCGGTTACATGGACCACGATCGCGGTGACGAGCAAGTGGCTCTGGTCTACGGCGAGATAGCCGAGGACGACGTTCTTACCAGGCTGCATTCCGAATGCCTCACCGGTGACGCCTTCGGCTCCCAGCACTGCGAATGCGGCGACCAGCTCGACTCCGCGCTGCGCGCGATAGTCGCCGAGGGAAGCGGCATCCTCGTCTACCTGCGCGGGCACGAGGGCCGGGGCATCGGTCTGCTCGCCAAGCTCCGCGCGATGCAGCTCCAGTCTGAGGGCCTGGACACCGTCGAGGCGAACCTCGCGCAGGGCCTGCCGGTTGACTCCCGTGACTACGGCGTCGCCGCGGAGATCCTCCACGACCTCGGTGTCCGTTCGGTGCGCCTGATGTCCAACAACCCGCGCAAGCGCGAGGCGTTGCTCCGTCACGGCATCAAGATCGCCGAGGACGTGCCGCTGCTGATCCCGCCGTGCGAGAACAACATCACCTACCTGCGGACCAAGCGGGAGCGTCTCGACCACGTCCTGCCGCACCTGGACGCGGTGGCGCACTGGTCCTGACCTGACCGGGAGACCCGGCCGGGAGCCCCGATCAGGGGGCGCGCGTCACTCGGACGCGCGCGGGGGGTGCGAGAAGCCCCGATTCCGGAAAGGAAGAGGGAATGACCGACGACGTCCTCTTCCTCTCCCGGGACCGCGTGACGGCCCTCCTCGACGCCGACACGGCGATCGCCTCGCAGCGCGCGGCCTTCGGCGCGCTGGGCGCGGGCGGCGCCGGTGCGCCCGATCGGCCCGATCTGCCCGGGAAGATCATGCATCCCAGCCGCTTCGACGACAGTGTGGTCTTCGCGTACGTCTCCCGGCTGTCCCGGGACACCGGCGCGGTGGCGAAGTTCGGCAGCGTCAACCCCGGCAACGCGGCGGCCGGCCTGCCGACCGTGCACGCCGTCATCACCGCCCTCGACCCGGTGACGGGCCAACTCGCCGCCGTCATGGACGGCACGGCCGTCACGACCCTGCGTACGGCCGCCGCCGGCGCCGTGGCCTTCGACGCGCTGTCCACCGCCGACAGCGCCGAACTGGCCCTCATCGGCTCGGGCACTCAGGCACTCGCGCACGCGCGGGCCGTCGCCCGGGTACGGGACCTGAAGTCCGTACGGGTGTGGAGCCCGAACCCGGCGCGGCGCGCGCGGGCGGCGGAACTGCTCGCGGCCGAACTCGGTGTCGCCGCCGAGGCGACCGGCACCCCCCGGGAGGCGGTGACCGGGGCGTCGATGGTCGCGGCCTGCACCCTCAGCACCACCCCCGTCGTACGTGGCGCCTGGCTCGCGCCCGGGTGCACGGTGGTCAGCGTCGGCTCGTTCGAGCCGACCCGATGCGAGGTCGACGCCGAGGTCGTACGAAGGGCGGCGGCCGTCGTCGTCGACGACCCGGCGACCGCGGCGGCGCACGCCGGCCCGGTGGTCGACGCCCTGCGGGACGGTCTGCTGACCCGCGAGGACCTGATCGGGCTCGGGGAGGTCCTCACGGGCACCCGGACCGCTCGCACCGGCCCCGACGACATCGTCTTCTACAACAGCGTCGGCCTCGGCGTGCAGGACGCGGCGGCGGCCTGGGCGGTCATTCACGCGGCACGTGGGGAGGGTCGATGAGCGGAGGGCCGATGAGCGTGACGCGGGCGGACGTGGTCGTGATCGGTGGTGGGGTGATGGGCACGAGCATCGCCTGGCACCTGGCTCGGGCCGGTGTGCGGGACGTGGTGCTCGTCGAGCGCGACGAACTGGCCTCCGGGTCCACCTCGCGCGCCGCCGGCGGGGTCCGGGCGCAGTTCTCCGACGAGCTCAACATCCAGCTCGGGGCGCGCAGCCTGGAGGCGTTCGGGCGGTTCGGGGAGGAGATCGGGCACGACATCGGACTGCACCGGGTCGGCTATCTCTTCCTCCTCTCCACACCCGAGGACGTCGCGTCCTTCGAGGCGGGCGTCGCGCTCCAGAACGGTCTGGGCGTCCCCAGCCGGATGCTCGCCCCCGCCGAGGCACAGCGGCTGTCCCCGCTCATCACCACCGACGGTCTGCTGGCGGCGGCCTACTCGCCCGACGACGGCCACTGCACGCCGGAGGCGGTCGTCCACGGCTACGCCGCCGCTGCCCGCCGCCACGGTGCCACCGTCCTGCGGCACACCGAGGTCACCGGCATCGAACGCGACGGCGACACCATCACGGCCGTGGTCACCGACCAGGGGCGCATCGCCACCGACACCGTGATCTGCGCGGCCGGCGCCTGGTCCCGGGCGATCGGCGCGATGGCGGGCGTCGACCTGCCCGTGGACCCCCTGCGCCGCCAGATCGCGGTCACCGAACCGGTCCCCGGACTGCCGCCGACGCTCCCCATGACCATCGACTTCAGCAGCAGCCTCTACTTCCACACCGAGGGACCCGGACTGCTCCTCGGCATGTCCGACCCCGACGAGAGAACGGGCTTCGCCACCGAGACCCACGACCGCTGGATCCCCCGTCTGTACGAGGCGATGGAACACCGGGCGCCCGCCCTGCTCGACCTGCGCCGCACCGGCGGCTGGGCGGGCCTGTACGAGATCACCCCGGACCACAACGCCCTGATCGGCGAAGCGAGTTCACCGTCCCGGTTCCTCTACGCGACCGGGTTCTCCGGCCACGGTTTCCTCCAGGGGCCGGCGGTCGGCGAGGTGGTCCGTGACCTCTACCTGGGCCGCGTACCCTTCGTCGACATCAGCCCCTTGAACGCCGGCCGTTTCGCGGCCGATGCCCTGCGCCCGGAGGTCAACCTCGTATGACCGAGCTCCACTTGTGGCTGCGCCACGAGACCCGTACGACCGAACGCCGTACACCCGTCGTCCCGTCCGACGCCCGCCGGCTCGTCGAGCAGGGGGTGCGCCTGACCGTCGAGGAGTCCCCGCAGCGGATCTTCCCCACCGAGGAGTACGAGGCGGTCGGCTGCGGCACCGCCGACGCCGGATCCTGGGTCACCGCGCCCTCGGACGCGGTGATCGTCGGCCTCAAGGAACTCCCCGACCAGCCCGGTGAGTTGCGCCACCGGCACATCTACTTCGGGCACGCCTACAAGGGCCAGCCGGGCGCGGCGGAGCTGCTGGGCCGCTTCGTCGCCGGGGGCGGGGCGCTGCTGGACCTGGAGTACCTGGCGGACGAGCAGGGGCGCAGGCTCGCCGCGTTCGGCTACTGGGCCGGATATCTGGGGGCGGCCCTCGCCGTGCTCCAGCACCGGGGCAGGCTGGCAACTCCGCTGCTGCCGACCACCAAGGAGGCGCTGGAGGCCGAACTCCGGTCGCCCGGGACCCGGATGAGCGCGCTGGTGATCGGCGCCCTGGGCCGCAGCGGCCGGGGCGCGCGGGTCGCGCTCGACGAGGCCGGGATCGACCCCACCTGCTGGGACCTGGCCGAGACCCGGAACCTGGACCGACCGGCCCTGCTGGCCCACGAGTTGCTGGTCAACACCGTCCTCACGACCACCCCGGTCCCGCCGTTCCTGACGGACGGCGATCTGGACACACCCGGCCGCCGTCTGCGCACCCTCTCGGACGTCACCGTCGACGTCGGTTCGCCCATGAACCTGCTCCCGGTGTACGACACCGCGACCACCTGGGACGCCCCGGTGCGCCGGCTGCGGGACGAGCCGCCGCTCGACCTGATCGCCATCGACAACCTGCCGTCCCTGCTGCCCCGGGAGGCGAGCACCGACTTCTCGGCGGCCCTGGTGCCCCAGTTGCTCGACTTCGAGGTGGGCGGGCCCTGGGGGCGCTGTCTGGCACGGTTCGACGAGACGTGCCGTGAACTCGGCCTGACCAAGGGCGAGTCGGGCAACGAAGGGGGAGTGGGCGCATGACGGAAACGGTTCCCGCGAGCGGCACCGTCCACTGGATCGGCGCGGGTCTGTCCACGGGCGGCGGACTGGCCGCGTTGTGTGACAGTGACGCCGTGCGACAGGTGCGGGTGTGGCACCGTACGGAGGGCCGCGCGGCCGAGGCCCTGGCCCACCTGGGCCTCACCGGACGCGCCGAACCCCGTGCCTACACCCTCCCCGCGCTCACCGCCGAACTGGCCCCCGGAGACATCGTCGTCTCCATGCTCCCGGCGCCCGAACACGGCCCGCTGCTGGCGGCCTGCGTGCGGGAAGGGGCCCACTTCGCGTGCTCGAGCTATGTGTCGGAGGCGGTGCTCGAACAGGTGCTGGCGGCCGAGGCGGCCGGTCTGGTCGTCCTCACCGAGTGCGGGCTCGACCCGGGCATCGACCACCTCTTCGCGCACAGCCTGGTCACCCGCGCCGAGCACGCGATCGGCGCGGACACGCCGGCCTCGTACCGCCTCACGTCGTACTGCGGAGGCGTCCCGGCGGTGCCCAACGACTTCAGGTACCGGTTCAGTTGGGCGCCCACCGGGGTGCTGGGCGCCCTTCGTTCGCCCGCCCGTTACATCGAGGACGGCGCCGAGACCGTGGCCGACAGGCCCTGGGAGGTGACGCGTCCGCACGGGATCGACGGGGAGACCTTCGAGGTGTACCCGAACCGGGACAGCGTGCCGTTCGTCGAGCAGTACGAGCTGCCGACGGCCTGGAAGGCGCGGACCTTCGTCCGGGGCACCCTGCGGCTGGACGGCTGGCGACGCGCCTGGGACTCCGTCTTCGAGGAGCTGAAGGGCGGCGACGACGAGCGGATCGGCGCTCTGGCAAGGGAGTTGGCGGCGCGCTACCCGACGACCGACGCCGACCGCGACCGCGTGGTCCTGGCCGTCTCCCTGGAGGTGGACGCGGACGGGGCGGACGGTGACTCCGGGCGGCGGCGGAGCTGGACCGGGCGTTATCTGCTCGACCTGGAGGGCGACGCGGCCGAGAGCGCGATGGCCCGCTGCGTCTCCCGCACGCTGGCCCTGGGCGTCCGGCACATCCTCGACGGTTCGCTGCCGCCGGGCCTGAGCCGCGCCGCCGAGACGGCACGACGTTCCGACGAGTGGCTGAGTGAACTCGGCGGGGAGGGACTGGAGTTCAGACTCACCGTCGGCTGACGGCGGCACGCGCTCCCCGCCTGCTGGTGACGACCGGCGTCAGTCGGTGACGACCGCCTCGTGTACCAGCCTTTTGAGGTCCTGCCAGTAGGGCCGACTGGCCCTCTGCCGTACCTGGGTCATGAACTGCACGGTCAGATCACGGCTCGGGTCGACCCAGAACGTCGTCGTCGCCACCCCGCTCCAGCCGTACGTGCCCAGGCCGGCCGGGGCGAGGGTGCGGTCCGGGTCGATCACCACCGAGACCCCGAAGCCGAAACCGACGCCCGCGTTGCCGGGTTCGTCATGGGGACGGGCGCCGAAGGAGCGCAGGTCGGCGCCGCCGGGCAGGTGGTTGGAGGTCATCAGGGCCACGGTCTCGGCCGGCAGGACGCGGACGCCGTCGAGTTCGCCGCCCCGGCGCAGCATCTCCATGAACCGGTGGTAGTCGTGGGCACTGGCGACCACACCGCCACTGCCGGACAGGAACCGGGGCCGGCCCTTCAGCGGCAGCCCGAGGGTCGGCTCGATGCCGCCGTCCTCGGTCTCCCCGTACAACTCGGCCAGCCGGCCCGCCTGTTCGCCGTTCACACAGAATCCGGCGTCCGTCATACCGAGGGGGCGGAAGACGCGGTCGGCGACGAACTCGTCCAGCGGCTGCCCGGAAGCCACCTCGAGCACCCGGCCGAGGACGTTCGTGGCGACCGAGTAGTTCCACTGGGTGCCAGGCTCGTACTGGAGCGGCAGACTCGCGTACACCGCGCAGGTCTCGGCCAGGGTCGAGCCCGGCACCACCGAGGACTCCAGGTTGGCGGCGCGATACAGGGCGTCCACGGGGTGCGAGTGGTAGAAGGCGAACGTGAGGCCCGCCGTGTGGGTCAACAGATGCCGGATCAGGAGGGGTTGGGCGGGCCGGGTGACGATGTCGTCACCGGAACCGCTCACATACACCCTCGGCTCGGCGAACTCGGGCAGGAAGCGGGACACGGGGTCCGTGAGCGCGAGCCGGCCCTCCTCCATCAGGGTGAGCGCGGCGACCGAGGTGACCGGTTTGCTCATGGAGTAGATCCGCCACAGCGTGTCGGACTCGACCGGAAGTCCAGCGGCCCGGTCCCGCCGGCCGTACGTGGTGAGGTGTGCGACGCGGCCGGCGCGGGCCACGGACACGAGGAAGCCGGGGAGGCGTCCTTCGTCCACCACGTGGGCGAAGTGCTGGTCAAGGCGGTCCAGCGCCTTGGCGTCCAGTCCCACCTCGCTCGGCTCGACCTCTTGTCGCAGCTGTGCCATCGTTCCCCTCCGGTCGCTTGAAGTGCCGTCCTGTCATACCCCGAAAGGATCACCTCAGGCATTGGACCCCCCATGGTGACGCAGGGATCCGGCAGGCGTCGCCATTCCGTCACCCGCGACCGGCAGTTTCCGGGCGGCCAGTACGCCGACCAGGGCCGTTCCCGCGAGTACGGGCAACGCCGTCCGCGGTCCGTCGGTGACGGCGGCGAGAGCGGCCGTCGTGGCCACCCCGAGGACCGGGCCGACGTTCATCGCGGTCTGCTGCAACCCGCCCGCCACGCCCGCGGACCCCGCCGGGACATGCCGTACGACCACCGCCGTCGCGGTCACCATCACGGTGGCGAAACCTGCTCCGAGCAGCATGAACCCACCGCCGACCGGTCCGGCCCCGGCCGCCCGGAACAGCACGGACACCCCGAGCGCGAGCATGACCAGACCGGCCACGGTCGTACGCCGGGCCCCGTACCGCCGCTGCAGTACGGCGGCCACCGGCGCTCCCAGCACCATCGCCGCGCCGCCCGGCAGCGCGGCCAGACTCGTCCGCAGCGGATCCATACCGAGCTCGTCCTGGAGTACGTAACTGGCCACGAAGAGTGTGCCGAACATCGCAGCCGAAGCGGCCACGAGGATGCCCAGCGCGGCGCCCACGACCCCGGATCCGAGCACGTCGTACGGCAGAAGAGGGTCGGCCGTACGCCGTTCATGGCGTAGGAGGACGAGGCCCGCGCCCGTCGCCGTGAGCAGCGCCGCCGCGGCCGACGGACTCCAGCCGTGCTCCGGGACACCGACGAGCGTGTACACGAGGCAGGCGAGGGAGACCGCGAGCAGGGCGGCACCGGGGAGGTCGAGCCGCCCGTGGCCGGCCTCGGACGAGCGACGCGGGCCGGGGGCACGGACGACCGCCGCCAGCACGCCCAGTACCAGCGCCGGTACGACATTGAGGAAGAACACCGCCCGCCAGCCCAGCTGGGTCACCAGCACTCCGCCCACCAGCGGACCGGCCGCCGCGGCCACCCCGATCGCGCTGGTCCGCAGGGCGATCGGCATCCCCAGCCGGTCGGGCGGGTACGCCGCGCGCAGCATCCCGAGCGTCGCGGGTTGCAGCAGCGCGCCGAAGACCCCCTGGACGGCCCGCAGCGCGATCACCCAGCCCACCCCGGACGCGAACCCGATGCCCGCCGACGCCGCCCCGAACCCCGACATCCCGATGGCGAACAGCCGTTGATGCCCGTACCGGTCCCCGAGCCGCCCGGCGAACACGAGCAGACTCGCCACCGCGATGAGATACGCGGTGCTCGTCCACTGCGCCTCGGCGAAGGAGGCGTGCAGTTCCCGTTGCAGGGTCGGCTGCGCGATGGTCAGCACGGTGCCGTCAAGAGCGACGACCACCGCCCCGATCACACTGCTCGCGAGAGCAGTGCGCCTTCCCGCAGGATGATTCCCGGACCCCCCGGTCCGACGCGCGCTCACCGGCCCTCCGGCCCGAGGTGCGCGTCGAGGGCCGTACGCAGCAGGGGAGTGAAGTCGTCCGCGCCCGTGGCGAGTTGGAGGCTTCCCCAGGACCAGAGCTGGGCGATGCCGTAGAGGTTCGCCAGCAGCGACCCGGCCAGGAGCCGGGCGTCCGCGTCCGGCCGGGCCCGCCCGACGAGATCCACCAGCAGCGCGAAGACGGGCAGGCTGGCGTCCCGCAGCCCCAACGTGTTGCTCTCCAACAGGTCATGACGGAACATCAGCTCGTGCATGCCCCGGTTGGTGAGCGCGAAGTCGAGATACTCGCGCCCGAGGATGCCGATCTGCTCCCGGGGTCCCGTCGCGGTGCGCCCGCTGTCCTCGATCGCCTGTGAACCTCTGGCCGCCAGCTCGGTGAAGCCACGGCGGGCGATGGCCGACAGCAGCTCCAGATGGGTCGGAAAGTAGCGGCGAGGGGCGCCGTGCGAGACGCCGGCCCGGCGGGCGATCTCCCGGAGGCTGAGCGCGTGGACGCCTTCCGAGGTCACCAGGTCGACGCCGACATCGATGAGGCGGGTACGCAGAGAGTCACTCATAGACACTGTCTACCAGGGCTTGGTAGACAGTGTCTACTGAATTCTGCGGGATCGCTCGTGGCGTCTCCAACTGCCCGAAAATAGAAAGCGGTTGGGATGCCGGTGAAGGACTATGAGATCCGGAAGGGGGCAACCGCACCCGGAACTGATCCACCCGCGCGCATCGCCACGGCGATGCCGGAGGATGAGGGAGGTCTGAGTGAATCTTCGAAGAACTATCGCCGTCCTGTTTGGCGTGGCGCTGTCCGTTCTCGGGCTCGTGACGCCGGCCGGCGCACAGTCGATCACGACCGGCGCCTCGACCACCTACCAGATCAACGCACGCCACGACGGCAGCCTCGTCGACACCGCTGTGGGCGCGCCGCCGCTCAGCCGGAAGTGGTCCCGCGACCTGGGCGGGAACGTCTCCTACCCGATCGTGGCCGGCGGACGCGTCTTCGCCACCGCTTCCTCGCCGGACGGGTACGGCACCGTCCTCTACGCCATGGACGCGGCCACGGGCCAAAACGCCTGGGCGCCCGTGGACCTCGGTGGCACCTACTGGTGGTCCGCCCTCGCCTACGGGGGCGGTCGGCTCTACGCCCAGAACTACGACGGCGTGCTGACCGCGTTCAACCCGGCCAACGGGAAGAAGACCTGGAGCGTCTCGCTGCCCGGGCAGTACTCCTTCACCTCCCCGCCCACTTTCGCCGACGGCGTGGTGTACACGGGTGGCGCCGGCTCGGGCGGCACCTTGTACGCGGTGAACGCGGCCAGCGGTGCGGTGCTCTGGACCCGGCCTGTCGCGAACGGGGACAACAGCTCGCCTGCCGTCACGGCGGGCGGGGTGTACGTCTCGTACGCCTGCGAGCAGACGTACGCCTTCGCCCCCAAGTCGGGCGACCCGCTGTGGCACCACCAGACGGACTGCTCCGGCGGCGGGGGTCGCACCCCGGTTCTCGCCGACGGCGGTGTCTGGGTCCGCGACGACGCCGGGATGGTCCCCACGGTCCTCAACGCCGCCGACGGGAAGGTCCGGGGCACCTACGAGGCCGCGGGCTGGTCGCCGGCACCGGCTTTCGACGGCCGCCAGGGTTACTTCGTCGACGACGGTGTCCTTCAGGAGCGGCACAGCCGCACCCTGGCCAGTCGCTGGAAGTTCGAGGGTGACGGCGAGATCAGCACGGCGCCGATCGTCGTGAACGGCTACGTCTACGTCGGCTCACGCGGCGGTCGGTTGTGGGCGCTCAACGGCGCCACCGGTCAGTCCGTCTGGTCCACCGACGTCGGCGCGTCGATCGACGCGCCCGACGAGCACAACGTGTCCCAGCCGCTGACCGGTCTCGGTGCGGGCGGCGGCCTCGTGGTGGTTCCGGCCACCGACCTGCTGGTCGCGTACGGGCAGTGAGCGGTGGGGCGGGGGGTGGCGTACGGGACCAGCGGCCACCCCCTGGCCCCCGCGCAGGGTGACAAGTGAGGTGCCGCGCACGCCCAAGTCCCCGACAGCCCATCGCCGCCGGGGACTTGAGAGAGAGTGCTCAGGCCGACACGGTCGCGCGCTCCGCAAGATTCTCGGCGCCGCGCTCACCGAGCCGTTCCGTGGGCACCCGGTGCGTCTCGCGCGCCGTGATCGCGGACAGCACCGGCGGGACGCACAGTGCCGCCGTGAACAGGGCGACGGAGAACCAGTCGTCCCCGTCCGGACCGGCGATCTCCGCGGCGAACGTGACCGCGAAACCGGCGACGGCGAAGCCGATCTGCGTACCGATCGCCATGCCCGACAGGCGCACCCGGGTCGAGAACATCTCGCCGTAGAAGGACGGCCAGATGCCGTTCGCGGCGCTGTACACCACACCGAAGGTGATGACGCCGAGGACCAGGATGAGCGGGTAGGAGCCGGTGGAGATCGCCCACAGGTAGGCGAACATCATGACCCCGCTGCCGGCGGCGCCGGCCAGGAACAGCGGGCGGCGGCCGATGCGGTCGGACAGCGTGGCCCAGAGCGGGATCGCGGCCAGCGCGACCACGTTGGCGAGCGCGGCCACCCACAGCATGGACGAGCGGCTCATGCCGACGGAGTCGCTCGTCGCGTACGACAGCGCCCAGACCGTGAAGATCGTGGAGACCGAGGCGACCATCGCGCCCCCGATCACCCGCAGCACGTCCGCCCAGTGCTCGCGCAGCAGGATCAGCAGCGGCATCTTCACGACGCCCTCGGTGGCGGCCTGCTGGGCGAAGGCCGGGGTCTCCGTCAGCTTGCGGCGGATCACGTAGCCGACGACGGCGACCGCGATGCTCAGCCAGAACGGCACCCGCCAGCCCCAGGACAGCAGCTGGTCCTCGGGCATCGCGGCGACCGGGATGAAGACGAGCGTGGCGAGGAGCTGGCCGCCCTGGGTGCCGCTCAGGGTGAAGCTGGTGAAGAAGCCGCGCCGGCCCGGCGGGGCGTGTTCGAGGGTCATCGAGTTCGCGCTCGCCTGCTCACCGGCTGCCGAGATGCCCTGGAGGACGCGGCAGAGCACGAGCAGGACCGGAGCGAGGGTGCCGACCTGGGCGCGGGTGGGGAGGCAGCCGATGAGGAACGTCGACAGGCCCATCAGGATCAGCGTGAAGACCATGATCTTCTTACGGCCGACCCGGTCGCCGAAGTGCCCGAGGAAGAGGGCGCCGACGGGGCGGGCGGCGTACGCGACACCGAACGTACCCAGGGACAGCAGGGTCGCCGTGGCCGGGTCGGACTCGTCGAAGAAGACCTTCGGGAAGATCAGGGCGGCCGCGCTGCCGTAGATGAAGAAGTCGTAGTACTCCAGCGCGCTGCCGATCCAGGCGGCCGTGGCGGCCTTCTTCGGCTGGCCGCCGGGCGGGGCCTCCAGGGGTGCTTCGGGGTCGCGGGGGGCGACGGAATCCGCCACGGCATGCTCCTTCGAGGGAACTCCACCCTAGGTGGAGTGAGCGGAGGGGGGAGAGAGGGGGGAGGGTGCCGGATCCCTGGGGGTGATGGGGCGGCGGCGCCGGTGACTGCCCGGCTAATTAACCCACTGGGTAGTTAGTAGCGGTTGGCTACGGATGTTGCGCCCACGTTTCCCGGGTGTCAAGAGGTCACGTCGAAGGATCTTGCCCCTCGCGAGCCCCTTGTCGGTCCTCGGCGGCCCTCGTCGGCGCCTCGCGGGCCCCTCGCCGCCCGTGCGCCTGTTTCGTCAGGCCGTACGGTCCGCCGTCAGATAGGCGATCACCATGTCGCCGAGCATCGCCCGGTAGTGCTCCCGCCGCTCCGGAGCCGTCAGGTCGCGGCCGAACAGCGCGCCGAAGGTGTGCCGGTTGGACACCCGGAAGAAGCAGAAGGAGCTGATCATGGCGTGCAGATCCACGGCGTCCACATCGGCCGTGAACAGGCCCGACTCGCGGCCCGACGCCAGGATCCGGCGGATCACCTCCAGCGCGGGCGAGCCGATCCTCCCGAGCTGCGCGGAGGCGGTGATGTGCTCGCCCTCGTGGATGTTCTCGATGCTGACCAGCCGGATGAAGTCGGGGTGCGCCTCATGGTGGTCGAAGGTGAGTTCGGCGAGGCGCCGGATGGCCGCGACCGGGTCCAGATGCTCGACGTCGAGCTCCTGCTCGGCCTGCCGGATCACGGTGTACGCGCGCTCCAGAACGGCCGTGAACAGCTGCTCCTTGCCGCCGAAGTAGTAGTAGATCATCCGCTTCGTGGTGCGGGTGAGGGCGGCGATCTCGTCCACCCGCGCGCCCGCCAGGCCGGCTCGGGCGAACTCCTTGGTGGCCACGTCGAGGATCTCGGCCCTGGTCCGGGCGGCGTCGCGGATGCGCCCGCCGGTGTGTGCCGGTTCTTCGACGCTGGTCATCGGGTTCCTTCGGGCGAGGGGCCAGTCCCGTGATTCTAGAAGCCCTCGTGAGGGGCTTCCCCGGAGCCCGGTCGTGCTGATATAGCTAACGTACTAGTTCGTACATTAGTGGAGGTCGGTCGTGGCCAAGGACTCGTTTCTCGTCGGGCTCATCGGCTCCGGCATCGGCCCGTCGCTGAGTCCGGCGCTGCACGAACGGGAGGCCGACCGGCAGGGGCTGCGCTATCTGTACCGGCTGATCGACATCGACGTGCTCGGCGTCGGGGCACACGCGGTGGGCGATCTCGTTCGGGCCGCCCGGGACCTCGGCTTCGGCGGGCTGAACATCACGCACCCCTGCAAGCAGCTCGTCATCGACCACCTCGACGCCCTCGATCCACGGGCCGAGGCGCTCGGCGCCGTCAACACCGTGGTCTTCGAGGAGGGCCGGGCGACCGGCCACAACACCGACGTGACCGGCTTCGCCGCGTCCTTCGCGCGCGGTCTGCCCGACGTCCCGCTGGAGAGGGTCGTGCAGCTCGGGGCCGGTGGCGCGGGCGCCGCCGTCGCCCACGCCACGCTCACCCTCGGCGCCGGCCGGGTCACCGTCGTTGACGCGCTGCCCGAGCGCGCCGCCGACCTCGCCGCGTCCCTGAACCGGCACTTCGGCGCCGGCCGGGCGGACGCCGCGACGCCCGACCGGCTGGCGGCGCTGATCGGCGGGGCCGACGGCGACGGCGGCGGCACCGTTGACGGGCTGGTGCACGCGACGCCCACCGGTATGGCCGCCCACCCCGGCCTGCCCGTCCCCGCCGAGCTGCTGCACCCCGGCCTCTGGGTCGCCGAGGTCGTCTACCGTCCGCTGGAGACCGAGCTGCTGCGCACGGCCCGCGCGACGGGCTGCGCCACGCTCGACGGCGGTGGCATGGCCGTCTTCCAGGCGGCGGACGCGTTCCGTCTCTTCACCGGCCGGGAACCCGACACCACGCGCATGCTGGCCGACATCGCGCAGCTCGCGGGCGCGCTGCCGGCCCCGAAGTAGGAGCCGGCACCGGCAGGAGCTGGCACCGGCAGGAGCTGGCACCGGCAGGAGCCGGCACCGGTAGCAGCAGGACGCGGAAGCAGAGAGAAGGCAGAGGTACCGACGTGCGTACGTCCATCGCCACCGTGTCGCTCAGCGGCTCCCTGACCGGGAAGCTCACGGCTGCCTCCCGGGCCGGCTTCGACGGGGTCGAGATCTTCGAGAACGACCTGCTCGCCAGCCCCCTCACCCCCGAGGAGATCCGCGCCCGCTGCGCCGACCTCGGGCTCACCATCGACCTCTACCAGCCGATGCGTGACATCGAGGCGGTGCCCGAGGACGAGTTCGCCCGCAACCTGCGTCGCGCCCGGCACAAGTTCGAGCTGATGCGGCGGCTCGGCACCGACACCGTCCTCGTCTGCTCCAGCGTCTCCCCGCTCGCCCTCGACGACGACGCCCTCGCCGCCGCCCAGCTGAGCCGACTGGCCGACCTGGCGCGGGAGTTCGGCGTCCGCGTCGCCTACGAGGCGCTCGCCTGGGGGCGGCACGTCAGTACGTACGACCACGCCTGGAGCATCGTCGAGGCGGCCGGCCATCCCGCGCTCGGAACCTGCCTCGACAGCTTCCACATCCTGTCCCGGGGCTCGGACCCCAAGGGGATCGAGGACATCCCCGGCGAGAAGATCTTCTTCCTCCAGCTCGCCGACGCCCCGCTGCTCGCCATGGACGTACTGCAGTGGAGCCGCCACTACCGGTGCTTCCCCGGGCAGGGCGGCTTCGACATCGCGGGCCTGCTGCGACATGTCGTGCGGGCCGGATACGACGGTCCGCTCTCCCTCGAAGTCTTCAACGACGTGTTCCGGCAGGCCGAGGCCGGACCCACCGCCGTCGACGCCCGGCGCTCCCTGCTGGTCCTCCAGGAGAGCGTCGGCCTCGCCCGGCTGCCCGAACCCGTCCTCCCCACCGGTATCGCCTTCGCCGAACTCGTCACCCCCGACGCGCAGCCGGTCTCGGCGGTCCTCGGAGCATTGGGCCTCACCCGTACGGCGCGCCATCGCGGCAAGCCCGTCGACCTCTGGGAGCGCGGCGAGGCCCGCATCCTCGTCAACACCGGACCGGCCGCCCGACGCGACGGCACGGGACTCGCCGCCGTCGGCCTTGAGTCACCGGACCCCGAGGGTGCCGCCCGCCGGGCCGAGGCCCTGCTCGCCCCGGTCCTGCCCCGCCGCCGGGGCCCTCAGGACGCCCCGCTCGACGCGGTGGCCGCTCCCGACTGCACGGAACTCTTCTTCTGCGCCACGGACCGCCCCGAACTCCCCCACTGGCGCACCGACTTCGAGCCCCTCGACCCCATCGAGCCCATCGAGGCCGCCGGGACCGGGGCGGGGGTGAAGCGCATCGACCACCTGGCCCTCACCCAGCCCTGGCACCACTTCGACGAGGCCGCCCTCTTCCACCGCAGCGTGCTCGGGCTGCACGGCCAGGAGAGCGTCGACGTCGCCGACCCGTACGGGCTCTTCCGCAGCCGGGCCGTCACCAACCCCGGTGGCAGCGTACGCATCGCGCTCGCCGTCGGCCCCGCGCCCAGTGAGGACGAGACCCGCGCCCAGCACATCGCGCTGGCCACCGACGACGTGGTGGCCGCCGCCCGGCGCTTCCGGGCGGCGGGCGGCAGCCTGCTGCCGATGCCCGCGAACTACTACGACGACCTGGCCGCCCGATACGGCTTCACCGAGGGCGAGTTGGCGACGTACCGGGACCTCGGCATCCTCTACGACCGTGACGCACAGGGCGAGTTCAGGCACTGCTACACACGGACCGTGGGCCGCGTCTTCTTCGAACTGGTCCAGCGTGACGGCGGCTACCAGGGCTACGGCGCCCAGAACGCCCCGGTGCGGCTCGCCGCCCAGCACGCGCAACGCCCCCTCCACTGAGGAGAGTTACCGCCGACCGGACTCACTGCCGGGCGACGCTCCTGCTCACACCGGCGATGACGGTCGTGGCCAGGATCCAGCCGGTCAGGATGAGGACGTACGACAGGAACTGGTACCCGCCCGTCGGCGCGAAGGCCCCCTCCTGGCCGAAGGAGATCACCGGGAGCAGCAGGTCGAGGGTGTAGAAGACCGGGTTGAACTGCGGGGCCTCGTCGGCGTTGAGCGGGCTCGGGTGACGCAGGGCGAACGCGATCGAGCCCACCGCCAGCAGCGACAGCAGCCAGACGGCGGCACGCAGCGGGCGGAAGCCGTAGCCGACGGTCGTGTCCTGGAGGTGGCCCCATGTCCGGCCGAGCCAGGGGAGGGTGGCCCGGTGCCGGCGCAGCTTGGCGAGCTGGACCCGGCGGGCCGCGCCCTCGTCGCCCCCATGACGGTAGGCGGCGGCCAACTGCTCGTAGGCGTAGGGGACATAGCCGTCGCCGTCGCGCTCCAGCAGGGACAGACGGCGGTCGGCCGGCTCATGCGGATTCAGCGCCGTGTAGCTGAGGTTGTTGAAGAGCACCTCGCCCGGGGCGACCTCCGACTCGAAGCCCAGGACATCGATCCGGGAGCGGCGCAGATGCAGCCTGCCCTCGATGGGCTCGCACCGGTACAGCCACAGCTCACCGATGGTGCAACTGCTGGCCCGCAGAGCGGTACCGCCGGGGTTGGACAGCCGCGCCCCGGTGAAGTCGACAGAGCCCGCGATCCGGGAGCCGCGCAGGTCGACGATTCCCCCGGTACGCAGGTTCCGCGCCCGTATGTCGGCCCGTACGTCGAGGGAGCGCGCGCACAGCGCATGGCCGCCGGGGTTGCTCAGGTCGGAGTCGTCCAGGGTGATCGACCCGCCCACCGTGGCACCCTCGAGCCGTGTCTCGCCCCGCACGCGCAGCCCCGGGGCCGCGAACCCGTCGCCGAGGACGGACTGATGGAGCTGGAGCACCGGCACGGACGGGTCGGACGTGGTGAGTTCGGCGTCGTCCAGGAAGAGCGCGCCCGCGATCTCCGCACCGCCCAGCCGCACCGGCCCCCGCACCCGGCAGCGGCTCATGCGCAGCGGGCCGTCGATCCGCATACTCGCGAGGTTGACCGAGGGGAGCACAGAGCCCCGCAGATTCAGCTGGCGCAGCCGGGTGCCGTAGAGGTCGGGAGCCTCGTCGAAGTGGCAGTACCGCAGATGGATCGGGTGGTCCACGATCGCGTACATCAGGTTCAGATGCCCGGTGACACGGGCGCCCGACAGCCTGAGTCTGGGGATCTCGCCGGCCAGTTGCGGGGTGCTGAGCAGCAGGGCTCTCAGCACCGAGGCGCGTACGGTGCGCTCCGGCCCCCAGTCGGAGCCGGTGGCCGGGTTGTCGGCCTCGGCCTCACCCTCGCGGAAGTCCACGGGCTCCCCCTTGGGGAAGGCCCGCCACACCCGCTCCTCGGCCGCCGTCAGTTCGTTGATCTCCATCGGGGCGACTTTGACTCGCCATGGACACACATGTCAATCGGGTCCAGGGACAACACCCCGGACCCGATCGCCACTTCAGTTGCCCCGAACCAGCAGGCGGCTCAACCACCCGTCTGTCAAAGCGAGTTCCACTCCGCGATCACCGGACGGTCGTGCTCCGCGGAGAGCCTGCTGACCGTGCCCGTGGCGAGTTGGAACAGCCGTCCGTCGGCGGGCGGCAGCCCGAGGTAGCGGGCCGTCAGTACACGCAGGAAGTGCCCGTGCGCCACGAGGATCACGTCGCCCTCCCCGAGCGCGCCCTTGAGGTGGGTCAGGACGCGGTCCGCGCGCCGGCCCACCTCGTCGGATGACTCGCCGGGGTGCCCGGCCGGACCGGGCGGTACCCCGTCCGTGAACAGGAACCAGTCGGGCCGGGTGCGCTGGATCTCGTGGGTCGTCACACCCTCGTACCCGCCGTAGTCCCACTCGTGCAGGTCTGGATCGACCAACGCCCCGGACAGGCCCGCGAGTTCGGCGGTGCGGACCGCGCGGGCGAGGGGGCTGGTGGCGACGCGTGCGAAGGTCCGTCCGGCGAGGAGCGGGGCGAGGGACTTCGCCTGCTCCTCGCCGTGCGGGGTGAGGGGCAGGTCGGTCCAGCTGGTGTGCTGTCCCGACGCGCTCCACTCGGTCTCGCCGTGGCGGACCAGGAGAAGGTCACCCACGGTTTCCTACCCCTTGGACTCGACGGCGTGGCCGCCGAACTGGTTGCGCAGCGCCGCGATCATCTTCATCTGCGGGGAGTCGTCCTGCCGGGACGCGAACCGGGCGAAGAGGGAGGCCGTGATCGCGGGCAGCGGCACGGAGTTGTCGACGGCCGCCTCGACCGTCCAGCGGCCCTCGCCGGAGTCCTGCGCGAAGCCGCGGAGCCGCTCCAGGTGCTCGTCCTCGTCGAGGGCGTTGACCGCCAGATCGAGGAGCCAGGAACGGATGACCGTCCCGTCCTGCCAGGACCGGAAGACCTCACGCACGTCCGTGACGGAGTCGACCTTCTCCAGCAGCTCCCAGCCCTCGGCGTACGCCTGCATCATGGCGTACTCGATGCCGTTGTGGACCATCTTGGAGAAGTGCCCGGCGCCCACCTTGCCCGCGTGGACATAGCCGTACGGACCCTCCGGCTTCAGCGCCTCGAAGATCGGCTGGAGCCGCTCGACGTGCGCCTTGTCGCCGCCGACCATCAGGGCGTAGCCGTTCTGCAGCCCCCACACGCCGCCGGAGACCCCGGCGTCGACGAAGCCGATGTCCTTGGTGCCCAGCTCCTCGGCGTGCTTCTCGTCGTCCGTCCAGCGCGAGTTGCCGCCGTCGACGACGGTGTCGCCCGCGTCCAGGAGGCCGCCGAGCTCGTCGACGACGGACTGGGTGGCGGCACCGGCCGGGACCATCACCCAGACCACGCGCGGTGCGTCGAGCTGCTCGACCAGCTCGGCGAGGCTGCTCACGTCGGAGACCTCGGGGTTGCGGTCGTAGCCGACGACGGTGTGGCCGGCACGGCGGATGCGCTCGCGCATGTTGCCGCCCATCTTGCCGAGACCGATCAGACCAATCTGCATGTCAGTTCACTTCCTGAGCGTCACGAAGAGCGCGGTACGTGGCCACGAGGGCGGCGGTGGAGGAATCGAGGCCGGGGACGTCGGCCCCTGTGGTGAGCGCGGGCTCGATGCGCTTGGCGAGGACCTTGCCCAGCTCGACGCCCCACTGGTCGAAGGAGTCGATGTTCCAGACGGCGCCATGGACGAACACCTTGTGCTCGTACAGCGCGATCAACTGGCCCAGCACGGAGGGGGTCAGCTCACGCGCGAGGACGGTGGTCGTCGGGTGGTCGCCCCGGAACGTCTTGTGGGCGACCAGCTCCTCCGGCACCCCTTCCGCCCGCACCTCCTCCGGCGTCTTCCCGAACGCCAGCGCCTGCGTCTGCGCGAAGAAGTTGGCCATCAACAGGTCGTGCTGGCCCTTGAGTTCGTCGCTCAGTTCCGCGACCGGTTCGGCGAACCCGATGAAGTCCGCCGGGATGAGCTTCGTCCCCTGGTGGATCAACTGGTAGTAGGCGTGCTGGCCGTTGGTGCCGGGTGTGCCCCACACCACGGGCCCGGTCTCCCACTCGACCGGGTTGCCGTCACGGTCGACCGACTTGCCGTTGGACTCCATGTCCAGTTGCTGCAAGTAGGCGGTGAACTTGGAAAGGTAGTGGCTGTAGGGCAGTACGGCGTGCGACTGGGCGTCGAAGAAGTTGCCGTACCAGATGCCCAACAGGCCCAGCAGCAAAGGCGCGTTGGCCTCTGCGGGAGCCGTGCGGAAGTGGTCGTCGACCAGTGCGA
>Ga0136846_1216429_pt1 | contig 26173 bp, 25 predicted proteins | sample HopSoiMetagenom2_FD_96841 | JGI IMG/M metagenome (GOLD analysis project Ga0136846, IMG submission 96841) | Grasslands soil microbial communities from Hopland, California, USA - 2 Assembly 2016 (version 4) | ecosystem: Environmental > Terrestrial > Soil > Grasslands | place: USA: Hopland... | reverse complement strand
GCAACGGTCTCTGCCGTCGCAGGCGGGCCAGCCGATACACAACACCGGAGCCGGTGATGGCCGGACGCGGTCGCGCCCGACACGGCCTGTTACGCAAGCCCTATGCCAGATGTCACAAACCCTGGCGCCTGTCGCACTGCTGTCACGCGTGCACCAAGGTGCCAGCGAAACCAAGCAGTTCGGACATTGCGGCGCGCAAATAGGCAGAGGATTGTCCAGATTGCCAGCTCAGGCGCTGCTTAATTGTTGATGCTCACGGCGCCGTGATTGCTCAACCTGAATCCATCGCCGCCAGCAAAACAGGCGATGCGGACACCCAGCCGAAGATTCCGCCCTGCGCCTTGATCATGGCCAAGCCTGCGGCATGAAACTCCGGGAAATAAGAGGCGCAGCAGTCCGACAGCACGATGCAGCGAAAGCCGCGGTCATTGGCTTCACGCACCGTGGTGTTGACGCAGACCTCAGTGGTGACGCCGCAGACGAACAGCGTGTCAATCTCGCGGTTCTTCAGCATCAATTCCAGGTCGGTCTGGTAGAACGCGCCCTTGCCGGGCTTGTCGATCACCGGCTCGCCGCTGGCGGGATAGAGCTCCGGAATGATGTCGTGACCAGGCTCGCCGCGGACGAGGATCCGACCCATCGGGCCGGGCGCGCCGATGCGGAGCGACGGCTCGCCACGCTCGACCTTGTGGCGCGGCGCGTCAGACAGATCCGGCCGGTGACCCTCGCGAGTGTGGATGACGAGCATGCCTGCCGAGCGGGCAGCGTTGAGAACCTTGCGCAGTGGCGGCACGGCCGCCTTTAGGAGCGCCACGTTGTTGCCCAGGGTCTCGCCAAAGCCGCCGGGCTCGAGAAAGTCACGCTGCATGTCGATGATGATGAGGGCGGCATGATCGAAATCGATCACCAATGCGCTCGGCTCGGCTTCGATGCGCTTCACGCCCATGACATGTGCTCCTGCCGACCACAACGACTTGCAAACGCAACAACGAGCAAGATCGAGGCCAGCCGCGCGTCAGGAGAAGTACCGCACCATCGCCAAGCCCGCGACCAGGCCGCCGATCGCCAGCGCCACCGAAGCCAGCACGTAAAGCGCGGCCAGCGCCGTTTCACCGCGCTCGTAGAGCAGCACTGCATCGAGCGAGAATGCCGAGAAGGTGGTGTAACCGCCGAGAATGCCGGTGGTGAGGAACAGCCGCCAATGCTGCGATGATGGGTCGGCCTTGAAGGCAAAATAAGCTGCGAGAAAGCCCATGACCAACGAGCCGGTCACGTTCTCAATGAGCGTGTGCCAGGGGAACGCGGTGCCGAACAGCCGCGCCGACAGGAGGTTGACGCCGTGGCGAAGCGCGGCGCCCAAGCCGCCACCAATAAAGACGATGACGAAGCCCACGGCCTAACGCTCCATTGGGCGCAGACCCAGGTTGTCGAGCAGCGCTAAATCGCGGTCGCGGCCCGGATTTGGGGTCGTCAAAAGCTTCGGTCCGTAAAAAATCGAATTGGCGCCGGCCAGGAAACACAACGCCTGCGTTTCCTCGCTCATATCCTCGCGGCCGGCGGAGAGCCGCACCACCGACTTCGGCATGCAGATGCGGGCCACCGCAATTGTCCGTACGAACTCCAGCGGATCGAGCTTCCGCTGGCCCGCGAGCGGCGTACCCTCGACCTGCACCAGCATGTTGATCGGCACCGACTCCGGGTGCACCGGCAGGCTGGCCAGCGTGGCCATCAAGCCGGCGCGGTCCTCCGCGCCCTCGCCCATGCCGACGATGCCGCCGCAGCAGACATGGATGCCAGCGTCGCGCACCGCGCCGAGCGTATCGAGACGATCCTGGTAGGTCCGGGTGGTGATGATCTCGCCATAGAACTCCGGCGAGGTGTCGAGGTTGTGATTGTAATAGTCGAGGCCGGAACCCTTCAGGCGCCTGGCCTGACCAGGGGTGAGCATGCCGAGCGTGGCGCAGGTTTCGAGTCCCAGCGCCTTCACCCCCTCCACCATGGCGCAGACGTTCTCGACGTCGCGATCCTTGGGGGAGCGCCAGGCCGCGCCCATGCAGAAGCGGCTGGCACCGGAGGCCTTTGCGGCACGGGCCTCGGCCAGCACCGCGTCGAGGCTCATCAGTTTTTCCGCGCCGACGCCAGTGTCGTAGCGCGCAGCCTGCGGGCAATAGGCGCAGTCCTCCGGGCAGCCGCCGGTCTTGATAGAAAGCAGTGTCGAGATCTGCACTTCAGTCGGATCGAAATGCATGCGGTGGATGCGCGCCGCCTCGAACATCAATTCAGGGAACGGCAGCGCGAACAGCGCACCGACCTCCGCGCGGGTCCAGTTGTTGCGAATAAGGCCCGAATTGGCGGGCGAATGCAGGGGGGATTCGGCAAGCGACATCAGTTCCACCATAAACCGGCGAACGGCCGTATGCGAGAGAGCCTATGCGGTCCCCTTGGACGGCCGCGCCCATTAACCATGCCGCAACGACGCCGGAAACCGCAACCGCGCTGTGGCATTGTAGGACCAGATGCGGCACGCCGGGGATCAGCGCGTGCCAAACGGGACTGTCGAATTCATCCACGCACGCACGCAGTTGTGGCGCCGCGAGATCGTGCAGGCCAGGATCAGGCTTGCCGACGAGGACCTCACGTACAATCAGCGCGCCGAGCTATGGCGTGTCGTCGACTACCGTGAATGGTGTTTGCAGATGCTGGTACGGGATTTTGCCGCCGAGCTCGAGCGCATCGACCGTGAGATCGAGCACGAACTGCGGCGCTGATTTTCCGGCGGCGAACCAGTCTCGCGCCGCTCGGGACACCAACGGGTAATAGCACCCCGCAAATGGCAATTCTCAGCAACAAATCTCCGCTCAAATATTAATTTCAGCAATATCGTATTAAGAATTGCTGCGCCGCACAATTGCCGCAGTTTCCAAAGTATTAGCCCCGATCACGGACGCGATTCGCGCTGGTGATACTCCATCAACAACATATGAGGGTTCGGAATGCAGTGTCGGGGAACGTTAATCTATGGGGTTCTTATAATAAGCTTATCTCTATTGTGCTCTTCTTCGTTTCAAGCTCGGGCTGAGTCCGGAATTGCATCCGTCTACAGCGGCGAGAAAACCGCCAACGGCGAATACGCGCACGCCACCGCCTTTACGGCGGCCCACCGCACCCTCCCCTTCGGCACCTTTGTCGAGGTCACCAACACCCGGAGCGGACGGTCCGTGATCGTCCGCATCAACGACCGCGGTCCCTTCGTCGCGGGCCGGGTCATCGACCTGACGCCCGCTGGCGCCAAGGCGATCGGGTCCAGCGGTCTCGCTCACGTCGAACTGACCGTGCTCGGCAAGATCGCAAACCGCGCGGGCCGCCCCGACAAGGGCTGATTCAGTTCTGCAATTGTCGGCCAGAACCAAAAGCCCCCGCCGGTGGCGGGGGCTTGCATGCACCAGTCACTCAGAGCTGACCGTAGCGCCGCAGCACCTCGCGGCACGGCTCACCGACCCGGTGGCTGATTGCAGCCAGGGTCGCACCGCAGCGCAGGATGTTGGTCATGCTCACCGAGCCATCGCCATGGTCGCAGTAGCGCGACGCGGCGGGCTTGCACGGCGCCAAGTCTTTGACGTCGATCGCGCCGGCCGCCGTGAATGACGCACCAAGCAAAAGAACAGCAAATAGGCTTCTCACCATCGTTTCAGGTCCCCGTTTTTTTGGATTTGACCGGGACCCGCCGATGCAAGGCCCCCCTGTCAAAGGGCGTTACACCGGGCGAATATGTCATTAATGCGATCTAAATGGCCCCGCCGGAAAGTTCCATTGGGGATGCGGGCTAGGCGGTCGACGCCTGTCGGATGACACCCCATGTCGTTGATTTTTGCTGGCAAAAGGCGTTCTCACTGCGTCGAATGAGGTGGAAAAGCACCCCACCGCCGGATCGAACCGCCCGGCTCCCTGCTATCTTCCGCGCCGTTCCGAGACCTCCGCGGAAGGCATTATCGATGCAATCGCCCTATCTGGTGGAAAACCGCCACATCGCGATCAAGAACTGCCGCCACGGCCTGTTCATGTACAGCCGCAACGACGCCTTCGTCGGACGCGGCCTCGACCTCTACGGCGAATGGTGCGATTTCGAGATCCAGGCGATGCGCCCTCACGTCAAACTGGGCGACACGGTGATCGACGTTGGCGCCAACATCGGCACCCATACGGTGGCGTTCGCCAACATGGTGGGAGCCACCGGCACGGTGCACGCCTACGAGCCGCAACGGCGGTTGTTCCAGATGCTGTCCGGCAACGTGGCGCTCAACGCGCTCGAGCGCGTCTATTGTCATCAGGCCGCTGTCGGCGGGTCGATGGGCGAGATCCATTTGCCCCCACTCCCGCCACCGGAAATGCACTTCAATTTTTCCGCGGTGTCATTGATGCAGGACGACAAGAGTGGGGACACGGTGCCACTGGTCACCTTGGATTCGCTCAAGCTCAGCCATTGCTCGATGATCAAGATCGACGTCGAGGGCATGGAATCGCTGGTGCTGGCGGGAGCGAAGCGCCTGATCGAAACCTGCAAGCCGGTGATCTATGTGGAGAACAACGACCAGGAGACCTCGGCGCGGCTCGCCAAGATGCTTCCGGAAATCGATTACGTCGGCTTCTGGTCAATCCATCCCTACTACGACGGGCGTAACTATTATTCCAACACCGTCGACGTCTGGCAGAACGTGGTGTGGGCTTCGAATCTGATCTGCGCGCCGCGCCAATCGAACTTCAATTCGATGGGCGCTCAGCCGTTCCTCGGCGCCGAGGACAACTGGCACGCCTGCCTACAGCGGATGCAGAAGAAATAGCGCCAGACCATTCCGCCGAGATTCGGGTTTTGCGCTCAGGCCAACTTGCACGTTGCCCGTAGGCTACGACAACTCACCGCTGCAGCTTATCGAGAGTAATCGGCAGGTCCCGTACGCGCTTCCCGGTCGCATGATAGACGGCGTTGGCGATGGCCGCCGCAACGCCGACGATTCCGATCTCGCCGACGCCTTTGATGCCGAGCGGATTGATGATGTTGTCCGGCTCGTCGACAAAGATCACCTTGATGTCATGCACGTCTGCGTTCACCGGTACATGGTATTCGGCAATGTTGGCGTTCATGATGCGGCCGAAATGGTGATCGACCAGTGTTTCCTCGTGAAGCGCCATGCCGATGCCCCAGACCACGCTGCCCATGATCTGGTTTGAGGCGGTCTTGGTGTTGAGGATGCGCCCGGCCGCGACCGCGCTGACGACTCGCGTCACGCGGATGACGCCGAGCTGTTCGTCGATCTTCACTTCGGCAAAGACCGCCGAATGCGTGTTCTGCGCGTGCTTGCCATCATCTTTGAATGACGCGGACTGCTCGTGCTCGATCCGATCGACCCCACCGTGCCGCATCGCATCGGCGATCGATACGGCTCGCTTGGCGTCCTCTTTGCTGACGATCATGCCGTCCGCGAGGATCACATCGTCCGGCTGCGCGCCGGCAAGCGGCGAGTTCGACATCTTTTGCGCCAAGCCCAGGAGCTCCTTGCGGACCTCGTCGGCGGTGACTGCGATGGCCTGAGCCACCGAGGCGGCCGTCCACGAACCGCCCTCGACCGGAGATTGCGGAAGCGTCGAATCGCCAAGCTTGATCGTGACATTTTCGATCGACAAGCCGAGCATATCGGCGGCCACCTGGGCCATGATCGTATAGGTGCCGGTGCCGATGTCGGACGTACCGCACGAGACCTCCGCGTGGCCATTGCTGGTCAATACGATGCGGGCCGCCATCGGCATCTGCAGCGCTTCCCATATGCCAGTCGCCATGCCCCAGCCGACCAGTTCGCTGCCGTCGCGCATCGAGCGCGGCTCGGGTCTCCGCTTGTCCCAACCGAACGCCGCTGCGCCCTGGCGATAGCATTCCTTCAGCTGCTTGCTGGTGAAGGGAACATCCTGGTTCTGATCGCGGTCCGAATAGCAGCGAAGCCGCAGCTCCATCGGATCGATCTTGAGCGCAACGGCGAGCTCATCCATGGCGCATTCGAGGGCGTATACGCCAGTGGCTGCCCCAGGCGCGCGCATATCGGAGGGCGTGGGCACGTCGAGACGTGCCAGCTTGTGCTCGTATTTCGCGTTGGCGCTCTTGTAGAGCTGCGCCGACCACGAAGTGTCGTTGCGGGAGAACTCCTCGTATTGCGACGTCATCGCGATCGCCTCGTGGCTGATCGAGTCGAGCCTGCCGTCCGCCTTCGCGCCGAGCGCGACGCGCTCGATTGTGGCGGGCCGATAGCCGAGCCCGTACATCTGCTGGCGAGTCAGCATGAGCCGCACCGACCGCTCCAGCTTTCGCGCCGCGAGCACGGCCAGCACCACCTCATATTGCGGGCGCAAGCCCGAGCCGAACGCGCCGCCGACGAAGGGCGACATGACGCGCACATCGTCGTCGTTCATCCCGAATACGCTGCAGACATAGCGCTGCACATTCTGCACGCCTTGCGTCTTGTCATAGACCGTCAGCTTGCCGGCACCGTCCCACCGCACCGTCGAGGCAAACAACTCCATCGGATTGTGATGCTCGATCGGAATGAAATACTCGGCCTCGTGGTGCACCTGAGCCGCCGTGTAGGCTTTCGCTGCATCGCCGCGCGGCTTGTCGGGTTTCTTGACAACGAAGGCTTTATCGATCCGCGTGAGCAAGTCGGTGGCATAGGCTTCTGCCTCGTAGTCAACCCGCACCAGTGTCGCCGCGAAGCGCGCGGTCTCCCACTCTTCGGCGACGACCAGAGCGATCGGCTGTCCGTTGAATTTTATCTTGTCATCGTAAAGGGGACGGAACGGTGAACCCTCATCCGGAGCCACATCGTCTTTATAAGCCTTGTCGGTGCCCGCCATTTTCGGCCGGTTCTGGTGCGTCAGCACCTCGATGACACCTTCGACCGCCAGCGCGCGGCTGGCGTCGATGCGCGCGATGCGGCCCTTCGGAATGGTGGAGGCAACGACGCCGCCATAAGCGAGACCGGGGACATTGAACTCGCCGGCATATTGAGCCGCGCCGGTGACCTTGGCGCGGCCGTCGACGCGGGAAGTGGGCGTGCCGATGTAAGGTTTCATGACGCTCACCGGATTTTCTTGCTGGACTGCGACTGCGGCGTGCCTTGTGCTGCCTGCGTCAGGGCGCGGACAATCGCGCGCCGCGCCAGATCGATCTTGAAGGTATTGTGCGCAAAGCCTTTGGCATCGCGGAGCAACACGTCGACCGCGCGCTGGAAGACCGCCGGATCGGCCGCCTGCCCGCGCAAAGCGGCTTCCGCCGCGGGATTGCGCCACGGCTTGTGCGCGACGCCGCCAAGCGCCAGCCGGGCCTCTTTGATGCTGCCGCCTTCGATCTTCAGCGCCGCCGCAACCGAAACGAGCGCGAACGCGTAGGAAAGCCGATCGCGGATTTTCAGATAGCTGTAGTTCTTGGCGAAGCCCGAGGCCGGCAGCTCGACGGCAGTAACGATCTCATTCGGCTGGAGGTTGGTGTCGAGTTGCGGCGTGTCGCCGGGCAATCGATGAAAATCGGCAAGGGCGAACGCCCGATCGCCCGCGGGGCCGGTCACATGCACCTTGGCTTCGAGCGCGGCAAGCGCGACACACATGTCCGACGGATGGGTCGCGATGCAGGCCTCGCTGGTACCGAGGATCGCGTGCATCCGATTGAGGCCGGTGACCGCCGAGCAGCCGCTGCCAGGTTCGCGCTTGTTGCACGGCGTCGCCGAGTCATAGAAATAATAGCAGCGCGTCCGCTGCAGCAAATTGCCGCCGGTCGAGGCCATGTTGCGCAGTTGCTGCGAGGCCCCCGCCAGGATCGCGCTGGACAACAGCGGATAGCGTTGCTTGATCAGCGGGTGATAGGCGAGATCGCTGTTCGGCACCAGCGCACCGATGCGGAGACCGCCGACCGCCGTTGCCTCGACGGTCTTGAGCGGCAACCGCGAGATGTCGATCAGCCGCGACGGTCGTTCGACATCCTCCTTCATCAGATCGATCAGGTTGGTACCCCCGGCGATGAATTTCGCCCCAGGATCGGCCGCAATCTGGCGCACCGCATCGGCGACGTCGTTGGCCCGCGCGTACTGGAAATTGATCATGGCTTGCCACCCATCGCGGTCATCGCCTGCTGGATGGCGGCGACAATGTTGGGATAGGCGCCGCAGCGGCAGATGTTGCCGCTCATCAGTTCGCGGATCTCATCGACGCTCTTGGCCTTGCCTTCGGCGATCAGGCCGGCCGCCGAACAGATCTGCCCCGGCGTGCAATAGCCGCACTGAAATGCATCATGATCGATGAAGGCCTGCTGCAACGGGTGCAGCGCGCCGTTTTTGGCCAGGCCCTCGATCGTGGTGATGTTGGCGCCGTCCTTCATCACGGCCAGTGTCAGGCAGGAGTTGATCCGCCGTCCGTCGACCAGGACTGTACAAGCGCCGCACTGTCCGTGATCGCAGCCTTTTTTCGTGCCTGTCAGGTTGAGGCGATCACGCAGCGCGTCGAGCAGGGTTGTCCACGGCGCCACCTTCAACTTTCGCTCTTCGCCGTTGACATGAAGCGTAATGGCGATCGAGGCCGGCGGAGCGATTTTTTCCGTCCCCCTTCGCTCCATTGATGGTGATTGATTCATCAGATTCTCCACGCCAAAGCGCTTGATGTCACAGGAAGCATTTAGGTGTGCGATATGTCCGCGAGGCGACACGTTGCCGATCAACCCCAATCAACGAGGGCGTTTCCCAATTGTTCCACAGCGGGCAGGAAAAATGGCCGCATCTTCTTGCGCAGTCGTTAGGCCGACGTAGTCAGGACGCGCTCCCAAGCGGAGAAAATAGAAAACGATTTCACCCGCTCCATGGATAAAACCAAAGCTATCTTCTTATTTTCCCAGCCGTATTGCGTCGTGAGGGAATCGGTTTCTATTAAACGGCTCCTGTTATCGGGAGACGTGCGATGTCGAATGTTTCTCATGCCGCTGATTGGATCGGCGAACGCCGGGCGGACAATGTCGCGCTCGCGCCGCGCATCAGCGAAGACTGGCTGTCGCTGATCATCGGGCTGCTGATTTTCGCGCTGGCGCTCGCCGGACTGGCCAACACCAATCTGCTGGGCTGGGTCGTCACCACGTCGGTCTGGACCAATCTCGGCCAGGCGCTGAAAACGGCGTCGAACAGCTACGGCGCGCTCGGCGGCGTCGGTGCGCTGGTCGCGACTTATGTAGCGCTGCTCGTGGTGCTCGGGGCCGCCGCCCTTGCCCTGAAGAGCGACCTGAAGAAGTTCGCGCTCGCCTTCACCGCGGTGTTCTGGATCGCCTATGCGAGTTGGATCGTCGGCAACTTCGCCAATTTCGCGGCGGTGACGCCGGCCGAACTGCAGAAGTTCGGCATCAACTGGTCGCTCAAGCTCACCAACGAGGGCGGCTACATTTTCGCGCTGCTCGCCGGGCTCGTCGTCGCCAATGTGTTTCCGCGATTCGCCGAAAATATCAAGGACGCGGTTAAGCCCGAGCTCTACATCAAGGTCGCCATCGTCATCCTTGGCGGCGTGTTCGCTGTAACAGCGGCCGGCAAGCTCAACCTCGCGTCGTCGCTGCTGATCCGCGGCGTTGCCGCGATCGTCGAGGCTTATCTGATCTACTGGTCGGTGGTTTATTTGATCGCCCGGACCTGGTTCGGTTTCAGCCGCGAATGGGCGGCGCCGCTCGCTTCGGGCATCTCGATCTGCGGCGTCTCGGCGGCGATCGCCACCGGCGGCGCCATCCGCGCCCGCCCGATGGTGCCGGTGCTGGTGTCCTCGTTGGTCGTGATCTTCGCGGTCGTCGAGGTGCTGATCCTGCCGTTCATTGCGCAGACCTTTCTGTCGCATGAACCCTTGGTGGCCGGCGCCTGGATGGGCCTCGCCGTCAAGACTGATGGCGCCGCCGTTGCAGCCGGCGGCATCACCGAGTCACTTATTCTCGCGCAGAACGCCGCCGAGGGTGTGAAGTATCAGGCCGGCTGGATCCTCGGCACCACCGCGACGATCAAGGTATTCATCGACATCTTCATCGGGGTCTGGGCCTTCGTGCTGGGCTACATCTGGACCAACCACATCAACGCCACTGGCGAAACGGCCAAGGCGCATGAGATCTGGGAGCGTTTTCCGAAGTTCATCATCGGCTTCATCGTCACCTTCGCGGCTGGCCTCTATCTCGCGCTAGCCACGCCGGCGGATATCGCGGCCAAGGTGCCCGCCGCGATCGGCGAGGCCAACACCTTCCGCGTCATCTTCTTCATCCTGACGTTCTTCTCGATCGGCGTCCTGTCGAACTTCAAGCGGCTGTGGGCGGAAGGCATCGGCAAATTGGCCGCGGTCTATTTCGTCAGCCTGTTCGGCTTCGTGATCTGGGTGGGCCTGTTGATCTCGTGGCTGTTCTTTGCCGGCATCAAGCCGCCGCTCGCCAGCTGACCAAGGAGACAACCATGACGCATTCCGAATTCCACGAAGAGCTGCGCCAGGGCGTGAAGGAGCCATTGCTTCCGGTCGAGAAAAAGCTGATCGGCTGGAGCTTCGGCGTTGGCGTCGTCCTGCTGCTCATTCTGACACTGATCAACCACGTCTTCCCCGTCGCGTAACAGGCGAGCCCATCATGTCTGCAATACCGATCCCGAAGACAGCGCCGTTTCTCGACGAGGAGATCGAACTCCTCAATCGGGTGGTCGGTCCAGCGAGCCCGACGCAGCGCGCCTGGCTCGCCGGCTTCCTCGCCGGCGTCGAGGCATCATCAGCGGCGCCGCAGCCGACCACGGCTCAGCTTCCTGCCGAACCGTTGACCATCGTATTCGCCAGCGAATCCGGGAACTCGGAGCGGCTCGCCGGCGATATCGCCAAGGCCGCGCGCAAGAACGGCCTCAAGCCCACCATTGTCGACATGGCCGATCTCGACGTCGCATCGCTCACGAGCACGCGGCGTCTCGTGGTGATCGCCGCCACCTGGGGCGAAGGCGAGCCGCCGGCTCGGGTCGCGCGCGTCTACGCCGAGCTGATGGGTGACAAGGCCCCCCGGCTGGATGGCGTCGAATTTGGCGTACTGGCGCTGGGCGACACGGCCTATGTGGAGTTCTGCGCCGTCGGCAAGGCGCTCGATGAGCGTCTCGTGGCACTCGGCGGCAAGCGCGTGGTTGACCGTGTCGATTGCGATCTCGACTTTGCGGCGCCCGCCGCGGACTGGATCGCGCGCACGGTCAAGGCGCTGGCGCCGACCGATGCCAACCGCGGCACGGTCATCGAGGTCGATTTTGGCAAGCCTGGCGCCGCCGCGAAGCCCGAGATCGTCGAAGCGGAGATCACCGACCATATCGATCTCAATTCGTCGCGCTCCGACAAGGAGACGATCCATGTGGCGCTCGCCTTCGACGGCGCGGCGCCCGCCTATGAACCCGGTGACTCGCTCGATCTCTATCCCGAGAACGATCCGGCCGAGGTCGACGACCTGCTCAAGGCCGCTGGCCTGTCCGCCGATCAGGAGCTGCGCGCGGAATTCATCAAGTCTCGCGACATCCATACGCTGTCGCTGAAGAGCCTGGAAACCTACGCCACACTCACCGGACACCAGTACGTCAAGGCGCTGATCGAGAACGACGCCGCGCGCGAATGGATCGCCGGGCGGCAATTGATCGACCTCATCACCTATTTTCCCATCGCGCTGACCGTCGAGCATCTGCGCGCGATCACACGTCCGCTCGCCCCGCGCGCCTATTCGATCGCATCGTCACGGCGGGACGTCGGCGAGGAAGCGCATCTCTTGATTTCGGCGGTGCGCTACGAGAGCCGCGGCCGCGCGCGCAAGGGTGTTGCATCGAACCAGGTCGCCGAACGCCTCAAACGCGGCGACCGGGTCCGCGTCAAACTCCGGCCGAACCGGCATTTCGCGCTACCCGCGCCGGACCGCGATATCATCATGATCGGCCCGGGGACGGGCGTCGCGCCGTTCCGCGCCTTCGTGCAGGAGCGCCGCGCCACGGCGGCCAAGGGCCGCAACTGGCTGTTTTTCGGCGACCGCCAGTTCACCCACGACTTCCTCTATCAGCTCGAATGGCAGGACGCCCTCAACGACGGTGCGCTCACCCGCATGGACCTCGCGTTCTCGCGCGACCAGCCGGAAAAGATCTACGTACAGGACCGCATCTGGGAACGCCGGGCCGATCTCGTCGAATGGCTCGATGGCGGCGCCTCGCTCTATGTCTGCGGTGATGCCAAGGCGATGGCGAAGGACGTCCGCGCCACTCTGGTGCGCGCCTACGCCGACGTGAAGTCGCTGGCGCCAGAGTTGGCCGAACAGGCCGTGGTGCAACTCGAACGCGACAAGCGCTACCTGCAAGACACCTATTGAGCGTGCCATGACCGACGAAGTGTCCCGCAACGAGCGCATCAAGGAAGCCAGCGATTACCTCCGCGGCACGCTTGCCGAGGAACTGCACGACGAGATCACCGGCGCCATCGTCGAGGACGACCAGCAGCTCGTCAAATTCCACGGCATGTATCTGCAGGATGACCGCGATCTGCGCGCCGAGCGCGGCCGCAAGAAGATGGAGAAGGCCTTTGCCTTCATGCTGCGCGTGCGCATCTCCGGCGGCGTGCTGACGCCGGCGCAATGGCTGGCGCTCGACCGCGTCGCCCGCGATTACGGCAACGGCACCATGCGCCTGACCACGCGGCAGACGGTGCAACTGCACGGCGTCATCAAGTCGAACCTGAAGACGACACTGAAGGCCATCGACCGGGCGTTGCTGAACACCATCGCGGCCTGCGGCGACGTCAACCGCAACGTGATGTGCAACCCCAATCCGTATCAGTCGGGCGCTCACGCCGCCGCCCTCGATCTGGCGCGTGCGATTTCCGATCATCTGGAGCCGCACACCGGGGCCTATCGCGAAATCTGGCTCGACGGCGAGCGCCTTGCCGGCGGCGATGAGGAGGGTGTCGAGCCGATCTATGGCAAAACCTACCTGCCGCGGAAGTTCAAGATCGCGGTGGCGGTGCCACCGTCGAACGACGTCGACGTGTTCGCCAACGATCTTGGTTTCATCGCCATTGCCGACGATGCTGGTCAGGTCGAGGGCTGGAACGTCACCGCCGGCGGCGGCATGGGCATGACTCACGGCGAGTCGGACACCTATCCGCGCACCGCCGACGTGCTGGGCTTCTGCCAGACCCGCGATGCGGTGGCTGTAGCCGAAGCCGTCGTCACCGTGCAGCGCGACTGGGGCAACCGGGCCAACCGGAAGCACGCCCGGCTCAAATACACCATCGAGGACCGCGGCCTCGACGCGTTCCGCGCCGAGGTGGAACGGCGTGCCGGTATCAAGTTTGCGCCAGCGCGGCCCTACGGCTTCACCTCGATGGGCGACCGCTATGGCTGGAGTGATGGCGACGACGGCCGCGCGCACCTCACCGTTTTCGTGGAGAACGGCCGCGTCCGGGACGCCGGACCCGGCGCGCAGCAGCTCTCGGCGCTGCGGCGCATCGCCGAGCTGGGCGTCGGCGATATTCGCCTTACGCCGAACCAGAACATTATCGTTGCCAATATACCGGCCGAGCTCCGGGACGAAGTGGCGCACATCGCCGCCGAAAACGGGCTGCTGACGCCGAGCTCGGGCCTGCGGCGTAACTCGATGGCTTGCGTCGCACTGCCGACCTGCGGCTTGGCGCTGGCCGAGAGCGAGCGTTATCTGCCCGAACTGATCGGCGCGCTGGACGAACGGCTCGCCGCCCACGGTCTCTCCACCGACGACATTGTCATTCGCATGACCGGTTGCCCGAACGGCTGCGCGCGGCCCTATCTGGCGGAAATCGGCCTCATCGGCAAAGGCCCCGGCCGCTACAATCTCTATCTCGGCGCGGCCTTCGACGGCACGCGGCTCTCCAAGCTCTACGCCGAAGACCTCGATCACGCTGGCATCGTCGCCACGCTCGATCCGGTGTTCGCGGCCTATACGAAAGAGCGCCGGCCGGATGAGCGGTTCGGCGAATTCACCATCCGTGCGGGTTTTGTTGCACGAACAGGCAACGGCCGCGATTTCCATGCCGACACCGGCAAGGGACGCGCGGCGTGAACGCTCCCCTTCGCCACCCGCTCGCAGTTAAGCCGCCGCGGATCGATTCGCTGGCACGGCTGCCGGTGTTCTTCGCTCTTGCCGGCAAGCGCGTAGTCGTCGCCGGCAGCAATGCCGCCGCAGCGTGGAAGGCCGAACTGCTCTCTGCCGCGGGTGCGCAGGTCGATGTGTATTCCGCCGCGCCCTGCGACGAATTGCTGGCGATCGTCAACGATCCGCCGCGCGGCTTGGTGAGCATCACCGGGCGCACATGGCGGGCGGGTGATCTTCCCGGTTCCACGCTTGCGGTCGGCGCTTTCGAGAATGAGACGGCCGCCGAAGAATTCGCAAAGGCTGCCCGGGCCGTTGGAGTACCGGTGAACGTCATCGACAAGCCAGCGTTCTGCGACTTTTCGTTTGGCGCCATTGTCAACCGCTCGCCATTGGTGATCGGGATTTCTACCGATGGCGCAGCGCCGGTGTTTGCCCAGGCGATCCGCGCCAAGCTCGAAGCGCTTTTGCCGCGAGGATTTTCGCATTGGGCCGCAGCGGCTGCGCGTTGGCGCAGCGCCGTGAAAGCATCAGGCCTTTCGTTCGCCGGCCGCCGCAAGTTCTGGCAGTTGTTCACCTCACATGCGATGACCCATCCGCAACAGGCGCCATCCCGAGACGAACTTCAAAGCTTCCTGGCCGAAGTCAAAGGTCTGGGTCCTGCAACCGAGAACGGTTCAGTGGTGTTGTTTGACGCGGTGCCGGGCGACCCGGAGTTTCTGACATTGCGCACCGTGCGCGCTCTGCAAACGGCCGACGTCATTCTGTTCGACGATCTCATCTCGCGCGATGTGTTGGATTTCGCGCGCCGCGAGGCGAAGAAAATTCGCGTTGGCACCGCCGGCAAACCGCCAGAAGGACCGGACGACATCCATGCGCTCGCGCTTAAGCTCGCGCGAGAGGGCCAGCGCGTGGTGCGGCTCGCGGGCTGCGATCCGCTCAACCTTGCGCAAGTTTAAGGTCGCAGACTCGCCACCGCTTCGCGTCCCGCAATGCGGCCGAACACGAATGCACGCAATACCGACACCGCATTCGGCGCGGTACCGTAGAAATGCCCGGTGATCTCACCGGCGGCGGTGAGACCGGGAATCGGCGCGCCGCCGCGGAGAACGCGAGCCCCGGTGTCGGTCGCAAGCCCGCCGAAGGTGTAGGCGATGGCGCCGATCATCGGCCAGGCGAGGAACGGCGGCTCGGTGATGGCGCGCGCCCAGTTGGATTTCGGCGGAACGAGCGAGGCCGACGCGACAAGGCCATCACAAACGGTGGCATCGAATTTCTGCGGGTTGCCGGTGCAAGCGGCGTTGTAGGCTGCGACCGTTGCGGCAAGATTATCCGGGTCAACGCCGGTGTACTTCGCGAGTTCGGCGAGCGTCGCAGCCTCGAACGGCGGCACCTCGGAACGGGTGGCGCGCTGCCAGTCCGGAATCGCGCGCACGCGCGCGTCGAGGATCGCATAGGCGGTGCGCCCCGGCACGTCGAAATGCAGACGCCGCGAGAGCGTCTCCCAGGTCTCGTGAACGAGGCCTGCGCCTTCGTCGAAAGGGCGACGGCCGTCGCGGTCTACCACGATGCCGTAGGGATAGAGCAGCACGACTGCCGCCTGGTTCTTGGCGCGCGGATCGACCGGCTCGATGTGCATGCCGGCCGGCTCGCCGGACAGATCGGCACCGAGCGCCTGGGCCATGCGGATGCCGTCGCCGGAATTGAAATGCGCGCGCGGTGCAAGCAGCGGCACGGCATCGCCGCCTTCGCCGAAGTGCTCTCGCATCATCGCCGCGTTGGCCTGGAACCCGCCGCAGGCTAGCACCACCGCACCGGCGGGCAGCGTCTCTCCCGTGGCGAGACGGACGCCGGCGATGGCGCCATTCTCCGTTTGCAGCGCGGCGGCGGCACAGCCGAAGCGGAAGACCACACCGGCCTCCCGCGCGGCTCGGGTAAGCTCGCGATGGATGGTCTCCCCGCCGCCTACCGGCTGGATGCGCGGCGGGCCCTTGGCCAGATAGTAGACCGGCTGGTGAAACGGCACGCCGTGGCCGGCAATCCATTTCACCGTGGCCGGCGCGTGCTGAGCGAGCGTGGCGAAGTAGCCCTCGTCGCCCTGGAACCGCGTCGCCTCCAGCATGTCGTGCACGAATGATGGCTCGACACGGTCGACCGACGCCATCCGCATATAGGACGGCGTCCAGCGGGTGTTGCCGCCGGCGTCGGCTTCAGGTGCTTTATCAATCACCGTGATCTGCGCGGCGAAGCTGTTCGCACGCGCCGCTTCGGCCGCCGCGAGCGCCGCCGACAGACCGGCAGCGCCCTGCCCAATGACGACGATGTTTTTCATCATTTTGGCGGGCACGGGCCGGTATAGCTCCCGACCCGCTGGGCGCCATGACACAGCATCACCCGCTCGGTCTTCTTTTCGGGGTCGAGCGAATAGGAGCGCAGGCTGTAGCTACCGACCCGGTTGAAGTAGCTGCACAACGGCAGCAGCGTCGTGGTGCGCTCGACAATCCAGTCGGGCCCGGACTGATAAGGCTCGCCGTCGGTCACGCCGGTGATCTCCATGCTGAGCACCAGCCGATAGCCCTCCTCGGTGGGCGGATCACAGACAGGCTCCGCCCGCGCGGCGGAGAGGCTGGCCAGAAGCGCAAAAACGGCGGAGCTGAATCTCACCTGACGCATTCCTCGACGCATCCCAAACGGCTAGTCGGCCTTGACCCCATCCCGGGTGGGTCCAAGATGATGCCATAACAACACGACAATTGGGGGGCGCGGCCATGACCAAGCAGGACTTCAACCGGCGATCGTTTCTGACCAAGGGCGCGGCGGCGGGCACCGGGGCAGTGGCGCTGGCTGGCGCTGCGACCGAAGCGGGCGCGCAGGGCATCAACTGGGACCAAACCGCCGACGTGGTCATCATCGGTGCCGGCGTCTCGGGGCTGCCCGCTGCCATCACGGCGCGAGAACTCGGCGCCTCCGTGATCATCGTCGAGGAGAACTACGACATCGGCGGCCGCGGCATGCTGAGCGGCGGACGCGTACAGCTCGGCGGCGGCCACGCACTGCAGCAGAAATTCAACATCAAGGACAACGCCGACCAGGTATTCCTCGACTGGGTGAGCGCCGACGACGCCGAAAGCCGTTTCAGCGATCGTGATCTGGTCCGTGTCTTCGCCGACGAGAACGTCTCGACCTATCACTTCCTGCTCGACAACGGCGTCGAGTTTATCGAGAAGCCGATCGGTCCGGTGGACGCATCGAGCCTGCCGCGTATTTTCGTCACCAAGGAATGGCACATCCCCGCCGAAGTCGTGGCGCCGCACCGCAATCGCAACGGCTCGGGCCTGGTTCGCCGCCTCGCCGAAAGCGCGCGCAAGAAGGGCGCGCAGATCCTGCTCAAGCACAAGATGACGCGGATCATCCGCGAGCAGCCCACGAGCGGACGCGTGCTCGGCATCGAGGTGCAGGCGGACGGCAAGACCAGCAACATCCGCGCCACCAAGGGCGTCATCATCGCGACTGGCGGCCACACCGGCAACGTCAACTTCCGCCGCATGTTCGATCCGCGACTGACGGAGGAATACCAGCAGGCCTGCCAACCCTACGTCTACCAGAACGCCGCCGGCGAGATCGCGGCGATGAATATCGGCGCATCGCTGTGGGCAACCGCAATCCAGACCTCCGAAAGCGGCGCCGCCATCACCAAGACGCGCCACATCGGCTGCCGCTGGGGCTACGCCTCACTGGTTTACGAAATCGACAGTCAGATGTTCCCGCAGGCCAAGGCGACCGGCCTCACCGTGAAGGACTGGCAGGACATCATCATGGTCAACCAGTTCGGCAAACGGTTCTGGGATGAGGGTGACGAGTCGTACAAATTCTTCAACGCCGCGATGGCCTACAGCGGCGACAAGAACAAGCTCAACGGCGGCGGCCCGATCTGGGCGATCTTCGACGCCGACGGCGCAGCCCGCGAGAAGTGGAACACCAAGCCGCCGAATGTCGATCCCGACGGCTGGTTCTATTCGGCCGACACGCTTGCGGAGCTCGCCGGCCGGATCAAGAGCCAATACCAGAAGCAGCCGATGCCCGGAGCGGCGCTGACCGAAACCGTCGCCCGCTACAATTCATTCGTCGCCGAAGGCGTCGACAAGGACTTCAAGAAGAAGACGCCGATGCACAAGATCGAGAAGCCGCCGTTCTATGCAGCGTGGGCGACGCCGATCCTGCACGACACCCTGACCGGTCTGCGCACCAACACCTCGACCGAGGTGATCGACATGCACGGCGAGGTCATTCCGAACCTCTATTGCGCGGGCGAATCCCAGGGCGGCTTCGCGCAGCATGGCTTGGCACGCTGCCTGGTGTTCGGCCGGATCGCCGGCCGCACGGCGGCGAAGAACACGGCCTGAGGCGCGATGACGGCGGATACGCTGGAGAAAGTCACGGTACATCAAACCAGCCTCGCGGTGTGGGACATTCCCACTCCCGCGGCCGGCGAGCGGTTTTCCATCAAGGTCGGCGCCAAGTCGTCAGCCGATTGCGCGCTCGGAGCCCGACGGGTCGAGGTTCTCGATGGCGAATCCGTGGTGGCCGCAGGCCAGCTCGGCGACGCGCCATGGCCCGACACCGACGGGCTGTTCTGGGCCGAGGTCGAGTTGCAGGCGCCGGACACACCGGGGCTCGTCGCGCTGTCAGTCCGCTTCCACGCAGCGGACCCAGATCAGCCTCATGAGGGCGCATCGGCGTCGTTCAATGTCTCCATTATTGCCAAACCCGAACACACACTAACGGTAAAGGTCATCGCGGGCGGAGTTCCGATCGAAGACGCCATTGTCCGTCTCGGCCCCATACGTGCCTCCACCGACGCCTCGGGCAGGGCCGCGGTCAAACTGGCCAAGGGCCGCTACGAGCTTGTGGTCTGGAAGTCGGGCTACGACGCGCCGGTAACGCCGATAGCGATCGAGACCGATGCTTTCGCGCAGATCGACGTGCGCGCGGTCCCACAGGCTGATCCCGACGCGGTCTGGACGGCGTGAGCGGCTTGCTGTAGGTGCGGGCCGTTGAACAGGAAACGTCATGACCGATAAGCCCGACACACCACCCGATCATCTGTCCAATGACCCGCGCAGCCCGTATTACAATGCGGAAGTGCTGGCGCGCGATGTCGGCATCCGCTTCAAGGGCGTAGAGAAGACCAACGTCGAGGAATACTGCGTCAGCGAGAACTGGATCCGGGTCGCGGCCGGCAAGGCGCTCGACCGCTACGGCAATCCGCTGACGATCAAGCTCACCGGCAAGGTCGAGCCATATTTCCGGGACAAGAAAGAAGCCTGACGAAGCGGACTACTTGCGCCGCACGCCCGCCAGATCGACGGTCTGCGCGAAAATCGGCATGTCCTTGCGGATGCTCTCGGCCGCGTCCTGTGGCGTGGTGCCGACCGATTCAATACCAAGATTCGAGAAGATCTTGACGACCTCCGGGTCGCGGGCGATCGGTTGAAGGGCCTGGGCGAGACGGTTCTGCACCTCCATCGGAACGCCTCCGGTCACGGCGTAGCCGTTCCATGCGATGTATTCGAAGCCGGGGATGGTTTCGGCAACGGTCGGAACATCGGGTAGCTGCGGCATGCGCTTCGGCGTCGACACCGCCAGCGCTTTCACCGTGCCGCTTTTCACCGGCTCGATCAGATCAGACGAGTTGCCGAAATGCATGTCCACGGACTTGGAGAGCACGGCCGTCAGCGCGGCCTGACCGCCGCCGAACGGCACGTGAACCATGTCCAGGCCTTCTTTGCCAGCGAGATAGGCGGTCGACAGATGATTGTTGGTGGCAGGGCCGCCGCTCGAATAGGTGATCTTGCCGGGGTTGGCTCGCGCATAGTCGATGAATTCGCGTAGCGTCGAGTATGGCGCGTTCTTGTCGACCACCAGAACCATGCCATTGGTGCCAGTGATGCTGACGGGCACAAGAGTCTTCAGCGGTTCATAGTTCACCTTCTGCGCCAGCGGAAGCACAGTAAAAAGCGTGCTGCCAAGGAACAGAATCGTGTAGCCGTCCTGCGGGGAGTTGAGCGCGTAGTCGACGCCGATCGCGCCGCCGGCGCCAAGCTTGTTCTCGATGACGAACGTCTGGTTGAACGCCTTGCCGAGCCGATCGGCCGTCAAGCGCGCCATCGTGTCGGTGACGCCGCCCACACCATAGGGCACCACCACCTTCACGGTACGATTGGGCCATTGCTGCGCGAAAGCATCCTGCGCCGATGCGGTGAGGGCCAGGCACGCTACCGTCGCAACAATCAATCGTTTCAAAACCATCACTGTCTCCTTCACTTGGCGCATGCGTCACGGTTCATCGTCGAACGCAAGATACAGGCCAACACCGCATTACTCAGGGATGTAAATCCAAAGATCGACCTGCAATCGCGCGTGCGGCACCGGGAGCCAAGGCACTTCGATCGGCGACATCGGCAAAGGCATTCCAGCTGTCGCCTCCGACCAAACCTCGAGCGTCGCCGGCAGGTCCGCGAGGTTGGCATGGAATTGCTGGATGCGAACGGCGTTCTTCAGCGTCGTGCCGGCCGCCTGACAGATCGCCTCCGCCTGGCTGAGAATTTCCCGAAGCTCCACCTTCACCGGAACCGCGTAGAATGGCTGCGTCGAGTCGGTCTTCGCTGCCGCTAACAGCAATCCGTCGCGCATCGCCATCAGGCCGGAGATGAACAGCAGATCACCGGCGCGGATCGCGGTCGAAGCGCCCCGGAACAGCGGCGGCACCGGCGCGATTACCTGTTTCTTTGCGTTGCCGCTCTTTGCCAGCGCGATGGTATTAATTTCGATGCGCGATTCCGGCATGATGAAGCCGGGCGTCGCGGTCGCGATGATGGTCGTCGCCGGCTGGACCGGAAAATGCCGAGCCCAAACCTCGCGAAAGCCGGGGATGTCCCCCTGGTCGCGCAGATAGACCTGCGCTTTCACAACGGTGTCCAGGGCGGCGCCCACGGCTTCCAGTGTCGGCGTAAGCTTTCTCCGGATGATGAAATCCGTTTCAAGCTTGATCGGCGTGCCCTTCCACAGCCCATGGGCACGGCGCGCCTCGGGATCAATCGGCGCGTCTTCCTCCCGCAGGGCTTCGGCCGTCTGCCCGGGAACAAACCGGAAATCGCCCGCGCTCAGAGCCGGGCTATATCCGGAGCTGGGATGGATTTTATACGCGCCGGCACCGGCTTCGTGCCGAACGCTGAAGTTCGCGTCCGGGACGGCCGCCATGACCTGGACTTCCATCGACTGCTGAGCCCGTGCAAAGCGCCGATGCAGGTTGGACGTCGAGGGTGGGATCTTGCCTTTGAAAAATTCCCGCCTTGTCTCGTGATAGGGGTCAACGACATCCGGCGAGGTGTAATACTGATCGATGCGGACGACGTCGCTTGCACTCGATCCGCCTTCGGCAAGGACCTCGGCCACATTCTGAAACAGCCGCCTGGCCTCGCGATGCGCCTTTGACGGACCATCGAACGGATGGCCCGACTGCAGCACCTCCGGAGCGAGCGCGTGAATGTAGTCTGTTCCGCACTGCCCGGTTGCGAACACCCACCGCCCGGCGCGTATCCCACGGGCCCATCGGTGGGGCGTATTCGGAACGGCCACCGGGAAAATGGGTCTTGTCGCCGCGCCGGATGATTTGGTCATGCTGTCTGCACTTTTCTCGCTGAACTCATGCGAATGTTAGTTTGGGGCGGCCGACCGCGCCACGGCACTCAGTGCAATGTGGGATTGTCGATCACGCGAAGCTCGATCGATCCGATCAATTCCGCGCGCTCGACCTCGGCGGCGGCCAGTTGAGCCGCGGCTTCCTTGGCGGTGCTGTTGTTGGACCCAAGCGTGACCACGCCACCGAGCCCCGCCGCCATCGCGCCGGTCAGGATGAGCGGATCGAACGGGATGACGCCGAACACCAATCCGACCAGAAGGATGCCGCCGAGCGCCATGGCAAAGCGCGAGGCGGCGGCGAATTTCTGGCAGCTTTCGAGCTTGGCCTCGAGCTGCTCGATCTGCTCCTCGAGGCGAGCGATTTCCTCGCGGGGGTCGGCGATTTCGGCGGTTCGTTCGTCCATGGCGTGATACTAGCGCGGGCCGGTGCCGGAAGGGCAGTGTCTTGACCCCGATGCCAGCCTGGTCAAGATGCGGCACGCGCTCGTAATTCCCGCCCAAGGCAACTCCCGGATGGAATGGCATCTTTCGACTGACGTCGTGGTCATCGGCGCCGGCGCCGCGGGCCTCGCAGCCGCGGTGTCGGCGCGCGACCATGGCGCCGCGGTCGTGGTCGTCGAGGAGAATTTCGACATCGGCGGACACGCCATGCTGAGCGGTGGCCGAGTCCATCTCGGCGGCGGCAACGCCCTTCAGAAAAAGTTCAACATCAAGGACAGCCCCGACCAGGTTTTTGCCGATTGGATCAACTACGGGCGCGGCGACAGCCGCTACAATGACCGCGATCTGGTGCGCGTGTTCGCCGACGAATGCGTCCCAACCTTCCAGTTCCTGCTCGACAATGGCGTCACCTTCATTGAAAAACCGATCGTCACGCCGGACGCCTCGACCGTGCCGCGGGTCTTCGTCACCCACGAATGGCACATCCCGAGCGAGGTGATCGCACCGCGGCGCAACCGCAACGGCTCGGGGCTGGTGCGCCGTCTCGCCGAGAGTGCGCGCAACAAGGGCGCGCAGATCCTGCTCAAGCACGAGATGATGCAGATCGTGCGCGACCAGGGCAAAGGCGGCAAGGTGCGCGGCATCGTGGCCCAGGCCGGCGGCAAGGACATCGCCATCGAGGCCAAGAAGGGCATCGTCATCGCGACCGGCGGCCACACCGGCAACGTCAACTTCCGTCGCATGTTCGACCCGCGGCTCACCGAGGAGTACCAGCAGGCGGGCCTGCCCTACTCGTTCCAGGGCGCCGACGGCGAGCTCGCCGCGATGGACATCGGCGCGTCACTCTGGGCGACAGGATCCCAGACCAGCGAGGCCGGCCCTGCCATCACCAAGACGCGCCACGTCGGATGCCGATGGGGCTATCTGAGCCTCTACTTTGAAACGGACAGCCCGATCTTCCATCTCTGCAAGGCGACCGGTCTGACCGTGACCGATTGGCAGGAGGCGATCCTGGTCGATCAGACCGGCCGGCGGTTCTGGAACGAGGTCGACAGTTCGTACGCCTTCTTCAATGCGGCTCTGGGCAATCACGGCGACAAGACCAAACTCAATGGCGGCGGTCCGATCTGGGCGATCTTCGACGCCGATGCGGTGGCGCGGCAGAAGTGGAAGCCGAGGCCGCCGCATGTCGATCCCGACGGCTACTTCGCCAGCGCCGATACGATCTTCGAGCTCGCTGGCCGGATCAAGAACCCCTATCAGAAGCAGCCGATCTCCGGCGACGTGCTGCAAGAGACGGTGAACCGGTACAATTCGTTCGTCACCACGGGCGCCGATGCCGACTTCAACAAGCCGACGCCGCTGCACAAGATCGCGAAGCCACCATTCCATGCGGCGTGGGCGACGCCCATCCTGCATGACTCGCTGACCGGGCTGCGCACCGACACCAACGCGCAGGTGATCGACATTCGCGGTGAGGTGATCCCGGGGCTCTATTGCGCCGGCGAATCCCAGGGCGGCTTTGCCCAGCACGGGCTTGGGCGCTGCCTGGTGTTCGGCCGCATCGCCGGCCGCCATGCGTCGCAACGGAATTCATAGTCATGCAACACGATCGACCAAATGCGATCAGCCTCGCGGTCTGGGACGTGCCGATGCCGGTGGTCGCGGGCGAAACATTCTCGATCAAGATCGGCGCGAAATCCGCGTCTGGTCGCGCCCTGGCTGGACGTGTCGAGGTCATCGACTCCAGCGGGACGGTGGTGGCAACGGGGACGCTCGGCGGCGCACCGTGGCCGGAAACCGAGGCGCTGTACTGGGCTGCGCTCGACGTACAAGCTCTGGCCCAGCCATTCGCCGAATACGCCGTGCGCTTCATACCGGACCCACGTGAGCCCGCTTACGACGCGCTGGCGACGCGGTTCAGCATCGCAATCACGGCAAAGCCCGAGCACAAGCTCACCGTCAAGGTCACGGAGCAAGCCACCGCCGCGGCGCTTGAAGGCGTCGAGGTCCGGCTCGGCTCGTTTCGCGCTCGCACCAATGCTGCCGGCCGCGCCGAGCTAAATGTCTGCGAAGGCGAATATCAGCTTCAGCTTTTCCGGACCGCCCATATCGCGCCCGCCACGCCGATCAAAATCGAGGGCGACGCCAGCGTCGAGCTCACGATGCTCCACGTGCCCGAGGACCATCCCGACGCGCGCTGGGTGAGGTAAACGCGCCCTACTCCGCAGCAACCCGCGACATCGGATCAACCGCCTCGACCTTGGCGGCGCAGAACTTGAACTCGGGGATTTTGCCGAACGGATCGAGCTTGGGGTTGGTCAGGAGGTTCGCCGCAGCCTCGACATAGGCGAACGGGATGAACACCACGCCATCCGGCACGCCGTCGTCCTGACGCGAAAACAGCTCGACCGTGCCGCGGCGGGTGGTGACGCGCACCGGATCACCGGCCTTGATGCCGAGCTTGGCGATGGTGCCGCGCGAAAGCTGCGCGATCGCGCTCGGCTCAAGCGAATCGAGCACCGTTGCCCGGCGCGTCATGGAGCCGGTGTGCCAATGCTCAAGCTGGCGCCCGGTCGACAGGATGAACGGATACTCCGCGTCCGGCACCTCGTCGGGCGGCGTGAGCTTGGTGGCGACCAGCTTGGCAAAGCCGCCCGGACGCGGGTAACCCTTGTCGAACACCACGTCGCGACCCGGAATGTCCGGCCCATCGCTCGGATAGGTGACGGCGTGCTCGCGCTCGATGCGCTCCCAGGAAATGTTGTCCAGCGCCGGCATCATCGAAGCCATCTCTGTGTACACCTCGCTGACGTGCTTGTAGGTCCAGCCGCAGCCCATGCGGTTGGCGATCTCCTGGATGATCCACAAGTCGTGGCGCGTGTCGCCCGGCAACGGCAGCGCCTGACGGCCCATCTGCACCTGACGGTTGGTGTTGGTGACGGTGCCGTCCTTCTCGGGCCAAGCCGACGCCGGCAGAATGACGTCGGCATAGACCGCGGTTTCGGTGAGGAACAGATCCTGCACCACCAGATGTTCGAGATGCGCCAGCGCCTCGCGGGCGTGGTTCAAATCGGGGTCCGACATCGCCGGGTTCTCGCCCTCGATGTACATGCCCTTGATCTCGTCGGCGTGGACCGCGTCCATGATCTCAACCACGGTCTTGCCGCGCTTGGGCGGCAGCTTCACGCCCCATTTTGCCTCGTACTGGGCGCGGACTTCCGGATTCTCCACCGACTTGTAGTCGGGGAAGAACATCGGAATGAGGCCTGCGTCGGAAGCGCCCTGCACGTTGTTCTGGCCGCGCAGCGGATGCAGCCCCGTGCCGGGCCGGCCGACCTGGCCGGTGATCAGCGACAGCGCGATCAGGCAGCGGGCGTTGTCGGTGCCATGGGTGTGCTGGGAGACGCCCATGCCCCAGAAGATGATCGCGCTTTCGGCACGAGCGTAGGCGCGTGCGACTTCGCGCAAGGTATCGGCATCGATGCCGCAAATCGGCGCCATCTCTTCCGGCGTGAAGTCCCTGACGTTTTCCTTCCACGCCTCAAAGCCCTCGACGTAGGTCTGGATGTACTGCTGGTCGTAGAGCTTCTCAGTGACGATGACATTGAGCATGGCGTTGAGCATCGCCACGTCGGTGCCGTTCTTGAATTGCAGCATCTTCCAGGCGTGGCGCTTCATCGCGGTGCCGCGCGGGTCCATGACGACGAGCTTGGCGCCGCGCTTGGCTGCCTGCTTGAAGAACGTCGCCGCGACCGGATGGTTGTCGGTCGGGTTGGCGCCGATGACGATGATGACTTCGGAGTTCTTGCACTCGTTGAAGGTCGCGGTGACGGCGGCAGAGCCGACGCCTTCGAGCAGCGCCGACACCGAGG
>Ga0136846_1213546_pt1 | contig 26186 bp, 16 predicted proteins | sample HopSoiMetagenom2_FD_96841 | JGI IMG/M metagenome (GOLD analysis project Ga0136846, IMG submission 96841) | Grasslands soil microbial communities from Hopland, California, USA - 2 Assembly 2016 (version 4) | ecosystem: Environmental > Terrestrial > Soil > Grasslands | place: USA: Hopland... | reverse complement strand
GCCGTGTTGAGCGCCTTGTTCGGATGCTTGGAGACTTCGATCTTGCCGCCGGCCTTGAGCGCGCGGCAACGACCCGCGCCCTCCGCCTCGATCTGCTCGGCGACGATCTCCTGGTAGCGCAGCGTCGCGAGAGGATCGGCGTCATCGCGCGTCTCGAAGCCGCCGGGAAACTCCACGACCTCCGAGGGATCCTTGCCGCCGTGCTGGCCCTTGAGCTGGGTCGACGGGGTTTCAAAGTTGTAGTCCATGTGCGTGTACTTTCCCGGCCGCACATCCTGACTCACGTTGAACCAACTGAGCACGGTCTCGTCTTCGGTGTCGTGGGCGATCGTCGAGAGGCGAAGCTTGATCGGCGTCTTCGCGACGCTGTTGTCGTCCGCGACCACCATGTTGCACTTCTTTCCATCGTGCTCCGCGAACCAGAAGATCCCTTCCTCCTCCATCAATCGCGTGATGAAGTCGAGATGCGTCTCGCCGTACTGGACACGGTACTCGTGAGGCTTGTGCGCCTTCACGCACTTGAACAGGAGATCCGTGAACCCCTGTTCGGCGCACACGGCCTTGACGATCTCCGGGATCGATTTGTTCTGCCAGATGCAGTAGTCGCTCGTCAATGACAGAAACCAGTACCAGGGCCGGATCTCGGCCTCGTACACGGTGAGTCCCTCGGCTTGATCGAGCTGGACGAAGCGGCTGATCAGGCCGTTGATGACACGCTCACTGCCGTCGGCCTGACCCATCTTCACCGTCGCCAGTGTACGAATGAGCTTCGCCGCACTGATGCCGGGATCCTTCGCGAGTAGCCCGAGGGTGTATTTGAAACCGCCCGCGATCGATTCCTTCCCCTCGAAGCTCTCGAGGAGCAGCGCGTCGGGTCCGAGCGCGGTCTCGACGCTGATCGCGCGACCCTTCTGCGCATAGGTGAGGGTCGGAGTCACTTCCGTTTGCAGGGCCATGGTTCACACCCTCCAGAGTTCGCTGATCACGCGCGCAACGTGGGCTCGGCCGACGTCGGCAGTGTGTACGCCGGCGCCGCAACCGCCGGTTCATCGCTCGGCTGCCGTCCATCAACTCGATAGGCAAATGCGCCGTCGTCGGTGATGCCGACGCTGATCGCACCGATCTCGCCGCCCGTCGCCAACTGCTCGAGTATCCGCACCGACACTTCGGGAAGCAGTGTGTGCGTGAGAATGTTGTCGACGTTGCGGGCGCCGCTCTCCACTTCCGTGCAGCGTGCCGCCACCGCGTCGACGAGGCCCTCGTCGAAGCTGAAGCGGACGCGATGCGTCTGCTCGATGCGACGTTGGATCTTCCCGAGCTTCAGTCGTACGATGCGCTTGAGGTTCTCGTCGCGCACCGGGAAGTAGGGGATGATCACCATACGGCCGAGGAACGCCGGCTTGAAGGTCTTGTCGAGCTCCGGCTTGAGCGCCTTCACGAGTCCATCGTTCGACGGCATCGTCTCCGGGTCCGCCGTGAGCTTCATGATCGTCTCGGTGCCCGCGTTCGTCGTCAGGATGATGACGCAGTTCTTGAAGTCGATCTGCCGTCCCTCCCCGTCTTCCATCCGGCCCTTGTCGAACACCTGGAAGAAGAGCTCGAGCACGTCGGGGTGCGCCTTCTCCACCTCGTCAAGGAGGACGACGGAATAGGGACGCCGCCGAACGGCTTCGGTGAGCACGCCACCCTCGCCGTAACCAACGTAGCCTGGAGGCGAGCCCTTGAGCGTAGAAACAGTATGCGCCTCCTGGAACTCGGACATGTTGATCGTGATGAGATTTTGCTCACCACCAAATAGCAAGTCCGAGATCGCCAGCGCGGTTTCCGTCTTGCCGACGCCGGATGGCCCGACGAGCATAAAGACGCCCTTCGGCTTGTTGGGGTCCTCGATGCCGGCGCGTGACGTCCGCACGCGCCGACTGATGTACTCGAGCGCGTGGTTCTGACCGATGACGCGCTGCTCGAGGTGCTTTTCGAGCTCGAGCACCATGGCGAGATCGTCGCGCAGCATCTTGCCCACAGGCACGCCAGTCCAGCCCGACACGACTTCGCCGATGAGCGAAGCGTCGACGCAGACGCGCATCAGCGGCGCATCGCCCTGCACGCTCGCGAGCTGATCGTCCAGCGTCGCGAGCTCGGCCCGGAGCTGGTCCGCGCTGGCGGTGGCGCGCGCCTCGTCTTCGGCCACCTGCTGTGCCGTCGCGGCGTCCGGCGGAGCGGCATCCGCAGTCACGGCCGCGACTGCAGCCGAGGCGCGGCGCTTCTTCGCCACCTGCTGCTCGAGCTTCTCGCGGATCTCGCGGATCTGGCGCACGAGCTCCTTCTCCTTCTCCCAGCGGGCCGTCAACGTCGCGAGCTCCGCCTCCGTCTTCACGCGCTCCTGCGAGATGGAGAGGAGGCGCTCGTTATGGTTCGCCCCGACCGCGGCTTCGCGCTCGAGGACGCGACGCTGTACGGCGAGATCCTCCAGCCGTCGCTGAGCCGCCTCGATCTGCGGCGGCGTCGTATTCTGCCCCAGTGCGAGCCGCGCGCACGCAGTGTCGAGGACGCTCACCGCCTTGTCTGGCAGCTGGCGATCCGGGAGGTAGCGATGCGACAGCCGAACCGCCGCCTCGAGCCCATCGTCCATGATGCGCACGCCGTGGTGCGATTCGAGCGGTGGCACGATGCCGCGCAGCATCTGGCAGCACACTTCCTCGCTTGGCTCCTCGACTTTCACGAGTTGGAATCGACGTGCGAGCGCCGGATCTTTCTCGAAGTATTTCTTGTACTCGGACCAGGTTGTCGCGGCGAGGGTGCGCATCTCTCCGCGCGCGAGCGCCGGCTTGAGGAGATTGGCGGCGTCATTCTGTCCGGCCGCGCCGCCGGCGCCGATCATCGTATGCGCCTCGTCGATGAAGAGAATGATTGGCGACGGCGAGTTCTTCACCTCGTCGATCAGTCCCTTGAGCCGGTTCTCGAACTCACCCTTCACGCCCGCGCCGGCCTGCAACAGTGCGAGATCGAGGGTGCGCAGCGTGACGTTTCGGAGAACCGATGGCACGTCGCCATTCGCAATACGCAGCGCGAACCCTTCGACGACCGCCGTCTTTCCGACGCCGGCCTCACCCACCAGAATCGGATTGTTCTGCCGGCGTCGCAGCAGAATATCGATTACCTGCCGCACCTCGAAGTCGCGGCCGAGCACGGGATCGATCTTTCCCTGCTTGGCGCGCTCGGTGAGGTTGATGGTGTACGCGTCGAGATTCGGCGTTTTCCCGCCGCCCGCGCGAGGCGATGTGGATGCGGATGCGCTCTCGCCGCGCTGCGTCTGACCTTCCTCGACGGAATTGGCGGTGACCGCGACCAGATCCTTCCGCAGCGACTCCAGCGGGATCTTCGTGAACTCGCGGCTCACCTCCTTCACCATGCGCGACAGATCCTCGTCGGCGAGGAGGGCGAGGATGGTGTGACCGGTGCGGATCTGACCGGCGCCGTAGTCGACGGAACCGATCGTCCACCCCTCGGTGAGCATACGCGCCAGCTGCGGACTGAACGCCGGCGTCCGCGCATTGCCCGTCTTGAGGTGGTCGAGACTCTTCGCAAGATCTGACGCGAGCCGCGATCGGTCGATCGCGTACTGCTTCACGATGAACGCGAAGTCGCTGTCGGTGACATCGAGCAGCTTCACCAGATAGTGCTCGACCTCGACGTCGTAGTGCGTTCGCGAGAGACAGAGTCCCGCCGCCGCCTCGACGACGCCGCGCGTGGTCGAGTCGAGCTTGGCGATGAGAGCGCGAAGGTTCACTGACATGGTGGATCACCTCGAAGTGTGATTCGTACTGATGCTGCCTTGCCAAGAGGAGCGGGAGCGCGCACACCGCGCGCGCGACTTCAAATAAGCTTCTCGCGAGCGCAAGCGAGCGAGCATGTGTTCATGCTGTAGGGCTGACGCGCTCTTGCGCGTCAGCCCTACAGCATGAACACGCTATCATCCGGATCTCGGCCTAACGGTTTGGTCGTGAGCCAGGTACACCAGCTCAACGGGAGCGGTGTGTCGTCGCCGAGTCGGCACGGCGGCACGTCGTTTCGGTCGAGCACGAGCTGTATCTCGAAATCGATCAGATCATTCGTGTAGAGACGGGCGAGCGCGCGCAACGGCTCGTACGCGCTCCCGCCAGGCAGAAACTGGTCGTACTGCTCCCTGCTCAGCGGGCCCACACGCACGCGCGCCCGCGACTGCTGGTCCCAGATCTCGTCGCCCGCGACGGCGCCGAGTCCGAGCTGCGTCGACGCGCTCTCGTCATCGCCGAGCTCCGACTGCGTCGCCTGTTCCAGCGGATACCAGGCGCCGACGAATTGCTCGATCGTCACCGGCACGCCGAAAAAGTCGCTGAGCATCTGCTCGAGGCCAATTGCGGGACGCGTCGGAACGGAGAGCAGCCCCGTGTAGAACAGCAGCGCTTCGTCGGAGAGCGGGAGACGATCGCGCAGCGCCGCGCTGCCGAGGCCGACGAGGTCGAGCAGGCTCCGCGTCAGCCAATCACGCGAGGGCGCCCCGTACGAGACACTGACGTGTGTCTTCTCCCACGCGCGATAGAAGAGCGACAGCATGCGGTGGTCGAAGATTCCGAGGAACTCCTTCAGCGCGTGGTCGCCTGCGCGCACGCGGTCCGCGACGTACAGACTGTAGGCGAGCGGCAGCACACCCTGGGGCCCGCTCAACCCGAAGAAATTCACCGCCATGCGCGGCTGTCCGTCGCGCCGGTCGAGGCCCTGGATCTCACTGGCCGGGAACGCCACGCCCGTCGCCGTCGTTAGGCGCACCGCCTCCTGGCGCGGGTCGGCGAACCCGCCGATCGCCGTCCGACCCGGCTGCAGCCGCTCCAGCAGATGCATCGCCTGGAAGAAGTCGAACGACCATGGTTCGGCGAAGAGGCGATCGAGCAGCCGGCGGGCCTCCGCCGGCGACTCCGCGCCAACGGACACCTCGACGTCCGCGATCGCGCCGGCCCGAGGCCCGTACGCGAGCGGCGCGTCTACAGCAGCGGCTTCCAGCCCGCTCTCGGCGGCCATGCGCGTATCCCTCCCTTCCGCTGCCGCGACCGCGCGGTGAGCGTCGAGAAGCTGTTGATCGATGCGTACAACCCGAAGAAGTGCTCCAGCACGCTGGCGAACAGATATGCGCCCGCGCCGGTGAACTGCTCCTCGTCCAGATCGAGCTCGACGCGTCGGCCGCGCGCGAAGCTCAGGCCATGCTCGGTGGCAATGCGCGCAAACGCTGGCGCACTGCGCACGGCGAGGACGCCCTCGATCTGACGCCGCGCCGCTGGCTCGTCCCCGAAATCGTGCAGCCGCAGTACCTCACGCAGCGCCTCCGTGCCTTTCCCGCCCTGCACGTCACCGGTGCCGGTGCCATTCTCACTGTCGGCGAGCGACAGGTAGTTGAGCGACAGCTGCGACACGAGCCGCCAAGCTTGCGAGCTGCCTAACGGTGGCTGCACCACGCGGGTCGGCTTCACGAGCGCCACGATCGCGCGCACCGGGCCGCCGCGATCGAGCTCGAAATCGCCCTTCTCGTTGCCGAATGGCAGCCGACTCGGCAGATCGCTGTTGAAGCAGGTGAGCCGCGCCGTCACCACCTCGAGGTCGGGATACACGACTCGTCCCGAAAGATCGACGAACGACAACATGACATCCGTGCCGACGTCACTGCGCCAGCTGCTGAAGCGACGCTTCGACACCCAGTACGCGCTTGTGGGACCGTTTGCCTTCGCGTGGCGATGAGAGTAGAGCGGCTCGAATTGCTGCGTCTCTCCCGAGTCCGGCGCGATCGATACGACGTCGTCGATCGAGAAGACCTCGGTCGTGACGCGGCGATGCGCGTCGGGCACGAGCATGTACTCGTGCTTCCGCTGGTTGAGCAGCAGCGGCTCCGCCACCTGCGCGAAGAGATTCACGATCGGTGTGCAGCCGAGTCGGATCGTCGCGTCGCTGACGCCCGCCTCGAGCATCGGCCGCCACTCGGCGCGCTCGAACTGACTGATCGGGACTATAATCTCGACGCTGCTCCCCATGCCGGCGGCACGCAGCGCATCGAGACCACCAAGCTCATAAAAGAGGTACTTCTCCGGAAAGGCGAAGTACTCCTGCAGGAGGCGGTACGCCTGGAAGGACCGGCCGGGATACGGCAGCATTCCCTCGTTAGGCGCAAAGCCCACTGGCTGGAGCGACTCGGCATCGATGGTGACGGACTTCGGCTTCGACACGCCGACCTCGCGCACGACGAGATCGCGCCGATTGTTGGCCAGCAGCTCGTACAGCGGGAAGACGAGATTGCTCTCGCCGTTGAGGAAGAGCCGGAGCGTCCGGAGATCGAGCTGCGAGAACGTTACACCCGGCAGGCAGCGCAGCTCGATGCGGAGCGCGGCCACGGCGTCGCCTAACCGGAGTGACGGCTTCAGGCGGTCCGGGGTGACCCACTGCGCGGACGTGACCGTGAACGGCCAGAGCGTGGTGTCGTAGCACGTTCGGAACTTGCACGGCACGCCATCGACGGGTCGTGAGTAGAGCGGCGTACCGCGAGCCACCGTGAACCCGCTCGGCGGCACACCCTGCTCGATGTCGATTCGCAGCTCGGCGATCGACATCGACGGGATCGGCCGGATGTAATGCGGATAGACGATGTTGAGGACGGACTCCGTGACTTCCGGAAAGTCGTCATCGATCTTGAGGTGCACGCGCGCGGCGAGGAAGGCGAATGCCTCGATCACACGCTCGACGTGCGGATCCTCGCATTTGGTCGGTTCGAGCTGGAGCCGGCCCGCGATCTTTGGATAGCGCTGCGCGAACTCCGCCCCGAGCCGGCGGACATACGCGAGCTCGCGCTCGTAGTAGTGGAGCAGCTCTTCACGCCCCACGGATCGCTCCCGCGCCACTCGCGCCGCTGCCTTCGACCTCGTATTCGCCGCTCGCGAAATGCAGCACCGTATCGAAGATCACCTGCTCGGGCGTCGGATCCATGAGCAAAGTGCCTTCGACGTGGAAGCGCAGCTCGCGGCGATGCTGCTCGCCCTCCATCTCGACAACGCCGATGCGAACGTTCGTGAGGCGCGGCTCGAAGAGCGTGATCGCATCCTCGACGCGCCGGAGCAGCCGGTCTCGCGCGTCGTGTGAGTCGCGGCTGATCGACGTCACATCCGGAAGCCCGAAGTGATACATCGACCGCGACAACTCCTCGAGCTCATCCGGCGCGGCGATTGGAATGCGACGCGTGTTGAGAAGCCACTCGAGATCCCGCTGCAGTCCCGCCTTGAAGTGGCGCACGGACTCGAGATAGCCGACGCGGCCCTCGCTCGACGGGTTGCGCGGCTCGTGATCGGTGAGGCGATCGAGCAGTGACGGTTGGACCGTCCGTTCGATTTCACGTTTGCTCATCACTCGCCTCCCCCGCCTGCGCGAAGCTCATCGCCTGCAGCGGATCGAGCCGGCAGATGCGCAGATAGAGCGCCTGGCGCGCGCTCGCGTCGCCGTCGAGCCTTTCCAGGCAGCGATAGAGCAGAGCGAGCGGGCGCGCGACGACCTCGCCAGCCTCCCATTCCTCGAGCTTGTGCGACTCGACGTGCGCGATCAGCTCCTCGAGGATTGGTTGCGCCACCGAATGATGGTTGGCCTCGACCATGATGTTCGCGAGCTGCGTCTGGAGCATGAATCGCCCACGCTTGGTCTTCTCGCTGCCCACGTCGCGCATCAGCGACGCGATCGCGCGATCGGTGCGTCCACCGCGCACCGTGGCGATTGCCGCTCCATTTGGATCGCGTCCGAGTGTCGAATCGCCCGCGGCCGCGAAGGGAATGCTGCCTTGCTCGCCCTCGGCGTCGACGATGCCCTTGAGCCACGCCCGCGTCTCGGCGTTCGCCGTCGGCGTGTCGTCCATCAACGTCATGTCGAGGAGTCCCGGCAAATCCGTCAGCAGCGACCGCAGCGCTCCGCGCATTGCCGCCGCGACGATGGCGAACTCCGAACCGAGCCGCTCGCAAGCCGTGAGCGCATACCGCTGCAGGTCGAGCCACCCGCGCCCGTTAGGCGTCGCCATCACACCCTCGCAGGCCTCGAGCAGGGCGTCCCACTTTCCATCGAGCAGGAGCGACTTGAGCTGAGTGCGAACCGGTGTCGCCGGCGCCTCGAGAAGACGCGGATCCGGACTTCGCCCCGACGCCCGCAGCTCGCCCCAGCGGAAGCCGCGGACCATCAGGTACGGTGCCGGGCTGGTCGGATCACTCTGTCGGAGGTACTTCGCGACGGCAGCGATCCGGCTCGCCGCGTCCTCACGGGATGTCGGCTGCGGCGCGAGTTGGGCCCCGACAGAGCCGGGCAGCACGACGTTCGCGGGTACGACGACGGGCGCCGAATCCATGCTCGTGACTGACGCCGGAGCATCGACAGCACTCTCGGCAACGTCTGGCTCGAGCTCCAGCCTTCGCTTCAGCAGCTGCCGCGCCGTGCGTTGTACCTCCTCGATCGCGCCACGCAGCCTGGAGTAGCTCGGCGCGGCATCGGCGAATCGCTCCTGCGAGATCTCATCGAGGTTCTGGAGCGTCTCCAGCGTACCATCGATCTCGGCGACGAGCGCCTTGAGCCACGCCTTGGGCGTCGACTGAAATCCGCGCTCGATATCCTCCGGCGTCGTCTTGCCCTCGGCGACGAGTGCCTGACGAGTCTCGGCCTTGGTGAAGTCCCCGCTGGCGTCGGCTTCGGTGGGCACCGTGCGCGCTTCCTGGTGCTGCAACAAGCCATGGCCGGCGCGGTTCAACGCCACCCGCTTGACGGTGAGATCGAGCTTGATGCCTAACCATTCCAACGGCGCGCCGCGCATCTCGACGTCGCCATCCTCGATTTCGGGATAGAGATGGTCCCAGTGCTGATCGAGGAGGCCCACGATCATGTCGAGGGCACCGCGGAACCCAGAGAAGCCCTCGCGGCGCAGCATCGCTTCGGCGAGCCAGACGGCGAGCTGCAGATCCTTCGACTTCGAGGCCAACGCCTCCTTGGTGAGCTTGATGACCTGCCCCCAATCGGCCGTCTTCCGCGTCGTCTGCCAGTCGCCCTGCGGGATATCCTCGTCCTCGCGCCGAGCCTCTTTGATCTTGTCGAAGAGCGGGTCGTAGCGAAGCTCGACGCCGCCAGGATTGGCGCCGGGAATGGCAGCGAGTAGCTCGTCACGCAACGGCATGGTCATCAGTCGGCGAGCGTTGCGGAGGCGGCAGCGATCGTGAGCTCGCGGACCTCGAGGATTGGAAACTCCTCGTCGTCGACGAGCAGCAGCTTCTGGCCGATCGGCGCTTCGGCGTCATCCTCGAGCGCCTCCCACTGCGTGACGCGCCCGAGACGCAGGGCGCCATCGGCGTGGCGCCAGGTGAGCGGCGCGATCGCGGGGATGATCACTTCGCCGAGCTCCATCCCCTTGAAGGTTTCGGCGGTGCGGACGATTGCTGGAGCCCAGAGCATGTCACGCAGCCGCTTTGGCGGCAGCATGCGAATCGATTCGATCTGCTCGAGGGGAATCCAGGTGTACTGGCCGGCCGCGAAGAGCTCGAGTCGGGCGCCGATGCGTGGGTCGGCGTCGGTGAGCGAAGAGAATGGAGTGCCGTTGAGCGTGCCCGAAACAGGCTTGGGCGGCGCGGTGAGCGGGAAGGTGCGCGAGTCGAACATCTGCTGCCGCATCCGCTCGGCGTGCAGCGCGCTATGGTAGAGCAGCGCGCCCATCTCCGCCTCCTTGCTGCCCTGACCGACGACATCGAGCTGCTTCTCGGCGCGATCGTATTTGCCGGCGAAGCAGAGGAGCTCGAAGAGAAAGGTGCGGCGATGCGCGTCGGTTGGGTTGTCGCGCAGCTCGACGCTGAGCGCGTCGATCGCTTCGTCGAGCTTGCCGGCCTGCAAGAGATCGCGTGGTGTCATGGCAGAATCCGGAAACGGGAACGTGCGCGGGGGCGCGGCGTCAAATCACATGCTTGGCGAGCGAAGCGGAAGCAAACGCCGGCCGCCGTGGAGGCGGCCGGCGTGTGGCGCCGCGACGGAGCGGCGCCGGAGATCCGAGCGAAGGTCAGACCTTCTTGTTTGCCTTGAGATCCCAGCCAGCCTTGGCCGGGGAATCGAGCGTGCCGTCCGCCTTCTGCGGCTTGTACTCGTATTCGATCTTGCTGAAGTTGAGCGAAATCTGATCTTCGGGAATCACGTCGCCGTGGGCGCTGCCGCCGGTCTGGAAGGAGCTCACGAGCAGATCGGTGAACTTGATCGTGAGGAACTCCTGCTGGTCGGTTCCCGCCTTGCGGCAGGTGAGCTGCGCTGTCTTGATGTGCTGTCCGGTGGCGCAGGCCAGCATGAGCAGAGGCGAGGACTTGTTCTCGCGCATCGTGAAGTGGAAGTCCTGCATCACGACCTTCCCCGCGCCGCCGCCGCTTCCCGTGGCGTGACTGCCGCTGTTGTTCGCGCCCCAGCTCCAACTCTCGATGTCGATCTCGCCTTTGTGCTTCGAGTCCATCGATTCGCCGGCGATGCCTTCGATCTTGAGGAAATAGTCAACCGCTGCCATGGGAGTCTCCGCGCCGAACGTGGTGAGGTGATGAACCGGGAGTCTGCTTCGAGGGCCCTGAGTGGTTTGCGCGCGACTACGATATCACGTCTCGCGCGCCGATGCCGTATCGACGGTCACGAGTGCAGTGTGAACTTTGCTGATGCACTCGTGACACAGTCGGCCGGCCGTGCTCGCTCTACTTCGCCGGCGCCGGGAGATCCGCGACCAACCGCATCGACATCGTGAGCTCGTCGAGTTGGAAGTGCGGACGCAGGAACGCCACCGCTCGGTAGGCGCCCGGCTTGCCGGGAATTTCAACGACCTCAATACGCGCTTCCTTGAGCGGGTTCTTTGCCTTCATCTCGAACCCGACGTCGTCATTCGCAACTGTATAGTTGTTGATCCAGTTGTTGAGGAAGCGTTCGACTTCGGAGCGTGAGGTGTACCCGCCGATCTTGTCGCGCATCATCGCCTTGAGATAGTGGGCGAAGCGCGACACGGCGAAGATGTACGGCAGCTGCGCCGAGATGCGGGCATTGGCCGTCGCCGCGTCCATATCGTAGACCTTCGGCTTCTGGGCCGACTGCACGCTGAAGAAGGCGGCGTAGTCCGTCCCCTTGCAGTGCACGAGCGGCACGAAGCCGAGATCCGCGAGCTCCTTCTCGCGCCGATCGGAGATCGGGGTCTCGGTCGGGCACTTCATCGCGATGTCGCCCGACTCGGTGCGGAAGTTGTGCACCGGAAGTCCGTCGACCAACCCGCCACTCTCGACGCCGCGAATCGTGGCGCACCAGCCATAGGTCGCGAACGACTGCGTGATGCGCGAGGCGAGTGCCCATGCCGCGCCCGACCAGGCGTACTTGGAGTGATCTGTCCCGTCGACCTGCTCCTCGTAGTCGAAATCCTCCACGGGAACGGTATCGCGGCCGTACGGCTGGCGGATGAGGATTCGCGGCAGCGTGAGTGCGACGTACCGCGAGTCATCGCTTTGCCTGAAGCTCTTCCACTTCGCGTATTCGGTCGTGTCGAAGATCTTTGCCATGTCACGGGGCGCGTCCAACTGGGTGTAGCTCTCCAGGTTGAACATGTCCGTGCTCGCATTGGCGATGAACGGCGCGTGCGCCGCCGCCGCGACCTGCGAGAGCTTCTCGAGCAGCTCGATGTCCTGGCCGCCCTTGCCGAACTCGTAATCGCCGACCAGCGCGCCGAAGGGCGTGCCGCCGAAGACGCCGAACTCCTCCTCGTACACCTTCTTGAACAGCGCGCTCTGATCGAACTCGGGCGCCTTCTGCAGATCCTTGAGGAGATCCTTCTTCGACGAGTTGAAGACCTTGATCTTCAGCTTGTCACTCGTCTCGCTGTTGTTGAGCAGATACTTGAGCCCACGCCACGTGCCTTCGAGCCGCTGGAAATCGGGGTGGTGCATCACCTCGTTCAGCTGCATCGAGATCAGCTGGTCGATCTGGGCGATGCGGGCATTGATCATCGCCTCGGTATCCGCGGCGATCGTTACCGTGCCCTTCAGCACTTCCGTGACGAAGTTCTTTACGAGGTCCCTGCCTCGTTCCTTGGCGGCCGCGTCGCGGCCGAGCCGTCCCTGATCGACGATCTTGTCGAGGAGGCTGACCTCCTGAGACGCATCGTAGGTGGACTGCGGCTGGCCCTGCGCCTGCGTCTCAGACATCACTGCCTCCCTGGAGACCAACCTCCGACTCGAGCTTCTTCATCGCGCTGGCGTCGTTCAGCGTGTTCTGGAGAATCTCCTCCAACTTGTCATTTCCCTGCAGACTGCCACGGAGATCGGCGAGCTTCGTTCGCAGCTCGAGGAGCTCCTTGAGTGGTCCCACGCGGCGCGCGACTGCTTCAGGATTGAAGTCGTCGAGCGACTCGAAGGTGATGTCGACTCCGATCTTCCCGCCCGAATCCGGCTGCAGCTTGTTCTCAACGGTGAACTGGACGCGCGGCTGCATGCTCTTGAGCACCGCGTCGAAGTTGTCGGGAGTGATCTCGACGAACTTGCGATCCTTCAAACGAGGCAGCGCTTCCTTCGGATTGCCGCTGAGATCCGCGAGCACTCCCATGAGAAAGGGCAACTCCTTCGTCTCGATCGCACCGCCAGTTTCCACGTCGTAGCTGATGTTGACGCGCGGCGGCCGGACGCGCTCCAGCTTTTTCTGAGTGCCCTCGCGTGCCATAGTGTGCTCCGGGTGCGGGAAGTAGTATGCAGCGCCGCGTCATGTCCGCGCGCACTGCCTGATCGTTGCGTCGCGATGATCGAGCACTGCACTACACTCGTTTCGTCGTGCCGCGGCTTCACACTGTGCGGACTACTCGCGTCGCGAGGTGGCCGTCAGCGGGGCCAATCATGCAGCCCGTAACCGGCTCCGTCAAGGAAGCACGGTGGAAGCGAAGTCGTTGCGTTTGCTGCGTCTGTGCAACACTCGCGATTCAGTCCGCGCGCTCCACCGCAGTATTTCCGGCCGTTCGCTCGCGCACTCCGACCTCTTCCCGCATCGCCGTCGCATCCGGCAATCGAAACTCCTCGATCTCTACGAGCCCCGCGTCCACGAGCTGGCGGACCATCGAGGCGAACAGATCTTCCGGGGCGGTGTCGGGCACGGCATGCGTGTCCCGCAAATACTGAAGATGCTCGCGCGCCGTCATCCGCCCATCGCAGAACTGCAGAAGCGTCGCGTACCAGTTGGGGCACGCCGCCTCCACGGCGAAGGGTGCCAGCGTAACCAGCTGACATTCTTCGACGGCCCACTGACCCTCGTGCAGCGTGGATCGCGAGCGAAGCTCGGTCCGCGGCAAGGTGCGCGGACGGCTCCCGAGCAGACGGCGCATGTCGGCCATGTCCCAACTCGCCGTTCCGATCATCCAGCGGAGCACCCACTGCATGTCCGCCGCGCTCGTGAGCGGCGACAACGCACGCCGTGTCGTGATTACCGGCCGATCGTTCGCCCTGCGCTCCATGAGGAGCGAAACGAAGACGAGCTGCTCGATCTTCAATTCCTCGAGGATCTCGCTCCACCGTGCGAGAGGATCGAAGCTGGAGTAACCGGCTCGAGCCTGGTCACTGAGATAGTGAAGAGGATCGCTCGACCGACCCTGCGCAAGCACGATGTCGAATTCCTCGGCTTCGGCGCCCAGCATCTCGCGAAGGCGGCCTTCGAGGGTTACTCCACCGCGCTCCGTGAGCATGCACTCACAGAAAAATTGGCCTCCCAAAGCGAGATGGGCACCGAGACCCTCGATCACCTTGCGCGTCACGTGCTCGCCATCCACTCCGGCATCGCGGAAAACGAACTCCGTTTCCAGTGCCGGGACGTACGGCGGATGCGCGATGATGACGCCGAACTGCTCGCCACCCACCGGCTCGTACACGTCCCCCTGCAGCACGCGAACGTTCGACAGGCCGTTCAGCGCCACGTTGAACTCGGCGAACCGCACTGAACGCGCAGCGATGTCGACGAGCGTTACCCGGCGCGCGAACTTTGCCGCCGCCGTGAGGCCGGCGACTCCGGTGCCGCTGCAGAGATCGAGCAGATGATCACATGATTCGCGCGGCATCAGCCGCAGAAAGCGCTGCGTCTCCTGCGTCATCGGCGAGAAGACGAGATCCGACGGCGGCACGGTCGCCGTGCTGTCGAAGTCGTATCGCCGGTCCGAGGCGATGAACAGCTCCTGCATCGGATAGATCGCCACCGTCGAGGCGCACATCGCAGGATCGTCGTGCGCGTCGTGCACCAGCCCGAGATTTTCGAGCGCCTCCAGATCCGACGGCGTGAGCGTCGCTCGGACGACGCTCCAGGCGATGCGATCGCAGTCGAGAAAGAGCCTAACGAACAGGGACTGCGGATCCGTCGGGTCCCGGAACGCCGAACGATCCTCGCGCACCGGCAGCTCGTGCAGCGACGCCGCGCCGGCACGCGCGCAGATCGGCGTCTCCTCGAAACCAGCGCGAACGAACAGCTCGCGGACACGCGAAAACTGGTCGACGGTGCCGAGTCGGAATGGCTCCGCCGTCCATGCGCTCTCGCGAGCACCGGTGGTCGCCCGTTCCGCGCTTGTGCCCATCAGCCGCGCTGGCGCTCGCTGCGAAGGTCGTTACGTCGTCGTCGGAACATCGCTCACCTCCCCGCATAGGATAGCACCGATCCGTCTCTCGCACATCGGCATGCAATCATTCGATGAGCAGCGCGCAGAGACGGTACTGCTCCAGCGCCGCATGCACAGTCTCCTCGACTGCCCTGCGCTCGGGCGACGTCCCGAGTCCGATGTCGGCACCGGCGCAGGCGACCATCATCTCATGGACCAGCGCGAGCTCGTCACGCGTGCCGTCGAGTCGCGTCAGGAGCGCACGATCGAACTCGGAGAGCCGCACCTGCACGTGCGAGAGCGATGTGACGAGCGACTCCGTGCGGGCCTCGTGTCTCGCCAGCGGACTCGCGACAGGGCAGCGGCTCAGCCGCGTGGCGCAGCGTTCAGCGTGCGTCGTTAGGTCGAGGAGGCGGACCATGGCGCAGCGGAGCATCGCGTCCGCGAGCAGCTCCGCGGACAGATCCATCCCAGTCGCAATGCGCGCGCGCGTCTCCCCGAGCAGATCGGCGAACGTAAGCGCGGCGGGTCGTGCCTCGATCAGCGCGTGCAGCGCCGCGCGCACCACCGGATGTGCCATCGTGATCGACGCGCCCGCGCTCGTGCGAAATACTTCCGTGCCCGGCTCCGACGTACGGCTCGGCGGCTCCGCGACACAGCGCGCCCGAAGAAACATGGATTGCAGCACCGCGGGATCGGGATCGCGCGCGATCGTGCGATTCGCGCGGCAGAGGAGCGACCGGCGGAAGGTTCGGTTGCGGACGAAGTCCAGGTACTGCTCGTACTGGATCTCGTCCGCCGAGAGCTGCCGCAGCTCGTCGCGAAGCGCGGCCGAGAGCTGCACATCCGTCACGGACGGATAAGCCTCGCACAGGAAGCGGAGCCCGGCCACTTCCGCACTCTGGGCAAACTCACTGAAGTAGACGGGGTGATTCTCCGCCTCGAGCTCCTCGTGTACGACGTAGGAATCGTTCACGGTGCCGAGCGTCTCGATCTCCTCGCGAAGGACTGCCGCGTAGACTTGCTGCGACTTCGGTACCGAGCTCGCGACGAGCTCCAGAAGCTTTCGGCCGCGCCGCACACGCTCATCCGGCGGCAGATCCGGCCGGTCGTGAAAGAGCATCATGTCTCGCACGATGGCGCGCGCGTGCCAGCCCGGATAGGTGTTGTAGCTGACGTATGCGATGCCGTTAGGCGTCAGCGTTCGTCCGATGACGCCGAGCAGCGCCCGTTGAACGGACTCCGGCACCCACGAGTAGACGCCATGGCTGATGATGTAGTCGAACGTGCCGAGCGCGTCACCGATGTCCGTGATGCTGATTGCCTCGAAGCGAGCGTTCGGAAGCTCGAGCACGCGCGTCGTGTCGCGGGCGGCGGCTATCTGCTTCGGTGAGAGATCGACGCCGACGAATTCGCTCTCCGGAAACGCGAGCGCCATGGCCATGAGGTTGCCGCCGGTCGCGCAGCCGAGGTCGAGAACACGGCACCGCGCCGCATCCGGCGCGTCGACGCCGCGAAGCCGTGCATTCGCGGCGAGGTAGTCTGGCCGCGTGGCGACGATCGCACCGCCGCCGTACGGGACGGCGTCGTAGCTCGCGAGAAGAACGTCGGTTGACGTTGCCGCCACCTGGGCGCACATGCTCGGCACTCGAGTATCGGGGGATCGCCAAGTTGTTGTCCGCGACCGGCGGCTGCAACGCCGCAGTTGCGATGCGTCCTTTACAGGTCTTCCCCCTAGGGTACCTTAGGGCGCCATGAGGCAGATGCAGCCCGTGCTGTGGACGAAAGGCGTTCTACTCAGTCCGCAACACTTCCAGACCCAGGACCGATTCCTCGAGGACCTCCTCGAGTTTCAACTCTCGACGCTCGCCTTCTGCCCGTGGGGTTTCAGTCGGCTGGAGGTCGATCGGGAGGCGCTGGCCGGCGGGAGCTTCGCCATCGCGGCGGCCGCCGGCATTCTCCCCGATGGTCTGCTCTTCGACATGCCGCTCTCGGATCCGACGCCGCCGCCCAAGCAGCTCGAGGGCGCGTTCGCGTCGGATCAGACGACGCTCGACGTGTATCTCGCCATTCCCGAGTACCGTTACGGTGGACACAACGTCTCCGCGGCGCAGCGGGATCGGGACACGCGCTATCGTGCCGAGGAGCTTCTGCGGCGCGACGAGACGACGGGTCGATCGGAACGCCCGATCCAGGTGGCCCGCAAGAACGTGCGCATACTCTTCGAGGGTGAATCGGCAGAGGGCAGCACGGTGTTGCGGGCTGCGCGCCTGACGAGGACCGTCACCGGCGACTTTCAGCTCGACACGCAATTCATCCCGCCGCTCGTCGACATCCAGGCGAGCGAGTACCTGATGGCGATCGCGCGCCGACTCATCGAGATCCTCTCGACCAAGAGCAGCCAGCTCTCGGGGATGCGCCGGCAGCGAAATCAGAGCCTCGCCGATTTCGGCATCGCCGACGTCGCCAGCTTCTGGCTGCTCTACACGATCAACAGCTTCCTTCCCGCGCTGCGGCATGTGTATGAGACTCGCCGTGGTCATCCGTCGGCGCTCTTCGAGACGATGCTCGCCCTGGCTGGCTCGTTGAGCACATTCTCAATGCGCATCCAGCCGCGCGATCTGCCGAGTTACGAGCATGATGATCTCGGTGGCTGCTTCGGGAAGCTCGACACACAGCTCCGTGAGCTGTTGGAAACTGTCGTCCCGGAGAACACCGTCTCGATTCCGCTGCGTCTCGTGCAACCGTCGGTGTACGCGGCGGCGCTGGACCAGGACAAGTACCTCAGCGCACCACAGCTCTTCCTGGCGATCTCCGGTGCGGGTCGCGCGAACGAGTTCGTGCAGCGCGTTCCGTCGCTGCTCAAGGTCAGCGCCGCCGGTCAGCTCGATCGGTTGATTCGTCAGGCGCTCTCGGGGATCTCGCTCACGTACGTCCCCTCGCCGCCGAGCACGGTACCGGTGAAGCTCAACCACCACTATTTCCTGCTGCAGAAGGCCGGCCCGGAATGGGACGCCGTTGCGCGGGCGCGGAACATCGCGGCGTACGTGCCTTCCGAGCTCGGTGAGCTGCAGCTCGAGATCGTTGTGTTGCTCGGCGCGAAAAGCTGACAACCGTTGAGAGTGAACTCTCGGATCCGAGAGCTCACTCTCTCTCACGTCCGTCAGTGCTTTCGCAGCATGAAGTACGCGACGATCGCGATCGTCAGGAGCACCACCGCGTTCAGCGCGACGATCAGTGGCATGACCGACTTCGAGGGCGCCTTCGACGCGCCCGCGGGACCACCCTGAGGCGGCGCCATTGGCGGCGGGGGCGGCGGCGGCACGGCAACGCGGCCGAGGATGCGCGTGAACTCGCTCTGTATGCCGACGTCCAGCGAGCTTCCGAGCGCCGGCGGAAGCGCTGACGCGCCCCACGCCGGCGGATGCGCGGCGGGAGCCGCGGGAATGCCGTTCGCGTTAGGCGCGTGCGGCGCGCTGGAAAAATTGGGAACCGGCGGCAGCCCGAACGACGGCGCGGCGCCGAGCGAAGGCGGAGTCCCGAGATCGGCCGACAGCGGCGGCGGGGAGGCGGGCGGCGTCATGCCTAACGATGGTATCGGCAGCGGCGCAGGCGACCGATACGAATCCGAGAACGGCGTTCGCGGGAGATCCGCGGCCGGCGTGGTGTCGATCGGTCGCGGCATCTCGGGAGCACGAAAGGGCATCGGGGACGCCGAGAAGGGCGACGGCCCGTTCGATCCTGCAGCGGGCGACATCCGCTGGAAGAGCTGCGTGAACTCACCCGGCTGCGCGGGCTCGTTGTACGCCACCGGCGGCGCCATCGGCTTCGGTGGCGCATTATCGAGCGTGGGCTGTGGCAGCGGCGCCAACGGCTGCGGCGCCAACGGCTGCGGCGACATCGACGGTGGCGATATCGATGACGGCGGCGCGACGGGCTCCGTCCACGCGTTAGGCACGCTCGCAGCCGGCAGCGACGTCTCGTTCAGACGGCCGAAGATCGCGGTGAAGCCGCTCTCGATGGGAGCCGGAGCAGGCTTTGGTGATGGTGCTGGTGGCGCAGCAGGCTCCGACCCGCGCTGAACCTTTACGGGCTCCATCATGAGCGTCGGCGTGTCGTCCTCCTTCGCTCGGGCTCTTCGCGAGTCCGAAAACGCCCCCGAAGGCGGACCTTCCTCGATCTTGCCGAATATTCCCGTGAAGTCACTGGCCGGTCGCGGCGGCGGCGCAATTGCCGGAGGAGGCAGCGGCGGCGGCGCGGGCTGATCGGGGCTCACCGAATCGAGCCAGGTGGCGAAGTCGACGAACGAGCTGAGAAACAACGTCACGGCCACGGGTGATCCGTCGACGTCCGCAATCTCGAGCAGCTTGCCGCGCGCGGGCGGCCGAAGAGCCTCGAGTCGTGCGAGCGTCGCTGCTCGCTCCTGCGGCTTCTCGGAGTCGAGGTAATGCACCATGACCATGCGTCCCAGCTCGACCTGCTGAGCGAGGAAGCTGCGCGCGCCGCGCGTGGCGACGTTCTTCAGGAGCCGGTATCTGGCGGCGAATTCAGTGCTTGTCATCGGCGACCCGCGGGGGGTACGTTAACGCCCAGCGGCTGACGCGAGCCAGCGAGGTCCATCCGGGCTACGACATTCCGCACCAGCCTTCACGAACGTCTGTTCGGCTGGCGCAGGGGCACCCAATATAGTGCCGGCACGTTCGCGGCGCCCGCCCTAGCCGCCAGCCGCGGGCCCGGTCATCCAAGGACGGAGGGAATGAAGCAGCTTTCGCGGGTGGTCTGGAACGAGGGTATGCACCTGGCGCAGCATCACTTCCAGGCGCAGAGCCGGTATTTCGAGGACGCGATTCAGTTCGCGCTCTCGAGCCTCTTCTTTGCCCCCTACGGCCTGGCAGGCTGCGAGCTGGACATCGAAGCAATTCGCAACGACACGGTGTCGCTGGTCCATGCCCGCGGTGTCTTGCCGGATGGCCTGCCCTTCGACATCCCTGCAAGCGATGCCTCGCCGGATCCGATCGATGTGCGTGAGCTCTTTTCGCCGACGTCGGAATCGCACCTCGTGCTGCTGACGATCCCGCCGTATCAGCCCGACCGGCCGAACTTCGCGCTCAACGGAGAATCGAATGGAGTCGGCGCTCGATATCGCTCGGAGTCGGCACCCATCCTAGACGACACCACTGGCCGGGACGAGCGACCGGTGAGCCTCGGCCGCAAGAACTTTCGATTGGCGCTCGACGTCGAGCCGGTCGATGGTCTCGTATCGCTGCCGATTGCGCGAGTCCGCCGCGACGGCTCGGGACATTTCATGTACGATCCCGAGTACATCCCGCCCTGTGTGCAGGTGGGAGCGAGCGATCGATTGATGTACATCCTCCAGCGTCTCATCGAGATCCTGGACGCCAAGAGCGACTCGATGGGGCGAGGCCGCCGCGGCAGCGCCGAGGAGTTCGCGCGGCAGGAGGTCGCGAGCTTCTGGCTGCTGCACGCCATCGACTCGAGCCTCCCGCCCCTCCGGCACATCGCACAGGTGAAGCGCATTCACCCGGAGCAGCTCTTCGTCGAGCTCTCTCGGCTGGCGGGCGCGCTCTGCACCTTCGCCCTGGACGCGCATCCCCGATCGCTGCCGCTGTACGACCACGATCACCCGCAGGAAAGCTTCGACGCGCTGGAGCGGCACATTCGTGCCAATCTCGAAGTGGTCGCGCCCACGGCGCGAACGGTGGTCTCGCTTCGAATGACGACGCCGTTCCTGCACACCGGCGCGATCGCGGACCAGCGCGCCTTCGCTCGAGCGAAATGGATCCTCGGCGTCCGATCGTCGCTCACCGGCGTGGAGCTGGCCGCGCGAGTGCCACAGTTAGCCAAGGTCTGCTCGGCGAAGTTCACGCTGGAGCTGGTACGGCGCGCCTTCCCAGGGATGCGTCTCGAGCACCTCTCTTTCCCGCCGGCCTCGATCGCGCCACGCGCTGATACCCAGTATTTCACGATCGAACGTTCGGGTCCCTGCTGGGAGACGCTGAGCTCCACGCACGAGATCGGCGTCTACCTCCCGGATGCCATTCCCCATCCCGAAGTCGAGCTGGTGATCGTAGCCGAAGGCTGATCACCGGCGCGCGCGATCCTCCCGCGCCGCCGTCCCATTCCGTATGTTAGCCGCCCCCGCCTAGCCGATCGGCGGGGTTTAGCGGACCCTAACCGGTGCAGGAGAAGCTGGCTTTATGACAGCAGTGGCTACGGACCGCCAGCACGGTGGCACAACGGAATCGTCGCGTCGCGGCCTCCTCGCGCTCTCGCTCCAGGAACCGTTCACGACGATCGCGCGGCTGCGCGCGAACCGTCAGGTAGCGGCAGACGCGGAGTCCTTCCGAACGCGGATCAAACAGGTGCTTGCCGCTGCCGAGCAGGAAGCGCGACAGGCCGGCTACGGAACCGACGACGCGCGACTGGCCCTGTTCGCGGTCATCGCCTTTCTCGACGAGACGGTACTCAACTCTCGCCAACCGATGTTTGCCGACTGGCCTCGGCGTCCACTGCAGGAGGAGGTCTTCGGCGTCCACATGGCGGGCGAGCTGTTCTTCCAGTACTTGCAGCAGCTGCTCGGCCGTCCGGATTCCGAGGACCTGGCCGACGTGCTCGAGGTGTACGAGCTGTGCCTGCTGCTCGGCTTCAAGGGGCGATACAGCGCCTCGCGCGGCGCCGAATTGCAGGTGCTCTCATCGCAGATCTCACAGAAGATCGAGCGGGTGCACGGCGGACCAGCGGAGCTGTCGCCGAACTGGCGTCCGTCAACGACCGAGATCGGCCAACCGCGTGATCCGTGGGTTCCGCGTCTGATCGCGGCGGCGATCGGCGCCGCGGCGCTCGCGCTCGTGCTTTACGTCGGCTTTGCGATCTCACTGCATTCAGGCAAGTCGGATCTGGTCGGCGTGACGACGCAATTGGCTCGCTGAATCTGGAGTCATCATGACGAGACGGACGAAGATCTGGATCATCGCCGGAGCGGTACTGCTGGTATACATCGTTGCCGCGCTGGTCGTCGGACGAGTGCTGGGCCTTACGGGTCGCGACGCGTGGGTACTGCGGGGCGGTCTGACGGTGCTCGGCGTCATTTCCGCCGCGTTGATCCTCTGGTTCTTCCGCGACCGCACGCCGGCTGGTCCACAGACGCCCGAGGCGCGGCTCGCCGCTGAAGTTGACCAGCTTCTCGCCACGGCGCGCACCCAATTAGCGAACGCTAAACCCGCTGGGACCAAGGACGCGCGTTTCGCGACGCTGCCGCTCGTGGTCGTTTTCGGGCCCGAGGGAAGCACCAAGACGACCGCCGTCGTCCGCTCGGGGCTCGAGCCGGAGCTGCTCGCCGGTGAGGCGATGCGCGGCGAGACCGTGACGGCGACGAAGACGACGAACGTCTGGTTCGCGCACGGGACGGTGATTGCGGAAGCCGGGAGCGCGGTGCTGAACGCTGTCGAGAACTGGCGGCGCTTCGTGCGCGCGCTGCGGCCGCGCAGCCTCGTGGCGGCGCTCACCGGGAAGCCGCAGGCGCCGCGGTTGGCCGTGCTCTGCTTCGGTTGCGACGAGCTGGTGAAGGCTGGAAGCGGCGAGGCGGTTGCCGCCGCGGCACGGGCGCTTCGCGAGCGGCTCGGGGAGGCAGCCTCCGAGCTCGGCGTACAGCTCCCGACGTACGTTCTCTTCACGAAGGCCGATGCGATCCCCCACTTCGAGTCGTTCGTGCGGAATTTCTCCGCCGACGAGGCCCGTGAGCCGTTAGGCGCGTCGCTCAGCCCCGATACCGCGACCGAAGGCACCTACGTCGAGCGTGTCACGCCACGGCTCGAGGGCGCGATGCAGGAGATCTACCGCTCGCTCGCGGCGCGGCGGCTTTCGGTACTCGCGCGCGAGCACGCCGACGAATGGAAGCCGGCCGCGTACGAGTTTCCGCGTGAGATGCGAAAGATGGCGCCGCTCGTCGTCGAGTTCCTGCGAGAGATCGGCCGGCCGAGCGCGCTCAAGGGAAGTCCGATTCTTCGCGGCTTCTACTTCGTGGGCGTGCAACCCGTCTTCGTGAGCGACACGACGCCGGAGTACACGCCGGCCCTCCAGCAGCAGCAGGCGCGCGCCGTCGCGACGGCGCGATCGGCGACTGGAGTCTTCTCGATGGAGCAGATTGCCGCGGCGAGTGCGGCCGCGATTCCGCCGAGCGGACCACGAACGCGTAAGGTGCCGCGATGGGATTTCCTGCCGCGATTCTTCCGCGAGGTCGTCCTCGCCGACGAGGCCGCGGTTCGCCTGACGCAAGGCGGTGAGCGCGTCGGATTCCTGCGGCGCGCGACGCTCGCCGGTGGTGCCGCGCTGGCATTGCTCCTGTGCACCGCCTTCGCGATCTCTTACAGCGGCAACCGCCAGCTCGAGGGCGAGGTCGGCGATGCGGCGCGCGGCATCGCCGCGATCGCACCGAACAACGTCGATCTCCCGCCGGTGGATGCCATGCAGCGGCTCGACTCGCTGCGCGCGCAGATCGATACCCTCAGTGCGTACGAGCACCATGGCGCGCCGGTGTCCCTGCGATGGGGGCTGTATTCTGGTTCCTCGATCTATCAACCCGCGCGTGTCGCCTACTTCGCGGCGTTCAATCGCCTGATGTTCGCGAATACCCGGGCGTCACTCGTGAGATCGCTGATCTCGTTGCCCGATACGGCACGGTCCGGAGATGACTTCGGAGCCAGCTACAATCTTTTGAAGGCGTACATCGTCACGACGACGCATCCGGAAAAGAGCACGCCCGAGCTGTCTCCGGTGCTGTTGAAGCAGTGGCTCGGCGAGCGAGCGATCGATTCGACTCGGATGCAGATCGCGCAGCGGCAATTCGACACCTATGTGCGCGAGCTGCAATTCTCGAATCCCCTTCCCGAGAGGGCGAACGAAGCAGCCGTCGCGCGGGGGCGAGCATTCCTTCGCGGCTTCAACGGCTCGGAGCGTATTTATCAATTCATGCTCGCCGAAGCGGAAAAGAAGACACAGCCGGTGCTGCTCAGCCGGCGATATCCCGCGATGGCGACCTTCGTGACGGATCCCTATCAGGTACCTGGCGCATTCACGAAGGCCGGATTCCGCTTCATGCAGGAGGAGGCGTTCAAGACGCGCGTCGACCAATTCCTTCAGGGCGAGAGTTGGGTCGTGGGAGAAGGAGCACCCACGGTGGATAGGGCGAAGCTGGTCGCGATGCTCCGGACTCAATATGCCGCCGAATATGCCGAGCACTGGCGCCGGTTCCTGCGTGCCGCATCGGTCAATCGCTACAGCGGTGTGAAGGATGCCTCGCAACGTCTCGCGGCGTTGAGCGGCACTCAGTCCGCCTTGCTCAAGCTGTTCTCGATCGCGTCCTGGAACACCAACGTCTCTCCCGACGTCGCGGCCGTGTTCCAGCCGGTGCAACTGGTAACGCCAGCCGCCGATACGAATTCGCTCATCAGCGCCGGAAACAAACAGTACATGACCGCGCTGCTCGATTTCCAGAGCAAGGTCGACTTGGTCAGCATCGCGGTCGGACAGGCGGCTCAGAACGCGGCCGATCAGGCGCGCCAGAGTGGGGGCACCGCGAAGACTGTGGTGCTGCAGATGGCGACGACGTTCACGCCGGATCCGCAGGGACACCTCCACGAGACAGTGCAGAATCTGCTACAACAGCCGATCACCAACGCCGAGCCGCTGCTTACGCACGTCGGCTCAGATCAGATCAACCGCCGCGTTGCTCTCTTCTGTGGTGGCGCGCGTTCGACTCTATCGAAGTTCCCGTTCAATCCGAACGCGACGGACCAGGTCCAGCTCTCGGAGCTCGTATCCATGCTCCGTCCGACTACGGGTACGCTCTGGACGATGTATGGCGATCAGCTGCAGAGCATCCTGCAAAAGCAGGGAAGCTCGTATGTGGCCGTTCCCGGCGACGTGAGATTGTCACCGGCGTTCGTCGACATGTTCAACAAGCTGGCAGCCTTTTCGGACGCTCTCTTCGCGGAAAGCCCGCAGACGCCGAAAATGACGCTGCAAGTAAAGCCGATGTATACCGGTGTCGGCGAGGGTGTGACGATCAGGGTCGAGGGCACCGACATTCGCGCGAACCGCAATGGCAATAGCCAGCAACAGACAATCGACTGGCCGGGTATGTCGCACGATACGCGACTCAGCGCGCAGATCACCGGCTACGATGCGACATTCGGCGGCCCCTTCAACAGTCTCTGGGCTCTATTCCAGCTCTTCTACGGCGCGGATAGCTGGCAGCAGATCAGTCCGACCACGATGCGTGCCGATTTCGTCGCTCGCTCCGGCGCTCAAGCCGCTACGCCTAACGGCGGCAATCAGTTGAGAGTGTCGGTGAACGTGGGTCCGCTCGCCGTCGCGCAGCTCCTGCACAGGAGCTACTTCGCCGGAATCAGCTGTCCGGGCGAGCCTGCGCGTTGAGTTGGGAATTGAGAGGAATGGCCCGCCGGTCCGGCCGCTTCAACTCCCAACTCGAGGCTCGTTAGGCTTCCCAGGTCAGGCCAGCTCGCCCGAAGTGTCCGTAGTTCGTGGTGTTCTTGTAGATGGGCTTCCGAAGCTGGAGTTGCTCGATCATCGCCGCAGGGCGGAAGTCGAAGCCTTTGACAAACTGCTCGGCGGCGTGCCAGTCGCCCGTGCCAAAGGTGTCGACGCGAACGGAGACCGGTTCGGCGCGACCGATGGCGTAGGCGACCTGCACTTCGGCGCGCTTCGCGAGGCCCTGTTTCACCACCTGTCGCGCGACATAGCGGCCGAAGTAGGCGCCGCTGCGATCGACTTTGCTCGGGTCCTTGCCGCTGAACGCGCCACCGCCGTGGCGTCCCATGCCGCCGTAGGTATCGACGATGATCTTGCGACCGGTAACGCCGCAATCGGCGGACGGGCCGCCTTCGATGAACTGTCCGGTTGGATTCACGAGCACTTCCACATTCGGATCGAACCAGCTGCCTAACACCTCGGGGCAGATGCATCCCGAGACGTAGTCGCGAATCTCCTGCTGGGAGACATCGGCGGTGTGCTGCGTCGACACGAGCACCGTCGTCACGCGAACCGGAGCGTGATCCTCGTACAACACGGAGACCTGCGTCTTGGCGTCTGGGCGGAGCCAGTCGCGCTCGCCGCGCTTCCGTGAGATCGCGAGGCGGTTCGAGAGCTTGTGCGCGAGCTGGACGGGGAGCGGCATCAGCTCAGGCGTCTCGTCAGTCGCGAAGCCGAACATGAGGCCCTGGTCGCCGGCACCGCCGGTGTCCACGCCCATCGCGATATCGGGCGACTGGCGCGAGATGAATTGTGTGATCTGCACGCCACCGGCGTTGAATGGCTCGTTAGGGTCGACGTAGCCGATTTCGCGAATCGCCTCGCGGGCGATGCGCTCGTAGTCGACCGCGTGTGACGAGGTAATCTCGCCGGCGAGCACGACCTGACCGCTCTTGCACAGCACCTCACATGCGACGCGACTCTTGGGATCGGCGGCGAGGTGCGCGTCGAGAATGGAGTCGGC
>Ga0136846_1224527_pt1 | contig 26194 bp, 27 predicted proteins | sample HopSoiMetagenom2_FD_96841 | JGI IMG/M metagenome (GOLD analysis project Ga0136846, IMG submission 96841) | Grasslands soil microbial communities from Hopland, California, USA - 2 Assembly 2016 (version 4) | ecosystem: Environmental > Terrestrial > Soil > Grasslands | place: USA: Hopland... | reverse complement strand
CCTGAGCCTCGGAGCCGCAGCGCCCTGGAACGCCTGTGGCCGCAGTTACAAGTGACCCCTAGCCTTCCGGGCCACAGGTCCCTCGGCAATCCGCCGGACGGCCTATTTCTCGATCAAATTTCGTGAGCGCTGTGCCACGAGCTCAACGGCCTCGTCGCGGCTCTCGACGTCGAGCTTCTTCAGGATCGATCCGACGTGACGGCGGACCGTCGTCCTCGTGATGAAGAGCCGATCCGCGATCTGCCGTGTCGACAGCCCGTCCCGGAGACAATCGAGGACGTCCCATTCGCGCGCCGTCAGGTCGTTCTCGTTTCGGCGGATGAGGCTCGTTTGCCGCGGACGGTTGCGGAATTCTTCGATCAGCCGGGCCGTCAACGACCTCGGGAGCGCAGCCTTGCCGTCGAGGACGTCGCGCAGCGCCGGGCCAAGCCGGTCGGGATTCATGTCCTTGAGGAGATAGCCGGAGGCGCCGACCTCCAGCGCAGCGAACAGGTCCTCGCCGTTCTCGCGCTCGCCGATCATCACGACCTCCGTGTGGGGCAACTGCGCGCGGATCTCCTCGGCGGCTGTGATGCCGCCGCCGGGCATGTCGACGTCCAGCAGGCAGATGTCCGGCGGCTCGCGGACGGCGGCGGCGACGGCATCGCGCGCCGTCGCCTCCTCGCCACACACGATGAACCCGTCCTGCTCGAGCGCAAGCCTCAATCCCGTCCGCGTCGGATCGTGGTGGTCCGCGATCACGATCCGCGGGCACTCGAGGACGCGCGAACTGCCGTCGACGTGACGGTGCTGCACGGCCACCATGAAGGGCTCCGTCGCCTCTACTGACAGGGCATCGGGTTCATGTCGAACCGTGAGGCGGTCACGACGCCGTTGTCGTTCGCGGTGATGTGCGACCGGATGTACTCATAGAAGTCGTCGCCGAGGATCAGCGTGCCGTCTTCGCCGACGCGGACGTAGTGCGCCACGATCGAGAACGTCTCCTCCGACGCCCCCCCGAACACGTACTCGTCGTCGAACGTGTCCTGAACCACGTACTTCTTCCCGGACAGGACGCCGACCGCCTTGAGGCCGTCGAGGTGCGTCGAGAGGTGATGCTGGATCGTGCCGCTCGCCGACAGGTTCTCGTTCAAGAGAAAGTGCAACGTCCCTGTCCCCGTGATCGGCTCACTCGTGCACGGATTCCAGTTGTCATAGGCAACAACCGTCGTCTGAGAGAAGGCCGGGCCCGCCGAGGCCCGCGTTGTCCCGACCAAGGCCGCCGTGAGGACGGCGAGAACCACAAAAGCAAGTCTGCGCGACCCACGCGCAGGCAGGGCTGCGCGAGCCCTCGATCCCTCGAACTGCCGCATCGTTCGTCTCCCTTCATAGCCGCAGATCCCTAGATCCCCCCGGGAAGGTGTCGCAGGCCGCCCGTGACGCTAGACCTGCGAACCCCTGCCCTATGGTGAGTTCCCGTTTTCAGGAAACACCGGGAAAACGCGTGAAGAGCGGTTTTGGATACGCGCCCGCGGCCGCGCCGGGTGTCAGACCCCCTCGACGACGTCCGACCCGCGGCGGCGGCGGCGCGGGCGCCTTCTCGATCCGGCCCGCTCGGCTCGCCAGCGCGGTGCCGCGCCTTCGGCGCGGAACACGTCGACGGCGGCGAGGTAGCGCCGGATCTCGTCGACGAGCGCGTTGACGTCGAGCTCCTCGGTCATGGCTTCGTGACGCGGACCGTCAGACGGCGGGGACCGGAGGTCGTGACGCGGAGGACGAAGGCGCGCCGGCCGCACACCTGGTAGCCGACCGCCTTGCCGCCCGACGGTCCCCAGGAGCCGCTTGCGAGTACAGTCCTGCGGTCGGCGGAGAGAAGTTGCAGGTCGACGCCGCCGGTGGTGGTCGCGACCGCGAGCGATCCATCGAGTGGCGTCGAGACGACGCCGCTCCACGTCCGCCCGTGCGTGAAGCGCACGCGAATCGTCTGGCTGACGGGCCCCGTCCAGGGGTCGACGACGTCGGCCCGCGTCGCCGCGAGCGCCGCCTGCGTCGGCCGGAAGCTCGGGTCGGCGACGCGCCAATCGTCGACGCCGTAGCCGTTCAACACTCGATAGGTCTCGGCGAACGCTTCGCCCGGATTCAGCGTGTAGAAGCCGCCTTCGTCGCCGGGATACGCCGTCCCGGCAAGTGCGCGAGAACAGACGTTCATCGCCGACGCCCACCGCTTCGTCCCCCATTCGACCGCGATCCATGGTGGGTTGACTCGGTTGAACGCGACATGATGGCCGTACTCGTGCGCAGCGATCTCCTGGGGTGACACGCCGCCGTTCACGACGTCGCTGATCCACATGCGGTCGTCGTCGTAACAGCCGAGTGCGTCAGGACAGATCCGGTCGATCTCCGCCGGCGACGCGACGTACGCGGTCAGCCGGCTCAACTCGCTTCCGTGGATCAGCGAATCGAAGAACGCGACCCAGCGCTCGCCGGTCGATGGATCTGCCGCGTACGCCGGGGACACGAGCACCGTTACCCCGGCCGACGCCGTTCGCCGCCACCGGATCTCCGCGATGACGCGCTCGGCGCCCGGCCGGAGTCGATCCGTTCCGGACGAAGGGAACGCACGGGCGAAAGACAGGAACGGTGAAGCGTCGAATGCTCGGCGCGCCGCACCCGCCGATGGGACCGCAGCGACGAGGATCGCCGCCACGAGCCCTGTCGTAAACAGCATTCTCCGCTTCACCGTCTCGTCCCCGTCAGCTCACGGTGAATGCGAACGGGAACGACCTCGTCGCGCCTTCGTACGTGACCGTAAGGACAACGCTCAGCTTCTTGCCGCGGGCGTTCTTCGGCACGTTGACCGTGCAGCCCCCGGCGCCCCCGCCACGGAGGCGCTTGCCTCTGAGGGTCGTCTTGCAGCTGTACGTGTCGGGTTGCGGGAGGACGATCGTGCCGCCCTCCGACGGGAGCTTCAGCCCGCTCGGGGTCACGACGAAGCGCTTGCCGGCTTTCGGCCCGAATGACGGCGTCGTCGTCACGACGACGCTGTCGATGTCGGGCCCACCCGCCGCAATCGCATAGTTGTACGCGCCGACGTCCGGCGCGTCGTCGATTGCCTTCGTGTCGGTGTTCACCGACCGCGCGAAGAAGTTGAACTCCGGGGTGTTGCCGATCTCGCTCCGGTTGACGGAAATGGTGACGCTGGCTCCGCCGCCGCTCACGTGGACCGTCGAGTACGGCGTGCCGACCCAGTTGGAGCCGTCGTAGTGCTCGAAGTCGTAACTCGTGTCGTCGACCTCGAAGACATAGTCGGCGCCGAGCCAACTCGGGCTTCCGGTCGCCGGATTTGCGTCGGCGTCGACGAACAGAAGCGTCACCGACGTCGGCGAGGTGGACAGGTTCGCGCCGCTGATGCGGAAGACGATCTGTCCGCTCGGCTTGTCGGCGAGTACCGTCACGCCGTTGATGTCGCCGGCCGAGCTGCTGTCGCCGGTCGCGTCCGGATAGGGCGGGCCGCCGGCAGGCGAAGCAGCCGGGATGAGCATCAGAGCGGCGCACGCCGCGGCAAGGAGCGGGCCTGCGCGCTTCAAGCTGGTGGTCGTGGACATCGTTGTCCTCCAGTTCGTGGTGTGGATACGTCAGGAAGGTCGCAGCGGCCGCTAATCCGGCTCTAACCGGAAGTTGCCGGCGCAGCCTGTGCGACCGGTCTGGACAGTGCTACAAAAGTCACATGGAGTTCCGGATCCTCGGACCGCTCGAGGTCGTCGACGACGGCCGCCTCGTGCCGCTCGAGCGGCGGCTCTCGCGTGCGCTGCTGGCCTACCTGTTACTCCACGCGAACGAGCCGGTTTCGAGCGACCGCCTCGTCGACCAACTGTGGGGCGAGACTGCGCCGAAGACGGCGCTCGCCTCGCTGCAGAACACTGTCTCGCGGCTACGCAAGACGATCGGCCCGGAGCGCATCCGCCACGACCCGGCCGGCTACACCCTTCGGATCGATCCCGAGACGTTCGACCTGGCGCGGTTCGAGCGGCTCGTGGGCGAGGCGAAGTCCGCCCCCGCCGCGACCCGGGCGGAGCTGTTGCGCGCTGCGCTGGCCCTGTGGCGCGGCTCGCCGCTCGAGGACATGTCGTTCGAGCCGTTCGCAGACGCCGAAGCCGCCGCGCTGTCCGAGCGGCGTCTCGAGGCGGTCGAGGAACGAATCGCGGCCGAGCTCGAGCTCGGCGCGGGGTCCGAGCTCGTCGCCGAGCTCGAGGAGCTCGTCCTTGCGAACCCGTTGCGCGAACGGTTTCGGGCGCAGCTGATGCTCGCGCTGTACCGCGCCGGTCGCCAGGCGGACGCGCTCGAGGCGTACGCCGCGGCGCGCAGGACGATGCGGGACGAGCTCGGGCTCGATCCGGGCGACGAGCTGCGAACGTTGCAGCGCCGCATCCTCGACCAGGACGCGTCGCTGCGTCGCTCTGTGACCGGCGCGCCGCGCGGCGAGTCGCGTCGCACGGTCAGCGTCCTGTTCTGTGACGTCGTCGGTTCGACGCGACTGGCGACGCGGCTCGACGCGGAGGCGTATCGCGCGCTGATGTCCACGTACTACGAGACCGTGCGCGCGGCGATCGAGGCGCACGACGGCCGTGTCGAAAAGTTCATCGGCGACGCGGTGATGGCACTGTTCGGCGTGCCAGAGCTGCACGAGGACGACGCGCTACGAGCCGTCCGTGCGGCCGTCGACGCACGTGACGCCGTCGCGCGGCTGACGGAGACGGCAGCGCGCGAGTGGGACGCCGAGCTCGCGGTGCGGGTCGCGGTCAACACGGGTGAGGTCATCACCGGCACGGGCGACGCGGCGGCGACCGGCGCGGCGGTCAACGTCGCCGCACACCTGGAGAAACGCGCAGGCAGCAATCAGATCGTGCTGGGCACGGCGACGTACGAGCTCGTGCGCGATGCGGTCGAGGCCGAGGTCATCGAGCTGAGCGACGGGTCGAGTGCGTGGCGGCTCGGCGCGCTCGTACCAGCGGAGACGCCGGTCGCGCGCCGGCTCGACGCACCGCTCGTCGGCCGCAAGACGGAGCTCCGCCGGCTCCGCGCCGCGTTTCAGCGCGCGCGCAAAGAGGACGCGTGTGTCGTCGCGACGGTCGTCGGCGAGGCAGGCATCGGGAAGACGCGGCTCGCCCGCGAGCTCGTCGACTCGCTGCGTGACGACGCGGAGATCGTCGTCGGCCGCTGCGTCTCGTACGGGGCCGGCGCGACGTATCTCCCGATCGCCGAGATCGTGCGCGGACTCGCGCCGGGCGCGTCGGTTGCGGCAATCGCGTCGGTGCTCGAGGGCGAGGACGACGCGGAGCGGATCGCCGAGCGCGTGGCTGAGGTCGTCGGCTTGGCGGACGGGCCCTCGGCGCCGGGCGAGGCGTTCTGGGCCGTCCGCCGATTCTTCGAGGCGCTCGCGTCCCAACGACCGCTGATCGTCGCGCTCGACGACATCCACTGGGCCGAGCCGACGCTGCTGGATCTCGTCGAATACCTGGGCGAGTGGGCGGACGCCCCGATCCTCCTCCTGTGTCTCGCGCGGCGCGAGTTGCTCGAGTCACGACCCGGCTGGGGCGGCCCGACGTCGACGGGCTTCGTCCTCGAGCTTGAGCCGCTCGCCGCGGAAGACGTTGGCTCGCTCGTCGAGACGCTCGCCGACGGGCCCGTTGCCTCGGACATCCACTCGAAGATCGTCGAGCACGCCGGCGGCAACCCGCTCTTCGCCGAACAGCTGTTGGCGCTCGCATCCGAGGCGCCCGACGTCGCCCTCGACCACGCGCCTCCGACCGTGGAAGCACTGATCGGCAGCCGCCTCGATCGCCTAGCGTCGGACGAGCTCGACGTCCTGCAGCGTGCAGCCGTCGTCGGCCGGCGGTTTGGGGCCACCGGCTTCGACCGCGTCGCGCTCGACGGGCTCGAGCGACGTGGCCTGGTGCACGAGACGGATGCGGGCTATCGGTTCCACCACGTCCTCGTGCGCGACGTCGCATATCGCGGCATCCCGAAGGCGACGAGGGCCGACTTGCACGAGCGGGTCGCGCGATCCGGCGGCCCGGACGAAGTGGTCGGCTTCCACTACGAGCGGGCATACCGGTATCGCGTCGAGCTGGCACGTGCGGACGATCGCGCGCGAGCGATCGCGCAGCTCGCCGGCGAGCATCTCGGCGCGGCAGCGATTCGCGCGTGGAAGCGCGCCGATGCGCCGGCGGCCAGAAGCCTGTTCCGGCGTGCCGTCGACCTCCTGCCGACGAGCGATGCACGCCGTCGCGAATACCTGTGTGAGCTCGGGTTGGTCGCGCGCTTCCAGACCGACGTCGACGAAGCCGAAGAAGCGCTTCGCGATGCTGCGGCGTTGGCCGCGGACGCCCGCGACCGCCGCGTCGAACTGCGTGCCCGCGTCGAGCTGGCCTTCTGCCGGCTGTATCGGGCGCCGGACGAGTTCCCTCGACTGCTCGATTTCGTCTCCGACGCGATCGCCGAGCTCGAGTCGTACCGAGACGACCGAGCGCTCGGGCGTGCGTGGCTTCTCGCCGGAGTGATCCGAGGTCAGTTCCAGTGCCTGAACGACGCGTGGGCCGACGCCGCACGGCGGGCCGCGACGCACTACCGCGCTGCCGGTTTCTCCGCGACGCGCTGCATCGGCGACCTTGCGCTCGCGCTGTACTTCGGAAGCGAGCCCGTCCCGCGCGCTTTGTCGCGCTGTGACGACCTGCTGCGCGAGAACGAAGGCGACCCGGCGATCTGCGCTGCCGTGCTCGAGGTCGTCGGCCTTCTGAGGGCGCATGTCGGAGATTTCTCCGACGCCGAAGCGGCGGTGAACGCCTCGGCGAGCCTTTGGCGCGACCTCGGCCAGAAGAACGCAGCGGAAAGCACCGTTGCGTGGCGCGGGCTGATCGAGATGCTGCGAGGCGACTGGGAGGCAGCCGAGGCAGCGATGACAGAGGCTTGCGAAGGGCTCGCTCGCCGAGGCGAATACGCGGTGCTCGCGAGCCGGGCCGCGCAACTCGCGGACGTCCAGTACATGCAGGAGAAGTACGACGAAGCCGGCACGTGGGCTGCGACGTCGCTCGGCCATGCCGCGAAGCTCGACCTGCACGCGCAGGCGCTCGGTCGCAGCATCTCGGCGAAGCTCGCTGCGCGGGCGGGCGACTTCGACCGAGCAGAGACCTTGGCGCGCGAGGCCGTCGCGCTGCTCGAACCGACCGATGCGCTGAACGACCGCGGCGACGTGCTTCTCGCGTCGGCGGAGGTCCTTCGGCTCTCCGGAAAGGACGCTGCAGCCGCCGACGCAGCCGAACGCGCACACGCGTTGTTCGTCGAAAAGGGAAGCATCGTCCTCGCCGCTCGATCGAAGGCAGTTGCGCGATCGGCGTCGGCGGTCTGAGCGTTCGAGAGCCCCGCGTACGCGGGGCTCTCGAATAGCCGCGGACGACTAGCCGGCACACCCGCCCCCGCCACCGCTGCTGCACGCTACCGGGGCGCCGGCACTGCCGGAGACGACGAGGCTCGTCAGCGGTACGACTGCGACCGAGACGGTCGCGACCCCTGCTGCGAGCAGCGCCTTCGTTTTCTGCGACATTCTGTTCACCTCCGTTCGCCGAGCCGTTGCGCATGTGGCTCGAGCGTCCGGGGGGTCGGTCACGGCGGACTACGCGCCCGCCAACGTGTCGCTAATGGCCTTCCGTCGTCACGCCGTCGGAGCTGGCGACGCGGCGGTCGCAGCTAAGATCCGCGAGTCCCGACGACCAGAGGAGCTGAGACGACGTGGCGAAGATGCTGTTTCGACTTCCCGATGCGAAGCGGGTGATCGCGAACCCGAGCGCCGCGGACGTCAAAGAGCTCGCCGCGAAGATGCCGACGGCGCGGCCGACGAAGTTCGGCAACCTCAACGTCCAGACGCAGGTGCTCGCGCGGTCGAAGCGCTCGACCTACATCGTCACCGACGAGCCCGACGGCCAGAACCAGGCGATCTCCACGGACGACGCGGCCATCTGGGCCGGGAAGCAGGACGAGTACGTCGCGGGGCGCGAGATGGTGCTGATCGACGGCTACATCGGCAACGACCCGGAGTTCCGGACGGCGGCGCGCCTCTTTGTCGAGGCCGCGAACGCGAACATCGCCGGAATGCAGCAGCAGCTCTACTTCGGTCCGCCCGAGGACGGGTTCGAGCCCGAGCTCACCGTGATCTACACGCCGAACCTGAAGGCGGAAGGCTTCCCCGACGACCGCTTGATCATGGTCGACCTCGAGCAAGGCGTTACGCGCGTCTTCAACTCCGATTACTTCGGCGAGTCGAAGAAGGGCGGCCTGCGGATGTGGAACAAGCTCGTGTACGACCGCGGCGGTCTCCCCCTTCACGCCGGCTGCAAGATCATCCCGACGGACGACGGCGACAAGGTCTGCCTGACCGTCGGGCTGTCCGGCACGGGCAAGACGACGACGACGTTCACGCGGCAGAACGGCTCGCTCCCCGTCCAGGACGATTTCGTCGCGTGGATGTCCGACGGGCGGATCTACGTCACGGAGAACGGCTGCTTCGCGAAGACGTACGGGCTGAACCCCGAAGACGAGCCGACGATCTACGGCGCGGTGACGGAGCCCGACGCGTACCTCGAGAACGTGTCGCAGCACGGCGAGGAAGTCGACTTCTACGACGAGAGCTACACACAGAACGGTCGCGCGACGTTTACGTTCGGTGTGATCGAGTCCGCTGCGGATCGCGAGATCGACGGCGCGGACTTCCTGCTCGTCCTCAACCGCAACGAGAACGTCATACCCGCGGTCGCGAAGCTCGAAGGCCCGCAAGCCGCGGCGTATTTCATGCTCGGTGAGACGAAGGGAACTGCGGCGGGCGGCGCCGACGAGGCAGGGAAGTCACTGCGCGTACCGGGGACGAACCCGTTCTTCCCGATGCTCCACGACCTCCAGGGCAACCGCTTCCTCGAGCTGCTCGAGGAGCATCCGCTCGACGTGTACCTGATGAACACCGGACGCGTCGGCGGGCCCGAGGACGACGAGCGGTCGCTCAAGGTCCGAATCAAGCATTCGTCGGCGATCGTGAAGGGGATCGCCGAGGGAACGATCGAGTGGGAGCGGGATCCGGACTTCGGCTATCTCGTCGCCGCCTCCGTGCCCGGGATCGACGCGAGCGAGGCCGAGGTGTTGCAGCCGAGCAAGCTCTACGAGCGGACCGGTCGGGCCGACGAGTATCGCCGTCACGTCGAGCGGCTCAAGGCCGAGCGGGCGGAGTTCCTCGGCGATTTTCCGAGTCTTTCAGCCGAGATCGTCGCCGCCGTTCGCTAACGGATCGGTCGATCCCGCTAGCCTCGCCTGCGTGGACGTCTGGCCGCCGACGCAGCCGCTGAGCGACGGTGTCGTCACGCTGCGCCCGTGGGGTGACGGCGACGTCGACGCGCTCGTGCGCGCGATCGACGGCGACGAGGAGATCACGCAGTGGCTCGAACTGATCCCGCAGCCCTACCGCGAGCCCGAGGCACGGGCGTGGGTGGGTGCCTCGGTGTCGATGTGGCGCGACGGGACGGCGTCGACGTTCGCGGTCACGGCCGACGGCGATGTCGTCGGCGGCTGCGGCGTCAACTGGATCGACCGTGACCATGCGGTCGGCGACATCGGTTACTGGGTTCGGCGCGACGCGCGGGGCCGCGGCTACATCACGCGCGCCGTGCGGCTCGCCGCGCGCTGGGCGTTCATCGCCGGATGCGAGCGGTTGCAACTGCGGGCCGACGCGGAGAACGTTGCGTCGCAACGCGTCGCGGAGCGTGCCGGCTTCGTCCGCGAGGGCGTCCAGCGCTCGGCGCGGTACAACCCGCGGCTCGGGCGGCGGATGGACTTCGTCGTGTTCTCGCTCCTTCCCGGGGAGCTAGATCGCCCAGACGCCGTCGCGTAGCACCGGCACGCGTGTCCCGTCGGCGGCGAGGCCCGTAACGTCCACGCCCGGCCCACCGATCATGAAGTCGAGGTGGATCTCACTGCGGTTGATCCGCCCGTAGTCTGGCTCGTCGACCGTCGCCTTGTACGCGTCACCGATTGCGACGTGGCTCGCTGCGTTCTCGTCGAGCAGGATGTCGTAGAAGAGCGTGTTCATCGCGCCGATGCGGCTCTCGCGGTCGACGAGGGAGACTTCCCCGAGTCTGCACGCGTTCTCGTCGCGACTCGCGAACCCGCGCATCGTGTCCGCGCCGCGTTCAGCCTCGATCTCGACGGCGCGGCCGTTGTCGAAGCGGACACGGAGGCCGACGATCTCGACGTCGTAGGCGACCAGCGGCTTCGTCGCGCGAACCGTTCCGTGCGTGCGCTCGGGATCCGGCGCCGTGTACACCTCCTCCGTCGGGAGGTTCGCCATGTGAAACACGCCGTCGACGGTCTCGTCGCCACCTCCCGACCATCGCGAGGTCGGCAGGAGACCGACGGTGAGGTCCGTGCCTTCGCCCTCGAAATGAAGCGCGTCGAAACGCAGCTCGTTCAGCTTTGCCGCGGCGCTCTTCAGCTGCCCGCTTCGCTCGCGCCACGCGGCCGCGGGATCGGGCTCGTCGAGGCGGCAGATGTGCACGATCTCGTCCCAGAGGCGCTCATACGCCGCGTCGGCCTCGAGATCGCCGTGGACATACGTCGCCCACGCGTGCGTCGGGCACGGCGCGATGCACCAGTTCACCGTCTTGTCGTCGATCACGTGCATCCATTCCTTCACGCGCGGGTAGATGTCACGGCCGAGGCGGTCGGCGTCGACGTCGTCGAAGAGATGCGGCGCGGCAGGGCCGGCGAGGTAAATCGACGCCGCGTGCGAGCGTCCGAGCTCGAGCACGCGCTGGCCGAACCACGGTGGGATGTACTCGAGCGACTCGTCGCGCACGCGTTCGATTCGCGCGCGCTTCACGTGCGGGTCGTAGTACGTCACGTCCACGAACTTCGCGCCGCGCTCGTAGGCGCCCGCCGCGACCGCGCGCGTCAACTCCTCCTTGCCGACGTCCGCCGCGAGATCGACGAGCTGTCCCGGCTGGATGTTCGCGCCGAAGTCGACGATGAGGTTCGCGAGCCGTTGAATCCGATCGTCCATCGGCAGGCGATGGTAACGGCAGCGCGAAAGACGCCCGCGTGAAGACCGACGCCTCGATCGCGCGGTTCCTCGCTTCTCCCTCGCTCGCCGAATCGACGCGCCGCGCGTACGCGGTCGACGTTCGCGAGTTCGGCGCTTGGCTCGACCGGCGTGGGACGCCTGTCGAGGAGGTCGACGTCCGCGCGCTCGCGGAATACGCCGCGGACCTCGGCCGGGCTCGCCCGCGCAAGCTCGCACCGGCGACCATCGGCCGGAAGCTTGCCGCCATCAGGAGCTTCCTGCGCTTCACGCTCGGCGCCGCGCGCGTCCCGGACGCGTCGTTCGCGCCCCGTCGCCCACGGCGCTTGCCGGACGCACCGAAACAGGCGGAGGTCGAGGAGTCGCTGGACGGGCTCGAGGGTGACGAGCCGCTGGCGCTCCGTAACCGCGCGCTCGTCGAGCTCGTCTACTCCGCCGGCCTGCGCAGCCGCGAGGCCGTCGACCTCGATCTCGCTGACATCGACTTCGAGCAGGAGCACGTCCGCGTTTTCGGCAAGGGCGGCAAGGAGCGCGTCGTCCCGCTCGGCGAAGAGGCGGCGCATGCGGTCGCCAGCTATCTCCGTGACGCGCGGCCGAAGCTGGTCCGCGGCGCCGAGAATGCGCTCTTCGTCTCGGTGCGCGGCAGGCGGCTCGACACCTCCACGCTGCGCCGCGTGTTCGCGCATCCCCACCGCCTGCGCCATGCGTTCGCGACGCATCTCCTCGAAGGCGGCGCCGACCTGCGGACGATCCAGGAGCTCCTGGGCCACAGCTCGCTTTCGACGACGCAGGTGTACAGCCACGTCGACGCGCGCCGCCTCCGACGCGTCTACGACCGCTCGCATCCCCGCTCGTAACCGTCTCGACGTGTCCGAACCGGCCACGACCCGGGTCTGACCCGGGACGTGGCGAATCAAGACCGGCCCGATAGTCGGTTCGGCCAGGTCCGCGACGGCGCCGTCGGTCATGGGACCTCCGGCGGTTACGCGCCCCGGCCATGTTCTCTTCCGGCACGGCCCGGGTCTGACCCCGGCCGTGACGTGAAAGGACACGGCCGATAGGCGCTTCGGCCCCCGCTCGGGGAGGCATGCTCGCGGCGCTCGCGGGCGGCGCGACGGCAGGCGTCGCCGGGCGCGCGCCGAAGGGTCGGAGGTGGCCGATCCGGACGTCGAAGGATTTCTCGCACTCCTCGCGACGCGCCGGGCAGCGCGCACGGTCGATGCATACAAGCGCGATCTCGCGGCGTGCGCGGAGTGGCTCGGCGGCCCCGTCGGCCGCGCGTCGGTCGAGGACCTCGAGACGTACCTGGCGGAGCTTCGCGCCGCCGGCCTCTCACCCGCGACGATCTCGCGCCGCGTCGCTGCGCTTCGCTCGTTCTTTCGCCATCAGACCCTGCTCGGCGCGCGCACCGACAACCCGGCCGCGGAGCTCGACCTACCTCGCCGGCACCGGCGCCTGCCGCGGACGCTGTCGCCCGCCGAGGCGGAACGCCTCGTCGAAGCCGCTGCGGGAACGACACCGCGGGCGCTCCGTGACCGCGCGCTGGTCGAGCTCCTCTACGGGGCCGGGCTCCGAGTCAGCGAAGCCGTCGGCCTCGGCCGCACGGACGTCGACCTCGAGGGACGCGTCGTCCGCGCACTCGGCAAAGGGTCGAAAGAGCGCATCGTCCCGATCGGGAGACCTGCGGTCGAGTCGCTGCGCCGCTATCTCTCGCGTGGTCGGCCGTTCCTCGACGCGCGTCACCGCCCCGAGCTCTTCCTGAATGCGCGCGGCGGCGCGCTGACCCGCGCCGGTGCGTTCCTCATCCTGCGTCGACTCGCAGCGCGCGCCGGCCTCGAGCCCGAGCGCGTCCACCCGCACCTCCTCCGTCACTCCTTCGCGACACACCTCCTCGAAGGCGGCGCCGACCTCAGGTCGGTGCAGGAGATGCTCGGGCACGCGGACCTCGCCACGACCGAGCTGTACACGCACGTATCCGACCGGCGGCGTCGTGAGTTGTATTACCAGGCGCATCCACATGCGAAGCGCCGCGATTAAGACGCGTCGTAGAGGAGATGAAGCGAGGGATGATGGGATTCGACCCGCATATCGCAGTCCTCGCAGTGGTGACGTCCGGGATCGGCTACGCGATGATCACCGCGGGGCTCCAGAAGAGCGCACTCGAGTGGCGTCGCCGCCGCCGGATGTGCCCGTCGTGCGGCCGCACGATCGAGGCGCGCGTCTGCTCGAGCTGCGCCGGCTGATCCGTCGCGACTAGGACTTCGCGCCGGCGCGCTTCCGCAGCTCGCCGCCGACGGCCCGTGCGGCGTTTCGCAGCTCGGGCCCCTCCTCGTCGTTCTCGGCGAGGCCGTTCAAGAGCACGATCGTCTCTCGCTGCGGCGACCCGTTCCGGAGACAGACGATCGCGAGCCGTCGCACCGCATCGTTCGAATCCGCCGACACGAGGTTGTGGAGCAGCGGCCGCATCTGGTTGACGACGCCCGGGTGCTCGCGCGAGAGCAGCTGGACGGACACGAGCGCCGCGCCGCGCGCGGCCGGGCTCTCGTCCTCCAGGCCGCGCTGCAGCAGCTCGAGCTTCTGGCGAAAGCGGAAGAGGCCGATGGCGCGGTACGCGACCGTCCGCTCGCGGTAGTCGGAACTGCGCGCCGCGGCCTCGACCTCGTCGTCCCATTCCTGGCGGAGCGTCGCGAGCTCGCGCTCCGCCCCCGCCTGTGCCAGCTCGTCAGCCTTCGTCGCCGCTTCGAGAAGCGTCATGCGGCGCGTGACTCTACAGGCGGCCGTTAGCATCGGGCGCCATGGCACACCGCGTTGTCCTGATTCCCGGCGACGGCACCGGGCCCGAGCTGACGGAAGCGACCAGGCGCGTCCTCGAGGCGACCGGCGTCGAGTTCGACTGGGACGTCCGCGAGGCCGGCGCCGACGTCATGGACAAGCACGGCGGAAACCCGCTGCCCCCGGACGTGCTCGACGCGATCCGTGAGGCCGGGGTGGCGCTCAAAGGCCCGATCACGACTCCCGTCGGCGGCGGCTTTCGATCGGTCAACGTCGCGCTCCGCAAGGAGCTCGACATGTACGGGCAGGTTCGCCCGTGCAAGACGTATCCCGGCGTGCGCACGCGGTTCGACAACGTCGACCTGATCGTCGTACGGGAGAACACCGAGGACCTCTACGCGGGGATCGAGTACGAGGAAGGAACCGAAGCGGCGCAGGAGCTGATCCAGTGGATCGAGCAGCACGGCGGCCGGCTCCGTCACAACGACGCCGGCATCTCGATCAAGCCGATCTCGATCACCGGAACGCGCCGGATCGTGCAGTTCGCGTTCGACTACGCGCGTCGCAATGACCGGCGCAAAGTGACCGCCGTGCACAAGGCGAACATCATGAAGTTCTCCGATGGGCTCTACCTTCGCGTCGCACGCGAGGTCGCGGAGGAGAACTCGGACATCGATTTCGACGACCGCATCGTCGACAACATGTGTATGCAGCTCGTCCAGCGGCCGGAGGAGTACGACGTGCTCGTGCTCCCGAACCTCTACGGCGACGTGCTCTCGGACCTGTGCGCCGGGATGATCGGCGGCCTCGGCCTCGCGCCCGGAGCAAACTACGGCGAGAACGTCGCCGTCTTCGAGCCGACGCACGGAAGCGCGCCGAAGTACGCGGGGCAGAACAAGGTCAACCCGATGGCGCAGATGCTGTCGGGAATGCTGATGCTGCGCCACCTGGACGAGCGCGACGCGGCCGACAATCTTGAGACCGCGATCGCAGATGTGATCCGCGAGGGGAGGAACGTGACGTACGACATGAAGCCGACGCGTGACGACCCGACCGCGGTCGGCACGAGCGACGTCGCCGACGCAATCATCGAGAAGCTCGGGGTACGTGTATGAATGCGGCCCCCTCCAGCGCCGCTCGCACGCGCCAGCACGCTGCAAAGCGCCGCCTCGCTGTGTCCTCAGTCGCGCTCGTAGCCTCCGGCTACGAACGCTCCCTGCGTCCGTGCGACGCGGGCTTTTCACGGCTGGCGCGCACGATCGACGCAGGAGGTGACCGTTGAGCCAGAGGCGCAAGATCACCGTGGTGGGCGCCGGCAATGTCGGCGCGACATGCGCGCAGGTCCTCGCGACCCGCGACTACGCGGACGTCGTCCTCGTCGACATCAAGGAGAACCTCCCGCAGGGGAAGGCGCTCGACATCAACCAGATGGGCGCGGTGCTCGGCTACGAGCCGAACGTCGTCGGCTCGAACGGCTACGAGGAGACGGCCGGCTCGGACGTCGTCGTCGTCACCGCGGGCCTGCCGCGCTCGCCGGGGATGAGCCGCGACGACCTCGTCACGACGAACGAGAAGATCGTCGGCTCCGTGACCGAGCAGGCGGTCGCGCAGTCGCCCGACGCGATCCTCGTCGTCGTCTCGAACCCGCTGGACGCAATGTGCCACGTCGCGAAGAACGTCTCCGGCTGGGACAAGCGCCGCGTGTTCGGGATGGCCGGCATCCTTGACACCGCGCGTTTCTCCACGTTCATCGCGTGGGCGACCGGCTCGTCGGTCAAGGACGTCACGGCGATGGTGCTCGGCGGCCACGGCGACCAGATGGTTCCCGTCGTCAGCGCGACGACCGTCGGCGGCGTCCCGCTGCGCAAGCTCGTCGGCGAGGACGACATCCACGCGATGGTGGAGCGGACCGCAAAGGGCGGCGGGGAGATCGTCAACCTGCTCGGAACGTCGGCGTGGTACGCGCCCGGCGCCGCGGCCGCCCAGATGGTCGATTCGATCATGCTCGACGAGAAGCGCGTGCTCCCGTGCACGGCATACCTCGAGGGCGAGTACGGCATCGACGGTCTGTACATGGGCGTGCCGGTGAAGCTCGGCCGCGACGGCGCCGAGGAGATCATCGAGCTCGACCTCGACGAGAGCGAGCGCGCCGCACTCGCAACGTCAGCCGACGCGGTACGCGAAGTCGTCGGCGTACTGACGACCTAGGCCGCGGTTCGTCTCCGGCGCGATGGACCTCGGGCTCGCGAACCGGACGGCAATCGTCTGCGGCGCCTCCTCCGGAATCGGGCTTGCGATCGCGGAGGCGCTCGCCCTGGAAGGCGCGAACGTGTCGATGTTTGCCCGACGGCGCGACGCTCTCGAGCGCGAGGCCGAGCGGATCGGAGCGCTCGCCGTGCGCGGCGACGTTCGCTCGCCGCGCGACCTCGAGAACCTGGTGGCGCGAACGCTTACGGCATTCGGTGGGATCGACGTCCTCGTCAACAACAGCGGTGGGCCGCCGCGAGGGACAGCCCGCGATGCCGGCCCGGACGCGGTCGAGGAAGCGGTCGACCTGTTGCTCGTTTCGGTCATCCGCCTGACGCAGCTCTGTCTCCCCCACCTCGAGCGCAGCGGTCACGGGCGCGTGATCACCGTCACGTCGAGCTCGGTCCGGGAGCCGATCGACGGGCTCGTGCTGTCGAACGCGGTCCGGCCCGGTGTCGTCGGCTGGTCGAAGACGCTCGCGCGCGAGGTCGCGCCGGCCGGGATCACCGTAAACGCGGTCGCCCCCGGTCGGATCGACACGGAGCGGATTCGCGAGGTCTACCCCGAGGGGCCGACGCCTGACGACCTCGCTTCGATCCCGGCGGGCAGGCTTGGCTCGCCGCGCGAGGTCGGCGACGTCGTCTGCTTCCTCGCGTCCGACCGAGCGGCGTACATCACAGGCGCGCTCGTCCCCGTCGACGGTGGCCTGACACGCGGACTACTCTGAGGCGGTGAACGCCAGGCGCCTGTTCACCCCGTTGCGCCTCGCGGTCGCCGGGATCTTCGCCCTCGTCGTCGCGGTGATCGTGTTGCTCTCGACGTCGTCGAGCGACTTCCTGATCGTCCCCGACCGGGCGCATCCGCTGGCCGAGCTCGTCAAGGTTCCCGGCGGAGAGCACCGGAACGTGAAGGGCGGGATCTACTACGTCGACGTCCTCGAGCGGAAGGCCTCGCTGCTCGAGCGCCTGTTCCCCGGGATCCGCCAGGGCGCCGAGCTCGTGCAACACGACGATCTCGCGCCGCCGGGCGTAAGCGATCGGCAGCGGTTCGAGGCAGACCGGCTCGACATGCGCCTGTCCCAGCAAGTCGCGTCAGCCGTCGCGCTGCGCGCGCTCGGCTACCACGTGACGATCAAGGAGAAAGGCGTCCGAGTCGCGCTGGTCTACGGACAGACACACGCGACCGGCGTGCTGCGCCCCGACGACGTCATCGTCGCGGCCGACGGCAAACGGATCCGGTCGACCGTCGACCTCCACGAGGCGCTTGCGAGGAAGAAGGTCGGCGACAAGGTCGCATTGACGTTCCTGCGCAACGGTCAGATGGGCCACGCGACGATCGCCACATCCGCGGATCCCTTTGACGGCACGCGCGCGATCCTCGGGATCCAGCCGCAGCCGGCGCTCGCGATCAAGGTGCCGTACCCGATCACGTTCAACCTCGGGAATGTCGGCGGCCCTTCCGCCGGCCTCGCGTTCGCGCTCCAGATCCTCGAAGAGCGGGGCCGTGACGTCGACCACGGCTACAAGGTCGCCGCCACGGGGGTCATCGCGCCCGACGGGTCGATCGGCCCGATCGGCGGGGCAAGGCAGAAGGTCTTCGGCGCGCGGCAGGCTCACGTCGACGTCTTCCTCGTCCCGGCTGGGGACAACTACAGGGACGCGAAGCAACACGCTGGCAACGTTCGCATCATCCCTGTGAAGACTTTTCAACAGGCGTTGCACGCGCTGGCAACATTGCCGCCAAAGCAGTGATTGGACGCTCGGGGCGGCGCGCGCCGAAACTCCCGCAAAATCCTCAGTTTTCCGCGGCGGCAACGCTTACAGGCGGCCCGGGCGCTCGTACTATCCCGCCTTGTTCGGGCCGGCGACACGACGCTAAGGGGATCAATGAGCACGAAGAGCGGCGCAACCTGTAACGACTGCTATTTCCGGCGCGCCGGGTTGTGCGCGATCCCCGGCGAGGCACCATGCCCGACGTTTCGCGCTTACAGCCGCGGCAACCTCGCGCCCCCGCGCCAGCCACGCCTGGTCCCGCGGACGCTCAGCAGCCGCGTGTGATGCGTCAGGCCGGGACGGCGGCGATCAAGGCCGCCAACCGGCGAACGCCTTCGCGGACTTCGTCGGTCGACACATAGCTGTAGGCGAGCCGCGCCGTGTTCGCCGCGCCGCCGAAATCACGGCCGTCGACGAACGTCACGCCGGCACCCTCGGCGCGCGCCAGGAGCTCGGAGGCGACGACGTCATCCGGGAGGTCGAGCCAGAGGAAATAGCCCCCCTGCGGCCGACTCCACTCCGCGAGGCCGCCGAGCTCGCCGTCGAGCGCGTCCAACATCGCGTCACGACGGGCACGCAGCAGGTCCTGCACCCGGGCGAGGTTCCGCTCGAAGTTCCCCCGGCGGAGGAACTCGTGAACCGTCGCCTGCCCCAGCAGGACCGGAGTGATGTAGGTCGAGACCGCCGCCGCTTCGAGCTCGCGCTCGAGGTCGGGTGAAAGGACGAAGTAGCCGACCCGCAGGCCCGGCGCGATCGTTTTCGAGAACGACGAGGAATACGCGACGTGCGTCCCGCCTTCGAGCTCGAAGAGCGACGGCGGCGCGTCGCCCTCGAAGCGGACGAGCCCGTACGGGTCGTCCTCGAGGACGAGCAGCTCGTGCTCGCGGACGAGCTCGACCACCCGCCGGCGACGCTCGGTCGACAGCGTCCGGCCGCTCGGGTTCTGGAACGTCGGAATCGTGTACAGGAAGGCAGGCGCGTCTCCGGTCGAGAGCGCTGCGGCGAGCCCGTCGGGATCGAGCCCCTCGTCGTCCATCGGCAGCGGGACGACGTCGACGCCCAGCGCGCGCAGGATCTTGAGCGGGCGGTCATACGTCGGCAGCTCGACGAGGACGCGCGCGCCCCGGAACCGCTCCGCGAGGAACACGAAGCCCTGGAGCGAGCCGTTCGTGAGCAGCACCCGTCCCGCGGAGACGCCGTGTCGCTCCGCGATCCACTCGCGGAGGGGGCCGTATCCGCCCACCGGGCCGTAGGACAGCACCGTCGTCCCGTCGCGCTCGACCGCCGCGCGCGCGCAATCGGCGAGCTCCTCAACGGGAAGGCACTCGGGCGCGGGCACGCCGCGGGCGAACGAGATCGTCTCCACGGCGTCGAGTGTAGACGCCGCGCCGGGCGGCCCTACCGCGGGCGCGGCCGCGGCGAGGCCTCCGCGCGGAAGGCGTAGAGCATGCCGCCGAGATCGCCGCCGAAGACCGTCCCGCCGACCTCGATCAGCGGCGCGAACGTCCGCGCCGTCGTCGGGTACGACCACAGCTGCGCGCCGTTCGCGATGTCGACGGCGCCGAAGCCGCCGCCGTCGCCGCCGGCAGCGAACACGACGTTGCCGACGACGATCGCCGGCGCCTGGTTGCCGCGCCCGAGAGGCACGCGCCACAACTCCCGGAAGGTGCAGTTCGCCGCGAGGTCGAACCCGGCGAGACCGTAACCCGTGCCCTTGCCGGCGACGACGACCTGCGTGATGACGATCATCTGCCGCGACGCGTCGTAGGTCGGCGCGCCGACGAACGGCGACGTGCCGTCGCCGAGGCCGAGCGATGCGATCGGCCCGTCGTCGATGCGATCTCGCGCCCAGACGAAGACGACTCCCATCTTGTTCTTGGCGGCCAGCAACGGCGGACAGCCGCGCGGCTGGAAGACGAGCGGCGCCGCGCCGAAGTCCTCGTCCCCCTGATTCGGGACGGCAGGCGGCTTGTTCGCGGCCAGCACCTGGCTCAGGTCGGTGCTCAGCGCGACGAGGTTGTCGCCGTAACCAACGTCATCGACGAAGCAGCCGCACGCGTCCGAGAACACGTACGAATTGCCGACGGCCGTGTAGAGCGTCGAGCCGCCCGGCGCGGCCGACACACCGCCCCACCCCCACACGCCGCCGAGGTTCCCGAAACCCGGAACGGGATCCCACATCGCGACGACCTGAGCGCTCGCCGGGTCGATCGCGGCGATACGGCCTTCCGCCGCAAGCCCGCGCGCGTCGGGCGCGTCGCAATAGGACGCGACAGGGACGTACAGCTTGCCGCCGATCAGCTTCAGGCCGCCCCACACGTACTCGACGTCGGGCCGGTCGAGGAGCTGCACCGGCCACGGCGCGGCCTCCGCTCCGGTCGCGAGGTCGAGCGCGTGGATCGAGCCGTCCCCGGCCGCGACGTAGAGCAGCTTGCGCCCGAGGTCGATCGCGCCCGTCGAGCTGACGCCGAACGTTCCGCAGGCGTCCGTCTGCGTCGTCGGAAACGTCCGCTGCCACACGACGGCGCCGGTGTCGGCGGAGACGGCGTAGATCGAGCCGGCTTCGGTCGCGGCGAACACGAGCTGCCGCCGGCGCACGCCTACCTGCACGCGGGCGGAGAGCGGCGACGCGATCACGGCGCCGTCCAGGCGATCGCTCCACCAGAGCTTGACGTCGCGCGCGTTGGCCCTGGTGATCGAGCTCGACGCGACGTCGTTCGTCAGCTGTGTGTCGCGCCCGTACGCAAGCCAGTCCCACGCTTCGCCCGCCGCGGACGCCGGGGCACCGAGCGCGACGGCCGCGACGACGGCGAGGAGCAGGCGACGCACGCGGCGAGACGATAGCCGCGGCGGAGGTCGGTCCCGCGCGGCAGCGTTAGGCGCGGGCGCCGAACCGCTCGGCGACCAACTGCGCGACTTCCGTCGGCGTCGTCCCGACCTGGATCCCGACGGCCTCCAGCGCCTCCTTCTTGGCGCTCGCCGTTCCCGACGACCCGGAGATGATCGCGCCGGCGTGGCCCATCGTCTTGCCCGGCGGCGCCGAGAAGCCGGCGATGTAGGCGAGCACCGGCTTCGTGACGTGCTCGTCGACGTAGCGCGCGGCCTTCTCCTCCTCGTCGCCGCCGATCTCGCCGACGAGCACGATCAGCTCAGTCTCGGGGTCGGCCTCGAAGCGCTCGACGATGTCGATGAAGGAGGAGCCGACGACCGGATCGCCGCCGATCCCGACGATCGTCGAGTTGCCGAGGCCGAGCTGCGTCAGTTCATGGCCGATCTGGTACGTCAGCGTTCCGGAGCGGGAGACGAGACCGATCGAGCCCTCGGAGAAGATCTCCGCCGGGATGATCCCGACGTTGGCCTTCCCCGGGGAGAGAGCGCCGGGACAGTTCGGGCCGATCATCGTCACGCCCTTGCCGCGGATGTACGTGTACACGCGGAGCATCTCGTGTGCGGGTACATGTTCGGTGATGCAGATGACCGTCTTGATGCCTGCGTCGACTGCCTCGTAGATCGCGTCGGTCGCGAAGCGCGCCGGAACGAAGATCAACGACGTGTTCGCGCCCTGTTCCGCGACGGCGTCGGCGACCGTGTTGAACACGGGAATGCCCTCGACGTCCTGGCCACCCTTCCCCGGTGTGACACCCGCAACGACGTTCGTGCCGTAGTTGCGGTTGCGCAGGCCGTGGAAGCGCCCCTCGCTGCCGGTGAGCCCCTGGACGACGAGCCGCGTGTCCTTGTCGACGACGATCGCCATCGTTAACGCTGACTCTGCCTCGCCTTGAGCACGATCGACGGGAACGTCATCGTCCCGTCGCCGATGCGGTCGCCGAGCAGCTCTTTCACACGCGCTGCGTCTGCGGGCGGCGTCTCCACCCGCGCGAGCCAGTCGTCCACATCGCGCCGGCGCTCGAGCAGCTCCGCTCGCTCGACCTCGAGCCCGGCGTCGGTGAGCATCTGCTTCCACTCGTCCTCGGAGTAACAGCGGACGTGAGTCGGGTCGCGAAGCTGTTCCGCCTCCTCGACCTGTTCGTCGACGAACAGGTTGTCCTCGATCACGAGGAGCCGCTGCGAGACGCGCGCCATCTCCGTGACGGCGGCGTGGATGTCCTGGAAATGATGCGGCGCGATCCGGCAGGCGACGACGTCGAAGCTGCCGTCTTCGAAGGGGAGATGCTCCGCGCGCGCGACGACGTCGGGCCGCATGCCAGGTGCCGGATCGACCGTGACGACGGTGCAGCCCTCCTCCTTCAGCCGGCGCGCGACGTGGCCGCCTCCGGTCGCGACGTCGAGCACCTTCACGCCCGCTGCCGGCTCGCACATCTCGATCATCAGGTCGAGGTCCGGCCCTTCGCGGTGCGTCGGCGACTCGCGAAACGCCTGCGCACGGCTGCTCCAGACGTCGCTCATCCCGCCCGTGCCAGCTCGACCGCCCGCTCGGCGGCTTCGAGCATCGTCGGCTCGACGTGCAGGTTCGGCGGTGCCGCGTCGGCGAGGATCTTGCGGCCTTCCTCCGCGTTCGTTCCGTCCAGGCGCACCACGATCGGAAGCTTGATCTGCATCTGGTCGAGTGCGGTCAGGATCCCGCGCGCCACCTCGTCGCACCGCGTGATCCCGCCGAAGATGTTGAAGAAGATCGACCGCACCTGGTCGTCGCGCGTGATCACCTCGAGCGCGTCGACGACGCCCTGCGCGTCGCCGCCGCCGCCGAGATCGCAGAAGTTCGCGGGCTTTCCGCCGGCGACGACCACGACGTCCACCGTCGACATCGACAGGCCGGCTCCGTTGCCGAGGATCCCGACCTCGCCGTCGAGCTTCACGTACGTCACGCCCTTCTCGCGCGCGAACGTCTCGAGCGGGTCGGCCGCCTCGACGTCCCGCATCTCGGCGATGTCCGGGTGGCGGAAGAGCGAGCTGTCGTCGACGGTGAACTTCGAGTCGAGCGCCTTGACCTCACCGTCGGGCGTCACGATCAGCGGATTCACCTCGCAGAGCATCGCGTCGCTCTCGACGAAGCACCGGTAGAGCTTCTCCACGATCGCGAGGATCTGCTTCTGCTCGTTCGGATCGTCGATCGAGGCGCCGTAGATGAGCCGTCGCGCCTGGTACGGGTGGAACCCTTCGAGTGGGTCGACGTGCAGGCGCGCGAGCGCATCGGGGCTCCCTTCGGCAACCTGCTCGATCTCGACTCCGCCCTCGGTCGTGAGCATGAACAGCGGTTGCTTCACGCCGCGGTCGAATGTCACGGAGAGGTAGTACTCCTTCGCGATGTCCGATGCGCGCTCGATCCAGAGCTTGCGCACGACGTGCCCGCGGATGTCGAGACCGAGTATCCCGCGCGCTTTCTCCTCGGCGTCCGCGGGATCGTCGGCGAGCTTCACGCCGCCGGCCTTCCCACGCCCGCCCGTGAGCACCTGTGCCTTCACGACGACCGGGCCGCCGAGCTCCTCGGCGGCCGCGCGCGCCTCCTCGGGCGTCGTCGCGAGCCGCCCATCCGAGACGGGAATCCCGAACCGGCGGAAGAGGTCCTTCCCCTGGTACTCGTAGAGGTCCACGGCCGCGGGCGAGTGTACTCGGCGCCGTTCGACCGGCGGCGCAATGGCTGCGCTGCTAGTCGCCTTCGACGACGCAGATCACCTGGCCCGTCGCCACGGGCTGCCCCGGTGCGACCGACAACTCGGCGACGCGACCCGCACGGTGCGCATGCACCTCGTTCTCCATCTTCATCGCCTCGACGACGCAGATCACCCGGCCCGCTTCCACCTCGTCGCCGTCCGAGACCTCGACGGCGAGCACTGTGCCCTGCATCGGCGACACGACTGCGTCCTTCCCTGCGCCCGCACCGGCGCTGCCGCGTGAGCGCTCGCGCCGCTTCCGCGCCAGCGCTGCGAACGACGGCTCCGGGCGCAACACACGGACCTCGAAACGGCGACCGTCGACCTCGACCGTCCGCACGGTCTCGCGCGTTCCGGCCACGATGCCGTCCGGCGCGAACGGACGCCCGTTCTCGAGCTCCGCTGCACGTGCGGCCATCAAGTCCGACTCCACGAGCCCGTGGCACGTCGCGCCTTCGACGAAGCACGGATGCGTGAGCAGCGCCTTGTGGAACGCGATGAGCGTCTTGACGCCGTCGACCGCGAACTCGTCGAGCGCGCGCAGCATGCGCCGTCGCGCGTGCTCGCGGTCGACGCCGTGGACGACGAGCTTCGCGATCATCGGGTCGTAGAGACCCGAGATCTCGCTGCCGGCGACGACGCCGGAGTCGACCCGCACGCCGGGACCGGCCGGCTCCCGGTAGCGCGTGATCGTCCCCGGGGCCGGGAGGAAGCCGTTCGAGACGTCCTCGGCATTGATCCGGCATTCGAGCGCGTGCCCGCTGAAGCGAACGTCGCCCTGCGCGACCGAGAGTGGCTCGCCGGCTGCGATCAGGATCTGCTCGCGCACGAGGTCGAGCCCGGTCACGAGCTCCGTGACGGTGTGCTCGACCTGGATGCGCGTATTCATCTCGAGGAAGAACCAGTCGCCGTCGCGCGTGAGCAGGCCCTCGAGCGTCCCGGCACTGCGATAGCCGACGGCACGTGCCGCGTCGACCGCGATCGCGCCGATCCGCTCGCGCAGCGCAGCGTCGACCGCTGGAGACGGTGTCTCCTCGAGGAGCTTCTGATGCCGTCGCTGGATCGTGCAATCGCGCTCGCCGAGGTGGATGACGTTGCCGTGTGCGTCCGCGAGGACCTGCACCTCCACGTGGCGCGGGTCCTCGATGTACCGCTCGACGTACACCGCCGCGTCCGAGAAGTACGCCTCGCCTTCCCGTCGCGCCGACTCGAACGCGCGCTCCGCCTCGTCGGCGCTCCGCACGACCTTGAGGCCCTTTCCGCCCCCACCGGCCGACGCCTTGATCGCGATCGGCCAGCCGAGCTCGTCGCCGAGCCGGCGGACTGCGTCCGCCGACTCGACCGCCTCGGTCACGCCCGGCACGATCGGGACGCCGGCGGCACGCATTCGCTCCCGCGCCTCGATCTTCGAGCCCATCGCCTCGATCGCGTCGGCCGGCGGGCCGATCCAGACGAAACCACCGGCCTCGCACGCGCGCGCGAAGGTCGCGTTCTCGGCGAGGAAGCCGTACCCCGGGTGGATCGCCGCGGCACCGGCTCGACGCGCGGCCTCGAGGACGGCACCCTGGTCGAGGTAGCTCTCGCTCGCGGCGCCCCCGCCGATCAGGTACGCCTCGTCCGCGTAGGCGACGTGCGCGGCATTGCGGTCGGGCTCCGAGTAGACGGCGATCGTCGCGATCCCGAGCTCGCGCAGTGTCCGGAACACGCGGATCGCGATCTCGCCGCGGTTCGCCACGAGAACCTTGTCGAAGACGGCCACGCCGTATTCTCTCTCCGCCGTGAACCTTCCCGACGCCCTCACGATCGCGCGCGCGCTCTCGGTGCCGTTCGTCGTCCTGCTCTACGCGTGGAACTTCAACGGACACGCTTACTGGGCGACGGCGCTCTTCTGCGTGGCGATGGCGACGGACTGGTTCGACGGCCGCATCGCCCGCAGCCGCGGTCACACGTCGGCGTTCGGGTCGCTGCTCGATCCGGTCGCGGACAAGATCCTCGTGCTCGCGGTGCTCGTGATGCTGGTCGACGAGGCCGTTTTCCCCGGCTGGATGGTCGCCGCGATCGTCGTACGCGAGCTCCTGATCAGCGGCCTTCGGCTCGCGGCGCTGGAGCGTGGGATCGTCCTTCATGCGCGCGACCTCGGGAAGCTGAAGACGTGGTCACAGGCGGTCGCGGCCGCGCTCGGCGGCTTCGCCGCGGCGGGTGCGTGGCGCGAGTCGATCGCCTGGTGGGCGTTGCTCGTCGCGGTCGTCCTGACCTGGGTCTCCGGGTTGGACTACGCGCGCACGGCGCCGCGGCTCTGGCGGCGCGGCGCCGTCGCCTGATCGCCGTCCGGCTCGAGGCCGCGGCTGCGCCACGGCGACGGGCCGGCGTCCGTCTCCGTCTCCAGCTCGAGCGCGCGGATGATCGCCTCGCGCTCCGCGTCGCTCGGCTCGGGCGTGATCTGGACGTCCACGGGGTGCAGGGTAAAGAGATCGGGGCTGCCGCCGATAGGAACGTCGTATGGGCCGCCGCCCCCTTCTCGCCTGTCTCGTCGTTTCGCTCGCCGCGGCCGCGACGTCCGCGACGGCCGCGCGAACGTCGTGGGCGCTGCCGCAGATCAAGGCGGTCGTGGGTGCCGGCGTCATGGGGCCCGACGTCCCCGGCTTTCGGCCCGACGACCAGCTGACGCGGGTTGCGCTCGAGCAGCTGGTCAGCGGGCT
>Ga0136846_1224400_pt1 | contig 26201 bp, 25 predicted proteins | sample HopSoiMetagenom2_FD_96841 | JGI IMG/M metagenome (GOLD analysis project Ga0136846, IMG submission 96841) | Grasslands soil microbial communities from Hopland, California, USA - 2 Assembly 2016 (version 4) | ecosystem: Environmental > Terrestrial > Soil > Grasslands | place: USA: Hopland... | reverse complement strand
GCTTCCGGCGCCGGCATTGACTTCGCTTCACTGACTCCGTAGGGTCACTTCAGTTTTCCTTCGACGGGGTCTAAGGAGATCTGGATGCCGTCGAGCGCGCCCGATGCTGCTGCCGAAGTCGACGTCGGCGAGCGCCTGCGGGACATTCGGCGGCTGCGGCGGGCCACCTTGAAGACGATCTCCGACCGCGCCGGCGTCAGCGAGAGCTTCCTCAGCCAGGTCGAGCGCGGCCGTGCGAGCGCGAGCATCGCGTCTCTCCAGCGAATCGCCGCCGCGCTCGGCGTCAGCGTTGCCGATCTGTTCGAACCGGGTGGAACCGTCGCCCCGCGTGTGCTGCGTCAGGCGGAGCGTCCCTCGCTCGCGTTCGGGATCCTCGGGCGGAAGTACCTCTTGACGCAGCGGCCGCTCCAGCACCTCGAAGTCTTCGTCGGCGAGCTGGACGTGGGCGGTTCCACGGGGACCGAGCCGTACGCCCACGGCGACTCCGAGGAGCTGTTCGTCGTCCTGTCGGGTCACGTGCTGCTCGAGCTGGGCGGCGACGTGCACGAGCTCGACAGCGGCGACAGCATCGATTACCGCAGCTCCACACCACACCGCGTGACGAACGCCGGCGAGGGACGCGCCGAGGTCATGTGGATCATCAGTCCGCCCAGTTACTAGGGGAGGGGAAGGAGAAGGGTTTGGTGGAACGGAAACTCACGCGCGAAGATCTGCTGAAGCTGGGAGTGGCCGCGGGAGGCGCGGCACTTGCCGCGGGGCCGGTCGGGCTCGCACGCGCTGCGCTCTCAGCCGAGAGCGGGCGCTTGCAAGTGCTCGACTGGGCCGGCTATGGCAACGACGGCGGCCAGGCGATGTTCGCGCAATACGTCAAGAGCCATCCCGGCAACAAGCCGCAGTTCACCTACATGACGAACGAGTCGGACGCGCTTGCGAAGCTCCATGCGGGCCTCAAGCCGGACATCTTCCGTCCGTACGTCGGCTGGACGAAGTACTTCGCGACGAGCGGCCTGGTGCAGCCCTGGGACACGCACCTGATCAGCAACCTGAAGAACCTCAACCCGGCGATGGTCAAAGCGGGCCAGTACAACGGCAAGCAGTACGGCATTCCGGCGGACTGGGGCTTCGACAAGATCCTCTACCGGAGCGACAAGGTGAAGCCCAAGGCGAAGTCGTGGGGATTGCTGTTCGACGAGCGCTACAAGGGCAAGATCGCGTGGTTCGACGATCTCGGGATGCTCGTGGCAACGGGGCTCTATCTCGGCGTCAAGAACCCGTGGAACCAGACGGACGCCGAGCTCGCGCGAACCCAGAAGTTCCTCAAGTCGAAGAAGCACCTCGTCCGCCTGATGTGGGCGTCCGAGTCGAACTTGTGGGAAGCGTTCGGATCGGGCGAGCTCTGGATCGCGTACGCGTGGCCGAACGACTGGGTGCAGATGAAGAAGAAGAAGCTGAAGGTCGTCTACATGTCTCCGAAGGAGAAGCCCGTCGCCTGGGTCGGAATGCTGATGCTGCTCAAGGACACCCCGCGCAAGCAGCTGGCGCATGCCTACGCGAACGCCTGGGTCTCGACGAAGTCGGGGAAGTGGCTGGAGGACAACTACGGCTACGGCCACTCGAACACCCACGCCCGACCCTCCTCGGCCGACCTGGCTCGCGTGCTCCAGATCGCCAATCCGAAGGCTGTCGGCCTGCCCAATGCGTACCTCGATCGCGACATCCCGCGTCGGGCGCTCTACGCACGCATGTGGGAAGAGGTGAAAGCCGCCTGACCGGTCTGCGCTAGACCGTGAGACTCCGTTCCGCCTTTGCGACGACCACGCTGCTGGGGTTCCCGGTGGCGTGGCTCGTCGCGTTCTTCCTCGTTCCGATCGCGATCGTCGCGCTCTACAGCTTCGACGTCTACTCGCTGTTTCCAGAGAAACACGGCTTCACGCTCGCGGCCTGGCGTGCGTTCATCCACAGCTCCGTCTACCTCGGCCTGTTCTGGAAGTCCGTGAACATGGCCTTGACGGTGTCTGTGGTCGTCGTCGTGCTCGCCTATCCGCTCGCGTACTACCTCGCGTTGTCGGGCACGAAGCGAAAGTACGTCCTCCTGCTGATCCTGATCGCGCCGTTCCTGACGAGCTACCTGCTCCGGGTGCTGGCCTGGAAGGTGATCCTCGGAAACAACGGCGTGCTCAACTCGTTCCTCGCGTGGACGGGCATACGCTCGCCCGACCACCCTGTGTCGCAGCTCCTCTACAGCAGGTTCGCGGTGATGCTCGTGCTCGCCTACGTCTGGGTGCCGTTCGTCGCGCTGCCGATGTTCGTCTCCCTCGACACGCTCGATCGGCGCCTGCTCGAAGCCGCAGCCGACCTCGGTGCAAGCCGCTGGCAGGCGTTTCGGCGCGTCACGCTCCCGCTGAGCCTGCCGGGCGTCGCCGCCGGCTTCTTCTTCGTCTTCATCCCGACCCTGGGGGAGTTCGTGACGCCGTCGCTCGTCGGCGGGACGTCGGGGTACATGTACGGCAACCAGATCGCTGATCTCTTCTCGACGGGCTTTCCGGACTGGGAGACCGGCGCGGTCCTGGCGCTCTTCCTCCTCGCCGTCGTGACCGTGCTGACGCTCTTCTTCGCTCGATTCACCCGAGTGCAGGAGGCCGGCTAGTGGACGTCGCGCTCTCGCGCAACGGTCGCCGCGTGCTGCGGATCTTCTTCGCCGTGCTGGTGACGTTCCTGTACGCGCCGATCGCGATTCTGCTCGTCTTCTCCTTCAACGACTCGGATATCCCGGCGTTTCCGCTCAGCGGCTTCACGACGCAGTGGTATCGCGACTTCGCGACGAATCCGGACCTGAAGGGCGCACTCCTCACGAGTGCCCTCGTCGCGCTGATGTCGAGCGCGGTCGCGGTCCTCCTCGGCGTGTTCTCCGCGATCGCGCTCGTTCGCCGCCGCTTCTTCGGAAGGCCGGCCGTATCGGCTCTGCTGCTCGCTCCGCTCGTCATCCCGTACATCGTCTTCGGCGTATCGCTCCTGCTCTTCTTCCACGCCGTGGGGATTCCGCGTTCGCTGCTGACGGTCGTGATCGGACACGTCGTGATCAGCCTTCCGTACACGATCCTCGTGCTCGTACCGCGGCTGACGCAGATCGACGTCAACCTCGAGGAAGCGGCCCAGGACCTCGGCGCCGGCCCGCTGCGCACGTTCGGTTGGATCGTGCTCCCGCTGATCCTGCCCGCAGTGCTGTCGGCCTTCCTGATCGCATTCACGACGTCCTTCGACGAGTACGCCGTCGCGTCGTTCGTCGTCGGCACGCGCCAGACGTTTCCGATCTATCTGTACAGCGCGCTGCGTTTTCCGAACCGGCTGCCGGAGGTGCTCGCGGTGGCGGTCGTCGTCATGCTCATCAGCCTCGTCGTGGTCGTGGGTGCGGAGATCGGCCGGCGCGTCGCCGAGCGCCGGCTCGGTGCGACTACGTGAGCCCGTGATCCTTCGCCCAGAGCGCCGCCTGCGTGCGGTCGGTGACGCCGATCCGCTGGAAGATCTGCGTCAGGTGCGCCTTCACCGTCTTCTCGCTGATCTGCAGTTCCCGGGCGATGCGCTTGTTCGGCAGTCCGCGCGCGACGAGCTGCAGAACCTCTGACTCGCGCGGCGAGAGCTCGGGCCCCGACGCTTCCTCGGCACGGGCTGTGAGCATCTCGCGCGCGGCGCGCGGCGCGAGCGGCGCGTCGCCGCGGGCGGCGGCGCGAACACCGGCGAGAAGCTCCTGCGGCTCGGCGTCCTTGAGCAGGTAGCCCGACGCGCCCGCGTCCAGCGCAGCGACGACGTCCTCCCGCGCCGAGAACGACGTCAGCACGACGACGTGCACGGCCCCGTCGTGGGCCGCGACGATGCGGCGTGTTGCCTCGATGCCGTCCATGACCGGCATGGACAGGTCCATCAGGACGACGTCGCACTCCACGCGGCCCAGCAGCTCGACCGCCTCGGCCCCGTTCTGGGCGCTACCTGCGATCTCGATGTCGGCCTCGTTCGCGAGCATGCGCTCGAGCCCGACGCGAACGACGGGATGATCCTCCACGACGACGAGCCGGATCAGAGTGGGGCCTCGATGCACACGCGCGTACCCGCCTGCGGCCGGCTGTCGAGCTTCAGCTCGCCGCCCGCCTCGTGCGCGAGGTCGGTAAGGACGCGCAGCCCGAGGTGGCCGTCGCCGGCCGCGCCGTCGAACCCGCGGCCGTCATCGGTGACGACGAGGCGTGCGCGGTCGCCGTTCGTCTCGACGGCGACGTGGACGTGGCCGGCGCCGGAATGCTTGGCGACGTTGCGGAGCGCCTCCTGCGCGCAGCGATAGAGCAGCGTCTCGAGCTCGGCGCGGAGCGTCAGGTGGTCGGGGACGTCGACGCTCGCTTCGATCCCGCGCGGCCCGAGCGGCGCAACGAGGTCGCGCAGCGCCGGTCCGAGCCCGGTGCGGTGCAGGTCGGGCGGGTAGATGTCGACGAGCAGGCTGCGCAGCTCACGGATCGTGCGGCGCGTCGCTTGTGCGCCGTCCCGCAGGGTCGCCGCGGCCTCCGCATTCGGCATTTCCTGCGCGGCCGCGGTCAGGTTGTACGACACGCCGGCGAGATCCTGCACGGCACCGTCATGCAGGTCGCGCGCGATGCGCCGTCGCTCGAGCTCCGACGACTCGATCGCCCGCTGCAACAGCAGTTCGCGCTGCGCCTGGTGCTCGCGGAGCTGGCGGGCGCCGCGCCACGCAAGCGGCAGCTGCACGAGCCACAGGAGCGCGAGCGTCCCGAGGATCGCCGGTGCGAACGCCAGCCAGAGCTTCCGCCCGCTGGCCGCGACCGAGCTGTACCGGTCGTACGTCTCGAACAGAAGCGGAGCCCCGTGCGGGCCGCGGATGACGAGGTAGACCTCGAGGAGCTTGTCGAACCTTCGCTCGAACCGATTCTCCGGGCGCGAGAGATCGCTGACCTCGGCGGCCGTTCGCCCGACTCCCAGCTCGTGGAGCTCGGCCGCCCCGGACGCGTAACGCGACCCGATCAGCCGGTGCTCGTCCGAGTACACGACCCGGCCGGAGGCGTCCCAGATCTTCACGCGCACGATGCGGCTGCGCAGGATCCCGCGGCGGACGACGCGATCGACGCGCTCGATGGCGGCCGCATCGCCCCGGAGAAGCGCCGGAGTCAGCGCCGGCTCGACGATGCCGCGGCCGGCCAGCTCGGCGTTCTCGCGCGCGTTCCGAATCGCCTCGTCGCGGCCGACGTGCTGGAGGAGATAGACGCCGGCAGCGCCGAGCAGGATCAGCGCCGCCACTCCGCTCAGCGCGTACCGCAGGACGACGCGCCTGAAGTCGCGGCCCGAAGCCGCCGGTCGATCCCGTCCGCCCGCCTGCATGAGCCGCCATATGCCCGGATTCGCCGCAGTCATGTTCCAGCAGCGTGCCGGTGGGGCCGTGCCGGGGCAACGCGACCATGGTCCTAGGACCAAGGTCGTCTTGCGGCCCGGACCGGAGACGCCGCATCGTGGCCCCTGTCAATCGGTCTTCGAAAGGGGTCACAGATGAAGTCGAAGGTTTCCCGGATCGCCGCCGTCCTGGGCGTCCTAGCCGCCGTCGGAGCGATGGCCGCTCCTGCCGGCGCGGCCTCGCGTGGCGGCGTCGTCAGCCCGCCCTGGTCGCAGGTATGCGCCGATCGCTTCGGCATCGCCTGCGTTCCCACACCCGGCCCGTACGCGGCCTAACCGAAAGAAGGCGATGAACATGTTCCGAGCTCTGATTGCAACTTCCGCCGCGGCGGCCGCGGCACTGCTGCTCGTCGCTGTCGGCAGCGGCGCGAACAACGCTGCTCCGACGCTGCGAGGCACCGTCGGCCCCGGCTTCACGATCAAGCTGACCAAGTCGGGCAAGGTCGTGAAGGCGCTGCGCGCGGGCACGTATCGGCTGACCGTCGCCGACCGCTCGGCGCAGCACAACTTCGTGCTCGAGCGCGAGCGCGGCGCGGAGCGCGTCGTCACGAGCGTCCCGTTCGTCGGTACGAAGACCATCACCGTTCGCCTGACGCGCGGTGTGTGGAAGTTCTACTGCGACCCGCACGCGGCCGTCATGGCCGGCCGGTTCGCAGTCGGCGGTGCGGCTCTCGCGACGACGCACGCGGTCGCCGACGACCGTGGCGGGCACGGCGAGGCCGAGCCGGGCGATGATCGCGGGGGTCACGGCGAGCCCGAGCCCGGCGACGACAAGGGCGGTCACTGAGCCAGCCCGAAGCGGCGGCGGGGGCACACCCTCTCCCCGTGCCCCTGCCGCCGCGATCTAGGGCGGCGGTGCCGTCGACCCGCGCACGTTGAGCCGCGGCCGGAACGAGTAGTGCGGCAGCGGCTTCTGCGGATCCTCGATCAACGAGCGCAGGGCGTTGACGGCGGTCTCGGCGATCTCCTCGATCGGCTGCTCGACCGTCGTCAGCGGCGGTGACGTCCAGGCCGCCGCTTCGATACCGTCGAAGCCGACGACGGAGAGGTCTTCCGGAACACGGAGACCGCGCGCCGCCGCCTCCTGCAGCGCGCCGATCGCCATCAGGTCGCTCGAGCAGATCACGCCTGTCGGCGGCGCCGTCGACTCGAGCAGTCGGCGCAGCCCGGCGCGACCGTGCTCGACGCTGAAGTCCGCCGTGTAGACGACGAGGCCGTCCGGCTCGACGCCGGCGGCTCTGAGGGCTTCCTCCCGGCCCGCAGCCTTCTGCTGCGTCGGCAGGTAGTAGTCCGGCCCGCCGACGTAGCCGATGCGCTCGTGGCCGAGCTCGAGCAGGTGCTGCGTGGCGAGCTCGCCGGCGCAGCGCTCGTCGACGGCGACCGAAGGGACGCTGAGCGAGCTCAGGGCGCCGTTGACGAACACGATGCGCGCTCCCTCGTCGACGAGTCGACCGTAGTGGTCGTGGTCGCCGCTCAGATTGGTCATCTCGCAGGAGATGAAGATCATCCCGTCGGCGCCGCGGTCGAGCAGCATGTGCACGTAGTCGACTTCCCGGAACGCGGCAGCCGTCGTGTTGCAGAGGATCGACGCGAACCCGGCCTCCGTCGCGCGCTCCTCCATCTCCTGCGCCAGAGCAGGGAAGATCGGGTTCTCGAGCGAGGGGACGAGCAGGCCGATCATCCCGGTCGCCGGGCGGCGTCCCGGCGGCACATAGAGCAGCTCCCGCATCGCGCGCTCGACCCGCTCGCGCGTCTCGAAGCGGACGTTGTCGAAGCCGCTGACGACGCGCGAGGCCGTCGCAAGGCTCACGCCCGCCTGCTCTGCGACATCTCTCAGGGTGGCCATTGTTGCAGGGCTATGTAACAGATTTTCACCGGGTTTGCCAACAATCTAGCGCTTGACTTTTCCAGAAGCCGGGTCTAGGCTCACGGCTGTTTCATGCTGATCGGACATGTTTCATAGGCGGTCGGCTCACCCCGCGGGGTCGCAGACCGGAGGAGGAGGAGGATCAATGAAGGTAGGGAGGCGTTACGCCATCCTGCTCGCCGTCGTGGTCACCGCAGTGCTTGCGCTGCTCGGGGCACGGGCCACGCCGGCAGCACACGCTGGGGCAAAGGTGTCGAAGCTGACCATCTGGGTCGACAACGTCCAGAAGCCGGCGATCACGAAGGCTGCGAACGCGTGGGGCACCCGTCGCGGCGTCGACGTGAACGTCGTCTTCCACTCGTTCGGGAACATCCGCGACGACCTGAAGACGGTCAAGGCCGAGACCGCTCCCGACGTCATCGTCGGGGCGAACGACTGGACCGGCGACCTCGCGGCCAACGGTCTCGTGCTGCCGCTCTTCCCGACGAAAGCGGTGAAGAAGCAGTTTCCGAAGTACGCGCTCGACGCGTTCTCCTACGGGGGCCGGCTCTACGGCGCTCCGTATGCGCTGGAGAACGTCGGGCTCGTCGTGAACACGCGTCTGGCGAAGGTGCCGAAGACGTGGGCGCAGCTGGAGAAGGCCGCGCTCGCGTTCAAGCGCAAGGATGCGAACAACCTGGGCATCGCGGTGCCGCAGGGCTCGGCCGGCGACGCGTACCACATGTATCCGTTCTTCTCCGGCCTGGGCGGCTACGTCTTCGGCCACGCGAAGAACGGTGCGCTGCAGGCGACGAAGCTCGGCGTTGCGAACCGCGTGTTCCTGAAGAACGCGACGCTCATCGACAAGTGGAACCGTGAGGGCCTGATCAACTCGAAGATCGACTACGGCACGGCGAAGAACGCGTGGCTGCATGGAAACGCCGCGTTCTGGATCACCGGTCCGTGGGAGGTCGACGGGCTGAAGGCCAGCGGGAACCCGTTCCGGATCGTGCAACTGCCGAAGATCAAGTACCGCTCGGTGCCGTTCCTCGGCGTGCAGGGCACGATGGTCACGAAGTTCGCGCAGGCGCACGGCGTCGAGAGCCTCGCCAAGGACCTCGTGGCGAACGAGATGATGAAGGCGAGCTTCCAGCTCGACCTCGAGCAGGCGAACCTGCGCTTCCCGGCCAACAAGATCGCGGGCAAGCGCGTCAACGACCCGGTCCTGAAGCAGTTCGGAGCTGCCGGGATCGGCGGCGTTCCGCTGCCGAACATTCCCCAGATGAACAGCGTCTGGGCAGAGCTCGGCGGCGCGTGGGTCAAGGCGACGAAGGGCACCGGAGCCACTCCGGCGCGTAGCGCCTTCGCGCAGGCCCAGAAGAACATCCGCGACAAGATCGCGGGCGGCTAGGAAACGAAAAGGCTGGGGTCCGGCCCCGAAAGGGCCGGACCCCTCCTACGAGGAGGAACCGCTGAGCACGACGGCCGTTCGAGGGGAGCTGCCTGATCGGCAGGGTGCGGCTGCACGTGCGCGCTCGATGCCGACGTGGTTGATCACGACGTTCTCCGGGACGGTCGGCCTCGTCCTGAAGATCGTCCTGCTGTGCGTCGTGAACGCCCTGACGATCTGGGCCGCGGCCGTCCTGGCCGATCACCACAAGTGGAGGGCGTTCGGCGTCCTCATCCTCGCGGCGCTCGCGATCGACGCGGTCTATCTGCTGAACCGCAAGTGGACGCTGCCGCTGAAGTTCCTGCTGCCGGGCACCGTGCTGCTGATCGCATTCCACGTCGTGCCCGTGATCTACACGATCAACGTCGCCTTCACGAACTACTCGACGGGCCACATCCTGTCGCGGTCGGAGGCGATCGACAGCATCCGGCAGAACTCTTTGACCGAGTCCGCGAACGGTGCGTCGTACGCGATGACCCTCATGCGGGACGACGCTCACCGGCTCGTCCTCGCGCTGGTCGACCAGGACAGCGGGGAGACCTACATCGGCACCCGCGAGGGGCTGAAGCCGATCCCGCGCGGCGACGTCACGATCGCGGACGGGACGATCGCGTCGGCGAAGGGGTACACGAAGCTGCCCCTGCGAGAGCTCGGCAGCGTCGACACCGAGCTTTCGGACTACAAGGTGCCGGTCGGCGGCGGGAAGGCGATCCAGCCGCAAGGCTTCGACTCGGCGCTCCAGCTGCAGCCGACGTTCCGCTACGACGCCAAGGCGAACACCTTCGTGAAGATCGACAACGGCGCCGTGTACAGGGACGACGGGCTCGGCTCCTACGTCGCCGCGAGCGGTGACGAGATCGAGCCGGGCTGGAAGACGTACGTCGGCCTGCGGAACTTCAGCCGCATCGGCCACAGCGCGCTCATCCGCGATCCGTTCCTCAAGGTGCTCGTCTGGACGCTGTTCTTCGCGACGTCCGTCGTTCTCGTCTCGTTCGCGCTCGGGCTCCTGCTCGCGGTGGCGCTGAACAAGCCGGGCATGCGCCTCCAGCGAACGTACCGGATCATCCTGGTGATTCCCTACGCTGTGCCGGCGTTCCTGGCGCTGCTCGTCTGGCAGGGGCTGCTGAACGACGACTTCGGCGTCGTCAACAACGTGTTCCACACGAGCATCCCTTGGCTGTTCGACCCGTGGTGGGCGCGCGTCTCCGTCATCTTCGTCAGCGTCTGGCTGACGGTCCCGTATTTCTTCCTCGTCTGCCTCGGCGCGCTGCAGTCGATCCCCGCCGAGCTGACCGAGGCGGCGCGCGTGGACGGCGGCGGCGCGTGGCAGGTCTTCCGCAAGGTCTCGTTCCCGCTGCTGCTCGTCGCCGTGACGCCGCTGATGATCGCGTCGTTCGCGTTCAACTTCAACAACTTCAACAACATCTACCTGCTCACCGGCGGCGGCCCCGCCGTGGGCAACAGCCCGATCGCGGGCGCGACGGACATCCTGATCAGCTACACGTACAAGATCGCGTTTGCCAGCGGCAAGGGCCAGGACTACGGCCTCGCCTGCGCGATCGCAATCCTCATCTTCGTGATCGTCGGGACGATCTCCGCGATCTCGTTCTCGCGCACCAAGGCGCTGGAGAACCTGGCGTGAGCACTCGCGAAGCAGGGCTCAGCGTTCCGGCCGCAGGCGAGCGGCAACAGAAGAAGGGACGCGGCCTCCCGGAGACGTGGTGGCGTCACCTGATCGCCTTGATCGCGGCGGTGATCTCGCTCTTCCCCGTCGCGTACATCATCTCGGCCGCGTTCAACGCGGACAACTCGTTGAGCGGGTCGTCGCTCATCCCCAGGCACCTGACGCTCGACAACTTCCGCTCGCTCTTCGGCGCCCAGCAGCATGTGACCGGGCACGCGACGTTCCAGAATGCGCACTACCTGCGCTGGTTCGCGAACTCGATGATCGTGGCCGGGGGGACGGCGATCCTGACCGTGATGGTCAGCGCCCTGGCGGCGTACGCGTTCAGCCGCTTCCGTTTCAAGGGCCGGCGCCTGTCGATGCTGGCATTGCTGCTGGTGCAGATGTTCCCGCAGCTGCTCGCGATCGTGGCGATCTACCTGATCGTGCTGAACACGGGCGAGGTCTTCCACTTCATGGGCCTGAACACCCTCTTCGCGCTGATGCTCGTGTACCTCGGCGGCGCCCTGGGCGTGAACACGTGGCTGATGAAGGGGTTCTTCGACACCATCCCCGCGGAGCTCGACGAATCCGCCCGGGTCGACGGCGCATCTCCGTCGCAGGTGTTCTGGGGCGTCGTGCTGCCTCTCGCCGCGCCGGTCCTGTCGGTGATCATGCTGATCTCGTTCATCGCGACGCTCAACGAGTTCGTGATCGCGAGCGCGATCCTCGAGACGCAGCAGAAGTTCACGCTCCCCGTCGGCCTCTGGCAGTACATCGACCAGAAGTACTCGGAGCACTGGGGGCCGTTCGCGGCCGGCGTGCTGCTCGCCGCCATCCCGGCGGCCCTCCTCTTCGGGTTCCTGCAGCGCTGGATCGTCCAGGGCCTGACTGCGGGCGCGGTCAAGGGATGAGCCTCCTCCAGACGCGGACGCTGCTCGACCAGCCGCATCACGACGGGTCGGCGCTCTACGTCGACGGCGATGTCGTGCGCGTACACGTGCCGATCGATGTCGACTCCGTCGTCCTGCGCTACGTCGAGGACGGCGAGGCCCGCGGGGTCGAGGCGACCGCCGAGGGCGACGCGTGGTGGTCGGCGCGCCTGCCACTCACGAATCCGGTCACGAACTACCGCTGGCTGCTGACCGGCGGCGAGGTCGGCTACGCGTGGCTGAACGGGCTCGGGCTGGTCTCGCACGACGTGCCGGACGCCGACGACTTCGTCCGCAGTGCCGATACCGGCCCCGAGTGGCACCTGGGCTCCGTCGTGTACGAGATCTTCCCGGACCGCTTCGCGACGACAGGCGCCGGCGAAGACGCGCCCGAATGGGCCGTGTCTCGTGCCTGGCACGAGTTGCCGGAGGGACGTTCGCCGAACACGCCGTACGAATGGTTCGGCGGTGACCTTGCGGGCGTCGAAGCCCATCTCGACCACATCGAGCGTCTCGGCGCGAACGTCATCTACCTGACGCCCGTCTTCCCGGCCGGAAGCACGCATCGCTACGACGCCACGACCTTCGAGCACGTCGATCCGCTGCTCGGCGGCGACGAGGCGCTCGCCTCGTTGACTCGAGCCGCGCACGCGCGCGGCATGCGCGTCGTGTCAGACCTGACGACGAACCACACGGGCGACAAGCACGAGTGGTTCACCGGAGGCGAGCGCGAGCTCTACCTCTTCGACGAAGCCGGTGACTACGAGGCCTGGTGGGGCATCAAGACGCTGCCGAAGCTGAACTGGCGGTCGCCCGAGCTGCGCCGGCGCTTTCAGCACGTCGCCGGGAAGTGGCTGCAGCCGCCGTTCGAGCTCGACGGCTGGCGCGTCGACGTCGCGAACATGAGCGGCCGAACGCGGGCGACAGATCTGAATCGCGACGTGGCGCCGACACTGCGCCGCGTTCTGGACGACGACTCGCTCCTCGTCGCCGAGCACTTCCATGATTTCCGCCCGGACTTCCGCGGCTGGCACGGCGTTATGAACTACGCCGGCTTTTCGCGACCGGTCTGGACGTGGCTGCGCGGCGAGCTCGCGCTTCAATACTTCGAGCTCCCGGTTCCGATGCCGCACTTCGACGGCACAGCGTCGGTAGCGACGATGCGATCCTTCCGCGCCGGCGTGCCGTGGAATTTCGTCCTGCATTCGTGGGCGATCCTCGACAGCCACGACTCACCGCGCTTCCGCACGATGGCGGGGTCGGAAGAGCGCCAACTCGTCGGCGTCGGTCTGCAGATGACGACGCCGGGAGTGCCGATGTTGTTCGCCGGCGACGAGCTCGGGCTCGAGGGCAAATGGGGTGAGGACGCGCGCCGGACGATGCCGTGGGGCGAGCCGCTGCCCCCGCTCTTCGACGAGTACCGGCGCCTGATCGCCCTTCGCCGCACGCACGACGCACTCGCGCGCGGTGGCCTTCGCTACGCCTACGTCGACGAGGACGTGATCGCATACCTGCGCGAGACGCGGGACGAGCGCATCCTCTGTCTCGCGAGCCGCGACGAGCACGCGCCCGTGCGGCTGCCCCTCGCCGAGCGGCTCGAGACGCTCTACGGAGACGACGCCGAGCGCGACGGCACCGACGTCCTCCTTCCTGCCGCAGGCCCCGCATTCCACGTTTGGAGGCTGACGAATGGCTGACGTGATCTTCGACAAGGTCGAGAAGGTGTACGACAACGACGTGCACGCGGTGCACGATCTGTCGCTCGAGATCCGCGACGGAGAATTCGTCGTCCTCGTCGGGCCTTCGGGCTGCGGGAAGACGACCGCGCTGCGCATGGTCGCCGGTCTCGAGGAGATCACGGACGGGAGGATCTCGATCGGCGAGCGCGTGGTGAACGACCTGACGCCGAAGGAGCGGGACATCGCGATGGTGTTCCAGAATTACGCGCTCTATCCGCACCTGTCCGTCGCCGACAACATCGGCTTCGGTCTACGGCTGCGGCACACGCCGAAGGAAGTCGTCGAGGAGCGGGTCGCCTGGGCGGCGAACTTCCTCGGGCTCACGCCGTACCTGCAGCGGCGTCCGAAGGAGCTCTCCGGCGGGCAGCGCCAGCGGGTCGCGATGGGGCGCGCGATCGTGCGCAAGCCGCAGGTGTTCCTGATGGACGAGCCCCTCTCGAACCTCGACGCGAAGCTGCGTGTGCAGATGCGCGCAGAGATCGCGCGCATCCAGCAGGAGATGAGCGTCACGACGATCTACGTGACGCACGATCAGGTCGAGGCGATGACGATGGGCGATCGCGTCGCCGTCATGCGTAAGGGCGAGCTCCAGCAGATGGCCGAGCCGCAAAAGCTGTACGACGAGCCGAGGAACCTGTTCGTCGCCAGCTTCATCGGCAGCCCGGCCATGAATGTCGTCGAGGCGACGATCGAGCGCGGGGACGGCGCGGCCCTCTCCGTGAAGCTCGGAGACCAGGAGCTCTCGATCCCGGCGGACGTGGCGGCGCGCCGGCCGGCTCTGGCGGGCTACGCGGGGAGGCCGCTCGCGGTCGGGATCAGGCCGGAGCACCTCGAGGACGCAGGCATGGCGCGGAACGGCCGCGGACGGCTGCGCGGGCGTGTCCAGCTCACCGAGGCGCTCGGCTCGGAGATTCTCGCGCATGTCGAAGTGCACGCCCGCCCCGTCGTCACGGACGACGTCGTCGAGAGCGCGGTCGTCGACGCCGACGAGCAGGTGCTCGCGGCCGACCTGATGGGCGACAGCGGCAACGGCGCGAGGGCGACGCTCGTCGGCCGGCTCGATCCCGCGTCGCGCTTCAGGCCCGGCGACGAGGTGGAGCTCTCCGTCGACACGGAGAAGCTGCAGTTCTTCGATCTCGAGACGGGCCACACGATCTAGCGCGTGAACGCGGGACCTTCTGCGATTCTCGGCAACGGGTCGCTGCTCGTGACGCTGTCCGCGCGCGGTGACATCGAGCGGCTGTTCTGGCCGGCGCTCGATCGCGGCTCCCACGTCGGCGATCTGCGCTTCGGCGTCGAGCTCCGCGGGGCCGCCGAGCAGTCGTACCTGCATGACGCCAACGTCCTGCTCACGCGCGCGGGTGGCGTCGAGGTCGTCGACGTCGTGCACGAGCACGAACCGGTGCTGCTGCGCAGGGTCCGCGGGAGCGGCGAGGGGCTCACAGTCCATTGCCGGCCGGAGCTCGACGGCTTCAAGGGCGGTCTCGCGTCGAGCGTCGACGGCGAACGCGTCGTGTTCTACCGCCGTGACGTCGCGCTGGCGATCGGCGCGGTCGGCGCGGAGGCCTTCGCGACGGGGCTCGGCGCGACGCACGGCGGATTGTCCGTGCCGACGAACGGCGATGCCGTGGTCGCGCTCGCGTTCGGCGCATCGTCGCGCGAGGCCGTCGCGCGCCTCGACGCGGCGCTGCAGCAGGACTTCGACTCGCTCGTGTCGTCGCGCGTCCGGCACGATGCTGCACGGATCGCGCGTGCGGAGCTGTCGCAGAACGGCGCGGTCGGAAACCTGTATCGCCGCTCGCTGCTCGCGCTCGAGCTCCTCTGCGACCGGAACAGCGGTTCGGTGATCGCCGCGCCGGAGCTCGATCCGGAGTTCGAGCACTCCGGCGGCTACGGCTTCGTCTGGGGCCGCGACCTCGCGTTCATCGTCCTCGCTTTCCTGGCCGCCGGCCGCGACGACCTCGCCCGGCGCGCTCTGCGCTGGCTGCCGACCGCACAGGAGCCCGAGGGGTTGTGGCTGCAGCGGCACTGGACGAGCGGCGCCCTGGCGCCGTCGTGGTGCCGGCACCAGCTCGACGAGACGGGCGCAATCCTCTTCGCGTACGAGGCCGCCTGGCGGCAACTGGGCGACGAGCGGCTCGACGCCGAGCTGTGGCCGTCGGCACGGCGGGCTGCCGACTTCCTCCTCGGCGCGATCGAGCAGGACGGCCTCCCCGTCGCGACCGCAGATCTGTGGGAGGAGCGCGAGGGCCGCCACGCCTTCACCGCGGCTGCGATCGCGGGCGGCCTGCGCGCGGCGGCCGCGATGGCGCGCCGCCACGAACCGGAACTTGTCGACCGCTACGCGGCCGCCGCCGAGGAGATGGTCGCGGCGATCGAGCGCGAGCTCTGGAGCGACTTCCACGGGCGCTACCTCCGCACGCTCGGCGATCCGACGCTCGACGTCTCGTTGCTCGGTCTGGCCTGGCCGTTCGGCGTCGTCGACCCCGCAGGCGAGCGCATGCGCGCGACGGTCGCGGCGCTGCAGGCCGAGCTCGGCTGTCCGGCCGGCAGCCTGCGCCGCTACGCGGGTGACACGTATGCCGGCGGCCATCGCTGGGTGCTCGCAGCGTTGTGGCTCGGTCTCTGGCACCGGCAGGTCGGCGACGAGGCCGGCCACGAGCGTGCGCTTGCCTATGCGCTGCGCGCGCAGACGAAGCTCGGGCTGCTCCCGGAGCAGGTCACGGACGACGGCCAGCCGGCCTGGGTCGTACCGCTTGCGTGGAGTCACGCGATGCTCCTGCTCGCGGCTCGCCCCGAGCTGGGTCTGAGCCCGTCAGGGGTCTGACCCTAGCCTTTGCCTTCGTGGCCTTAGTCCCGGTTCCCCAGCCCTACGACTTCGAGCGCTCGCTCGACCGCTTCACGTACTGGGGAGTGGATCGCGCGAACGTCTGGCACGACGGCGGTCTGCATCGAGTCGTCGGCGGCCGCGAGGTGCGCATCACGTCCGCGCCGGGCGGGGTGAACGCAGAGCCGCTCGACGACGTGATCGAGCCGGTCGTCCGCAAGCTGATCGGCGTCGAGTTCGATCTCGTGACGTTCCATGCGTTTGCGCAGGGCGAGGAGGTTCTCGCAGCGACCGTCCGGCGCTTTCCGGGCTTTCGGCCGCCGCTCGCGCCGGATCCGTTCGAGGCGCTCGTGTCGTCGATCACGGCCCAGCAGGTGTCGCTGCACGCTGCGTTCGCGGTCCGCAGCCGCTTCATCGACCACTTCGGCGTTCCGGCCGAGCGCGCCGTCGCGTTCCCGACGCGTGAACGCGTGTCGTTCGCCACAGAGGAGGAGCTGACGGCGTTGGGCTTCTCGCGGCGGAAGGCGGAGTACGTCCTCGGAGTCGCCCGGGCCGAGCTCGATCTCGAGGCGCTCGCAGCTCTGCGGGACGAGGAGGTGAAGGCTCGGCTGACAACGCTGCGCGGCATCGGCGAATGGAGCGCCGACTGGTTTCTCGCGCGCTACCTCGCCCGGCCCGAGGCGTGGCCGGCCGGCGACCTCGGCCTGCGCAAGGCAGTGCTCGCGTTCTACCCTGAGGTCACCGACATCCGGGCCGCCGCGGCCCGCTTCCATCCCTTCGAGAATCTCAGCGCACACTTTCTCCTGCTCGCACTCCGCTACCAATGACGATCCGACCCGCGACCGAGGCCGACGAAGCGCTTCTGCGCGGGCTCTGGGAGGAGTTCGAGGTGGAGCTCGGCGCCGAGGAGTACCTACGCGAGACGTGGGAGGAGGCGTGGGACGACCTTGCGCAGACGATCCGCGAGGGTGTCGCCCTGATCGCCGAAGAGGACGGCGAGCCCGCGGGCTTCGTCTTCTGCGTGCTCGGCGAGCGCGGACGTAAGACGGCTCACGTCACCGACATCTACGTCCGACCCGACATGCGTGATCGCGGCCTCGGGCGCGCGCTGCTCGCCGAGCTCGTGACGCCGGCCCGCGAGGCAGGCCTCGCACACGTGAGCCTCGAGGTGCTCGTTCACAACGCCGACGCGCGGCGGCTCTACGACCGCCTCGGCTTCGTTCCCGTCGACGTCTTCATGGTCGCGCCGCTCGGTGCCTTCGCCGAGCGCATCGGCAGTGACGAACGTCCTGCGTCGTACGGGTCTCTGCACGTGCAGACGGACGACGAAGCGGGTGTCGAGCGCGCCGTCACGAAGTTCATGCCGCGTGTCGGCCATACAGCGTGGAGCGAGGTCACTCGTGCAGGGAACGGTTGGGTCACGGTCATCGACGATCTGTGCGACCGCGACCGCAGCGCGCAACGGCGGCTCGGCGTCGAACTGTCCGAGCGCATGGGCGTGCCCGTGGTCGCGTTTGCGGTCGAGCAGGACGCCGTCGTCCGCTTTCTGATGTTCGAGCGCGGGCGCATGGTCGACGAGTACCTGTCCGTCCCGACGTACTACGGCGACCTGAACAAGGCGGACGAATTGTCGCTTTCGGCCAACGCCACGCTCGTCGCACGTCTGACGGGTGCGGACCCGGCGCTCGTGCGTGCGGTGGCGCGCACGGCTTCTTCGCCGTCGGAGCTCCCGCCGCCGCGTGAGCTGCTCGAGCAGATCGCCGGAGCCATGCGGCTAGAGCCTAGGATCGAACGGTGATCACGCTCTACGACGCCGACCGCTGCCCGTACTGCGCGCGCACCCGCATCGCACTCGCGGAGAAGGGCGTCGAGTACGAGACCGTCGTGATCGACCTCGACGACCGACCGTCGTGGATCTACGAGAAGAATCCGCTCGGGCGTGTGCCCGTGCTCGAGGACGAGGCATTCCTGCTGCCCGAGTCGGCAGTGATCAACGAGTACCTGGAGGAGCGGTACCCCGAGCCCGCGCTCTGGCCGGCGGACGCGGCCGAGCGGGCGTTCGGCCGGCTGCTCGTCTTCCGCTTCGACCAGCTCGCGAAGCCCTACTACGCGCTCCGCCGCGAGGAGGCCGGTGCCCGCGACCGCCTCGACGCGGAGCTCGCAAAGCTGAACGCGGCGCTCGAAGCCCAGCCGTACCTGAGCGGCCGCGCGTACGGACTTGCGGACATCGCGTACGTCCCGTGGCTGCTGCGCGCACGCGACCGCATGGGCGTGCAGCTCGAGGCGTTCGCGGCGCTGAGCGCGTGGGTCGAGCGTCTGTCCGAGCGGCCGGCGATCGCGGCAGAGCTCGACGTCGTAGCTGCTCTGTGAACGTCCTGTTGCTGCACGCCTTCCCACTCGACGAGCGAATGTGGGCGCCGCAGCGCGACGCCCTCCTCGACCACACCGTGATCGCACCACGGCTGTACGGGCGTGGCCGCACGATGGACGAATGGGCCGGATCGCTCGCAGACGAGGTGGACGAGGACGTCGCCGTCGTCGGTGCGTCGATGGGCGGCTACGCAGCACTCGCGCTCGCGAGGCGCGCGCCGGCACGTGTCCGTGCGCTGCTGCTGGTCGGCTCGCGGCCGGACGCCGACTCCGCCGAGCGCCGCGCGGGTCGTGCCGACACGATCGACCTGATCAGGCGCGAGGGGGCGGACGGGCTGTGGCGGGCCATGCTGCCGAAGCTCTTCGCCGACGAGGGCAACGCGGACGCGTCGCTGATGCATCGCGACGTCCACGACCTCGTCGGGGCGGTCGAAGCCATCCGCGACCGCGCGGACTCGACGCAGCTGGCGCGCGATTTCGACGGGCCGCTGCAATTCGTCGTCGGCGAGCACGAGGCGTTCGTCCAGCCCGGCGAGCTGGCCGAGTTCGACATCCGCGAAGTCGCCGGGTCCGGGCACCTCGTCAACATCGAACGCCCGCACGAGTTCAACTCGATCCTGCGAGAGTTCCTCGCGCGTGTCTGACCTCCCAGCAGTCGTCGACGTCGAGTGGCTCCGGCGCGAGCTCGGCGCGGCCGATCTGATCGTGGGCGACGTGCGCGGCCCGAACGCTCACGCGCGCGGGCACATTCCCGGCTCGCGGCCGCTCGTGCTCGGCTCGCCGCCGCCGATGAGCGACCCCGCAGTGCTCGAGCCGCTTGCGTCGGAGGTGGGGCTGCGCTTGCGCCGACACGGCGTGACCGCCGAGGAGCGCCTGGTCCTCTACGACCGCGGGGACGGTGTCGGCGCCATGCCGGCGGCTCAGATGGCAGAGCTTGCCGGGCACCCGCGTGTCGCCGTGCTGCTCGGCGGCCTGGCCGCCTGGCCGGACGAGCCGGAGGTCGGCCCGGTCGAGCTCCATCCGGTCAAGACGACGTTCGAGCCGAGCCTCGAAGCGGTGCCGACCCGCGAGGAGATCGCGCGCCGGCTCGGCGACCCGGAGCTGACGCTGCTCGACGTACGAACGATCGAGGAGTACACGGGCAAGCAGGGCTACCCGTGCGACCCGCGGCAGGGCCGCATCCCCGGCGCCCGCCACGTGCACGTCGAAGACCTGTTCGTCTCGTCGGGCGCGCCCGTGCCGGCGGATCACGTGCGCGCGCGCATCGGCGACGCCGAGGAGATCGTCGCGTACTGCCACTCGGGCTCCCGCTCCGCCGTCGCGACACTGGCACTGCGCGCCGCCGGATACCGCGCCCGGAACTATCCCGGCTCGTGGCACGAATGGTCGCGGCACGAGCTACCGCTCGAGCGTGGCTGACTACGGGGTCTGACCCCGAAGGGGTCTGACCCCAGCAGTTGGGTACGCCGCTCCGCGGGAAACGCGCGCGGGCGGAGCCCGCGCGCTCTAGTGGGAGTCGGCGGGTGTTCGCTGCCGCATCAGCGCGCCTCCGCGTAAGCGCTCGCTTCGCTTCGGCTTACGCTCCGGCTCTCGTGGAGGCTTGCTTCCCGCGCGGTGAATGTGATTCCGGGGTCAGACCCATGGGTCTGACCCCAGCCTTTCGCTCTTCGTGTCGGCTACGCCCGGGTGACGCTGCTGCTCTTCGCTCGGCTGGATGCCGACGCTTGCTCGGCTACGTCGACGAACGCGTCGCACAGGTTTCTGCCGAGCTCGTTCCACGCGGCGATTCGCTTGCGCGTCTCGTCGAGCAGGCCCTCCGGAACGGGCTCGTCTTCGTTCGCCCAGCCTTCGATCTGGGTGAGCGTCACCTCCGGATGGAACTGCACGCCCCAGGCGCTGTTGCCGAGCCGGAACGCCTGCGTGCACAGCTCGTTGCGCGCGAGCTCGACGGCGCCGGCGGGGAGGTCGTGCGCGTAGTAGTGCCACTGGAACGCGTCGAAGCGCGACGGCAGCCGGCCGAGGAGTGGATCGTCTTCGGCTTCGGCGGTGAGCTCGACGGGGAACCAGCCGATCTCGGGCTCGCGGGCGGGGCCGACGTGCGCGCCCGAGGCCTTCGCGAGCAGCTGCGCGCCGAGGCAGATGCCCAGCAGCGGCTTCCGCGCGGCCACGAGCCGTTGCAGTAGCAGGCCCTCCTCGTGCAGCCACGGATGCTCGTCCTCCTGGTCGGCGTGCATCGCGCCGCCGAACACGAGCACCGCGCCATAGTCCTCGACGGGCCGCGGCGGGGACGTGCGCCAGGCGACGCTCCACTCGTCGATGCGATGCCCGCGCGCTTCGACCGCGTCGCCGAAGACGCCCGCGCGGACTTGCTCGCCGTGGACGATGGAGAGGACGTCCATCAGGTCTTCGCGCCGGCGCTCACCGGGACGTTCGCGGCCTGCAGGAGCCGCTGCAGCTCCTTTGCGTTTGCCGCGGCCTGCGCCATCCTGCCGCCTTGCCCTTCGGGGCTCGTAGCGTTGTTGTTGAAGAAGGCGTACGCCTGCTCGGCGCCCGCGGCGAGCTCCCGGAGCGGCCCGACCCACTCCTGCAGCTCGTCGTCCGGGTACAGGTAGTCGAAGCGCTCCGAAGCGCTGCCGCCACGCTTGTTCCACGTCTCGGCATTGCGGCCGTGGAAGCGCACGTACGCAGTCGGGCTCGTCAGCGCGAGCACCGTCGGCGCCAGGTTCTTCGCGCCTTCGATCCTCGGCGCGTCGACGATCACGTGCGTCGCGCCGAGCTCCTCGAGGAAGCGCAGCGTCTCGTCGCGGTGCTCCTCGTCGAGCCAGCTCACGTGCCGGAACTCCACGAGCATCTCGTCGTCTCCGAGTTGCTCTCGGGCCCAGCGCAGGTAGTCGAGCGAGTGGTCCTTGTAGACGATGTACGACGGAAACTGAAAGAGGATCCCGCCAAGCTTGCCCGCCGAGCGAAGCGGCTCGAGCGCCTCGAGAAAGCGCTTGAAGACCTCGGCCCTGAACTCGCGCGACGGCCGCTCGACGCGCCCCCTGTCGTCGGTTGGGGCGTCGTCGCGGAGGTCCGGTGGCAGCGACTCGAGCTTCACCGGGTGCCGCGTCATCAGCCCGAACGCCTTCACGTGCATGACGAACTCGTCCGGCGTCCGCTCGGCCCAGCGGCGCACCATCTCGTCGCCCGGCAGCCGGTAGTACGTCGAGTCGACCTCGACGGTGTCGAAGTGCTGCGCGTAGTAGCCGAGCCGCTCGCCTGCGGGAAGACCCTTCGGGTACCAGTGCTTCGAGAGCGCATCGTCGGCCCACGAGCAGGTGCCGATGCGGATCTGCGCCACGTCAGGAGCCTAACTGGGGTCTGACCTCGTACGAGGTCAGACCCCAGCAGTCGTTGTTAGAGCCGGATGCGGACCTTGCGGCTGACCGCAGTGAAGCCCGAAGCCGTCGCGCTCACGCACGGCACGACCCCCGGCAGCGAGGGCGATTGACAGCCGGTGCTGGTGATGTCGCGCTCAGGAACGGTCACGCGCGCCTGGAACGTCGTCACCGACTTCTTGCCCGTCTTCCGCAACACCACGGTGTAGTTACCCGTCGGCGACGTGCGCGCGGTGAAGCGCGACGCCTTGCCGTTCAGCGACAGCCGCACCTGCGAACCGGCGACCGCCGCGCCTGCCTGCGTCAGCTTGCCGGAGATGCGCAGCGTGCGCTTCTTCTTGTTCGTGACGCGGGTGCCGATCGTGACCGTGCCGCCGCTCACGAGCGCCCGTGTCTCGACAGTTCCGGCTGCGTTCGGCGTGCCCGTGCCCGGCGTGTACGGCGTCGTCAGCGCGTTCCACGTCGTCTGCAGCGCCGGTACCTGGAACACGTTGTTCACCGTGAACACGGCCTCGAGCAGCTGTGCGCCGTTCGGCGACCGGCCGGGCGTTCCCTGCGGAACGTCGGCAGGCGCGAGGCACGTCACCAGCTGGAACGAACCCAAGAGGGCATTGGAACCGCTCGTCGCGTCGACGGCGATCGGCAGGTTGATCGACTGGCCCGCCACCTGCAGGCGCAGCAGCCAGACCGCCATGTGCGTCCCCGTGAAGCAGGGCGCCGCATTCGTGTTCGGCGGTGCCACGACGACGTCACCGGACAGCGGCAGCGGGATGTTCGCATCACGCGCGAACACCGATCCGGACGTTGTGCCGATGACCGTTCCCGGCGCGGCGGACGTGTTCAGCGTGTACCCCGACGGAACGAAGATCTGAATCTTCGCGGGCTGCGGATCGGACTGCGCCTGCGTGAGCTTGATCGTCAGCGAAGTCGGTGTTTGGTTCACGCTCAGCTTCTGAACTGCCAGCGCGTTGCCCGCAAACGCCAGTGCCGTGGTCACGGCACCCGCGAGCACGGCCAGCTTGAGCACTCTTTTCATACCCCTTCCTTTCCTACTTCGAAATCGCAAAGACCCTTCCCCTGAGACGTCGTTTTCCCGCAGAGGTTGTAGTTAACCCCTTGCGTCGACGAGCTTCCCGAAGAACCGCCAGTGCGTCGCGTGGTAGCGCGCGAGCTTCACCTTGTCCATCGGGTAGTAGTCGTTCGGGGTCGTGCGGATGCGGACGCCGGGCAGCAGAAAGGGGTTCGTCTCGTTCAGGTGCGTCGCCGCGCGGAGCACGCTTGCGCGCGTGAGGTTGCGCCCGGCCTTCCTGAGCGTGTCGACCATCGTGTACGCGACGGCCATCCCGTAGTAGTTGAAGACGTCGTCTGCCGGCGCCGACGGCAGATATCGCTTCATGACCGTCTTGTAGAGGCGCACGGTCTTGTCCCGCCCCCATTGCGCGGCGGTCGGGTCCTTGACGAAGGCGATCGAGACGGACCCCTCGACCTGCTTCTGGCTCGAGCCGAACCTGGCGATCTTCATGATGTCCGGCGAGATCGACACCGACGTGACATAGACGTGCGGGTGCCAGCCGAGCCGGAACGACCCGACGAATCCGAAGATCGCGAACTTCGGTGTCGCGAAGAGCATCAGCGTGTCGGCGCCGGAGCTCTTCAGCTTCGCGAGCTGGGAGTCGGCGTTGGCATCGTCGATCTCGTACGACTGGACCCCGACGATCTTCGCCTTGCCGTGCAGGCCGCGCCGCAGGCCGGCGAGCATGTCCTTGCCGAAGTCGGAGTTCTCGTACAGCACCGCGATCCGCGCCTTTGGCTGGTGCGCCGCGATGTAGCGGCCGTAGACCGCCCCTTCGCCGGCGAAGCTCGGCAGATAGCCCATCGACCACGGGTACTGCTTGTGCTCGGACGCTAGCTTCGACACGCCGCTGCCGACGAAAAGCTGCGGCACCTTTCGGTCGTTCAGGTACGGGCGGACCGCGAGCGCGTGCTCGGTGCCGACACTGTCGAAGATTGCGAGCACGTTGTCCTGCTCGACGAGCTGGCGCGTCAGCAGGATCGTCTTACCGACGTCGAACTCGTCGTCCTCGTACTTGTAGACGATCTTGCGTCCGAAGACGCCGCCCTTCGAGTTGACGTACTTGAAGTACGCGTCCGCGCCGCGGCCGACCGACGCATACGCGGCCGCGGGGCCGCTCAGCGGGACGGTGCCGCCGAGCGTGATCTGCGTCGGCGTCACGCCGGGCGTCGCCAGCGTCAGCGCCGCCGCGGCCACCGCCGCGATCATCGAGAGATCGGTTTCCGCAGCACGGGAAGTGTCAGCGTGACGCCGCGGATGGTCGCCCTCGAGCTGTCGGGGACGGGGATCAGATAGACGAGGTTGTTGACGTTCTGGACTATCGACCGCGCGCCGAGTGTCACGCGCAGTCGGGAACGGGCGGGAATCGACGTGATCTCGTTCTGCAGGCGGAGGCTGACGCGTCGCGCCCTGTTCTGCGCGGTCGACGTGTCGGCACCGCCGTCCGCGACGAGGATCTCCTTACCTGCGGGCGTCAGCGCACTCAGCACCGCGACGAGGTGCCTGTAGCCCGTCGCGCCCGGCGCGAACTGCACGCTCACCGCCGGCGACCCGAATGTCTCGACGTGCGCGACGCGCTTCGTCGTGCGGACGACCTTGCCGTCGGCCGTCAATGAGCTGCGCTGCTTGAACGAGAACTTGAGCGTTCGCGGCTTCGGCAACGTCTTGAAAGACGTCGTGGGGCTCCGCCACGGGTCCGGCGCGATCTCGACCGGCGGTCGCTTGTCGATCCCGTTCGGGATCCCCTTGAGGAACCGGTCGAACCACGCACGAAGCTCCAACGAGATGTACGCGAACTCCTCGGGCGGGTTCGTCGCCGGCGTGTGGCCGAAGTCGCCGATGTAGAGGCGTTTCGGCCCGCGCACGCGCTGATATGCGGCGATCGCCTGGTTCGCGTCGAAGGCGAAGTCACGCCGACCCTGCAGGATGAACGTCGGTATCCGGATCGTGCCGAGCTGCGGCCGCGTCGACCGCGAGGCCAGGTACGCGCGGAGCGCCGGGACGTTCTGCTCCGAGATCGCATCGGCCAGCAACTGCTGCTCGTCGGGGCCGAAGCGCTCGCGCGGGATGTCCTGTGCGAACGCGAGGACGATCCCGGCGCGCACGAGCGACTGGGGCGCGAGCGCCTCCCGCAGGTCGGTCCAGGTCGCTGTCGGCGCGATCGCGGCGAGCGGCAGGCCCTCGACCGCCGCCTTCCACACGAGGCCGCCGCCGTACGACGCGCCGTAGGCGCCGACGTGCTGCGCGTCGACCGGGTGGCGCGTCGTCAGCCACGTCAGCAGCTCACGCAGGTCGGCGAGCTCGCGCGGCCCGTCGAGCGTGAACTGCCCACCCGACTCGCCGTGGGCACGGGCGTCGTACGTCAGCACCGCGTATCCGTTCGGCGCCAGGTACTGCGCGGCCATCGAGTTCGGCGACCAGTTGACGAAGTCGGACGAGTTCCGCGTCTGCCCGAGCCCGTGCAGGAGCACGACCGCCGGCCAGCCCGCGGCCGGCGGCGTGCCCGTCGGCTGGAAGTAGCTGACCGCGAGCTCCACGCCGTCGCTCATCGTCACGCGTGTATCCGTCTTGGTGAAGTCGGCGGCCGCGGCGTGGCCGACGGGCAGCACGAAGAGCATCGCCGCGAGCGCAACAAGGAGGCGGAGCACGTCATCAGCCTAGTCCAGCGATAGCATCGCCGGGCATGGATTCGCGGCCTGTCGGCGTGTTCGACTCGGGGGTGGGCGGACTGACCGTCCTGCACGAGTGTCTCGTGACGATGCCGCACGAGGACTTCGTGTATCTCGGCGATCATGCGCGCCTCCCGTACGGGCCGCGCCCCCTCGCCGAGGTGCGCCGCTTCGCGCGCGAAATCGCGCTCTACCTGCAGGAGCAGGGCGTCAAGCTCGTCGTGAACGCGTGCAACACGGCGACGTCGGCGGCATTGCCGCAGCTGCAGGAGGAGCTCGACGTTCCGGTCGTCGGTGTAATCACGCCCGAGGCGCACGCCGCTGTCCAGGCGACGCGCAATCGCCGCATCGGCCTGCTCGCAACGGAGGGAACGGTCGCCGCCGGCCGCTACCGCGAGCTCGTCCACGCGCTCGACGCCGGGGTCGAGCTCGTGTCGGTCGCGTGCGCGCGCCTCGTCCCGCTGATCGAGAGCGACGATCCCTTCGGCGGCCACACGACAGAGGCCGTGCGCGAGTACGCCGCGCCGCTCAAGGACGCCGGCGTCGACACCGTCATCCTCGGTTGCACGCACTATCCGCTGATCAGGCCGGTCTTCCAGCGGGTGTTCGGACGCGACGTCACGCTCGTCTTCTCGGCCGAGGAGACGGCGCTCGAGGTCGCGCAGACGCTCGCGCGCAAGGGCTACGAGAACGACATCGAGCGGGAGGGCGTCTATCGCTTCCTGACGACCGGCGACCCCGAGGCCTTCCGCGAGATGGGCGCGCGGTTCCTGCAGCTGCCGATCGCCGACGTCGAGCACGTCGAGGTCGC
>Ga0136846_1231169_pt1 | contig 26209 bp, 26 predicted proteins | sample HopSoiMetagenom2_FD_96841 | JGI IMG/M metagenome (GOLD analysis project Ga0136846, IMG submission 96841) | Grasslands soil microbial communities from Hopland, California, USA - 2 Assembly 2016 (version 4) | ecosystem: Environmental > Terrestrial > Soil > Grasslands | place: USA: Hopland... | reverse complement strand
AGGTACCCGTACCCCGGGTCCGAGAAGTCCTTCATGTCGTGGTTGCCGTGCACGATCAGCACGAGCGGAAACGGCCCATCACCCTGCGGGTACCACACGCGCCCGTTGATCGGGAGCTTCTTGAAATCAAACCCCCAGTATTTCGCGCGGTCCTTCGCGATCTCCGGCGGCGCGGACACCATCGTGGACCCGTCGACCGTTTTGGTCTTTAGCGTCACAGAATCGCGAAATGCCGCGCGATGCTTGTCTGTGCCGCTTCCGTACACGAGCGTCCGAACAGTGTACGTCCCGGGCTGGCCCGGATTCGGCGCCGTGATCGACTGATGCGACAGAACGACCGGAGCGTCGTTCGTCGTCAGCTTAAGTGGCTGTTGAATGCAGGCGGCGGCGCCAAGCAGAAGAGAAGAGACCGCGAGCGCCACCGCGGCGTGACGGCTAGGCAGCATGAATGGATCGGGTGTCGGGATAGCGAGCTCTCGAGTGGTCCCTGATGATGGCCAGCGACCGTGATCTTACCATCCGGCGCGCTCGCCCGCACCGCGCTCAGAAGTGCGCGTTGACGAGCGGCAACCAGCGCAGCCCCGATGAGTTGTTGCGCGCTCGGTTGATCAGGCCAAGTTGGATGCCTTTGAGGTTCCGAGCATCGTTGTAGATGCCGATCGTCAGCCCCCGCTGGTGCGCCACGTAGTTGTAGCCTGCCACTGAGACGCCACGTAACCAGATGGAGCTCATCTGCACAGCCGAGAGCGAAAGCCCTGTCACTCGAGGGCTGCGCACGCGATAAAGTCCCATCAGAAGGCCGGACGCATCTGCTCTCGCTATGAGCGTACCGGCGGTGAGCGTTACCCACCCGACCTCGCCGTCCGCCACGACACCGAGGCCGCCCACCGTGATGCCCTTGATCTCATCATTGGACATCACCGCGCCTGCGGACGCCGTGATGCCATGGATGCTCGACGACGATAGCACCGCGAGGCTGCCGGCCGTGATTCCGCTCACCCCGCCCTCGCCAACGACAGCGAGCCCGCCAACATGCACACCGCGCGCTCGGCCGGACGCGAAGGAGACGAGCCCGCCGAAACTCAGGCCGGTCATGTTGCCGCGAGTTGTCACGCCCAGCCCCGACAAGGCGACACCCGTGAGCGGCCCTTCCGTCACGACGGCGAGTCCACCCACCGCGAGACCCGTGACCTGCCGCTGCAGCACCACCGCAAGCCCGCCGATTGCGGCGCCGCGCAATCCGCCAGACGCGATGACGGACGCACCAGCCACGCTGATTCCGGTCATCGCGTTGCGCGACATGACCGCCAGCGCTCCAGCCGTGATGCCGGCGATGTTGCTGTCGGCCACGACCGCGAGGCCGCCTACGTTCACGCCACCGATGGACCCGTGCGACAGCACCGCGAACGTGGCGAGCCCGATCCCCGTTAGGCGATCCTCGGCGCGAATCCCGAGTCCGCCGAGCACGATGCCGTTCAGGTGCGATGCCCCGGGGGCGACCACGCCGAGAGCCAGACCGTTCACTGACCCTTTCGGGTTTTGTCCCGGCGCCCACAGTGTCAAGTTGATGCCGTTGACGTACTCGAGCCCCGCGTCGCGCCAGTTGAGGCGGATGCCCGTCAGCCGCCGGGAATTCCCGATGCTGATCCCAACGTGGTTGATCGCGATGTCGAGACTATGATGATCGGGCGCCTTGGGCAGTGGTGGAGCAGGCTCCTGGGCTGACGCGACCCCGGCGACAACGCAGAGCAGCGCAACGATGATTCGTGTCAACGTCCCCCTTGTCTCCCTTGAGGCACGAAATCACGGGCACTACTCGCGTCTCAGCGCCGTGAGCGGGTCGAGGCGGCTGGCTCGACGCGCAGGAAGATAGCACGCCAGGGCCGCCACTGCGCAGAGTACAATCGGGACGGTTGCGAAGGTGACGGGGTCCGACGGTGTCACGCCGAATAACTGGCTTGCCATGAGTTGCGTGGCACCCGCGGCAGCCGCCAACCCAAGCAACAGAGCGATGACCGTGAGCCGGAGTCCCTGGCCCACGATCAGTCGTAGTACCTCACCACCGCTCGCGCCAAGCGCCATTCGCACGCCTACCTCGTGCGTACGCTGCGCGACCGCGAAGGACATCACGCCGAAGATCCCGACACCCGCCAGCAGCAGCGCGACGCTCGCGAACACGCCGACGAGCGCAAGCAGCACTCGCTTCGAGCCGAGCGTGTTGGCCACCAGCGAATCCATCGTCCGGATCTTCCAGACCGGCTGATCACGATCGACCCGCCAGATCGCCTCGCGGACGAGCGGACCGAGCGCGATGGCGTCGCGATTCGCTCGCACGACGACGCTCGTGAAGATCTGCGGCATCTGCATGAATGGGATGTACGCCTGCGGCGTCGGCAGATCGGCGGGGCCGAAGTGTTTCGCGTCTCGTGCGACGCCGACAACGGTGACCCAGCGATCGCTGTCCACGAACCGAATGCGTTGCCCGATCGCCGACGCGTTTGGCCACTCTCGACGCGCAAACGTTTCGTTTACCACGGCAACGAGAGGTGCGTTGGCGTCATCATGCTCGTTCACATCGCGGCCGGTCACGAGCGCGAGCCCGATCGTCTTGAAGTAGCCGGGACTGACAGTGTTTAGCTGCAGGATGGGAGCTTGCCCCTTTTCCGGCTCTGGCGCGCCGGCAACGGCGTAGGCCCTGGCGTCGGAGTTGCCGCTCAGCGGAACCGCCCTAACGAGAGCGGCACTCCGAACGCCGGGAACCGCGCGGATCTCGGCAATAGCGCGCGTGAAGAAGTCGGAGATCTGCTGGGGCTGCGAATACTTCGTGGCGGGAAGCCTGAACTCCATGGTGAGCAGGTTGGACGTGTCGAACCCGAGATCGACCTGCTGGAGCTTCACGAGCGTGCGGGTCAACAATCCGGCGCCGACGAGAAGCACAATCGACAGTGCGAGCTGGGCAACTACGAACACGCCGCGCATCTCGATACCTCGAACGCGGGCCGAAAGCCCGCCCGTACGCGTGGACAGGGCATCGTTGAGATTCGTGCGCGACGCGTGAATCGCTGGGGCGAGGCCGAACACGATGCCCGTCAGGATGGACACGAGCGCGGCGAACGCCATCACTCGGCCGTCGACGCGAATCGGGCTGAAGAAGGTGAGGTCGATCGGAATGATCGAGATCAACAGCGCGACGAAAGCATACGCCACGGCCACACCGAGCAGCCCGCCGAGCGCCGAGAGGATGACGCTTTCGGTGAGCAGTTGGCGCGCGAGACGCCCGCGGCCGGCGCCTAACGCAGACCGGACCGACATCTCGCGTCGCCGTGCGATGGCGTGGGACAGCTGAAGGTTTGCGACGTTCGCACAGGCGATGAGCAGCAGAAGCGTTACCGCGCCCATCACGATGTAGAGCGGGGCACGAACGTCGCCGACGAGCAGTGTGTGCAGGCTCTCGACGTGCGCTCCGCTTCCGACATTCTCGGCCGGGAACTGTTCAGCGAGGCGAGCTCCGATCGCGCGCATCTCCGCGTCGGCCGAAGCGAGCGTGACGTTGGGGCGGAGGCGGCCCACGACGAACATGCTGTGGTCCTTCCGCGTCAGCCCTGCGTTGTTCGGGTAGTACGTGATCGGCAGGTATACGTCGGTACCGCTGAAGAACGAGAACGTTGACGGGACGATGCCGACCACGGTGAACTGCTGTCCGTTCAGCACCATGGTGCTGCCGACGATCGTCGGTTCCGCGCCGAACCGCCGTCGCCAAAGCCCCTCGCTGATCACCGCAACCGGAGCGGCGGTCCCGACCTCGGTCTCGGCGAAGGTGAACAGGCGCCCAGCGAGCGGCTCGGCGCCCAGCAGCGTGAGCAGGCTCGCCGAGACGAAGTTGCCGCTCAATCGCTCGGGCGTTTCGCGTCCGGTGAGGTTGAGGCTCTGCGAGCGGGTCACTCCGAGCGACTGGAACGAGCGCGACTGCTCGCGCCAGTCGAGGAAATCGGGGTAGGCCGGAGGCTCACGCAATGACCCACCCCGCGTCATGTTGACGACGACGATCTGCTCCGGGGCAGGGTAGCGGAGCGGGCGGAACAGCATCGTGTCGATGACGCCGAAGATGGCGGACGTCGCCCCGATGCCTAACGCCAGCGTGATCGCCGCCACGATCGTGAATGCCGGACGGCGACGCAGCGTCCGCACAGCATACCGGGCATCGTGGACGAGTGTAGCCATGAGCTCCTCGGGCGGTTCGTTATTGGAGATCCGCGGTCGGCGGCGCGGAATGGTGCCACTCGTGGATCGCGACGCGGCGAAATGGACGAGGTGCTCGCGAACGGCGCCCGCGACGCCATCCACAAGGAGGTGACAGACGAGCCCAAAGGCTCCCCACGGGCTCGCATAACGCGGCTCGCCGAGCCGTCCTTGCACGAACGCTCGCATCTCGTCGCCGTATTGGCGGCGGAAGTCGCTCGGATACAGTCGCAGGATGAGCTCGAAGACGTGTTTGACCCCACGCATCAGGCAGGCTCCGGGCGACGGATAACGTTTTTCGCTCGGGCGAGCGCGACCACTCTCGAGAGGCGTTCGGTTTCGGACTCGAGCACGCGGCGGCCAAGCGCCGTCATCCGATAGAAGCGACGCCGTTCGTCATCGTCACCTCTGCCGCGTGGGCGAGTGGACTCCTCGATCAGCCCGCCCGCCACCATGCGGCCGATGGAACCGTACAAAGTCCCGGGTCCCATCCGCACCGTACCGTCGGTGACGGCCTCGATGGCCTGCGCTATCGCGTAGCCGTGCTGCTCGCCGTCAGCGAGCGCGAGGAGGATATGGAGGACTGCCGGTGTGAGCGGCAGAAAGTCGGCCGGGCGGGATTCCCTGGAGCGCATGTGGCCTGTTGCCTGTGTCCGTATCGGATATATCCGTTACGGACATAGTAGCGCTTCGGTTTCGCGTGGCCAGAGAGTAACAGCGAATGCGTTTCGTCCCACTGGGGCGCGACGTGCCCCCGTGACACACTGGACGGACCAGCGTCACTCGCGCGGCGTTTGCACCGCCTGTACTATAAAAGGACAGTAAAGCCTCGTCGCGCTCTGGAGGCAAAGGTGTCCATGTATCGTTCTCTTGGCGCTCTACTCGTCGCTGCTTCGCTGGCAGCAATGCCCAACCGTGTCCAGGCTCAAGACCAGCTACCGCCGGGCACAATCTCAGTCAGCGTCCACGATTCGCTCGGACGATCGATCTCCGGCGCGGAGCTGACCGTCGACGGCACGGCTGTTCGCGGCGTGACCGATGACCGCGGTGAAATTCGCTTCGCTGCCGTGCGCGGTGGGCCAGCGACCGTGCACATCCGCCGTCTCGGGTTCAAGCCGACGAGCATCGATGTCGTCGTCGATCAGCGAGTGCCCGCTACGAGCATCGTGACTCTCTCGCCGATTGCCCAGATCCTGGCGCCGATCGTGGTGAAAGGCGGCTCGAACTACACCGGCCGCATGGCGGGATTCTACCAGCGGCGCGACCTTGGAATTGGCCATTTCGTCTCGCGGGAGAGACTCGAGAAGGACAATCCGGCACAGCTTAGCGATGTCTTCCGTCGACTACCCGGCGTGCAGATTACCTCGACGCGCACGATCCGGAACGCTATTCGGTTCCGCGGCAACGGCGGGTCGTGCTGGCCGCTCGTGTGGCTCGACGGCGCACCGCTTCCGACGGCCGAGTTCGACCTCGACTTTCTCTCGCCGCAGTCGGTCGAGGGTATCGAGGTCTACAGCGGCGTTTCGACGATCCCGCCGCAGTTCATGGGAGCGCGGGGGCTTGGCTCGTGTGGGGTGATCGTCGTGTGGTCGCGTGAAGGTGAGCGACGCCAGAAGAAGCGGAAGCATGCCGTCACGGCCACGGAGCTCGCGGACATGGTGGCGTCGCTCAAGGTCTACACGAAGGATCAAGTGGACGTCCCGGCCCGCGGCGACAGCGTGTCACGACCACAGCCGGAGTACCCCGAGGCGCTGCTGTTCACTGGCGTACCGGGGCAGGTCCTCGCCGAGTTCGTGGTTGACACGGTCGGTCATGTGGAGCTCGACACGTTCGGCGTGATCTCGTCCACGAACCCAAAGTTCACCGAGGCCGTCCAACGTGCGCTGCCCGACTGGGCGTACGCGCCGGCGATGAAGGACGGCAAGCGCGTGAGGCAGCTCGTTCAGCAGCCGTTCACGTTCGTCGTCGATTCCTCGGTCATGAAACGCGCGAGCAGCCGCCAGTAGCGACCCACTCGCATCCAACCTGGCCCGCGATGCGCGTTATCGCGTGGCCAGGGCGCGCAGGAGCGACGTGATGGTTGCCAGGTGGTGATCGTCGTGCTCCGCCACGAACAGCACGTGGTCGATCACGCGCATCGGCTGCTCGAGCCGAGGGTGAAGTGACGTGCGCACGATGAGGCTTTCGTCGTAACGCTCGAGACGTTTCACGATCGCCTCACGCTCGCGCCGAAATGCGGCCAGCAACTCTGACAGATTCGACGCGTTGTGGTTTGCGTCGAATGTTCGCTGATTCTGCAGATCGGTGGGCGACAGCCGTTCGGCCCCGCGCTGGAAGTCGTCGAGCCGCAATGCCCACAGCGGTTCCAGATCGAGCAGGTGGCCAGCGTTCTCCTGAATCGACCACTTGCCGTCGAGGCGCGTCGTCAACACCGCGCTGCCGAGTCCTCGGAGCCGATCCTCGAGCCGCGCCGGCGTGCCGCGAAGTCGTTCCACGATGTTCGGGAACGCCCACGGCTCGAGGTCGAAATTGAACCGACGCGAGAACCAGAGCTTCCGTTCGACCGGGGCGTTAGGCACGGGGGCCTGCGAAAACCTGAGACGTTGTCACGGCCTCTTACCAGCCCATACGTTCGCGCAGCCGCGTCACGTGGGCGGTATGGTGCGGCCCATGCCACGCGTACAGCGCCAGCATCTGGTCGAGGCTTTGACGACCGGACTCGGGATGCACCAGCATACGGTCGAAGTCGGACGGTTTCATTGCGCGCAGGATTGCGACCCACCGCGCGTGCACGGCATCGAGCAGCGCCAACGACGTTTCGATCGGGACCGCCTGCACGTCGGGCAACAGCGCCCACAGCGACTCGTCGTATGGTTTGATCGTCGGCTCGTCCTCCGTCAGCGCGAGCTTGAAGCGGCAGTAAGCGTTGAGGTGGCTGTCGGGGACATGGTGGATGACCTGCCTAACGGTCCAGCCTCCTGGTCGGTACGGCGTCTCGATCTGCGTTTCGGTGAGTCCGTGCACCGCCTCACGCAGGCGGGCTGGCGTCGCGGCGACGGTGTCGATGGCCTTGGCTCGTGCCTCGGGTTCGAGCCTGGCGGGCCGCTGGAACTTTCCCGTCGGGAAGGAGAGGTCGCTGGACGGCTGGGCCGTGGAAGTCATCGGGTGCGCTCCTGAGGGCGTGAGTCCAGACTCAAAAGATGCCTCCGGACGTTGCGACGATCCAGTTGCGCGGTATCTCACACGCGCATGAGCGGGTAGCGCGAAACGCGCTACGCTGCTCGCCCGTCAGCGCCCGCCGTGGCTCGGTCCCGCAGACGCCGACTTGCCGCGCGCCGACGCGATCTTCTCGTATCGCGACGGCAACACCGCCACATGAAAGTGGGGCGGATGGCGTTCCTCCGTCGCTTCGATCACGCCTCGGCGCTCGGCAGCGAGCAGCCTGCGTCGCAACCAACTGCGACAGCGGCCTGCTGGCTTTCGGAGGTCGACCGCCATCCCCGTCGGGTGCACCGAAAGCTCCGAGGAGTTCGCGAGCCGGCGCGCGATCGGTCTGGTCGCACTGGTGATCACGAGCGGCGCACCGCAGGCGCGATGATAGTCGGCAGCCAGATCGAGCACGAACGCCTTCGTCTCGGGCCGCACGTACGGCATTCCGATGTCGGCGATCCGATAGTGCGCGTTGCCATTCAGGCTGACCAGCTCACCGCGTATGACCGCGCGTTTGACGTCGGACGACGTCTCGTAGAAGTCGAGGCCACCGCGAACGGCGCGGCGGTACATGAGACTCACGCTGGCGTGCGAGCCGCGAAGAGACTGCGCCGCACCCGGCTGCGGTAGAGCGATGAGCGATGCCGCGATGAGTGCGGTGGCAACGAGAGAAGCCGGCATTGACAACAGGACGACTCAGCGAAAACGGCGTCAGCGTGACAGAGAGCTATCGGCTCGCGAAAACCTTCGTCGTTCCGCCCTTGCTGAACGCAATGACGTCGTACTTGTCGGACCGTCCGGTTTCCATGCCCGGCGACCCTTGCACCATGCCAGGCACTGCGAGGCCTATCACGTCCGACGGCCGCGCTGCAACGAGCTTGTCGATCAGATCAGCGGGCACGTGGCCTTCGACCACGTAGCCGCTCGTCACGATGGCCGTGTGACACGAGCCGAGGTTGTCGGGAACACCGTACTTCTTCTTGTACGCGCCCACGTCGGGCACGTCGTGGGCGGTGACGGTCCAGCCGTTCTTCTCCATGTGCTCCACCCACTTCTTGCAGCAGCCGCAGCTCGCGTCCTTGTACACGGTCGCTTCCTTGGCCGGCGCGAGCGCGAGCAAGCGCGAGGCACTCGCGGTGCCGAGTGCGAGACCGCTGGCGGTGAGGCGCAGCCATTCGCGGCGGGAGATCATCAGTCCTCCGAGGAGTAGAAACCGTGCACGCCGGCGCGTGTGAGAGAAGCGCGCGCGGACGTCCCTGTCGGGACAGCACAATAAGCGAGGTCGGTCGGTTGGGCTACCCGTCATACGTCTCAGATCGCCGGAAGGTCCTCCCAGCGAGCCCGGCCGTCGTGCGCCGTCAGGCTGCTCCGCGTGACTCGACGCGCTCACCGGTCGACGAGGCGGCCCTTCCGAGGTGTCGGTTCTGAAGGAAGTACGCATACCCGGCGAACAGGAACCGGCTGCGGTCACGCGCGACACCGAACTCCGGGATGTACTCCGACCGAACCGTCGCGAGGCGTCGGATGGCCTCGTGACGATCGCGGACGACGGGCTCGAAGAGGAATTCGTCGTCGCCGTCGCGGAACAGGATCCACGCGTGTCGGCTGTTCTCCGATCCCGGCGGGACACGGCGCCCGATGACGAGGTCGGCGTCGATGCCTAATCCCACGAGCTTCCGCCAGGTCCAGAGCGCGAAGTCCTCGCAGTCCCCGCGCCGCAACTGCTCGAAGGTGTGCGGGTGCTGCCAGTAATCCTCTTCGCGAAAGAGGCTCGCGTCGGATTCATACTGACACGTGCCGAGCCAGTCGAGGATGTCGTCGACGCTTGAGACGGCGATCATGCTGTCGCCTTCGAATACCCAATCGAAGCCGTGACGTGCGCCATCGCCGTAGACGTCGAGCGGCGCTTCGTAGGGGAGGCGCTGCCACGGGTCGCGGACGGGAAAGAGGCGCAGCCGGAGCTGGTGCAGCGCGCGACGAACAGGCCCGAACAATCCGGCGGCGCCTCGATTCACCTCGCCCCGGCGGGGGCGGTAACAGACTCCGAGCGGCGGAGCTGCTCTCGGAGGTCCCAGACGGTCGAGTCGCGAGCGTCCTTGGCAGCAAACGTGTAGCGCTTCTGCTCGCCCTTGTCGCTCACGAATGAGCGGTAATGGACGGTAGTCCCGGCCGCGCCGCTTTCAGTGAAGTCCTTGTGCTTCCACCGGTCGCCGGACTCGGTGTGGAAGGCGACCCACCCGTCGGCCATGGGCTCGAGCTTGTCTCGCTTGTTCATGCCGTATCCTCCGCGCGTGAAGGCAGTGGATGACGTCGGCGCCATCGTCTGACGTTAACGCTGCTCGCGTGGGACGGAAAGATACGTATGGGGTCAGACTCCTAACGGAGCGGAAGATCGCTGAATGTGCCGTCCTTGCTCTCCAGACGGGCGTAGACGATCGCCGCCTCGCCGGGGAACCCGAGCCACAGCGTTGGTCCGTCGCCGAGGCGGTACTTGTAGATGAGCAATCCGCTGCCCGTTATCTCGTCCGGACTGCCGAACTGCGACCGCGCCATTGCGGGAGTCAGCCTCCGCGTCAGGTACGGTTGAAAGGCCGACAACGACCTCTCGTTGCGCGACGACGTTGGCGCTCGAGTGCACGCCTCGCTCGACGCCACCGCGACCCCAAGGCACAGCGCGAACAGGATTCGTCTCATACTCGCATTCCCGCCTAGCAATGCCTCATATACCCCGCGCGCGGTGGCCGCGTCACCCGAGGCGGCTCGGGACGGGCGGGTCGACCGAGTGATCGTAGAATCCGCGTCCTGATTTCCGCCCCAGGTGCCCGGCGAGCACGAGTCGGCGGAGCAGTGGGGGCGGAGCGAACCGCTGCTCCCGGTACTCGTCGAACATCACCTCGGCCACGAGCTGCACGGTGTCGAGGCCGACGAAATCCAGCAGCGTGAACGGGCCCATGGGATACCCGGCGCCGAGCTGCATGCCGGCATCGATGTCCGTGACGCTGCCGACGCCGTTCTCGAGCGCTCGAATCGCGTCGAGCATGTACGGGATGAGCAGTCGGTTCACGATGAACCCCGACTGATCCCGCGCAGCGATCGGCTGCTTGCCGATCCGCCTAACGAATTCGAGCGAGCGCTCGAACGTGTGCTCGCTCGTCGTGATGGTCCGCACCACCTCGACCAGCCGCATCAGCGGTACCGGACTGAAGAAGTGCAACCCCACGAGTCGATCGGCCCGACCGCTCGCGGCCGCCATCGCGGCAATCGTGAGACTCGACGTGTTCGACGCGAAGATCGTCCGCTGATCGGCGAGCGGATGCAGCTCGCGCCAAAGGGAGGTCTTCACATCCAGATCTTCCACGACGGCTTCGATGACAATGTCGCACGTGGCGAGGTCGTCGAGCCGCGTCGTGAACGTCAGCTGCTCGAACGTGACCGCGCGGGCATCGGACGTGAGCTTCCCCTTCTCGATCGCCTTGTCGAGCGATTTTGTAATGGCGCCGCGCGAGCGCTCGCAGAGTGCATCGGTGAGCTCACGGACGATCGTCGTTAGGCCTGCCTGCGCGGCCACCTGGGCAATGCCACTGCCCATGAGCCCACCCCCTACGACGCCGACCCGCGAGATGGTTGCCGCCGCGCCCGCAGGCGCCGTCACCGGATCACCGATGACAGCACGTCGAACAGCGTTCCCTGCCGGGGAGGCTCCGGGTGCTCCAATCGATCGAGCGCCTGCTCGAGCGCGAGCTGCGCGCGCTCGACGTTCGACCGATACGACTTCGCGACCGCCGTGAAGCCGACGCCACCGATCGCGGCCCAGACGCCGCCGATCATCAATGCGACCGCCATCGACGAGCCGGGCATCGTCGCTGCCAGCGCGATCACACCGCCCGCGCCAGCGAGCCCTGTCCCGGCCACCACGCCGCCGCCCGTGACACTTCGGCGACGTGCGTCGCTGAAGGCCGCATCCAGCCTGACCAGGACGCGAGCCGAATCGACCGGGACGACCGTCGCGCCAACTTCGTCCGCCCTCGTCAGCGCGTATGCTCGCCCCCCGAGCCCGAACCCGCGCTTCATCTGACCGAGGAAATCGCGGCGCGGCTCCCAGGTGATGCGCTCGGCGTACCGCCGCCGCACGGCCAGCGCTTCCTGGCCCTGCATGTACCGGTCGATCCGCGCGAGGATGTCGGCCTGTGTACCGGGGATGACGCGCTGCGCCCACGCCGTGTTCGGGCCGAAGACGCCCGTGACGCGTCCGGCAGGCTGCTGCACGGCCACGCGAGTCTGCTCTTCGGCGATCGCCTGCCTAACGTGCTCCGGCGACAGGCCGACTTCCTTGCCCAGCTCGATGAGCTGGTCTTCGGTCATGGCTTCGGTGGGCTCGCTCGTGCCCGCCTGCAGCTCGCTCGCGCGCGCGAGCACACGCTCGAGCGCAGCGCGATCGAGCGGCCGGCCGCTCGGCGCAGGCTTATCGGGCAAGTCGGTCATATCCCGCCCAATACGACATCCAGCTGCCGCTGGATTCCATCGCGGATCGCGTCCGGCAGCGGAAACGTCTTCGCGAGCGCCGCCGCCGCGTCGCCAGTGAAGGACACGCGGGCGGCACGCAGGTAGTACCGCGCGTACCCGTCGGCCATCTCCGGCGCCAACCGCTGGATCAGCATCGCGCCGCCACGCACGAGTGCTGCGCTCGAGTACCGGTCGCTGGCTCCGCTGCGCTTCTCGGCCGGGCTGGTGTTGTCCTCGATCGCGACGGACGTCACCGACACCACGACCTCGTGGGCGAACGTGAAGACTGCCTCGCGCGCATCCGCTGGCGTCATGGGGTAGTTCACCGCCACGAGTCGGGTGCGCTGACCGACGTCGAGCGAACGTCCTTCGCCATCGAGCGGCAGTGAGAGCAGGATCGTTCCGCGGTCCGCCCCCGCGTTGTTCAGGAAGCGCGCGAACTTCTGTCGAAGGCCGCTCCGCCAGATCGAGTCGACACTGGCGCGGACACCGACCCGTCTCGTCTGCTCCTGCCGCCAATACGCCGAGAAGAACTTCGTACGCTCGTCGTCGACCGCCTGAATGAACAGGCGCAGCCACTCGCGGTCGGGCGGGGTCGGGAAGTAGCCGCCGAACAATGCGACGATCTGCTGCGAGCGGAGATCACCAGCCTGGTTCGGGTCGCCCTGCGTTCGCAGGAAGAGCTCCGCGCTCTGTCGGGTTTCCTCCCAGGTCCCGAAGTAAAGCGGGATGAACTGGGCGGAGACCAGATTAGGGAACGCGACGAAGCGCGACGCGAGCTTCTCGCGGTTCGCGTCGAGCATGGACACGACGTTCGCGCGTTTCCGCGCCACGAGAGCGGAGTCGCGATACCCGCGGCGGAAGTACGGAATGCGGTTCGAGTCGGACTCGAGCAGCGCGAACGAGTGCAGCCAGAGATCGACGTGCTCACGCGAGTCGACGGTCCACTGGCCCATGGCCGGCTGCTGTGCCGGGGCCGGCTGTTGCACCGGGGTGGGATCGCCGCCCAGCGTGGTGCACGCGGTCCCGGCGACGGCAACCGCACCCCAGAGGAGGGTACCTAACGCGATGCGCACGACTGCCTCAGCTGGCCGCGCGCCCGCAGGTGGTGCAGAACTTCCAGCCGACATCGAGCTCGGTGCCGCACGCCGGGCAGTTGGCCACGGTGAGATTCTGCCCGCAGTGCGGGCAGAACGTGATGTTCCGGCCGTCGGGCAGTGCGCCGCCACAGTACCGGCAATTGCCGGATGCGACGATGGAACGCTGCCCGATCGCGGACGTGGTCGTCTGCGATGCTGTGACGGCGGGCGGCGGTGCAGGTGGCGGCAGCGCTGCGGGCGCGGCGGGGCGAGCCGCAGGCTGTTGCCGTGGCTCCGCCTGATCCGGAACGCCTAACGTGGGGCGTTCGGCCATGGCCTGCGCGGGCGCCGGCGGACTCGCTGGAGCCTCCGGGGCGCCACCGCTTCCCGGACGCCGAACAACCGGCGCGTCGGCCGCACGCGCACCGTCCGGCGCGACCGACACCATCGTGGTCGCGTACGCCCTGAACTTCGTCAGGTCCGGGTTCGGCGCGTCGAGCTCCGCGCGAAGGTCGGTCTGCATCTGGGGATCGCCGATCAAATACCCACGCTCGCCGGACAAGAGTCGCAGCAGCGCATGCTCGTAGTCCTGGTTGGTCTCGAGCTCCAACTCGCGACGATTGTGCCGGTACGGAATGACCGTCGTGTAGAGCTCGGCGACTTCGAACGGGCGGCCCAGCAGATCAGGGAAGCCCGTGCGCAGGTTCTGCACGAGCCGTCGATACATGCGGTCGAGTTCGTCCATGCGAGGAAAAGAGAGGACGGCGTTCGGGAAAGGCAAGGTGACCCGAAAGCTCGGCGTTCGAAAGCACCTGACCTCCCTTCGTACAAACGAACGAGGGACGCCGTTCCATTGGCGTCCCTCATGGGTCGTGCAAGCCCGCGGGGCCGGAGCCGGGCTCTATCGCTTCTCGAGATTGTCCATCCGCTTGTCGATGTCGTTGTTGTATTTACCGCGATTGCTTCCGCCGACCTGCGCGACCACACGCGTTACGACGTTCTCGTCGTGCTTCTTCGCGTCGTCGAAGCCGTAGAAGTAGCCGATCGAGATACCGACCACGAGCGCGAATGCAAACTTGAACATGACTTCCCGATCCGTGTGGGTCTGTTGTTATTGACGTCCTGTCGAGACCGCCGGTAACGGCGCGGCAGCCTTGAACGATGCCACGGACGGAAATTCGTCGATGTCTTTGCGCATTGCGCCACGCTCTCGCTGTGATGCAAGCCACGCGTCGAACTGCGAGGCCACCAGCCCATCGGACTGCGTCTGCCTGGCCGCCGCGGTCGTCGCGAGGTAATTCGCGTACTCGTTCTGCGGATGCCCATGATGGCCGCGCACCCATCGCCACTGCACCTGATGGCCGGAGACGGCGTCGACCGCCGCGTGCCACAGCTCGAGGTTCTCGATTGGGCCGCTCTTCCGTGTCCAGCCGCGTTGCGCCCAGCCGTGGACCCACGACTCCATCCCGTCGACGAGATAGCGTGAGTCGCTCGTGAACACCACCGAGAACTGCTTGCCCTTTCGCGACAGCGTGCGAAAGGTCTCGATCGCCGACCGCAGCGCCATGCGGTTGTTCGTCGTCGCCGGCTCGGCTACCCACAGATCGCGGCGGACAACCTCGCTCGACTCGGGCCGCATGTATTCGATGAGCGCACCGGCGCCGCCCGGATTGTCACCCTCGCGGCCGTTGCCCAGACACGATTCGTCGGCGTAGACGGCGACGAGTGGATGTCGCGCACTGCTCACCCTTCCGGCCGTCACTTCACGACCTCGATCGACTGCACTTCATCAATGTAGAACGTCATCACATTTCCGCTCGGGTGGCGCGCCTGGATCGCTTCTCGGCCCCCCTCGACTGACAGCCGTGATGGCACCACGACGTACTCGGTTCCGCGACGCATCACCGCGATGCGTCGCTTCTCGGTAATCGCTCGCTCGAGCAGGTCGTACTGCTCATGGTTCAGTTGCGCCATCTAGGACTGATCTCCGTCACTGATTCGCATGCAGGTGAGTCCGGCTTCGTCGATCACAACGGGCATAATGTTCGGTGCCAACTCGGTGACGGCAGCCCGAACACGGTTCACACTGTCGTCGCCCGCGATGATCAACACGCACCCGCCACCCGAAGCGCCGAGCGCCTTCCCACCACGCGCGCCGGCGGCGCGCGCGCGCTCGAGGATCGAGTCGATGAGCGGTGTCGGGATCGACGGATGCAACGCGCGTTGATGCTGCCAGTGCTCCCAGATGAGCTCCCCGAGCTCGTCGACATCGTTCGCACACAGCTCGTCGGCCATCGCACGCGCGAGCGCCTTCATGCGGGCGAGCGCATTGAGGACCTGCCGGTTCCGGTCGCGATACGCGTCGAGCACCGCGGTGATCGTGTCTCCCGAGATCCGCGACTCGCCGGTGTACACGACGATACAGCGACGCTCGAGCGCTTCCTTGCACTCACGCGAAAATGACAACCGACGCACGCGCGTGTCATCGGTGAACGTGAGGGCGAGCGCGCCGCCAAAGGCAGCCGCGTAATGGTCCTGTCTTCCTCCGGGAACACCGAGATCCTGCACCTCGATCGCGCGGCTCTGTTCCGCGAGCGCAGCTCGATCGATTGAATCGCCACGCCATGTCGCGAGCGCGCCGTTCACCGCCACGCCCGCCGCCGACGATCCTCCGAGCCCGGCACCGAGCGGAAAATCGCTCGCAATCTCGATGGTGACACCGCTGACCCCCGAGCGTCGGACTGCTGCTTCCGCGAGTGCACTGTCCGTCGCGCGCCGGGTGTCGATGGTACTCTCGCCGTCCAGCGAAGGGCGGAGCCGTACGGTCGCGTAACGCGCGATGGCGATGTTGCAGACGAACCCGCCTTCTTCCTCGCTGTACGGCGGGACGTCGGTCCAGCCGCCTCCGAAGTCGAGACGGGTCGGTGCGCGCGCGACGATGGCGGTCATTCGTGGTGTGAACGTCGGGAAGCCATAGGCGCGGAAAGCTAACCGAGAGCGGGCGACTGGCGACTGGCGACTGGCGGCAGGCAACTGGCGAACTGCCGGCGGCGGACGACGGGCGGCGGACGACTCTTATTCGTCTGCCGGCGACCGACGTCGTCGCGTGTAGCGATCGAAGTACTCGGCCGCGCGCTCGAGATCTGCCTGCTCGACGAATTCCGCGCCTAACGCTGCACACCCGTCGAGCGCCATGTCACAGAGCGTCGGCGCTCTGGCTCCGAGCATGGGATCCAACAATCCATCACGGCCGGCTCGCACCAGCAGATCGGATTCAGGGGCGCCCAAGACGTCAAGCGCCGCCTCGAGATTGGGACGATGGTACACGAGCCCCGCGACGAACACGAGCGGCGCGGCGTACCACTCCGGCGACACCACATCCGCGGAGCGCAGCTCGAAGTACCCGCGCGGCCGGACCTCGGGAAACAGTGTGGACAGATGCAGGCGCCAGTCATCCAGCGTCGCGTCCCCGCGCGCGAGCCAGTCACCGAAGCTCGCCGTCGAATCACCGACATCGGGCATGAAGATCGCCGGCGCGTCGAGCGCGAACGTCAGATATTCCTCGACGATGTCATCCCCCACGCCGAGCAACCCGGTCCGCTTCGGGTCGAGCGAGCGCCAGACATGGCTGCGGAAGCTGCGATGGCCGGTCTCGGCTCCGCCGTACGTCGGCGAGTTCGCGAAAATCGCGACCATGTAGGGCGCGATCGCGTTGAGCACCCGCCACGTCTGCTCGGGCGCCGGGCCGCCGTCCACGCACACCTGGAACGACGCCGTCTGCCGCATCATCCGCGCGCCCGACGGCCCGATCGTCTCGAAATGCTGGAGCATGCGCCGGTACCGTTCGGCGTCCAACTGTGGCGCGACCTCGTCGATCGGCGTGCACGGGTCGATCCCGCGCGACAGGAGCTCCACGCCCTGAGGCGCCGCGCACGCGATGGCGGCAATCGTATCCTGCAGGCGACCGACCAATCCGGTCAGCGACACGTTAGGCGCCGCGCTGATCTCGATCTGGCCGCCCGGTTCGAAGGTGATGCGCCCGCCGTCCGGCAGGACGATCTCCGGAACGTTCGCTTTCGCCGAGCGGCGCTCGCACCACGCGGCGGCTGCTCCCGCACGGCGCAGGATCGACAGGCTGCTCACGCCGGTACGCGCCTCGAGCGGCAGCGGACGACCGGAGCGGACGTCGATCGGGATCACCTCGACCTCAGCGCCAATGCGAGGCGCGCACTCGGCTGACTGCGGCGCTGGAAACACGCGCTGTCGCAGGTCGTGCGCGAGCACGCTGCGGTCCAGCGCCATCACGCGTCGATACCGCCGTCGCGCGCGAGGGTCGCGACCACGAGGGCGTACGTCTGCGCGGAGTCGGTGATCCACCGCTCGATTACCAGGCCGGCGTCGCCGAGCATGCAGTCCAGCGACGCGCGATCGTATTTGCAGCTGATCTCCGTGCGGATCGACTCTCCTCCTGCAAACGCGACCTCGCCCACGCCCGGGATGCTGACACGCTGGTCGTCCGTCGACACGAGGTGCATCTCGATGCGATGGAGCGTGCGGTCGTAGAACGCCCGGTGCTCGAACTTCGACGGATCGAAGCTTGCGCCAAGGTCCCGATTCAGCACACGAAGCACGTTCAGATTGAATTCGGCGGTGACGCCCTGCGCGTCGTTGTAGGCCGCCTCGATGACTGCCGGGTTTTTTCGGAGGTCGGCTCCGAGGAGGAACCGGTCGTCGGGCCGCATGGCACGCGCGACGTTCTCGAGGAGCGCACGCGCCTCGGCCGCATCGAAGTTGCCGATCGTACTGCCGAGGAATCCGATGAGCGCGGGGCGTGGCAGGTCGGGACCGAGGTCGAGCGGGTCGGCGATGTCGCCCACGACGGGCTCGATGCCTAACGTCGGATACTCCTCGCGCAGACGCGCCGCCGCGTCGTCGAGGAACTCGGCGCTGACGTCGATCGGCACGTAGACCTCACCGCTGCCCGCGTACACCATCGCGTCGAGCAGGAGGCGCGTCTTATCGGCGCTGCCCGCCCCGAGCTCGACCAGCGCGCGCGGACGCAGGGCGACCATCACGGGAGTGCTCCAGCAATCAAGCAGCGCTCGCTCCGTCCGGGTCAGGTAGTACTCCGGCAGCCTCGTGATCTCGTCGAACAGCTCCGACCCACGGCGATCGTAAAAGTATTTCGGCGGCAGCTCCTTCTGCGCGCGGGACAACCCCCACGCGACATCGTGCAGCAGCTCCGCCCGGAGCGACGCGTCGGACCGACCGGCGATGCTAGTCATCGGATGCGCACCGGAACCCGCTGAAGATCTGGCGGCGAATGGGGTAGTCCCAGTTGCGGAACGTGTTGCGGACCGCGCCCGGGCGCGTGGCGAACGACCCGCCGCGCAGCACCTTGTACTCCGTTCCGAAAAAGACCTCGGAGTACTCGGGGTACGGGAACGTCTCGTAGCCGGGATAGCCCGCGAAATCGCTCGACGTCCATTCCCAGACATCGCCGATCATCCCGTAGCAGCCCACTGGCGACACGTTGAGCGGATACGCGCCAACCGGCGCGGTGTCGAACGACAGCTGATCGAGGTTCGCTTTGTCGGGCGTCCACGGCGCGTTCCCCCACGGATACAGCCGATGCTCGCCCGTGGCCGGGTCGAACGAGGCCGCGGCCTCCCACTCGAATTCGTTAGGCAGGCGCTTGCCCGCCCACCGCGCGTACGCCTCAGCCTCGTGATAGGTGACGTGGCACACGGGACGCCGTGGGTCCACCGGGCCCGTTCGATCGAACATTCTCGAGTGCCACGTCGACCCAACACGCAACCAATACTTCGGCGAATCGGCGCTGTCGGTCTCCTTCCACGTCCAGCCCGCGTCGCTCCAGAGCTCGCGGCGACGGTACCCGCCGTCCTCCATGAACTCGAGATATTGCCCGTTGGTCACGGGAGCGACGTCGATCTGGAATGGGCGAAGCTCCACCAGGTGCTGCGGTCGCTCGTTGTCATACGCCACCCGACGGTCGTTCGTCCCGATCGGCACGGCGCCGCCAGGGAAGCGGACCATTGAGCCGACCGAGACGTCGATACCGGGCTCCGGGAGCACGATACTTCGCGGTGCGCGATATGGCTCCCCGAGCTTGAGCTGCAGCGTCTGCAGGATCGTCTCGTTATGCTGATACTCGTGCTGCGCGACCATGGCGTACACGTATCCGTCCCGCAGGAGCGGATCGCCGGCCTCGAGATCGAGCGTCTCGATCTTTTCCAGCACACGCTGACGGACCTCGGCGAGTATCTCGAGCACTTCGTCGCGCCCGGGAAGGTCGAGTGCGCCACGCACGCGCCGGGGATGCTCGAACGGGTTGTAGATGCCTGGCATCTCGCCAAACTCCACCGTGCCGTGCACGTTCCGATTCAGCCACAGCTCTTCGAAGTGTGCGATGTGGCCGAGATCCCAGACGATGGGACTCATCAGCGGATTGTGCTGCAGCTGGAGATCTTCGTCAGTAACCGGTCCGGTCAGCCGGACCGTTCGCTCTCGCGCCTCGCGAAGGAGCGCAACAACGCGCTCGACTATTTTGTCGACGCCGGGGCGCGTCTGAGTGGATTCGGCCATTACTGGACCTCTCGTCGAGGGTACGCCGTAAAGGTTCCTCTTGAACCACCACTGGACCCGACCCTCGGACCGGTCGGGGAGCCGGTGCACACAAATGCATGGCTTCTATTTCCGGTTCCACAGAAGGTGTCATGTCAACGTCTGCTATGACTTCGGATTGGACTCGCGTAGGCACCGTGCCCCCTGCTGCCCTCGTGGACGCGCGCCTACAACTGCATCATGCCGCGCAGATCGCCGTGTCGGTCGCGATCTCGTATCTCGCTGCGCGGCCAGACGATAGTCACACTGCCCTATCATGGATCGCGCCGCTTCGCGCTCTCGCCACGGAGCCGATTCCGGCGACGCGTCCACTCCGGATAGCGTTGCGAGTGGAGGACCTCACACTCCAAGTGATCGACGAACCGGGCGTCGCGACGCGGTCGTTCGCATTGCCCGGTCACACAGTGGCGGATGCCCACGCGTGGCTGGGCGAGGTCTTGGCTCAGGCCGCCTTGGACCCCGCGCGCCTCACCGCACGCAAGCACTACACCATACCGTCTCACCCGGTTATGTCTGGGGCGGCCTTTTCTCCTGGCGCCGCGGAGCTTCGCGAGCTCGCGAACTATTGGTCGAACGCGGCGGGCTTGCTCGCCGCGCTAGCGTACGCGACGGATGGTTCCGGGCCGGCGTTGACCTGGCCACATCACTTCGACGTCGCGACGCTCATCCAGTTGCCCGGTGCCGGCGGGCGAACCATCGGCGTCGGTCAGTCACCCGGCGACGACTCATACGCGGAACCGTACTGGTACGTGGGGCCGTATCCGTACCCACCCATCACCGCGCTGCCGCCACTCGCGGGCTCAGGCCACTGGCACACGAAGGGCTGGGTCGGCGCGGCGTTGCCGGCAAGCGACTACGTGAGCGCGTCCGATCAGCGTTCGCAGGTCACTGCGTTCATCGACTCCGCAGTCTCCGCCTCCCGACAGCTCCTCGGCGCGTAGAATTGATTCGTTTGGGGTCAGAGTCTTAGTCCATCGTTTGAACGCGTCGCGTTCAAACGATGGACTAAGACTCTGACCCCAAACGGGGCGAATTGTCGCGGCTCGCGACTTGGGAATCAGGGCGACATCTTTGACCCCGTTCCCAGAAACCCCAGGCGGAGCCTATGCCCGTTTCACGTCGTGATTTCCTGGCCGCCGGCGCGACGGCGGCTGCTGGCGTCGCACTCGGCAATCCACTGCTCGGCGAGTCGCCGGGCATCACGCATCGCGCGTCGGGCGTGGCGAGTTCGGCCGGCATGGCCGCCCGTCCCGTCGTGATCGCCTCCGACAACGGCATTCGCGGCGTGAAGAAAGCGTACGACATGATCGTGGCTGGCGCCGACACGCTCGACGCCATCATCGCCGGCGTAAACATCCAGGAGCTGGACCCCGACGACATGTCGGTCGGGCTTGGCGGCCTACCTAACGAGGACGGCATCGTCCAGCTCGATGCCAGCTGCATGCACGGCCCCACCAAGCGGGCCGGCGCCGTCGGATGCCTCGAGGACATCGCCACGCCCTCGCTCGTGGCGAAGGCGGTCATGGACTACACCGACCACATTATGCTCGTCGGCCACGACGCCAAGCGCTTCGCGCTCAAGATGGGCTTCAAGGAGCAGAACCTCCTGACCGAGAAGTCGCGGCTGGAGTGGATCAAGTGGAAGTCGCGGCTCAATGCGAACGACATGTGGCTCGAGCCCACGGACACGACGGCGTTGCCCTCGCAGCCGTCCACGCGGCCGAGCTCCACGCCGCGTCGCACTCCCCCGAGCGATGGAGGAGGGGGTGGTGAAAAGATCACGTACGATGAGTCTGGGGTCGCGCATACGTGGGGGACGATCAATATGAACGCCGTCGACGCCAACGGCGACATGAGCTCGGTGACAACCACGAGCGGCATCGCGTGGAAGATCCCGGGTCGCGTTGGCGATTCGCCGATCATCGGGGCAGGGCAGTACTGCGACAACACCGTGGGCGCCGCCGGCTCGACAGGCCGAGGTGAGTCGAACATCAAGGTGTGCGGTGCGTTCCTCGCCGTTGAGCTCATGCGCCAGGGGCTCACGCCGGAACAGTCGATCATGAAGGTCATGGAGCGCGTGCTCGCGATGACGGAGAAACGGCTCCTCAACGATCGAGGCCGGCCGTACTTCGACCTGCAGTTCTATGCGCTGGCGAAGGACGGTCGATTTGCGGCCGCGACGGCCTACGAAGGCTCGCAGTTCGCGGTCTGCGATGCGCAGGGTCCGCGACACGTCGATTGCGCCTATCTCTTCAAGGAGAGCGACAGGCCGAAGAAGCGATAGGGCGCGTTTCAAGGGGTCAGAGCCCTTGATCCAACTGATCAAGGGCTCTGACCCCTTGAAACGTCGGGAACCGGGAACGGGGAAAGGGAACCGAGCATCAGCGCAGCGCGTATTGGTTCGGAGATGAACAACCTTCCCCGTTCCCTGTTCCCGGTTCCCGCTGTACTCCTCCTTGCACTCGGGGCCGCGTGCAAGGACGTCGCGCCTCTTTTCGACCGACCGCGAGCCAAGACCGCCCACGAGCGCTATGCGGAAAGCCTCGAGAAGGCCGGGCTCGAGAAGACTGCGCTCGGCCGCGATTGGCTCGCGGCGGCGCAGAGCTCGATCAAGGCTCCGCTGACGGTCGCACTGCCATTCCGCGAGACCGGCTACTTCGCCGCGTCCGAAGCACGAGCCGTCGGCTACGCCGTCGACCTCCGAGACGGTCAGAAACTGACGGCCGTCGCCGAAACGAGCGGTTCGGCGGTCACGATCTTTCTCGACCTCTTCCGGCAGACCGGCGACACCGCCAACCCGCTCGACCTCGTTGCCAGCGACGACACGAGCCTAACGACGGCTGGCGCGCGTCTCGTCCACGAGGTGAGGCGCGACGGCGTTTACGTACTGCGCCTGCAACCCGAGCTGCTCCGCAGTGGCGCGTTTACGCTGACCGTGTCCACCGAGCCGTCGCTCGCGTTTCCAGTCTCCGGCCGCGATAGCCGGGCCGTGAAGAGCTTCTTCGGCGCCGAGCGGGACGCAGGCGCTCGACAGCATCACGGCGTGGACATCTTCGCGCCGCGCGGCACGCCGGTGCTCGCCGCCGCGCGCGGCGTCGTGCGGTCGATTTCGCCTAACAACCTCGGCGGAAACGTTGTCTGGCTTTCGGACTCCGATCGCGGCCAGACGCTGTACTACGCTCATCTCGACCGCCACAACGTCGTCGCCGGCCAACACGTCGAGATCGGTGACACCCTCGGCTTCGTCGGGAACACCGGCAACGCGCGGACGACGCCGCCGCATCTCCACTTCGGCGTCTACCGACGAGGCGAAGGGCCCGTCGATCCTTACCCGTTCATCTACCGGTCGTCCGCGCGTCCGCCACAGATCACCGGCGATACCTCTGAGCTCGGACGACTTGCCCGCTCACGGGGGAAAGCTACGGTGCTCGCGTCTCCCGATTCGCGCGCGACAACCCTAACGACAGTGCCAGCGGCGACGCCGCTCCAGGTCGATGCCGCGGCGGGCGCGTGGTTCCGGGTTCGTCTGCCGGACGGCACGGCAGGGTTCATCGCGTCGCGTGTCGTCGAATCGACACGTCGTGCCGTGGGTCGCACCGATGTCGCCACGGGCACTCCGTTGCGCGACCGGCCCGCGGCGAACGCCGCGATCATTGCGACCGCGCCCGGTGGTGCGCTGCCGGTGATCGGCGAGTTCGCGGACTACGCGCTCGTCGAGACCGCCGAGGGGCTTACGGCCTGGGTGCCGTCAGGCCGGCTGAAATGACGGCGCGGCGCTCAGCGCGTTAGGCGACGCGTCGTCCAACGGCGCTGGCGGGACCTGAAGCTCGCCGGTGGTCGTGTCGAGTTTGAACCCGCCGACCAGCCCCGACATGTGCGCGGCCGCTTCGGCCAGCGTCGAAGCGGCCGCGGCGATCTGCTCGCTGCTCGCGCTCTGCTCCTGACTCGAGGCCGCGACCTCCTCCATCGCCGAGGCGTACGACTCCGTCGCTTTTGCGACGTCGTCGAGCCGTGCGGTGACGTCGGCGACGAGCTCGCGTGAGGTGCTGGCGGCCTGCTCGATCGACGCCGTCCACGATTCGGAACCGTGCATCGCGTCCTCCACCTGGGCGAACAGGTGCATGCCCAGCTGCGTGGTCTCGAGGACGCCGAGTACGGTCTCCATCGTCCGTGCGCTCGACGAGCGAGACTCCTGGACTTTCGTGAGCACGCCTCGCACGAGCGCTTCGGTCCGATGCGCGGCATCCGCCGAGTTCGCGGCGAGTCGACGAACTTCGCTGGCGACGACCGCGAAGCCCTGGCCATGCTCTCCCGCTCGCGCCGCCTCCATGGCTGCGTTGAGGGCGAGGAGCTTCGACTGCTTGGCCATCTTCTGCACCAGCGTCACGAATGCACCGAACTCCTCGGACGCGTCGGCGAGGGCCTTCACAGCGTCCGCGCTCGCGCGGGCATCGCTCGCCAGTTGTTGCAGCGCGCTCGCGCTGGCATCGAACCGTGTGCGGTTCTCCTTCGCCAGCGCGGCGAGCGCCACGTTGCGCTCGACACCATCATGTGCGCCGAGCGCGAGCTGATCGGCGATGGACTGGAGACGCGACGCGTCGGAAGCCATTCGCTGAATCGCGTCTGCCATCTCGGTGGACTGGCGGCTCAGGTCACCTGACGTGACCGCCATCTCCTCTGCGGCCGCCGCCATGTTCTCGCTGCCGCTCGTGATCTCGGCGGCGCGTGCCGTCGTTTCGCGGGCGGCATCGCGCATCGTCGACACGACGCGTCGCAGATCGTCGACCATCCCCGCCGTGGCGCGGCTCAAGCGCCCGATCTCGTCGTTGGCACCGGATGGGATGACAACCGTCGAGAGGTCGCCGGACGCGACCGCTTCTGCGACACCGGCAAGCTCGGTGACCGGCACGCTCAAGCGCCGATCGAGGAAGCGACTCATCGACCACAACGTCAACACGAGGAACGAGACCACCGCGATGAGCGTGGCCGCGATCATCGGTCGTGCGTCGCGCAACGGCTCGAGCACGCTCCTTTCATCCATCGACGCGACGACGCGCCACGATCCATCGTTCGCCGAGGCGACCATTCCGCGACGTGTGGTGTCGGCCGCGGCGAATTCCACGATCGTATCGCCGGCGGCGCCGGGGATCTGGTCCGCGCCCGGCAGCGTCCTCATTCGCGCGCCGTTTCGCGATGAGCTGGCGATCAGTCGCCCACGACCATCCAGGACATCGATGCGGGTCTCGCTGCTGGTGGCCCGCCCGAGCGCCGCGTCCAGCGTCGGGATGCCGAACGCGATCTTGATGACGCCTTCCGGCCGGTCTTGGCCCGGCTCGCGGATGGACCCGGCGATCGAGACAACCGTCTGGCGCGCCGATTCGTCGTACTCCGCCTCAGCGGACGTGAGTCCCTTGCGCACCGCATCGCGCCACCACGCCTCGTCGCTCTGCACGAAGTCGGACGTCATCTCCGTCGCGACCGCGGTGAACCCGTTGACGTCGGTGACGAACATCTCGGCGACGCCGAGCGGGGCGAGCTGGCTCCGGAGGTAACGGGCAGCGCTCTCGCTTACGGCAAGGTTCCGTGTACCCGCCATCTGCCGTTCGAGCGCCTCGACGGGTCGTCCGACGAGGCCCATCTGCGCGGAGCGCTGGGCGCCGACACGCGCGGCGTCCACGACGGTCGGCGATGCGCCAATGAGCTCGACCTGCCGCGCGCGCTCGAGCAACGCCTGCTCGGTCACGAGCTCGCCGCGTCGGGCGACATCACGGAGTCGCGTGTCGGCGCGATCCGAGAGGAAGTCGGCGGCGGTCCGGACGGCGACGAGCATGGCAATCGCGACGATCGCGACGGCGATGCCGGCGGCACCGATGACCATTCCGCGACGGAGCGAGCTGGATTGTGCGGTCGGCCCTGATGCGCTGGACGGGCCGCGCCTGGGGCGGAGGCCGGGCGGGCGCGGTACCGAGTGCGTCGAAGTGATGGAGGAGAGCGTCATGTCGGCCAGGGTCAGATTGGCTTGTTCAGCCTTCGACCAGCGCTAAATTCCTACAGGTCAAACCCTTCCGAATTCGGGCGCGCTCGAGACTCCCTGGCGCTGCGCCCGCGAGCCCAGACATGACTGTACCGAATCCGCACGAGCCCACTCCTGTGAGCGCTCCCGTCGATTACGACCCGAGCACTGTCGAAGCCAAATGGCAGCGCCGGTGGCGAGAGCGCGGCACCAATCACACCGACCTTGCGGGCGGGGACCGGCCGTTTTACGCCCTCATGATGTTTCCATACCCGTCGGCGGAGGGGCTGCACGTCGGCAACCTCTTCGCGTTCACGGGGAACGACATCTTTGGACGATTTCAGCGGCTGCAGGGGCACACAGTGTTCGAGCCGCTCGGGTACGACGCGTTAGGCATCCACTCGGAGAACTACGCGCTTCGGATTGGTGAGCATCCGATGCGGCTCATCCCGCGGAACATCGCGAACTTCCGCCGGCAGCTCGAGCGCGGCGGGCTGATGGTCGACTGGCGGTATTCGGT
>Ga0136846_1214519_pt1 | contig 26212 bp, 19 predicted proteins | sample HopSoiMetagenom2_FD_96841 | JGI IMG/M metagenome (GOLD analysis project Ga0136846, IMG submission 96841) | Grasslands soil microbial communities from Hopland, California, USA - 2 Assembly 2016 (version 4) | ecosystem: Environmental > Terrestrial > Soil > Grasslands | place: USA: Hopland... | reverse complement strand
GCGGCGGCCTGGGCGGCGGCGGCCTGGGCCTCGGCGTAGCGGCCGAGGCCGTTGCCGAGGATGGCGGCGACCCAGCGGGCGTACGCCGCGGCGATGCCCTGGCCGGCGGCCGTGGCGTCGGCGACGGTGGCCTCGACCAGCGGGGCGGCCTCGGCCGCCTCGCCGCGGAAAGCCGCCAGGATCATCGCGGTGAACGGGGCCGACCGGGTCCCGGTCGCCGCGCAGACCGCCTCGGACTCGGCGACCAGCGCCGCGGCCTCGGCGAAGTCGCCGCTCCAGACCACGGCGGTGCCCAGCGCACCGAGCAGGATCGGCAGCTGGTCGAGCGCGCCGGCGTCGCGGGCCAGCCGGACCTGCCTCGTGAGCATGGCCCGCCAGGCATCGTCGTCCCACAGGGCGCTGGCGGCCGCCTGCGCCAGCCAGCCCCACCGGAGCTCGTCGGCCACCGCGATGTCGGCGCCGACGTAGCCGCTGACCGCCTGCCGCAGCGTCGGCGCCGCGGCCCGCGGCCCGTCGGTGACCAGCAGGGTCAGGCCGTCCAGGACCAGGTCGACCGGACGCGGCGGCTCGGCCGGCGCGGGCAGGGCCCGGGCCGCACGGGAAACCTCGAGCAGGTCGCCGGCGCCCGCCAGGCGCCCGGCGAACATGGCCGCCATCCAGGCAGTCAGGTAGGTCTCGCGGGCCAGGTCGGGGTCGAGGGCCTCGAGCCGCTTGGCCGCCTTGAGCAGCAGCGGCGGGGCGTCGCCGCCCAGTCCGGAGGCGAACATGATCTGCCCGCGCAGCAGGTCCACCCGGGCGCTGGCGAACTCATCGAGCGGGCCGGTCCCCAAGTCCCCGCCGTCCTCCGCGGTCACCAACAGCCCGAGGGCCTGCCCGAACTCGCCCGCCTCCAGGCTGACCTGGGCCGCCGCCAGCGTGCGCTCGACCCGGCGCACCGGGTCGACGGTCAGCCGCACCGCGCGCTCGAGGAACGCCGCCGCCGCGGCCAGCCCGCCGCGGCTCAGGGCCCGGCCGGCCGAGCGCTCGAGCTCCGCCGCGACCTCCTCGTCCGGACCCGGTGCGGCCTGGGCCCGGTGCCAGGCCCGGCGATCCGGGTCGGCCAGCGGATCGGTCGCCTCGGCCAGCGCGAGGTGCACGGCCTGCCGGTCCTGCGTCGTGGCCGACCGGTAGGCCGCCGAGCGCAGCAGCGGATGCCGGAACCGCACCCGGGTGCCGAACTCCGCCAGGCCTGCCTCGGCGGCCGGCGCGACCGCCTGGAACGGGATCCCCAGCGACCCGGCCGCCCGCCAGGCCAGCGCCGGGTCGCCGGACGGATCCGCCGCCGCCAGCAGCAGCAACAGTTGCGTTTCCCGCGGGAGGACATCCAGCTGCCGCCGGAAGCTCTCCTCGATCCGCCCCGACAGCGACACCGCGCCCGGCAGCCCGAACCCCCCCGCCAGCTGCCCCGCCGTCAGTCCCCGCGGCAGCTCGAGCAGCGCCAGCGGGTTGCCGCCCGCCTCGGCCACGATCTGATCGCGTACCCGCGTGTCCAGCGGCCCGGGCAGCACCGAGCCGAGCAGCGCCCGCGCGTCGTCGTCCCGCAGCCCGGCCACCGGCAGCTCGGGCAGGCTCGCCAGCTCCGCGCCGGGCACCCGGGTGCCGAAGACCAGGCCGACCGGGTCCGCTCCCAGCCGCCGCGCGACGAAGCCGAACGCCTGGGCCGACGCCCGGTCCAGCCACTGCTGGTCGTCGATCACGCAGATCAGCGGGCGCTCCCCGGCCGTCAGGAGGCCGAGCACGGCCAGGCCCACCAGGAACCGGTCCGGCACCGGCCCGGCGCTCATGCCGAACGCGGTCCGCAGCGCCTCCTGCTGGGGTTCCGGCAGTCGCTCGAGCCGGTCCAGCATCGGCGCGCACAGCTGGTGCAGCCCGGCGAAGGGCAGCTCCATCTCCGACTGCACGCCCGCCGCGCGCACCACCTGGCAGTCTTTCGCCTGGCTGACCAGGTAATCGAGCAGCATGGTCTTGCCCACGCCCGGCTCGCCGTACAGCACCAGCACCCGGCTCTGGCCGCCGCGCACCGCGTCGGCGAGCCGGTCGAGCACGGCACGTTCGCTGCGCCGCCCGCGCAGGGCACTATCGCGCGGGGCACTGTCGCCGAGCACGGGCGGTCGATGGCCAGCCAAACCACGCCTCCTCGCGGCGTCGGAGAGGAATGGGCCCGGGCACTGATGGCCGGTTTTCGAGGCGATTTTAACGCTTTATCCTCCCGCGGGGTATGGGCGCGACGGCGAGGTGAGGCCGAGGGGGCGGACGGGAGGGCGTGAAAGCTGCCCCGTTCGGTGCCTAGTTTTTGATGTTTTGCGGGGGACAATGGGCTGGTGGACACCGATGTCGTAGTGATCGGGGCCGGCGCGCTCGGCCTGAGCACCGCCCTGCACCTCGCGCTGGCCGGGCGGTCGGTGACGGTGCTGGAGCGGCTGACGGCCGGGTCGCAGGCGTCCGGCCGGGCGGCCGGCCTGTTCAAGTCGGTCCAGGCCGACGAGCTGCGGACGCGGCTGGCGCGGCGCAGCATCACCCTCGCGGCGACCTTCGGCGACTGGGCCGGGGAGCCGCTGGCGGTGGCCTCTCCGGGCAGCTTCCTGATCGCCCGGACCCGGGAGCACGGCGATTACCTGCGCCGGGAGCTGGCGCAGGCCCGGGGCTGGGGCGCCGACGTGCGCGCGGCGGAAGCGGGCCAGCTGGCCGCCGTGAGCTTTTACCGGCCGAACGAGCCGGACGTCGCGCTGTGGTGCCCGGAAGACATTTACATCGAGGAGCCGGCCAGCCTCATCGCTGCGTGCCTGGCGGCCGGGCGGCGGCTCGGGGTGGACGTGGCGGAGAACGAGCCGGTTACGGGGATTCTCCTATCGGGCGGCCGGGTGACCGGGGTCGAGACGGGGCGGCGGACGATCACGGCGCCGGCGGTAGTGGACGCGGCCGGGGGGTGGGCGCGGCCGGTGGGCGCGCTGGCCGGGGCGCGGGTGCCGGTCGCCGCGGTGCGGCACCAGCTGCTGATCACCTCACCTGACAGCGCGGTCGATCCGGCCGACCCGATCGTGCGGGTGGCCGACGCCGCCGTGTACCTGCGGCCGGCCCGTGGCGGGCTCATGGTCGGCGGGTTCGAGGCGGACCCGCTGCCGGTCGATCCGGCTCGCGAGCCCGCTTCGTTCAGCACTGATGACCTGCCGCTGGACCTGGGTGTGCTGCGGAAGATGGCGGACCAGGTTACCGCCGAGGTTCCGGCCGCGGGTGCGGCGCCGGTGGCCGAGCACCGGGGCGGGCTGTTCACCATGAGCCCGGACGGGCGGTTCGTGGCCGGGCCGGTGCCGGGGGTGGACGGGCTGTGGGTGGCCAGCGGGTGCAACGGATCGGGGTTTTCCTCCTCGCTGGGGATCGGGGAAGGGCTGGCCTCGTGGATTGCCTCGGGCGACGCGATGGGGATAGAGGCGCTGGCGCCGGGGAGGTTCGGTCCGCTCGGGGACGAGGAACTGGTCAGCCGCGGGATATGGCAGTACGCGCACTATTACGACCCGGCCGTGGAGTGAGCCGGGCGGCTTACGGGGGGCCGAGCCAGGTGGGCAGGGGCGGGGGGTCGGCGGCGCGGGTGGCCCAGGCGAGGTAGCCGTCGGGGCGGATGAGGATGGCGCGCAGGCCGGTCCAGGGGGGGTGGTCTTCGGCTAGTTCGGCGGTTACGACGGTCAGGCGGTCCGCGTAGCCGGCCGGGACCGGAGCCGCGGGGGCCAGGTTGAGCAGGACGAACTTCGCGGGAGGGAGGAGGGCGAAGATCGTGGTGGCCGGGGTGCCCTTGAGTTCTAGGTCGGGGGCTCGCTCGCCGGCGGGGGCGGTGTCCGCGGTTGGGTAGTGGATGGCGAGGCCGGACAGGCGCAGGGACAGGTCGTGGGCTAGGGCGGGATAGGCGCCGAGGATGGTGTTGAAGCGCTCGCGCAGGACGACGCCTTCGCGGGTGGGGTTGGCGATCAGGCCGCACTGGGCGAGGGAGTCGTCGATGACGTCCAGGCCGACGGGATAGCGTTCGGCGTGGTAGCTGTCGAGCAGGCCGGGGGGCGCCCAGCCGCGGATCTCGGCCGCGAGCTTCCAGGCCAGGTTGGCGGCGTCTTGCAGGCCGAGGTTCAGGCCCTGGCCGCCGGCCGGGTAGTGGATGTGGGCCGCGTCGCCGGCCAGCAGGATGCGGCCGGACCGGTAATGCTCGGCTTGCCGGGCGGCGTTGCCGACCCGGCTCAGCCACATGTCTTTATCGGCCTGCATACCGAAATCGGTCCCGGCCAGGCGCCGGGTACTGGCTTGCAGCTCGTCGAAGGTGGCGGGCGCGTCGAGCGGGTCGCCCAGCGTCGCGTGGTCGATGGTGGCGATCCGGTACCGGCCGCCGCCGATCGCGATCATGTACATCGAGCCGCCCGGCTCGTTCAGGCTGAGCGCGGGGGCCTGCGGCGGGTCGGTCAGGCCGACGTCGCCGAGGATGGTCCGCCAGGTGTCCGGGGTGCCGGCGAAGTCGATCCCGGCCGTGGCGCGGACCAGGCTGGAGGCGCCGTCGCAGCCGACCGCGAACAGGGCCCGCAGGGTCGTCGCCCCGGCGGGCGTAGCGACGTCGAGCTCCACGCCGGCCTCGTCCTGGCGCAGGCCGGTCACGGCGTGCTCGCGCAGGTACGGGACACCGAGCTCGGCCAGGTGGGCCTCGAGCAGTTCCTCGGTGCGGCGCTGCGGCAGGAACAGCGTATACGGGTAGCGGGTGGGCAGGACCGAGAAGTCCAGCCGGTTCTTCAGCAGCGCGAAGTGCGAGGACGGCACTGGGGTCCCCTCGCCCAGAACGAGGCCGCGCATGGCGAACACTTCCAGCGTGCGCGGGTAAAGGGTAAGGGCCTTGGAGTACGGCGGCCGCTGCGCGCGCCGTTCCAGCACGACCGGGCGCACTCCCCCGCGGTGCAGTTCGGCGGCCAGCCACATGCCGACCGGGCCGCCGCCGACGACCGCGACGTCGTAGCGGCCGTCAGGCACGGGGCCCATCATAGGTACGAGTAGTCGACGGCGGTTTCGACGGGGTCGGGCCGGCCGCCGGACGGAAGCTGACCGGTGGCACGCAGGGCTTCGACGGCGGCGCCGATGGCAGCGGGGGCCGACCGCTGGTCCGGCGGGATCACGCCGTCGGCGGCCAGCTTGTGGCAGGCTCGGCTGGAATAACGCGAATCAATGGAGGTGCGCGCCGCGGCGAGGGCCGCGGATTCCTCGACGTGGTCGCGGAACCACTGCGTCGCGTCCGCAAGCGCCTGGAGGAAGGGGGAGACGATAGCCCGTTCGGCCGGAAGCCTGACGCAGACGGCGCTCAGGGCAAATTCCTCGGTCACCGGCCCGAGGTCAGTGAAGCCGGCGTCGACCGCCATCGCGTCGTACGGGATCATCTGCAGCGCCGCGTCGATCGTGCCCGCCTGCAGGGCCTTCCACCGTTCGACGTGCGAGCCCTCCAGCGCGAACTCGTAGTCCTTGGCTGCATAAAGGCCGTGGGCGGCGAGCATCCGCTCGGCGACGTGCCGGGTGCCTTCGGTCAGGGAGGAGGTGCCGATCCGGCCGCCGCGCAGGTCGGCGAATGTCTTGTGGCGGGCGAGGGCGATCATCGACAGCGGGGGGCGGTCGATGAGTCCGGCTACGACGCGAAGATGGCCGCCGGATACCGCGTCGGCGATGCTGCCCTCGGGGGAGCCGAGGGCGATGTCGATGGTGCCGTCGCGCAGCGCCTGGGTCACGCCGTGCGTGGTGCCCAGGATGTTTTCGGTGGCGGCGAGGCCGCGCCGTTCGAGGAAACCTCGTTCCTGCGCGATCCACAGCGGGACGTTGACGTAGGCGGGGGCCACGACGCCGACCGTTATCTCCCTCATGCGGGGATCATATTGAGGCGGCGGCCGCTAGCCGGCAGAGGTAGGCATAACCGGCGTTGTACTGTGACTCGGGCCAGACCTCGGCCTTCTTCCGCTCGATCTCGGCCGCGTCGGACCAGGTCTTGATCTCACCCGCCGCCAGCGCCTGGAGCTGGACCTGGCAGGCCCGGGCGAGCAGGGCCGCGCGCATGACCGCCCGGGCCGGATCGGGGCCGACGGTGACCAGGCCGTGTCTCGGGAGCAGGGCGCCGTTCCCGTCGCCGATCGCGTCGGCCAGGGCTTTCCCGAGGTCAGCCGAGCTGATCAGGCTGCCGGTGCGGGTGAACCGGCCGACCGGCGGGTCGGCGAACTCGACCCCGTCGTGGGACAGCGCCAGCAGCGGCCGGTCCAGCGCGGCGAACGCGCACGCGGCCGGGGCGTGGGTGTGCACCACGCAGCCGACGTCGGGGCGGGCCAGCATCACCTCGGTGTGGATGGGGTACTCGATGTGCCGCGGCCCGTGGCCCGCCAGCACCTCCCCCGCGGGCGAGACCAGCGCGACCCGGTCCCCGGTCACTTCGCCGAACGACCAGCCCGACGCCTTCATCCAGACGCCACGGTTATCAGGGTCACGAATAGCGGCGTGGCCCCACACCATGTCCGACTGGCCGCTCGCGGCCAGGGCCTGGTTCGCCTGGGCGGTCGCCGCGATGAGCTGTTCCTCGGTTTCCATGTCTTCCTTCGGGAGTGGATTAAAGCCAGCGCGGTAGCTCGCCGGGATTACCGGTGACGGTGAGCCCGGCCTGCGCCCCGGGGCCCTGAACCCGGCCGGTCAGCCAGCCGGCGATCCGCTGCGGGGTGCCCTCGACGACGGCCCCGGTGGCGACGGCCCCGGTGTCGTCGCCGCGGGGGCCGGGGCCGAGCTTGATCGCGTCCGGCTGGCCGGTGGCGCGCAGTTCGGCGGTTACCCCGGTCCGGGACGACATCCAGCCGGCCACGTCCGCGGCCAGCGTCCAGGCGACGGCATCCGGAATGTCGTCGATGGTGAATGCGGTGCCCAGGTCGACCAGGTGCAGCCAGACCTCGCGGACCCGCAGCCAGGGAACCTCGCGGCCCGGGATCTCACGGCCCTGCGCGGACAGGACCGTGAACTCCCGGCGATCGGCCGGGACGGCCGCCGCCGCGGCGGCGAACCGCTGGCCGGCGGCGGTCAGGTCCGCGAGCTGTTCGGGCAGCGCGCGGTACGCGCCCGCTTCGATGCCGTCGGCCCGGTCGGACGGGGACGCGTACATCCGCGTCTCGGCGCCGGTGCGGGCCCAGGTGAGCAGGTTGACCAGTGCGTCGGCGTTGCGGGCCAGGTGGGACAGCACGTGCCCGCGGGTCCAGCCGGGCAGCCGGGACGGTTCGGCTACCAGGGCAGGATCCAGCCCGGCGGCGGCCCGCTCGACTTGCTGCTGGCCCGCGGCCGCCCAGCTGGTCACCGTGTCCCAGGCGGGCAGGGCGGTCACGGGCGGACCGGTTCGGTGCCGCCGCGGGCCAGGTTCAGGACCTCGAGAATGCGGTGGTCGTTGAAGGTGAACAGGTCCAGCTGGGTCTGCGCGGTGAAGCGCAGCGGGGCCCAGGCCGGCACGGTGATCAGGTCGCCTTCGGCCAGCTCGAAGCGCTGCCCGGCCAGCTCGGCGGTGCCGCGGCCGCGGAACGTCTGCCAGACCGCCGAACCGGTGCTGCGCTGGGTGCTGGTGGTGGTGCCGGCGCGCAGCCGGTGCATCTCGGTGCGCAGCGTCGGCAGGGCGTCCCCGCCGGTCATCGGGTTGGTGAAGCGCAGGGCCGCGTGCCCGGGCTCGTACACGCCGGGGTAGCCCTCGTCCTCCAGCTCGAGCTGGGCGGCCAGCGCCGCGTCGGTGTCGGCCCAGCGGTAGGCCATCAGCGGGGAGTTGGGCTTGTTTTCCAGCGCGGAGAGGGGACGCCGGCCCGCGTGCGCCCACAGTCGCTCGGAGCGGGACTGCTCGGGGGTGGCCTTGTCCTCGATGCCGTCGTCGCCGAACTCGAAGAAGCTGGCGTCCAGCTTCTTCACCAACGGGATGGCAAGGCCGTCAAGCCAGGCCATCGGCTCGTCGCCGACGTGGTGGTGGCCGTGCCAGTGCCACGATGGCGTCAGCAGCAGGTCCCCGGCCCGCATCTGCACCGGGTCGCCGTTCACCACGGTCCAGACCGCCTCGCCGCGGACGACGAACCGGAACGCGCCCTGCGCGTGCCGGTGCGACGGCGCCACCTCGCCCGCCCCAAGGTACTGGATGGCGGCCCACAGCGTGGGGGTGGCGAACGGCTGGCCGCCGAGCCCCGGGTTGGCCAGCGCGATGGCCCGGCGCTCGCCGCCGCGGCCGACCGGGACCAGGTCCCCGGCCCGTTCGGCCAGCGGGAGCAGGTCGGCCCAGGCCCAGCGGTGCGGGAGGGCGTCGGGCTGGGGGAACTCGGGCTGCAGGTTGCCGATCTCGGTCCACAGCGGCTTCAGGCTGGCCGCGGCGAAGTCGTCGTACAGCTGGCGCAGGGCACCTTCGTCGATCACGTCGGTCATGACGCGTTCCTTTCCAGCGCGGCCTCGTCGTAAAGCCACGCCACATGTCTATGGTCGGCCACGTCCCGGTCGATCAGCAGCTCGTCCCGGATCAGCTTGGCCACGCCGTCCACGTGCCAGATCTCGCCCCAGGTCCTGGCCGTGCGCTGCACCCGCATCGCGCGCGGCGCGCGCCGCGCCGCGTACGCGGCCAGCCCCTCGGCGGGCGGGCGGCCCGCGTTACCCGCCGCCGCCAGCGCGTCGGCCAGCGCGTCGGAGTCCTCCAGGGCCTGGCAGGCCCCCTGGGCCAGGTACTGCAGCATGGGGTGAGCGGCGTCGCCGAGCAGGGCCAGCCGGCCGTGGGCCCAGCCCGGTATCGGCGGACGGTCGAGCATCGGCCAGCGGTTCTCGATGCTGAGCGTGCCCAGCGACTCCCGGACGTGCTCGCAGCAGCCGGCGAAGGCCTCTTTCAGTTCGGTGGGGTTTCCGTAGTCTTTGTCGCCCCGGGCGAAGGACGGGCTGCGGAACACCGCCACCTGGTTGTACATCCGGCCCGAGCGCAGCGGGTACTGCACCAGGTGCAGGCCGGGGCCGAGCCAGGCCACCACGTCGCGCAGGTCGGCGTGCCGTTCGACCTGCTCCATCGGGACCGCGCCGCGGTAGGCCACGAAGCCCGAGTTGACCGGCTCGTCGTCGGCGAAGAGCTTGCGGATGCGCGAATGCAGCCCGTCCGCGCCGATGGCGATCTCCGCGCGGAACTCGCGGCCGTCGGCGCACGCGGCTACCACGCCGTCCCCGGTATCTTCCAGCCGCGTGACATGGGCGTCGGTGTGCAGCTCGACCCCGCTCCGCTGGCATCCTTCGAGCAGCGCGCTGAGCAGGTCATCGCGGTGGAGCACCAGGTAGGGCGCGCCGTAGCGGGCCGGGAAGTCGGTCAGGTCGAGCGAGGTGAGCTCGCGGTCGTTGATCGCGTCGGCCAGCACCAGCCGCCGCGGCCGGACGGCGAGCGGAATGATCTTGTCGAGCACGCCGAGACGACGCAGGATCCGGGTCGCGTTCGGGGCCAGCTGGATGCCGGCGCCCACCTCGGCGAAGCTCTTCGAGCGCTCGGCCAGGGTGACGGTCCCGCCCCGGAGCGCGAGGCACAGCGCGGCCGAGAGCCCCCCGATGCCGCCGCCGATGACCAGCGTCCCGGGAAGTACGTCTGATGGCATGGCGCTCACGCTAGGCCGCTATTGCGGAGAGCGGAACAAGTTGCAGTTATAGTTCTGTGATGGAGAATCCCGCCCCGCCTTATCCTATTCAGTCCGTCGACTACGCGCTGCAGCTGCTGCTGATCCTGAAGCGCGACGGCGTGCTGCGGGTGAGCGAGGCGGCGGCCGAGCTCGGCGTGGCCAGGTCCACCGCGCACCGGCTCATCTCCATGCTCAGGTTCCGCGGCTTCGTCGAGCAAGCCCGCGACCGCACCTACCGGGCCGGCAGCGCGTTCGCCGACCTGGGCGGCGGTCCCAGTTCCGCGACCGCGCTGCTCGGCATCGCCCGGCCGCACCTGGTCCGGCTGACCGAGAAGGCCGGCGAGACGTCGAACCTGATGATCCGGGTCGGCGCGGACGTCCAGTTCATCGACTCGATCGAGTCGAAGAAGGCGCTGCGGGTGGGCAGCCGGGTCGGCGTCCGGCTGGCCGCCCGGCTGACCTCGGGCGGTAAGGTACTGCTGGCCGACCTGCCGTTCGAGGAGGTCGCCCTGCTTCATCCCGGACTGGCCGACGACGAGGCCGCGCTGAGCACGCTGAAGCGGACGCTGGCGGCGGTGCGGCGGCAGGGGTTCGGCACCAACGTCCAGGAGAGCGAGCGCGGCGTGGTCGCGGTCGGCATGGCCGTCCGCGGGGTGAACGGCTCGGCTATCGCCGCCGTGACGATCTCGGCGCCGACGGTGCGGTTCAGCCGGGGCAAGGTCGCCGACCTGCTGCCGCCGCTGACCGAGACGGCCGAAGGTATCCGCTCGGACATCATCCGCCGGCTCCCGGGCTGGTGAGATGGGCCTTGATGCCCCGCACGTAGTGCCATCCGGCGGCTGGTCATCAGAACCTGATGTTGACGCTCTTGAGCTGGGTGTAGGACTCGATTTCCTCGAGGTCCTCCTCCCGCCCGACGCCGCTGTTCTTGACGCCGCCGAAGGGCGCCCCGAGGAAGTGCCTGGCCGTCTCGTTCACCCACACGTAGCCCGCGTCGACGTCGCGGGCGAAGGCCAGCGCGGTGCGCAGGTCGCGGGTGAAGACGCTCGCGGTGAGCCCGTACTCGACGCTGTTGGCGATGGCGATCGCCTCGTCGTAGGTGCCGAACGGGATGGCCGCCAGCACCGGGCCGAAGATCTCCTCGGTGGCCAGGCGGCCGGCCGGGTCCACGTCGGCGAACAGCGCCGGGGTGACGAAATTGCCGCGTCCCAGGTCCCCGTCGGTCAGCCGCTCGCCCCCGGTGACCAGCCGGGCCTGCTCGCTCTTGCCGATCTCGATGTAGGACAGCACCTTGTCCAGCTGCTGCGGGGTGACGATGGCGCCGGTGTCGCTGGCCGGGTCGAGCGGCGAGCCGGGGCGCATTTTGGCGAGCCGCTCCCCTACTTTGGCGACGACGTCCTCGTAGCAGTCCCGGTGGACGAGCAGCCGCGAGGTCGAGCCGCAGGACTGGCCCTGCCAGGTGAAGTTCATTCCCCGGATGGCGCCCTCGACGGCCAGGTCCAGGTCGGCGTCGGGGAACACGACGACCGGGTTCTTCCCGCCCAGCTCGAGGGTGACGGTCTTCACCGCCGTCGTGGCGGCGCTGGCCTGGATGCGGCGGCCGGTGGCGGCGCTGCCGATGAACGCGATCCGCGGGATACCCGGGTGCCGGACCAGCGCGTCCCCCACCTCCGAGCCCAGCCCGGTGAGGACCTGGACCACGCCGGGCGGGAACAGGCGGGCGAAGTCCTGCGCCATGGCCAGGGCCGACAGCGAGGTGAACTCGGACGGCTTGAGGATCACGCAGTTGCCGGCGACGAGCGGGGCGGCGATCTTGGTCGCGGCGAACATCAGCGGGTGGTTGAACGCGATGATCCGGGCGACCACGCCGAACGGCTGGCGCATCGTGTAGTGCAGGTGGGCAGGGGTCTCGGGCATGGTCCGGCCGCGGATCTCGAGCGCCAGCCCGGCCATGTACCTGATCTGGCTGGTGGCCAGGCCGATGTCGTTGCGCATCTCGTGCAGCGGGCTGCCGTTGTCGAGGGAGTCCAGGCGGGCGAGTTCCTCACCGCGTTCGGCCACCGCGTCGGCGAAGGCCAGCAGGGCGGCCGCCCGCCGCTGGGGCTCGGCCGCCCGCCAGCCGGGCGCGGCCCGTTGCGCGGCGGCGACGGCTTTTCCGACGTCGCGCTCGTCGCAGCGGGGGATCTGCCCGATCACGGCGTTCGTCGCGGGGTTGACCACGTCCAGGGTGGCCCCGGAGAGCGCGCCGACGCGCTCGCCGTTCACCAAGGCAAGATGCAGAGTGGATTCCACCCGCCGAGGTTACCGCTCCCCGTCCTGCATCCCAGATCATGCCCCCGCCATATTCTGCCTACCAGAACGGGGTGACCGAGTCATGGCGTCTGTGTGCCACTGACCACGTAAGAGCGTGGGCAGGGGCACACAGACCCCGGAGACAAGGGTGGTTAGCCGCTGATGGGCAGGTAGTTGTCGGGGCGGACTTGGACGTCGAGGAGGACGCACTGGCCGGAGCGGGCGGCGGCGACGGCCTGGGCGAGGGCGGCGGGGAGCGCGGAGCGGTCGCGTACCTGGTCAGCGGCCTGGAAGCCGAGGGATCGGGCCATCGCGGGCAGGTCCGGCTGGGGGTCGGTGATGGCCTGGCCGATCCAGGAGTTCCAAGCCGGGCGGTGGCGCTGGGCCGCGACGCGTTCCTGGTGGACCACGTCGTTGTAGAAGAAGGCGTTGTTCGCCACCACGACCAGCAGCGGGAGCCGGTAGTGGGCGGCGGTCCAGACGGCGGTGCCGCCCATCAGGAAGTCGCCGTCGCCGAGGACCGCGACCGGCAGGCGGCCGGTATTTTCCAGGGCAAGCGCGGCGCCGACGGCCATGCCGGGGCCCGAGCCGATGCCGGCGCCGCCGTCCATGCCGAGGAAATCGAGCGGGTGGGCGGCCTCGAGGTCCGATCCGCCCCAGCCGAGCGGGACGCGCACCAGGCAGGCGGGTTCGTCGCCGAGAGCGTCCCGCAGTGCGTTCCCTAGATCGTGCATGAAGATGCCGGGGCCTTCGCCGGCGGCCGCAGATTCGGGGGCAGGAGGAACGAGAGCCCACTCGTTCGGCTTCATGGGTTCGCCGGCGGCCAGCAGGGCACGGACCAGCAGGTCCGGGTCGGCGGGGACGGTCAGGTCGACCGGCTCGCGGCCGAAGGAGTCCTTGGACCAGCCGTTGTGCAGGGCGGCGTCGGTGGTGCACGAGATGACCTGAGCCTGGGTTTGATGGCCAAGGCTTTTTGCCGCGGCCAGGGTGCCGGCCAGGTCCACCCAGTCCAGGCTCACGATCAGGTCGGCCGCGCCGATCAGCTCGGCCGATGCTTTCGGCAGGAAGATGCCGGGCGGGACCGGGTGCAGCGGGTGCCCGGTCGGGAAGACGGCGCCGTTCTTGAGGTCGGAGATGACGGGCGCGCCGTACCGTTCGGCCAGCGCGATCCGGTGGTCCCAGTCCTGCTCGTCGCGGCTCAGGCGGCCGAGCAGGAAGAGCGGACGGCGGGCGTCGCGGAGGAGTTCTGCGGTGGCCGCGACCGCCGCCGCGTCGGGGCCGTGCGACCGCGGCGACCGGTCCCGGCTGACGTCGGGGATCGCGGGTTTTCCGGTGAGGGGCGCCTCTTGCAGGCTCACGTCGAGGCAGACGTAGACCGGCGCGGAGGGTGCCTGCCGGGTAATCGAGCAGGCGCGCGCGATCGAGTCCAGCGCCGCCTCGACCGAGGCGGGCTGGTCGTCCCACTTGGAGTACGCCCTGATCAGCGCGCCCTGGTCGGCCGCGGTGTGGATCCAGTCGATCCACGGCCGCCGCCGGGCCGCGTCGACCGGGCCGGTGGCCCCGATGATCAGCATCGGGACGCGGTCGCAGTACGCGTTGTAGACGGCCATGGCCGCGTGCATCAGGCCCACGTTGCTGTGCACCGCGACGCCCATCGGGCGTCCGGTCACCTTGGCGTAGCCATGGGTGATGGCGACCGCGTGCTCCTCGTGCAGGCAGACCAGCAGCTGCGGGTCGCGGTTGCCGGCGTAGTTGACCAGGCTGTCGTGCAGGCCGCGGTAGCTGGAGCCGGGGACGAGCGCCAGGTACCTCAGGTCCAGGCGGCTCAGGAGCTCGGCCAGCGCGTCGCTGCCCCACTCCATCGCGATCTCGCCGCGCTCGACGCCTTCGGGATCTTCCGCCCGCACGCTGCCTCCCTGCCTCAGTGGGAACCCGAGAATATGTGACCGAGCGTGACGTCGAGCAGCGGCGGCGAAGGGATTCTGACTGACAGAACGAGGCGTTCCGAATGTTCAGGTGGCGAGGGTGCCGGGGGCGGGGAGGCGGAAGACGCGGCGGCGGGCGCGGTCGAGGACGGGGACGGGGAGGCGGCTGAGGAGGGCCAGCCGCCGGGAGTACCGGCCGGTCAGGTAGACGGCGCGGGGGCGCGGGGCGGTAAGGGCCCGGACGATGGCGGCGGCGGCCACCTCGGGCGGGCTGCCGTGGGACTCGCGCCGTTCCATCACCTCGAGCATGTTCGTGAAGGCCGCCTCGTACAGGGCCCGGCCCCGCGGGCCGGCGGCGTCCAGGGCCGCGGCGGCATCGCGGGTCACCTTGTCGGCAGCGCCGCTGTTGATGCTGGCGGGCTCCACCAGCACCACCCGCACGCCCCACGGGGCCAGTTCCTGGCGCAGGGTGTCGCCGAGGGCGGTCAGCGCCGCCTTGGCCGCGTCCAGCGGGCCGGCGAACGGCGGGGTGAAGCGGACCCCGATCGTGGAGACCATGACGATGCGGCCGCGAGCCTGGCGCAGGGCCGGCAGCATGGCCTGGGTGACGGCGAGCTGGCCGGTTACGTTGACTTCCAGCTGGCGGCGGAAGGCGGCTAGCGGCACCAGTTCGGTCGGGCAGGCCAGCCCGTAGCCCGCGTTGTTGACCAGGCCGTCCAGGCGGCCGTGGGCGGCGATGGCGGCGGCCGCGGCCTCGATGTGGCCGGGCTCGGTGACGTCGAGGATCAGCGGGGTGATCTCGCCGCCGGCGGCCGAGCGGACCAGCTTCTCGCCGTCCTCGGGATGGCGGACCCCGGCGTAGACGTGCTGACCGGCGGCCGCGAGGCGGAGTGCGGTGGCGCGGCCGATGCCGGACGAGGACCCGGTGACGAGCGTGTGGGTGCGGGTGCAGTTCATGATTCCTTCTCTTCCGGGGCGGGTGAGCCCATGACGTCGCTGAGGACCCGGAGCAGGCCGAGCCATCCGGTGAAGCGGAGCTCCTCGGGCTCTTCGCGGCCCGGGACCCGGATCCGGCCGGCCGGGGGGTCGGTGGCGTCGAGGGAAATGAGGATCTCCACCCGGACATCGTGACCGGGACCGCCCGGCGCCGGCATCCGCCGGCTGGCGGATGTGCGCGCCGCCGTCGCCGCCGCACGCTGAGGACGACCAACAACGGAAGGAGACATCGTGCGACTGCTGGTTACGGGGGGAAGCGGAGTGCTCGGGCGGGCGGTCGTCCCGGTCATCATGCGGTCCGCGCTGGACGCCGAACGGCAGGCGGCCCGGTTCGCGGCGGCCGGGCGGCACGGCATGGTGCTGCGCCTCGGGCTGCTCGACGGCCCGGGCACCGGCCAGGATCATCCCAACCCGGGCCTCGGGGCCACGCTGCACGCCGAGGACGCCGGGCGGGCGCTGCTGGCGGCGCTCACCGTCCCGAGCGGCATCTACAACGTCTGCCGCGACGGCGAACAAGTCAGCAACCAGCTCTTCGCCGAGGCCAGCGGCTGGCATCCCCGGCACTAACGCCCGGCGGGCCCGCCCACGGGGGCGGGCGGGCCCGCCGGAGCTAGCCCCGCGCAGGCGCCGGCGGGCATAACATCCGGGCTATGGGGACGCCGCTATCGGCCCCGGGCCTGCGCGGGCGTGAGACGGAGAGCACGGCCCTGAACGGTGCCCTGGACCGGGTAGCGTCGGGCCGGGCGGCGATCGTGCTGGTCGACGGGGAGGCCGGCATCGGCAAGACCCGCCTGCTCGAGGACACGCTGGACCGGGCCCGCGGCCGCGGGATGCGGGTCGAGGCGGGCCGGGCGGGCGAGCTGGAACGGACCCGGCCGTTCGGCCTGATGGCCGACGTGTTCGGCTGCGCCAGGTCGTCGCCGGACCCGCGGCGGGCGGCCATCGCGGAACTGCTGGCGGCCGGGGACGCCTCCGGCGGCGGCCCGATCACCGTGACCAGCGATCCCGGGCTGCAGTTCCGCACCGTGGACGCGTTCGCGGACCTGGGCGAGGAACTCGCGCTGGCCGGCCCGCTGGTCATCGGCGCGGACGACCTGCACTGGGCCGATCCGTCGAGTCTGCTCGCGCTGGGGGCGCTGGCCGCGCGCCTGCGGTTCCTGCCCGCGGTCATCATCGGGTGCTTTCGCCCGGCCCCGCGGGGCGCTGAGCTCGAACGGCTGGCCGGGGCGCTGGAGGCGGCCGGAGGACGGCGCCTGTCGCTGCGCGAGCTCGACGAGCGGGCGGTGACCGAGCTCGTCGCCGAGACGGTCGGCGCCCGGCCGGGCGCGCGACTGCTGGCGGGCATCTCGGGCGCGGCGGGCAACCCGCTGTTCGTGACGGAGCTGCTCGGGGCGCTGGCCCAGGAGCAGCTGATCGAGATCGCGGCCGGCCAGGCCGAGGTGTCGGAGCTGGCCCTGCCGCCCACGCTGCGGCTGACGATCCTGCGCCGGATCGGCTTCCTGCCCGAGGAGGCGCTGCAGGCGCTGCGCGCGGCCGCGATCCTCGGGGCCGGCTTCACGCTCACCGACCTGGCCACCGTCACCGGCCAGCCGGCGATGCGGCTGTCCGAGGCGCTGGCCGAGCCGATCAGGGCGCGGGTGCTGGCGGATGACGGGGTCCGGCTCCGGTTCCGTCATGACCTGATACGCGACGCCATCTACGACGACCTCCCCGGCAGCATCCGCAACGCGCTGCACCGCGAGGCCGGGCAGCGGCTCGCCGCCGCCGGGGCCCCGGCCCTGCAGGTGGCCGAGCACCTGGCGCGCGGCGCCGGCCAGCCGGGTGCCGGTTCGGGGGACGCCGAGGCCGCTACCTGGCTGGCCCGGGCGGCCCGGCAGGCCGCCGCGACCTCCCCGGACGTGGCCGCCGGCCTGCTCGACCGGGCGATCGGACTCATGTCCCCGGCCGATCCCGGCCGGGACCGGCTGCTAGCCGAGCGGGCCGGCACCCTGATGCTGGCTGGACGGGTGCCCAGCGCCCTGGCCGCCTGCCGTGACCTGCTCGGCCGACCGCACGATCCGGACATCGACGGCCAGGTCCAGGTCTGCCTGGCGCACGCCCTACTCGCCCGGGGGCAGGTGCGCGACGCCCGGGACGAGCTCGAGCGGGCCTGCCAGTCGCCGGGCCTGCCCGCGGCCGCGCGCACCGCCGCCCAGGCCTGGGCCGGTTTCGCGCGCATCTCCCTGGGCGACCTCGACGGCGCCGCGGCTTCGGTCGCCGCGGCTTCGGTCGCCGCTGTTTCGGTCGCCACGGGCCGGGACGGCGGAGCCGCCGCGGGCGATCACCTAGTCACCAGCATCACCATGTCCACGATGGCCCGGGTGGCGGAGTCCCGCGGCCGGCTCCGGGAGGCGCTCGGCATCGCCGACGAGGCCGTGCGCCTGGCCGACATCAGCCCCGGCCGGCTGGGCCACCGCTTCCCGGTCTGCGTCACCCGCGGTCGGCTCCTGATCGAGCTCGACCGGCTCCCTGAGGCCCGGTCCGTGCTGAGCGACGGCCTGCGTATCTGCGAGGAGCTCGGGGTGCGGTGGGCAGCCGCGACCCACCAGGTGTACCTGGCCTACGGGCGTTTCACCGCCGGAGAATGGGACGACGCCGCGACCGAGCTCGAGGCCAGTCTCGGGATCGCCGAGGAGATCGGCGAGATTTACAGCCTCGTATACGCCTACGGCCTGCTGGCCCGGATCAGCTTCTACCGCAACGAGCTCGGCCCGGCCCGGGAGGCCGCCGCCGCGGCCGGACGGTACCTGGCGGGCTGGGGCAGCGGACACAGCCTGGCCTGGGTCGCGTGGGCACGCGCGCTGCTACTGGCGGCGGACGGTGAGCCCGGGCCGGGGCTGGCCACGATGGCCGGCTTGTGGGACTGGTGCGCGGGCGCCGGGCTGGTACTCGAGTTCCCGGTCATCGGCGCCGACCTGGTCCGGCTGGCACTGGCAGCCGGTGACCAGGACCGGGCCCGGGCGGTGGCGGCCGCGGTCACCGCCGTGGCCGCGGACAACGACGTCGCCTGGATGACCGGTGAGGCGCTGCGCTGCCAGGGGCTGGCCGGTGACGACCCGGAGGTCCTGGCGGCCGCCGCCGCGGCCCATGCCCGCGGGGCGCGTCCCTACCAGCTGGCCCGGGCCAGCGAGGACGCGGGCCACGCGTTCGCCCGGCACGGGCGGGCCGACCAGGCGGACCCGCTGCTCGACCGGGCGGCCGGGCTCTACCAGCGGCTCGGCGCGGTGCGGGACCTGGCCCGGGCCGACGCCGCGCTGCGCGCGGCGGGCGTCCGGCGCGGCCGCCGGCGGGGCACCCGCGACCGGCCGCGGTTCGGCTGGGCGAGCCTGACCCCGACCGAGTACTCGGTCGCGGGCCTGGTCGCGGAGGGGCTGTCCAACCCCCAGATCGGGGCGCGCATGTACATCTCGAGCCGGACTGTCCAGACCCACCTCGCGCACATCTTCGCCAAGCTGGACATCTCCGCCCGCGCCCAGCTCGCGGCCGAGGTCACCCGGCACCAGCGCAACGAGGCCTTATCGGCCAGCTGGCGGATATCGTCCCTCGGCCGCGAGGCGGGTGATGAACACGTACTCGCGGCCGGGCCGGTCGGGGGCTTCCCGTACGTCCAGGATCCGGTAGCCCGCGGCGGCCAGGCTCGCGGCCACCTCGTCGTGGCCGCGGAAGCGCAGCGTGGACTCCGAGGTGATGATCGCGCCGTCGGCGCCGAAGGTGTACGTGTCGCGGAAGGAGACGAACGGGAGGTCAACCACGGTGACCTCGCTGCGGTGCTCGACCGGTCCGGTGCCCGGGATGTCGAGGGTGACCGGGGCGGTGGCGGCGGCCCATTCCTCCCAGGCCCGGCGTTCGGGGCGGCGCGTCTCGAAGGCCAGGTAGCCGTGCGGGCGCAGGGCAGTTTTTATCGCCCGCAGGGTCCAGTCCCAGTCTTCGTCGGTAAGGAAGACCTGGGCGACGTTCCCGGTCATCATCGCGAGGTCGGCAGCGGCGGGCGGGGCCGCGGCGGCGTTGCCGTGGATCCAGGTGACCGTGGCGTCCTGGTCCTTGGCTCGCGCTACGTCGAGGGAGGCCGCGGCCGGGTCGACCGCCACCACCGTGCGGCCGGCCCGGGCCAGCGCGATGGCCAGGGATCCGGTGCCGCAGCCGACGTCGAGCACGCGGTCGGCGTGCAGCTCTTGGGCAATGGCGAGGTAGGCGGGCAGGTCGTCGCGCGGACCGTCGAAGGCGTCGTAGACCGGGGCCAGGCGGGGATGGGCGAAGATCGCGTCGGGCATGTCAGGGCGCCTCGGTCACCGGGACATCGCGGCGGTCCTGCCTCCTGGTCCGGACCAGGATGAGGGTAGTCAGGCAGGCGGCGGCGAGCAGGGCGTAGGGGACCAGGTCGGAGGTGACCTGGGCCAGCGTGCCGCTGCCGGCGGCGGCGATGGCCTGGCCCCCGGCCCAGACCAGGTTGCCCAGGCCGAAGGCCAGGCCCTGGTCCAGGTGCTGGTCCTGGGCGCCCTCGCTGACCAGGAGCATGGCCGGGGTGAACAGCGTGCCGAACGAGGGCATGCCCAGGATCAGCGCCGGGATGAGCAGCCAGGCCGACGCCAGCGTCGGCGCGAGCAGGGCGACCGCCACCGCGACCGCCAGCGAGCAGCGGACCGGCACCAGGGCGCCCCGCCGGTCGGCCGCCCGCCCGGCGACCGGGGACAGCGCCGCCTCCACCGCGGCCGACGCCAGGAATGTCCCCGCGATGACCAGGGCGGTGACCCCGAGGCGGGACATCCGCAGCGGCGCGAGCACGTCGATCACGCCGAAGGCCAGGCCCGCCAGCATCGTCAGCCACAGCCCGGTGAGCAGGCGGCGGTCGCGCGCCGCGCGGAATGCCTCCCGCAGTCCCTGCGGTGTGACGGCGCGCGGGGCGGGGACGGCGAACGCCACCGCGATCAGCAGCGCGCCCGCCACCGCGGCGCTGGAGAAGGCCGGCCCGGTGCCGATCTCGCGGGCCACCGCGCCCACCACAGGTCCGAACAGTGCCCCGCCCACCGCCGCGACCATGGCGGTCCCGATCAGCTCGCCGCGCCGTTCGGGCGGGGCCTCGGTGGCCAGCCAGGCCATGCCCCCGGCCCAGGTGCACGCCCCGCCCAGCCCTTGCACGAACCGGGCGGAGTCGAGGAGCAGCGCGGCCGAGGCCCACCCGAAGACCAGCGTGGACACGCTCATCAGCACCAGGCCGAGCACCACGGTCCGGCGGTAGCCCAGGTGGCCGGTGAGCAGCCCGCCGGGCAGCGCGCCGACCAGCGTGCCCAGCGGGTAGCCCGCGACCAGGATGCCGGCGCCCGCCTTGGTCAGGTGCGCCACCTGCGTGTAGTGCGGCAGCAGCGGCGTCAGCGCGGCGAAGAAGACCGTGTCGGCCAGCACCAGTGCGCACACGAACAGCAGCAGGACCCGCAGCGGCCTGGTCAGCGGCAAGCCACGCCCGCCCCCGCGATAAAGGTCAGCATAGTGCGATCATGACATAGGCGGCCGGGAACTATCTCGGGTCAGAGTTCGATGCGCGAGCCCATGATGACGGTGCGGTCCCGGGGCAGCCGGAAGTACTCGGCGGCGTCGGCGGTGATCCGTGATGTCGCGATGAACAGGCGCTTGCGCCAGCGGCTCATGCCCGGCGCATGGCCCTGGACGAGCTCGAGGCGCGACACGAAGTACGACAGCTTGTCGTCGGCCAGGGAGCTTTCGGTGCTGGCGGCGCGGATCAGGGGCAGCAGGCCCGGGATGTTCGTCTGGTCCAGGTAGCCGAAGCGGGCGGTGACGTGGGTGATCCCGTCGTCTCGGTACCCGAGGTCGTCGATCCGCAGCCGCTCCTCCGCCGGGACATGCGGTGCGGTCGTCGTCTCGACCGACAGGATGAGGACCTCTTCGTGGAGGATCTCGTTGTGCTCGACGTTGGCCCGCAGCGCCAGCGGGGCGGTGGCCTTGCCGCGGTTGAGGAAGACGGCGGTGCCCGGCACCCGGTGCAGCGGGGGCTGCATGGCGTGCAGCTGCGTGATGAACTCGGGCAGCGGCCCCTCCTGGCGGACCCGCTCCCGGGTGACGAGTTCGCGGCCGCGCTGCCAGGTGGTGAGGATGGTGAACGCGGTGATGCCGATCAGCAGCGGCAGCCATGCGCCGTGGGTCAGCTTGGTCAGGTTGGCGGCGAAGAAGAGCAAGTCGATGGCGAGCAGGACGCCGCCGCCCGCCAGCACGATCCACAGCGGCCATCGCCACTGGTGGCGGGCGTAGTAGAAGAACAGCAGCGTCGTCATCGTGATCGTGCCGGTCACGGCGGTGCCGTAGGCGAAGGCCAGCGCGGCCGAGCTGCGGAATGCGAGCACGAGGGTGAGGACCGATACCAGCAGCAGCCAGTTGATCCACGGAATGTAGATCTGGCCCATGATCTCTTCCGAGGTGTACTGGATGCGCAGCCGCGGCAGGTAGCCGAGCCGCCCGGCCTGGTGGGCCACGGAGAAGGCGCCGCTGATCACCGCCTGCGAGGCGATGACGGTGGCCACGGTGGCCAGGAGCACCAGCGGGAGCCGGGCCCAGCCCGGGGCCAGCAGGAAGAACGGGTTGCTGATGCTGGCCGGGTGGCCCAGGATCAGGGCGCCCTGGCCGAGGTAGTTCAGGACGCAGGCGGGGAAGACGGCCAGCAGCCAGGCGCGCCGGACCGGCTCGCGGCCGAAATGCCCCATGTCCGCGTACAGCGCCTCGGCGCCGGTGACGGCCAGGACGACCGCGGTCAGGGAAAAGAACGCCGCGCTGAAATGGCCGCCCAGGTAGCCGAGCGCGTAGGTGGGCGACAGCGCCTCCAGGATCACCGGATGGGCGGCGATGCCCTTGACGCCGAGCGCGGCCAGCACGGTGAACCAGACCGCCATGACCGGCCCGAATACCCGCCCCACCGCGTTCGTGCCCAGCCGCTGGGCCATGAACAGGACGACGATGATCACCACCGTGATGGGGATGACCAGGCCCGACACCGACGGCGCGGCGACCTTGACGCCCTCGACCGCGGACAGCACCGAGATGGCGGGCGTGATCATGCTGTCGCCGAAGAACAGCGAGGCCCCGAAAATCCCGAGCGCCGCCAGCACCGCCTTCGCCCGGCGCCCGCCGGGCAGGGCCCGGCGGCGGATCAAGGCGATCAGCGCCATGATCCCGCCCTCGCCGTCGTTGTCCGCCCGCAGCACGAGCAGGACGTAGGTGAGGGTGACGATGATCGTCACCGCCCAGAAGATCAGCGAGATGAGCCCGAAGATGCTGTCGTGCGACACCGTAACGGGGTGCGGATCGTCCGGGCTGAAAATCGTCTGCACGGTGTACAGCGGGCTCGTCCCGATGTCCCCGAAGACGATCCCGAGGGCACCGAGGGTGAGAGCTCCTTGCGCGGTGGCGCGTCGGTTCACGCTCAAAGTATCCGCCTCCCGGGTCGTCGGCGTGCACACGCCACCCGGACGAACGATCCAGGGTGCCTTCCGACCCGGCTCAATCTTTGATTTGCTGACAGTACGGTTGATTTCGTCGCAGTTGGCGGCGAACGCCCCGCTTGGACGTTAGGAAAGGCTATAGCGTGCCCAGCGACGGAGGATGTGAGGCCAGATGTGGGCGGTGCTGTATGACGACGGCACGTCGCTGACGACCGGCAGCGAGCCGATCGCTCGCAGCCTGGCCGAGGCCGAACGCCAGCGCGGCCACCAGGTGACCGTCCGCCGCATGGACGACGTCGACAGCGCGCCGGAGCCGGAGACGGATCGCCCGGCCGGCCGGATGGCAAGGCCCGGACCGGTCAGCGAGCCCGGTCCGGGCCCGGAACCGGAACCGACACCGGAACCGGCCCCGGAACCGGAACCGGCCCCGGAGCCTGAACAGGTCCACGCCGCTGAGCCCGCTTCCGTAGCCGAGCCGACCCGCGCGCCAGAGCCGGCCCGGGAACCTGAGCCGGCCCGGGAACCAGAGCCGGCCCGTGCGCCTGAGCCGGCCCGCGCGGTCCGGCCGGCGAGACGCCGCAGGCTCCTGCCCTACGCGCTCGCCGCCGCCAGCATCGTCGTGGCTGCCGCACTGGCCGATCACTGGAATGCGCTGCCCAGGGTAGGGGCCACCACCAGCTCCAGCTCGACGCAGGTCAGCGGTCCCTCCCATCGCCCGCAGCTGCTGCCGCCGCTGGATCAGCCGCCAGTCATGCACTTCAGCAACACCGCCCGGGGAGGACGATAATGAGAAGGACGGGAGCGAGTGTGAGCGAGGGGACCGGCGCCACCCGTTCGGTCCAAATGGGTGTGGCCGCGCCGATGAGCGGACGGGTGCCCGCCTTGATCGTGGCCGGCGCCCTGGTGCTCGGCGCCTGCGGCTGCGCGGCGAGCCGCCCGGCGCGGCCCGCCGCGCAGGCCTCCCCCACCCGGTCGGCCGCGGCGCAGGGGATGCAGGGCATGCAGATGCCTGCCGCCACCATCCCCACGGCGCAGGCGGCCGACCTGCGCATCGGGATGGAGGAGTTCTTCGGTCAGGACGTGTTCGTGGGCATCCGGGTCACCCGGAGCCGGCTGCGCGGTGACCCCGACTTCACGCAGGCGGCCGTCAGCGCCCTGTCCCGCAACTCCGACGACCTGACCAAGCTCTTCACCCAGGTTTACGGCGGCGCCAAGGCGCAGTCGTTCCGCCGGCTCTGGGAGACGAAGCAGGAGGGGCTGGTCGCGTACGCCCGGGCGGTCAGCCAGCACGACCAGGCCGCCCAGGCGACCGCTCGCGCCCAGCTCGACGCCTTTCCCGGGCAGGTCGCGCAGTTCCTGCACAACCTCACCGCGGGGAAGGTCTCGACGGCTACGGTCAGCTCCCACCTGGGGGCGCATATCGACGACCTCCTCCGCTTCACCGACGCCTACGCCGCCGGTGACTACGCGACGGCCTACCGGACCGAGCGGGTGGACTACGAGCGGCAGTTCGCGTTCGGCACCGGCATCGCCGCGGGGATCGAGGAGAATCGGGACGCACACCTCCCGGCCAGCTTCGACAGCCCCCTCACGCGGCTGCGGTCGGCGCTCGGCGAGCTGCTCGGAGAGCACATGCAGCTCGTCGTCGACGCGATGGGAGCCGCCCTCCGGGGCGGTCCGGAATTCAAGGCCGACGCGGCCCAGGTGAACAACGACACCGAGGAGCTGGCGGGGGCGATCGGGGTCCTGTTCGGACCGAAGAGCGGGGCTGCTTTCACCAGCGTGTGGGGCGATCACGTGGATGCGCTGGTCGCCTACTCCGGCGCGGTCGCGACCAAGGATCAGCAGGGCAAGAACCAGGCCCTGGCTCAGCTGCGCGCGTTCGAGAAGCACCTGAGCACGTTCCTGAGCACGTCGACCGATGGCCGGCTGACGGCGCCCGCGCTCTCGGATGTACTCCACATGCACGACCGGGACCTCGTCAGTCAGCTCGACGCGTATGCCAGCGGCAACTTCACCACCGCGTACAACGTGGCGTACGAGGGCTACCAGCACATGTTCGCCGTCGCCGCGACGCTGTCCGGCGCGATCGGCCCGACGATCGCGGCCCGGCTGCCCAAGGGGGGCGTGCAGACCGGCGGCGGGGGCATGGCGAGCTCGCGGTGAGCCGCCCGGTTCCGCTGGCCGCCCTGGCGGCGGCCGTGCTGCTGGTGCCCGTGCTGCTGGTGCCCGTGCTGCTGGTGGCCGTGCTGGTGGCGGGGTGCGGCGGTCACGGATCCGCGCCTTCTTCGCCCAGCGGGCCGACGGCGACGGCGAAGGCGCACGAGCCGCCCGGGGTGGCGGGGTTCCACTCAGTCCGCACCTACGATCAGGTGGCCCCGCCGGTGCATTTGCAGATACCGGCGATCGACGTGTCCACGCCGCTGGTGAAGCTCGGGCGCCTGCCCGACGGAACCCTGCAAGTGCCGAAGGCCTGGGGCACGGCCGGCTGGTACGACCAGGGGCCCCGGCCCGGGCAGCCCGGCCCCGCGGTCATCCTCGGGCACGTGGACTCGAAGAGCGGCCCGGCGGTCTTCTACCGGCTGCAGGCGCTGCGGCCGGGCGATACCGTCCGGGTGGGCCTGGCGGACGGCCGGACGCTCGTCTTCCGCGTGCAGCGACTGCAGCGGTACCCGAAGAATGAGTTCCCGACCCAGGCGGTGTACTTCCCCACCCTCGGCCGTGAGCTGCGCCTGATCACCTGCGGGGGCGACTTCGACTACGCCCGCGACAGCTACGTCGACAACATCGTGGTCTACGCGACGCTGGTCAGCTGACCGGCGTCGCGATGCTCAGGCTCGTCACCCGCGATGCTCAGGTTCGTCACGAGCGGCCGGGCGTGCGCCTTGACCGCCTGATATCGAAGATGGCCGCGGCGGCCAGGCCCAGCAGCAGCACCGCGGCGATCAGCCAGGCCATGGATACGCCGGACGGGCCGCGAGCGCCCGCCGGGGCCGGTATCCGCACGGTCGCTTCGGCGGTTACCGTCGCCCCCGGGGTCGTCCCCGCTCCGGCTACCGCGATCCGGAGCCGGGTCGCGGTCAGCGCCGGAACGGCCGTGGTGTAGGCGAGCCGGTACTGGTGGACGAGATCGGCGCCGATCGCATCGACGGCGGGCAGGAGCGAGCGCGGGGACGACGCGGTCGCCGCCCAGCCTCCGCTGGCGCCCGCGAGGCTGGCGAGTGACGGCGCGATTTCCGGTATCGCCGCCACGTAGAGGCTGGCATTCGCGGCTCTGAGCGGCCCGGACACCGCGGTCGCCAGCCCGGCCGGGACCGGGCCGGTGGTGATGAGGACCACGGCGCGCCGGCCGGCCGGGGCCTTGAGGACCTCGCGGACGGCCAGCCTCAGCGCCGGTATGTCATCGGCCGGGCCGGAGAAGGCCGCATCCGCGAGCGCCTGCACGACCGAGCCGGCATCGGCGGTCAGGGGCTGGACCAGGCGGGCGGGCCGGGCCCCCACCACCGCCGCCTCCGCCCCGGCCGGCAGGCCGATCATCAGGTCGGCGACGGCGTTCCGGGCGCCCTGAAGCTGGGCGCCGGGCCCGGCGTCGACCACCACGCCGAGGCGCAGCGCCGAGGCCGGCAGCGGATTCACGCGGACTTTTTCCGGCTGCCCGTTCTGCCACAGCCGGAAGGACTCCGCGTTCAGCGGCCCGCCCGCGCCTGGAACCGCGACGATCACGCCGACGCGGGCCGGGGCGGCCGCGACCGTGCCGACCACCCGGACGCCGGGGACGGGCGGTGGGCTAGCGGAGGTAGCGGCGGCGGCGGCGGCAGTGCTAGCGGTGGTGGTGGTG
>Ga0136846_1226935_pt1 | contig 26217 bp, 23 predicted proteins | sample HopSoiMetagenom2_FD_96841 | JGI IMG/M metagenome (GOLD analysis project Ga0136846, IMG submission 96841) | Grasslands soil microbial communities from Hopland, California, USA - 2 Assembly 2016 (version 4) | ecosystem: Environmental > Terrestrial > Soil > Grasslands | place: USA: Hopland... | reverse complement strand
TTCGTTTAAGGTTACGGTATAGGTAGTAGTGATCTTTGGCCACACCAATGGTGTAGGCGTATTTTCATTGAGGATATTATATTTAGGCGCCCAGGAGAAGACCCCATTTCCGCCTGCGATCAGGGGCAAGGTATCGATGCTGCAGATCAGGGTATCGGTAAAGGGCAGGTAAATGGCTGGTTTATCCCGCACATCGGCCTTGTTGGTAACAGTACCCACGCACCCCTTATCGCTTTCTACTGTGAGCGTTACATTTTTTAACCCGGTAGTGTTGTACTTCCAGGTTGGGTTTTTCACGGTCGATACATCTGCAGTAGTAGTTTCATCACCAAAATCCCAGCTCCATTTAGCCGCGTGCCCATATTTTGAAGTAGTTTGATCAATGAACTGTAAAGGCAATAGTAAACAACTGCCCTGCACCGAAAAGGCGGGGAAGAAACCGGGATACACTTTTGCCAGCGTTACGGTTTCATCTTCACACTGTCCGGCCAGTACCACTTTCAATTTAACTGTATAGGTACCGGTGTCTTTATATTGGTGCTGTATCCTGCCTTCAGGATCGGTAGTGGTTTCAGGTGGCGAACCATCGCCATAATCCCAGGTGTATACTGAACCGGAGGGATTCACCTGCTCGTTTTTAAAAGTTACCAGGAAGTCGTCGCAAAAAGAATAATTGGGATTCAGCAGGGCTTCCAGCGGAATACAATCCGACACTTTCACATGCACATCCTTGCGATGGATATTGATCAAAACGCCCTGGCGGTATTCATACGCACAAACCGTTATCACATACTGACCGATAGTTGAAGGCGCAATGCCACTGATGACTCCTGTTTTGGAATTAATGGTCACCTGTGCGCCCAGGGGCGCATTCCCATTAAAAGGCGATTGATAATTCAACGATGAATAAGGCGGCGTGGAGGCTGTAACGGGACTGGGCGAGCCGGAAGAAGCGCCTATAAAACCACTGCAGAAAGTATAAGCGATGGAATCGGTACCATCAGGTTCTGTTGCAGCAAAGCTCAAAGTAAAATTACTGCCGCGGCAAATGGCGGTAGCATCGTTGGGCAAAAACCGGGGGCTTGAATTTTTATAGGCATCCGCCAAACCATTGGTGCCGGGAATTTCGCACATATATGTTGCACCCACTGAATTACTGGGCGCCACCATATTTACGATATTATTGATACGGCAACAGCGCTGATAGGCAATGGTGTATCCGTTGGCATTTATGGGCACTGTAATAATTGTGGAAAACGAGCGCACCCGGTAACACACATCTGTAGGAGGATTGCTGATACAGGGATTGGAATTGGGATCGAACTTCAAAAATACATCGCCGATGTAAGGCGCCGTAAACGGACTGCCACGCAGTTGTCCATTAGAAGATTTATCAAAAACAGTCAACTTGATCTCGGTGTCAAGCTGCCCGCTACTCGTGGCATTACAGTCGATATATAACTTTAAAGTAACACGGTATTGAGAAGTATTGGCATCGCTTCCGGGTCCCAGGTACTCATAAAACATTTCCCCACCCTTGATATGCTCGGCAAAGAGGGACTGGATCGTTCCAAAAAATAACAACAAAGCTATCGCCAGGGATCTTCTCATTAGGCTGGGCTACAACACCGTTTACGTTATACAAATTGGCCATGCATCAAAAACTCTTCAACGAAAACGTTACTTAGTTCAGGTTCTTCCCACATTCCCATATGACCGGATTGTTCAAGTGTATGAATATATGACAATCCAGGCATATAACACTGTTGCACTACCTGCTCATATGGTATCGTGTTATCTAATTTTCCCATAATGAACAATACAGGGCGGGAAAAGTTTTTGAGAACGCTGGTCCTATCAGGGCGCACTATCATGGCCCGGTAGTAATTTACGAGCGATTGGCTAACAAAGTTGGTGTAGCGGGCTAATAATTTATGCACTAGTTCGGGCTGGTGCTTTTTTGATACATCGGAGAAAAGATTGGGGTAAGATTGCTCTAAAAATTTAGCAGCGCCATATTGCTGGATGAATTCGATGCCCCGGCGGCGGGCCGTCTTTTTCTCTTCACTATCGGCATACGCAGTGGAATGAAACAACCCAAATGATTGCAGGCGGTCGGGATATTTTTCTGCAAACGCCAGGGTAATATATCCTCCCATACTATGCCCTATCACGCTGGCTGTTTTGATATTTTCCTGGTCCAATATGTGGTGAATGCATTCGGCAAAATATTCCATCGACCAGTCAGCATCATTAATGGGTGAGCGGCCACTTCCAGGAAGGTCTGGTATGATTAGTTGAAACCTGCTTTTTAAATATTCTACCTGGTGCTCCCACACAGTGCCATCTTCTGCAAAGCCATGTATCAACACAACCGGCTTTCCCTGCCCTTCTACACGATAAAATACCGGTTTATCATTTAGTAGAATATTGTTTTCTGTTGCCATGACCTGAAGGTACTACAATTCAATATTTATCCTTCTGGCGTTGTGGAAATTGTTTGGGACGTTCGTAGTTACTCGTTTTGTAAAAGGTAAATTCCCGCGGAAATAACTCCGCAGCAGAATGATGCCCAGCAACGGCAATACGCCAACATTTATTTGTTGTGGAATAAAGAACCAGCAAAGCGTAAATAATGCAGTGAGCACAAATACGATCCGGAAATATTGTTGCAGCCATTTTCTTTTTAAATACACTACAAAGGCAACAAAGAAATGAGTAGGCAATGCCCAAAGCACATTAAAGTTATTGCGGCAAACCGTATCAACGCGGATAACCCATAAGGTTACAACCAATAAACCAAAGATGCCTATGCATAGAAAAAAGACGCTGTCAAATACATTCAGAAAGGCCTTTACAAATCTGGTGGGAATGAAAGATAACAATCCAATAATTAAAAACAATACAGTGAAAAAAAGTACCGGCGGAAGATCGATCTGTGGCTTCATCAGTGGAAAGCGCACAACCTCCTGCTTGCTGGCTACTAATGGATGGCCGTCGGCAGTGGCACTGTCGAGCCCCCACATCAGGTAATCAGGCAAAAACATCGACTGGTCGTTGGTTACCCGGTCATCGAAATTACTTCCCAAACAAAGATCGATGCCAAACTTGCTCCAGCTTTGACCGCCTTTATCGAGATAAGTGTGTATCAGGTTTCGGTAAGTTGGTCTTTTTTCGGGAAGAATATTTTTGAAAACCACCGAGGCGCCGGTTTGCCGAACGATCATATCGCGGGCGCGGGTAGTACAGTTATCGGTATGAAAATAATAATTGTAGTACCGGTTTTGTTCCAGTGCATTTTGTTGCAGGGCGGCATACATCCGTTGTTTTTGTTCGCCGGTCAACAGCAGCTCCTGTTCTATTACCCCACGATCTTCGGAATAGTATTCCTGTAAAAACTCCTGGTAGGAATAATTAGAAAGGGCATACCGCATAATACCCCTGGTGAACTTTGCATAAAAGTTTGGATCGCGATCGTCGAAAGTACCGTAGTTATAAACCATATCCACGCCGTGCGCGCTGTCGGTAACCCGCAGGGCCGTATGCCCAAATGTTGAATACAATTCCATGCCCGGGCTACAGGTAAGCAGGCTGATGCGTAAATGACTTGTATCCGATTGAGCTACGGCTTTTAAACAGCAGAAGGAGAAAACAAACAACAAAAATCTACTGAACTTCATCAGGATGAATTTAAAAAATTACAGGTTACAAGTTTCAAGTTACAGGTTTTTCACCTGCCTTCCCTGGAACATGTAACCTGCAACCTGGAACAAAAAACTATCTTCTACTATAGTTCGGTGCTTCTCTTGTAATTTCTATATCGTGTGCGTGGCTTTCTTTCATCCCGGCATTGGTAATGCGAACAAACTGCGCCTGCTGTAAGGCTTTGATGTCTTTTGCCCCGCAATAACCCATTCCTGATCTAAGGCCACCAACATATTGATAAACGATCTCGCTCAAGCTTCCTTTAAATGCCACCCGGCCTTCAATGCCTTCGGGTACATATTTTTTGATATCGGCTTCCACATCCTGGAAGTAGCGGTCGCCACTACCCTGGCTCATAGCGCCCAGTGAACCCATACCCCGGTATTGTTTGAATTTTCTTCCTTCATATATAATGGTTTCGCCAGGGCTTTCTTCAGTTCCGGCAAAAATGCTGCCCATCATTACCAGGTTGGCGCCGGCAGCCAGTGCTTTCACCATATCACCGGTGTAACGGATACCACCATCGGCAATTAATGGAATACCCATTTTATGTAGTACTGATGCCGCTTCCATAATAGCGGTGATCTGCGGAACACCTGCACCGGCAACGATACGGGTAGTACAAATTGAACCGGGGCCAATACCTACTTTTACCGCATCGGCGCCTGCTTCAGCCAACGCTTTTGCCCCGGCAGCGGTTCCCACATTTCCCGAAATCACCTGCAGCTTTTTAAAGTTTTTCTTCAGCGTCTTCAGCGCATCGATCACTCCTTTACTATGACCATGTGCGCTATCCAAACACACTACATCTACACCTATTTGTTGCAGCGCAGCCGCCCGGTCGAGCAGGTCGCGGGTAATACCCAGCGCTGCGCCCACCAGTAAACGGCCGTATGAATCTTTCACTGCATTGGGAAAGTCCTGCACCTGCAGAATATCGCGATAGGTGATCAGTCCAAACAAGGTACCGTCTTTTTTAACTATCGGTAACTTTTCAATTTTATATTGCTGTAAAATCTTTTCCGCTTTTTTAAGATTGGTGCCTTCAGGAGCTGTAATGAGGTTTTCCCTTGTCATTACCTCACTAACAACACGTTTGTGGTCTGTTTGAAAACGCAGATCGCGATTGGTTAAAATGCCAACCAGCTTTTTATTTTTATCAACGATGGGAATGCCACCAATGCGGTTTTCTTTCATTAACCGTTGGGCATCGCCAATGGTGGCTTCTTCATGCAGTGTTATAGGGTCCAGAATAAGGCCGCTTTCACTTCTTTTCACTTTCCGCGCCTGTTCAACCTGCTGTCCGATGCTCATATTCTTATGCAGAATACCCAAACCGCCTTCGCGGGCCAGGGCAATTGCCAGGTTGGCCTCTGTTACCGTATCCATGGCGGCCGATAACATGGGAACATTTAATTGAATGCTTTTGGTAAGCCAGGTACGAACCTCTACCTCTCTGGGCAGCACTTGTGAATAAGCGGGAACCAGTAAAACGTCGTCGAACGTTAAACCTTCACCTAAAAACTTACTTGACTGGGGGGATTTTTTCTGTGGAGCACTATTTCTTGTTGCCATGTGCAAAGATAGGATGGCTCCCCAATACGCTCCAAATGAAATTTTAATGACCTATTTTATCACTTTATGATAAAATAATTAGTATTTTAGCGCTAAACTTATTAGTCTATGTCAACGGCCGGTAAAAATCTGAAGTACCTGCGCAAGCTGCGCGGATGGACACAGGAAGAATTTGCCACCAAATTACAGATCAAACGCTCTTTGCTGGGCGCTTATGAAGAAGAGCGGGCAGAACCCCGCATCGATGTACTGGAACTGGTTGGTGAATTGTTCAAACTCACCCTCGATGAGTTATTGCTGAAAGACCTGGCAGATACCAGGGGCAATTACCTGGCTAAACGACGCGCACAAAAACTAAGCGCCGGCACTAATGAAATACAGTTTGTACCGGTAAAAGCAGCCGCCGGTTACCTGGCTGGTTATGCAGACCCGGAATTTATTGATGAATTGAACACCTTCACCCTTCCCATGCTGGCGCCCGGCCAATACCGCGCCTTTGAAATTGTGGGTGACTCTATGTTGCCAACCCCCAGCGGTTCCATCATCGTGGGCGAAAAGGTGGAAGACATCAACGATGTAAAGAACAGCTTCACCTATATAGTTGTATCGCGCAACGAAGGCATTGTGTACAAAAGAGTGATGAAGAACAACCGCACCAAGAATAAGTACACCCTTGTGAGCGATAACCCTACCTATCAGCCTTACCAGGTAAATGGCGAAGACATAATTGAAGTATGGAAGGCCACGATGATCATTGGAAAGGCTAATGCACAACCGCACTGGAATGTAAACCAACTGGCCAATGTAGTAAATACATTACAGGAGCAGGTGAGTTACCTTAAAAAGAAGATAAATTAGTAAGCAATTCAGTTAATACACTTCGAACAAATTGTTCCCGGTTACTGCGCCTTGCTTCGCTAAAGCTATGCCGGCATTCGGTCGCGAAGGTTCAGCGAGGCAAGGCCGCTCCCCGGTTTCCGGGCCTTTGATCAAGACTCCTTATTATTCTTCGGCATCACTTAACTGGGTAACCTGTAACCGGTGACTGGTAACCGGCAACCGGTAACTTTTCTTGCAACTATTATTTCAGTTATATTTGTCATGAATTTCTTATATGTAGCAATATTTGAAGGGGCCTGTCTACGCGCAACCAGACATTCCCACCCGTAATTTGTACTACTTCCCTTTCCTATTTTAAGGACTAGCAGTAACCATGCTAACCTGTCTCCTTTATTCAATACGGACGCACATCGCTGTTAAAACGATCTATGCTTAAATGCCTGGTGGTTATATTATTATTCTTTATTCATCCCCGGTTGTTCGCACAACCCAAAATAACCCAGGCTATATCCGTTGCCCAGGCGCCATGCATCGATGGGTCATTAGATGATTCCGTTTGGCAAAACGCGCTGGTAGCCATTGACTTTATTACCAACACGCCAGTGTATGGCAAACCGGCTACCGTAAAAACAGCCGTGCGGGTTTTGTATGATAACAATGCTATTTATATCGGCGCTTACCTGTACGATGATCCGGCCGGCATCAGGCGCCAGTATACCCCACGCGATAATTTGCAAAAGGCGAACGTTGACTACTTCTCTGTTTTCCTCGATACTTATAAAGACCGGCAGAATGCTTTTCAATTTCTCGTTACCGCCCGCAACGTACAAACCGATGCCCGGGTAAGCGCTAATTATACCGGTAATGAAGGCATGTATGGCGATGCCAGCTGGGATGCCGTATGGGAAAGCAAAGTAGGGTTTCGCCCCGATGGCTGGACCGTTGAAATGCGCATTCCGCTTTTTTCTATTCGCTTCTCCCGCAAAACAGCCGCCGACTGGGGCATACAGTTCATGCGCTTCAGCCGCCGCCTTAATGAAACTTCTTTCTGGAACCCAGTAAACCCCGCCGTAAGCGGCTTTGCCAACCAGTTTGGCGATATTACCGGGTTGAACAAACTGGTACCACCCTTACGACTGAGCTTTTCTCCTTACGTGAGTGGCGGCTACCGGCAAACACCGCACAGCAACAGCGCGCAACAAAATGAAACGCTTAAAAGCGGCGGCATGGATGTAAAATATGGCATCAATGAAAGTTTTACCCTCGATGCTACGCTTATCCCCGACTTTGGCCAGGTGGTCTCTGATAATGTGGTCAATAATATCAGTCCGTTTGAAGTAAGGTTCAGGGAAAACCGCCCCTTCTTTACCGAAGGCACCGAACTGTTCAATAAGGCCGGCATTTTTTATTCGCGCCGCATTGGCAAAACCCCTGATAAATATGACACGCTTGAAGATAAAGTCAACTCCGGGAAATTAGATGGCTACCAGCTGATAAAAAACCCGTCGGTAACCCGGTTATATAATGCCGTTAAGTTTTCGGGCCGAACGGCCGGCAACCTGGGCATTGGTATTTTTAATGCCGTAACCGAAAACGTACAAGCCACCCTGCGTAACCCTGGCACCGGAATAGATTCTACCGTAATCACTGAACCGCTTACCAACTATAATATTATTGTATTGGACCAGGCATTAAAGAACCGTTCTTACATCACTTTTACCAATACCAATGTGCTGCGTAATGGGCAGGAACGCGACGCCAACGTAACCGCACTGGATGTTGCCCTGTACGATAAGGCCAACCGGTATGGCCTGGTGATTAAACCAAGATACAGCATTGTGCGCAATGGCCCAGGCAGGTACGATGGCTTCGCCAATCACCTGGAAGCCGGTAAAGTGAGTGGTAACCTGCAGTTCTCCTTCACCAATGAATTAAGAACCGCCCAATACGATCCCAACGACCTGGGCTTTCAATTATCGCCCAATGCCTTTTCCAATACCAGCGCCATCAGTTACAATATTTACCAGGCAACCCCTGCTTTTTTAAACCAGAGCTATAGAATAGCGGTGAACCACGATTACCTGTTCAAACCATTTACTTATCAGAAAACATCTTTCGAAGCGGCTTCGTCCTGGTTATTTAAAAACTTCTGGAGCCTTTCGCTTACGGCCGATATTGCGCCCTGGTGGTATACCGACTTCTTTGAAATGCAAACACCTGCCAGCCTGTTTCAAACACCCCGGCAACCATTAAAACGGGCGCCTTATTATAACCTGTTTATAGAAGGCAATACCGATAATCGCAAACCATTAATTGTAAGCTGGCTTATTGGTGGTGCAGAAGGCCCGCTGCCGAATGATCCTTATTACGGCCTTCAGGTAGCCGTGAGCTACCGGTTCAGCGACAAGCTTATACTGGAAATGAGTTACAAACGTCAATACGATAATGGACAGTATGGCTATGCATTTGTTCGCGATCCGCTAACCCAGGCGCCCATCCTGGCACGGCGTACATATGCCGATGTTACTGGTGTGTTCAGTGGCGTGTATAATTTCACCTCGCGCATGAACCTTACCTTCAGAGCCCGTCATTACTGGAGCCGGTTACAAAACACCAACCTGTTCAACATTCAGGAAGATGGGTATTGGACAGCCCGGTACGATCTGGTGCCCCGCGATTACAATATCAATTACAATGCTTTTAACCTGGATGTTTTTTATACCTGGGATTTTCGTTTAGGCAGCCGGTTAATAATTGGCTGGAAGAACTGGCTGGGAAAAGATTATGAGTATACCCTCAGCTCCAATACTTATAAATATTACACTACTAATGCCCGCCAGTTGTTCAACACCCCGCATGGCAATGAGTTTACAGTTAGGTTTATCTATTTTTTAAACTATCAACAGTTAGAAGGAAGAAGCGGTAGCCGGCAATCGGCAGTCCGCAATCGGCAATAACTCAAAGCAAACTACAATTCATAGATGTCTTTAGCCACCCTGAACGTATTGCAATGCGCGTCCACAATGGTTTTTATATCGGGGGAATAACCGCCGCCCATGGCTACTACGCAGGGAATGCCATGCTGTTTCAATTGCGAGAACACCAGTTCATCGCGGCGGCGGCAACCTTCCATACTTATTTTCAGTTTGCCAAACTTATCTGTCGATAAAATATCCACGCCTGATAAGTAAAAAGCAAAATCAGGTTTTAATTGATCGAGCAGGGTAAACAGGTTGCTTTGCAGCAGGCTTACATACAGCTTATCTTCGGTACCATCGTTCAGCGCAATATCGAGATCGCTTTTTTCTTTATGAAAAGGATAATTATGTGCGCCATGCATACTGAAGGTGAATACGCGGGGTTCATGTTCAAAGATACTGGCCGTGCCATTGCCCTGGTGCACATCAAGATCTATAATAATGATCTTGCGCGCCAACTCTTTTTTAAGCAGGTAATTGGCAGCCACGCCGAAATCGTTCAACAGGCAAAAGCCCTCTCCCCTGGCGGCAAATGCATGATGTGTGCCCCCGGCCACATTCAACGCTACGCCATGTTCAAACGCATGGCGACAACAATCAATGGTGCCCTGGGTAATCACAAATTCCCGCCGGGTTAACCGGGGCGATTGTGGAAAACCAATATGCCGTTGTTCGCGGGCCGATAAAGTTTGTTGCTGCAGTTTATGTACATACTCCGCATCGTGCGTCCATAATACAATCTCATCATCACAAACCTCCGGTGCAAATAAGTTATTGGGCGTTATAGTGCCTTCGTATAACAATTGTTCGGGTATCAATTCATATTTAAGCATGGGAAACCGGTGCCCCTCCGGCAACGGATGCGCATAAATGGGATCATATGCTATTTTCAGTAAGGGCGATGTGGGGCTCATTGCAACTGTACAATATTGTCGTTTACGATGGCAAATACATTTTCTTCATCTTCCGGCCTCACAATCGCAATACCGGTAAACCGGCTGAATGCGGGCAACACGCAAAATGCTTTGGCAAAGTAAAAACAAGGAAAGCTTAGTGATTGTTTGGCAGCGCCCCGTAATCGAATACCGGGATGAATATGGCCCGAGAAAAAGTAGTCGGTATCATGGGGGGATACATTATCCAGGTCGTGCCGGAACCGGAAAGCCCCGAGCTGTAATTCCTCGTCGGTAACCTGAATATTACATTGCTTATACCAGCTTTCGTGCAGAATATCGTGGTTGCCTTTTACCAGGTGAACCGGAAGATCAGGAAAATCGTGCCGCCACCTTTGAAACAGCTCCAGTTCTTTATTCTGATGGCTGTGAAAAAGATCGCCAACTGCTATTATTTGCCGGGGTTGAAAATATTGTATCAGGTGCACCAGCCGTTGCAGGTCTTCTTTATATACCGCCTGGGGTACGGCAATACCCGATTTGCGAAAATGCCCGGTCTTGCCAAAGTGAAGGTCTGAAAGAATAAGGGCCTTCTCTTCTTCCCAAAAAACACTCCTGTGTGCTGATAACCAAAGTTGTTGACCTAATAATTTATACGAAACCGGCGCCTGCATACGAATCAGAATTATTAATTAGAATCCGGTGCAAGGTATTTCAAAATACAGCGTGCGCCATCAGATAAAATTGGTGAAAATATAATGGCTAAGCATTTCTATTTATAGCGGTCCTTTTTCGGCAATCTTGTTGCGCAGGTCCTTTGTCCATGAAATAAGAATTGCTTTTTCCTGCACCGTTAAACTGGCGTCTTTATGTATCCACAGATAGCTGTTCAGCGGCATTTCTCCTTTCTCAATTTGCTCTCCTACTTCTTCCATTTTATGGTTCTGCCGTTTTGCTGTATAGGCGGCAAACTCAGAAAAATTCAGTTCTTCTTTTCCTTCATTCACGTGATGCTGCATCCACCAACCCACCGGTTGAATATTTGTATACCAGGGATAGCGGGTGTTGTTACTATGACAATCGTTACAGGCGCGTTGTAAAATATGGGCCACCGTATCGGGCACGGTATAATGCTGACTGATGTCGTTGGGCGAAACGGCTGCTGACTGGTTACGGGTGGGGCGAATAAACTGGATAACGATCAGCAATGCAACCAGCACGAGCACTATTTTTTTCTTCATACCGAACAGATTTTAGAAAATGAAAATAAGTAAAAGCAGCGTGGGTTGGTAATGTATGCCCCCGGTATGGGCTGGTAAGCTTCTGAAAATATCGAATGGGCAATATTAATCAATGAGTTTGTTGCGCATACCGTACATGATAAGGCCGGCAATGGTTTTGGCGCCTACTTTCGATTTCATGTTCTGGCGAATGGTCTCAATAGTGCGGGGGCTCAGGAACACTTCTTTTGAAATTTCTTCAGTGGTTTTATCTGCCGCCAGCAACTTCAGTATCTTGATTTCTTTTTCGGAGAATTTGATGGGATTGGGGTAAAACTGCCGTACCTGTTTTTTGGTTTGCAATTTCGACAGTACCGCTTTGTTTACAAGGTCATTAAAGTAAAAATCATCATTCATGCAAGTGAGTATGGCCTGATAGATCTCTTCAGGGTCGGAGGTTTTTGTGAGGTAAGCGTTGGCGCCCATTTCCATCATCTTGGTGATCATTTCCTGTTCGTCGTACATGGTAAGTACAACGATCTTTACATCGCTGTATTCCTTACGTAGTATCCCAATCGCATTCACCCCATCTACCTCGGGCATACGAATATCCATCAGTAAAACATCTGGTTTTTTGATCTGCATTTTGTGCATCAGATCTCTACCATCTTCGGCTTCCCAAAGAATCTTCAGGTACTCTTTTCCTTTCAGAGCCATTTTAATGCCGTCGCGAAATATTTTATGATCGTCGGCAAGTGCTACTTTAATAACCAGTTCAGTGCTCATAATGGGTAAGGTTGGCTTATTAATGGGTTATAAGTTGTTCCTTTTCTGGTAAAATATACCCTACCGTTTTAACCCCTTAATGGTTTGTTTTCATACCGTCCGGGGCCCTAACCTTGGGCAATATCGCATAAAAAAACGATTTCACTCACATTGTAAACGTTAGTTTACCAGGATCAATCGAAATAGTACCAGTTTATATGCGAAGCTTTTACGTATTTACCGGTAATTCCCGAATTGTTAAAATAGAGCGTTTCCGCTATTGCGAACAGGCAGGTGGCCGATTACTTTTGTTTCGGAAGTTGATTGATAAGGAATGGCAACCTTAAAACATCCAATATCACGATTACCGTCCTAAAAGTATTTCCAACGATCTTATGAATGCCGCCTGTCAAATCCAATATCGGTCAACTTCTTCTGTTTTGTTTTAACCATTCTGCTTTCAGGCAATTACCTCATCCTGTTCAATACAAAGTCATACCCTTTCGAAAACATAGTTCAATTGATACCTGTTTTTAAAATCAGTTGTATTGCAATCAGTCAGCCGATAAATAAGAAAAGGAAACTTTTACTGTAAGAGCTGCTCTTTGCGTTGCCCCGTTTTTAAAATCCAACACGTTGCTTAAGCACTAATCCTACGATACTTAAGCAATTACACTTATTCACATGTGTGAATAACCATCTCACGAATGTAGGTTATACGAGTTTTAACAATAGTAAATATACGGTATATTACGAGAAAATTTCCCCCATTTTATATCGTAATACTTCTTAGAAAATCCCCTCAAAACGCAGGCCCATAGAGCATTTCAAGCAAAATTACAGCATTTATGGGTGCTCGCAACCCGTTGTATATCTTTTTTTTTGGAGGTTTCTTAACATCCGGAACCACTTTTTACAACCTCTAAAAACTTACTACTATGATGCAGACTGAACTCCTCACTAAACGTAACATTGCTACTATTGGTGAAGAAATTACCCATGAATTAGGCGCTGAACTGGTAACCAACTACCGCAAGGCTCATCCGAATGATGTACAAGGTTATATTATCGGCAAGGAGATCCTGAACCAGATCCTGGCTCAACCTGGTTGCGCCGGCATCCAGTTCCACAACGCTATCAACGAATTGGGACAAAAAACCCTGGTTTACGTAGGCCTCGATCAAAGTGGCAAACAACTTATTAACTACACTGTAGTGACTGAAGACGCTCAACTTCAGAAACAAAAAGGCATTGTTGCTGACAGAAGTATCCCCTCTCCTTCCGGCGACGATATTTTCGGGGATGATGGATGGTTTATTGTTGATTAAATAAACCTGAATCTCTATATTTGAGGTAAAGCGCCTTGGTATAGAGAGTTTTTTCTTACATATCAGCTTATATTCTTCGCTATTACCCGTAATTCTCTTTCTTGCCTTTTTAAGGCACACCAAAAGGAAGGAATTATGGGTAATCTTTATTTACTCATTGTACTCATTCCTAAATGATATAATACTTTTAAACCTGTCTGCCAAGCTCTTCCTGAGCACCTATACGCTGGTTGAGTTTTTCCTCTTCAGTTATTTTATCTGGCTCATTATAGAAGGCAGGATGTTCAAAAAAGTGATAGCTACTGTCTCAACATTGTTTATTATATTTATCTGTTATTACTTTTTCACCACAAAGTGGAACTTTTTTGATTCAGTGCCAGTAGCTTGCGAATCAATTCTGATCTTTACATTTTCCCTGTATTATTTATTCGAGCAAATAAACAAACCCAGGGTGCTGTTTATATATAATACCTCCATGTTCTGGGTAATACTGGGCTTTCTGGTTTACCTGGCGGGTTCTTTCTTCATCTATACATTCGTAGATGAGATAGATAGCAGAGACATCGGTAAATTTTGGTTCATCACGTTCATATTCAATACCATAAAAAATCTTTTCTTTAGCATTGCTTTTTCGCTGAGAGAAGCAAAGGACAAAAACAGCAGTAGCCTGTCCTCATATGATAATTTTTTTAAAAACCCCTATAACCCATTATAAACCCCGCTTCTCACATACTAATGATCTTGCTGCAGGTCACGCATGGCACCGGCCAGTTTCCCATGGTACTGTACTTTGGCACCATTGGCATGCTGGTTCTTACCATTGGCCTCATCGTTTTCATTATTTTCCATCAACGTAAGGTTATCCGTTACCAAATGCAATTGCAATACATGGAGCAGGAGCAACAGAAAATGCTGTTGAATGCCTCCATCCGTTTACAGGAAGAGGAGCGGCAACGCATTGCTGCCGATTTACACGACGATGCCGGTCCCCTGTTGGCCACCGCTCGTTTATACCTGAACGAGAACCTGGTGAACCTCGATAAAACCACCCAGCTGCAAAGCATTTATAACGCCAAGCAGATCATTGACGATACCATTCAGCTGATCCGTAATATTTCACACAGCCTGATGCCCCCCACCCTTAAAAACTTTGGGTTGGAATCGGCGGTGAACGACTTGTTCCAGAAGATCAGCGGCTCGGGCAGCATGAACGCCAGCTGCCGTTTTCACGATTACCGCGAACGCCTGCACGCTGACCAGGAATTGATAATTTTCAGGGTTATACAGGAATTGGTGAATAATATTCTGAAACACAGTAATGCCAGTTTTATTCATCTAACCCAGAACCTGAGTGGTAATAAATTGTATATTCGCCTTCATCACGATGGCCGCGGTATTACCCAGGCCGATTTTGATAAACTGAATAAAAGTAATGTGGGTTTGGGCCTAAAAAACATTCAGAGCAGGTTGAAGCTGTTGCACGGACGTATATATTTCGAAAAAGACATTTCGCAAACATACTATAAGGTTACTATCGAAATTCCCCGGTTGGAGGAAGAACCGGTAGCACCACAATTATAAAATATTGGTTCATATTTTGATAAGGGCTACTACTATCTTAAGATGCAGCGCGGAATAAGTGTTTATACTAACGTAAAACCCATACCCCTGAAAACCTAAACACTTAAAATTTTTAGTAATTTAGTTTTGCCAATATCATACAATGATGGGACCTATTAAAGTGGCTATTGCTGATGACCACAAGATATTCCGTAAAGGGGTTATTTTGTCGTTAAGGCCTTATACAAACATAAAATTCGTACTTGAAGCAGAAAACGGCCAGGAACTGTTGGATAATTTACCAGCAGCCCCTGAGCAGCCTGATGTAATTTTAATGGACCTGCGCATGCCCCTGAAAGATGGCATCGAAACAACGAAAGTAATTGCCCGCCAATATCCTAACATCCATGTAATTGCGCTAACGATGTATGAAGATGAGCGATTTGTGAGCCATATGATGGAAATTGGCGCTAACGGATACCTGCTCAAAAGCGCCGACCCTTCCGAGATCAAGAAGGCGATCATGGAGGTAATGAGCAAAGGGTATTACCTGAATAACTTTGTAAACAGGATACTTTTAAAAAAATCACACGCCCGGGTTAAAGTGGTGCCCAGCCTAAACAGCGAAATCACCCTCAGCGACCGCGAGCGGGATGTGATAAAATATATTTGCATGGAGTTTACCGCCCATGAAATTGCACAAAAATTAGAGGTGAGTCCGCGTACTGTAGAAGCTATCAAAGACAGGTTGATGGAACGCTTTGGAGCTAAAAACACGGCTGGCCTTGTATTTTTTGCAGTTAAGAATAACCTGATTGATTAAACTCCCGGCAATTTTTGACAAATAACATAAAGCCGGCACTATGTTGATACCCTTATATTCAGCGTTAAAAACAATACAGCCCCCTATGAAGAACCGGTTTGGCCCTGAACTCTTAGACCATGGTAGAAACCGGTGGAAGTATATTTATTGCCCTGTCGCTGGTAGTAATGCTATTGTCGTTACTGCCCGTGTGCATACTCTTTATTCGTAAAGTAGCGGCTTCCGCTGTTCTTAACGTCCTGAAAGTCCTTTGCCTTTTCGTAATCTGCCAGTATCTCGCGCTTTTTTTCATTCAACCCGGACTCCCCACTCTTCCCATCGTCTTTAAACTCGTTGAATTCACGCTTGTATATTACCTGTTCAATTTACTGATGATCTCCGCCCAGGGAAAAGACATCCTGAAAATGGTGCTGGTATCGTTTCTGTCTGTAACTATTACTATTTACGCATTAAAAGGCCTTTCGGCTTATACGGATGTACTGACCATAATACAGGCCGGCCTATTGACCGTGCTGGCTGTTGTTATCTTATTACAACTCATCAACAACCGGCATATTTTTCTCGCCAACGAACCGGCGTTCTGGATTGCGGGTGGCCTGTTGTGCTATAATGGAATGGTAGTATTGATGGAAGCTATTGCAGGCAGTCACCCCAATCTGCCGCAACAAATACAACAGGAGAAAAGTATTATTATAACGCTGGCCGATATGTTGCGAATGGTGTTCTTTATTGTAGCCGCTTCGGTTGCCGGTAAAAAGAATGACAATAATAAAAACGACTTCGACATTCAACCACCCCCGCCGTTATTTCCCAAGCCTGTTAACCGGCGAACCATTAAATATTAGAGGGTCATTTCCGGAATATCGCCTTCAATTACCAGCTTACCCAATGTTTTATTGCGGATCTCATCAACCGTTACGCCGGGGGCACGTTCAATCAGTTTAAACCCACCCTGGGGCAATACATCGAGCACGGCCAAGTCGCTTACTATGCGTTTCACGCATTTTACTCCGGTTAACGGTAAAGTGCAAGCGGGCAATACTTTCGATTCGCCTTTGGGGTTGGTATGCATCATGGCCACAATGATATTTTTGGCGCTGGCTACCAGGTCCATGGCGCCGCCCATGCCTTTTACCATTTTGCCCGGTATCTTCCAGTTGGCAATATCACCGTTCTCTGAAACCTCCATGGCGCCCAGTACGGTCAGGTCAACCTTACCCGCCCTGATCATGCCAAAGCTTTCAGCGCTGTCAAAGAAAGCGCCTCCGGGGATCACCGTTACCGTTTCTTTACCGGCATTAATGAGGTCGGCATCTATATCCGATTCAACGGGATAAGGGCCCATGCCCAGGATGCCATTCTCTGACTGCAGCATGATCTCAATGCCAGCTGGAATATAATTGGAAACCAGGGTTGGAATGCCAATACCCAGGTTCACATACATGCCATCTTTTAACTCCTGAGCAATCCGTTTTGCAATACCGTATTTATCTAAAGCCATTGTAGTTATTGTTTGTGGTTGATCTGAACTGTTTTTCTTTCAATTCTCTTTTCATAATCAGCGCCCTGAAAAATGCGGTGCACATAAATGCCCGCCACATGAATGTGATCAGGATCCAGTTCCCCGGGTTCAACCAGATGTTCTACTTCTGCAATGGTAATGTTGCCTGCTTTGGCGATAGAGGTGGAGAAATTGCGGGTGGTTTTGCGGAAAACCAGGTTCCCATAGCGATCGCCCTTCCAGGCTTTTACAATGGAAAAATCGGAATGCAGCGCGTATTCCATCAAATACATTTTGTTATTGAACTCACGCACTTCCTTGCCAGCTGCTATTTCGGTGCCATACCCTGCCGGTGTATAAAATGCAGGAATGCCCATACCGGCCATTTGTATGCGGGTAGCCAGTGTTCCCTGGGGTATCAGATCCACTTCCAGTTCACCGCTTAATAACTGCAGTTCAAACTCGGCATTCTCGCCTACGTAGGAGCTCATCATTTTTTTTATCTGGCGGGTCTTGAGCAGTAAGCCTAATCCAAAATCATCGACCCCGGCATTGTTGGAGATACAGGTGAGGTGCTTCACGCCTTTGCGTACAAGCGCAGCAATAGAATTTTCAGGAATGCCGCATAAACCAAATCCACCCAGCATAATGGTAGCATTATCCTGAATGTCGGCAATGGCGGCATCCGCATTGGCAACAACTTTTTGCATAGCAAGCAATTTATTGATAAAAATAAGGAACTACCGCATGCAGCCAAAACAAGCCGTAGAATTTATGGCCTGGATTTGGTGTTTAATTTCAACAGGGTATCCCTGAATTTAAATCTTCTAAACGCTGCCCGCCTTTTGGCCAGGTTTTCTGGCGAAACAGATCCTGCAGGTTGTAATGCCCCGGGCAGTGGCGTTATATGTGCCGCCGCGGGTGGTGGTGGAGTTATTTTTTTTGCACTATCGGCAGCTTTTACTTTTGCGCTATCAGCTGTTTTTGCTTTTACACTATCAGTAAATGCCTTTGATTTGGCCGCCGTATCCAACGGTACTGGCTTATTCAGATTTTCGCGGAGCTTGGCAGCCTGGCTTGATAACGAGTCGAATATTTCCCGCGCAATATCGGGGCGGCTCATATAAAATTTATAACTCTTTATAAATTCGTCTTTGGAGATCTTATTTAATTCAAAAACCTGCGCGTACAATTTAAAAGTTTCCGTTTTCTGGTCTTTGGAAGAATCGTACACAATAAAGCCATCCCTGAACCGCTCGGCCTCTATCATATCCATTAACACCTTCTGCATCTTTTCCTTTCCCAATACACCTTTGGGTATCTTGTCTTTATCAGTACAACTTACCATACACCACACTATAGCGCTCAAACATACCAGTAATAGCCGGTTCATTTTAATTCCTGTTTATACAAATTGGAGTTGGAGATATCTATCTTTTGTAAAATTTCCCTTGCTTTTTGTTTGTCTTCAGGCGTGCCCTTTTTAAAGATCCTGATTAATTCCTGCGACTTGCCCTGAAAGAAGAACTGTACGATCATTGTATTGGGAATATCGTTGTTCATGGTATTTACCAGGCTCAGGGAATTTAATATGGCGCTGCGACCTTCTGTTTCATTTTCATACATATAATCCATTCCCAGGCGGTAATAGCTGTAAAAGGCATCGTGCATCAGGTTGTACCGGTTATTGGTAAGGTTCTCTGTTAACCAGTACCGGTTACGCAATCCATCAAATGCCTTCCAGCCCGAAATATCACGGCCCTCCGGTGCATTGTTCACAATATTCATGGCTTTCTGGAAATAGGGATCACCACCCCGCAATGCGAAAGAATCAAAATCCAGTCCTAAGATCACATAGGCATAATAAGCCAGTATAGCGCTGAGGTTCCCAACAATGGGGTCTGAACCGGAAACCCGGTTTTCATTGAACTCAATTGACTGGTACTCTACATATTTAAAGATCACATTCTCATCCATGAAATTGATGAGGGGGCACTCGTAGTTGGTATTGTATATAGGTCGGGCAGCCTGCACCGTAAGGGCGGCTTTATACAAATTACCACCTTGTGCCTCAGTAATACGCAGTAGAAAATTACATACGATCTTTTCATTGGGCTGCCAGGTTTCTTTCGTCCATTTGCGGTTGTTCAAAAAATTATTGAGCGCCGCCTGGCAGGTCTGGAAGGCTTTTTTATCGGCTGGTGTACTCAACGCGCGGGTATCGATGGTAATACGGGCCTTCAACTCCTGGGCTGATAACAATACCGGCGCCATTACCATCATAAAAAATATCCATACGATCTTTCTACACATATAGCATGTTTACGATTCTATCAACGATATCTTTAGCTACTTGTTGTTTGGGTTTGCGGTCGTACGCGATCTCATTACCGCCTTTTTCAAAAATAGTAACCTTGTTGGTATCATAGCCAAAACCGGCGCCCTCATCGTTCAGGGAATTCAGCACTATAAGATCGGCGTTTTTGGAAGTCAGTTTATCCAAAGCATACTGGCGTTCATTGGCTGTTTCCAGGGCAAAACCCGCCAGCAATTGTCCATTGCGTTTCAGCTGCCCCAGACTTTTTAAAATATCCTTTGTTTTGGTGAGTTCAATAACCAGGGTACTGCTTGTTTTTTTGATCTTCTCCGGCGCTATTTCTATAGGGGTATAGTCTGCCACGGCAGCACTCATCACTGCTATATCGGCAGTGGGAAATTCGGCCATGCAGGTATCATACATTTCACCGGCGGTTTGCACTTTATGAACATATATACCGGGGAAAGTGGTTTTAACGGAAGAAGGGCCCAATACCAGGTGTACTTCGGCGCCCCGGCCGGCCAGCTCTTCTGCAATGGCCACGCCCATTTTGCCGGAGGAATGATTGCCTATAAACCGAACGGGATCAATAGGTTCATAGGTAGGTCCTGCTGTTACCAGCGCCTTTTTTCCAGCTAAGTCTTTTTTACTAAATATGTTGTTTTCGAGATATTTCAGAATGGCTTCCGGTTCGGCCATCCGGCCATCGCCATGCAGGCCACTGGCCAGTTCTCCTTTTTCAACGGGAATAATGCGATTGCCATATAACTGCAGCTTTTGCAGATTAGCCTGGGTAGCCGGGTGGTGCCACATATCTTCATCCATAGCAGGAGCCACCACTACGGGGCAGGTAGCTGATAACCAGGTAGCCAGTAACATATTATCACACATGCCATTGGCCATTTTTGCCAGGGTATTTACACTCAATGGGGCTACCACCATCACATCGGCCCAGCGGCCCAGCATTACATGGTTGCTCCAGGAGTCGTTATTGGCCAGTTCACTAATGACCGCATTTTTTGATAATGTTGCCAGGGTAAGCGGCGTTACAAATTCTTTTGCTGCAGGCGTTAATACCACTTTTACCTCGGCTCCGGCCTTTACCAGCAGGCGAACCAGTAAAATTGATTTATATGCAGCAATACTTCCCGTAACAGCCAGTAATATCTTTTTGTCCTGGAACATAATTGGTTAAAATTAGGTCATTTGGGTTAAACAAAGTGGTCACCCGGGTAACCGGTTTATCAACAATAACATACCCACAACAGTCAGCCAACCACTATAAAACTAAAAAAGCATCCCGATACATCGGGACGCTTTCCATACATTTTTTACCGTTATATATTAACTAAACAGGTCGTCTTCATTCTTACGATAATAGATCTTATCATCGAAAAACTCCTGGGTAGCCAGTAACGCCGGGTTAGGCATGCGCTCATACGCTCTGGAGATCTCGATCTGCTCTTTGTTCTCATGGATCTCTTCCAGGCTATCGGTATGGCTGGCGAACTCTTCCAGTTTGTTATGTAATTCCTCTTTCAAAGAGATATTGATCTGGTTAGCCCTTTTGGCAATAATGGCAATTGACTCGTACATATTGCCGGTTTTAGCTTTAATGGCATTCAAATCCTTTGTTTCGGCGGTATTAGCGGTGTTGGCGCTAATTTGTCTTCGTAATTTGCTCATTATTGGTGGCTTTAATGTTGTTTTTTGATAATGTCTCGTAATTCTCTACTTCCTTTTTCAATGTGCTTTCGGGGAAACGGTCCATAAAATCATGGCATTCCGAAACCACCTGTTCAAAACGGGCAAGTTTCTTTTCTTCTATACTATTCATTGCAAATAAATAGTATGACTTGATAATCTGTAATTTATATGTATCGCCTTTTTGCGAATCAGGAAAATCGTTCATTAAGCTGCTGTAAGCGATCGCTGCTGCCCGGTAATGGCCCATATTATAATATAACAGGGCGCCTCCCACTTCCTTTTCCTCCAGCTTTACCCGGCATTTATCCATGATATCAGATGCCTCTTTATTCTTGGGCGAATTCGGATGCGTATTAATAAACGTCTGCATCAAGCCAATTGTTTTCTGGGTATTGGTTTGATCGAGCTCGGCTTTGGGCGACTGCCGGAAATAAGTATAAGCCCGCATATATTCCATTTCCTCTGCCTTTGCACTGGTGGGGAACACCTCTACAAACTGTTTGAACAGGTTTTCAGCCTGAAGCCAGTCGTGCAAATAATAAGAGCAGTAGGCATATTTATAAAATAAGTCTTCAAACTGCGGCTGTCCTTTCATTATGGGAAAGAGTTCTTCATACAATTGGGAGGCATAGTTATACTTTTTGGCTACATAGTATTTTTCTGCCATGCGCAATTTGTAATCATAGTCGGTACTCTTCTGCACCCGGGAGAACTTGGAGCAGGACACAACGCTTAGGGCTATTATTGCAATTATTAAGGCTGAACGCATAAAGGTGGGCAAAGTTAAGCTTTTCCTGCAAATATGTATGGAAAGGAGTTGTAACCCAAAAACAACCCGTTAAGATAAATATAAAAAAACCCCGACGGAATCGTCGGGGTTATACTATTAGTTAAAAGCAATTTAAGCTAAAGTACTTTTTATTATCTGCCGCGACGCAAGTTCGGGTGCGGAGCAGGCACTGTGGTAGGACCTTCCTGACCAGTTCCGTCTTGCAGGTCTACAGTGTTGCAATCGCCACCGGCTTCACCATATTTGAAGATGAAACGGTCTTGGCTAATGCCTTCTTTATCAACCATGTAGCTGATAACGGCATTCACGCGATCCCAGCTTAACTGTTGTTCAGATTTGCTTGAAGAGCAATATCCGATCACTGCTATCTTACAATCAGGATTATTCTTGATTTGTGAAGCAGCTGAAGCCAGTAAAGCTTTAGCGTCGTTGCTTAATGTGATTGATTTTGCTTTGAAGGTAACGCTTGGTAAGTTACCGATCTTGCATTTGTGCAGGCCACCTTCTTCAATCAATTTTTGAAGAGAATCGCAGCATGCAGGAGGAGGACATTTACCTACACCATCAGCGTCAACAGGTTGACATTGTGTTGGTGTAACCAGTTCCTTGTCTTTGTAATCAGGAACACCATCACCATCAGTATCGCGGCTAACACCATGAGTGTCAACAGGAGCACCGGCAGGCGTGTTTGGTTCCTGGTCGAATTGGTCAGTAACGCCATCGCCATCAGCATCATCCAATACTGGTTTGGGGAGCTTCATATGGCGGGGTTTGTTAACCTCGTTGTAAGCGTAATCCAAAGGATTCAGCCACCATAAAGGTTCAACAGCTTTGTTACCGATTGCCATGTTAATACCTAAAGACAGGAAGTTATAAGTATCGTAGTCTCTTGTTTGAGCTGTAGCATTACCTGGGCCATTTTCCTGCCATTGGTTACCGTCTAACAGGTCAGTTTTAGGAACAGTCAGCTTGTCTTCCAAAGCCAGGCTGAATTTCTTGTTCAGTTTGAATTGAGCACCTGCACCAACTACAAAGATGGGGCGGAAAGGCTTTTTGAACAATTTAGGTTGACCTGGATCTATTTGACCTGTTGTTTCATATTTACCATCCAGAAGGCTCTTCAGATCTTTTTTGATCTTCTTTCTGTCTTTATATTGGAACCCATTACCCTGGTAAGTATTTATAATATTTGTGAAATCATACGCATTGCCGTTGCCATCCTTGGCATCGATCTTCGTATCATAGATCATACCACCAATACCGCCAAATGCGTATAGGTTGAAGTTGCTTTTTGATTTATGAAAACGGATGTTTGTCAATGTTATTACGCCCTGTAAGCTCAGGTCGTAAATATTTGTTTTGTAGTTGTAGAACACTGGGGCTCCTGTATAACCAGCTGAAGTCCATGCTGAGTTTCTTGAATAATCTGTAGAAGGCTGGAAGTTCAGACCTTTAGTAGTATAAACACCCACTTGTCCCCGTAAAGAGAACACATAACCCAGCGCTTTACGAACATGTAATGCCCCCCCGATACCAGGGAAACGATTACGAACATCACCCGAAATGCCAACTGCACCTGCCTGTAAGCCAATTTCCCATTGGTTACGGGGTTTGGCCGGGTAGGGGTAATTGTTTGCCATAAACTCGGTGTGCTGAGGGAGCCTCTTAGAAGGTATAACAGAAGAGTCCTGTACATCGTACGTACCACCCAACTGTGCGTGGGAGGCAGCAGATGCCAACAGGAACGTTAAGCTTAGAATACTAACGTACTTTTTGCTTGCCATAACTAAATTTTATGTGAAGGATTAAGTAACCAGAACTCAGAATCTGTGCAAAAATATTAATTGACAGCTAACTACCAAATTTTTTTCCCCAACACAATGTGCATTATCTTGCTGTTTTTCACACAGTAAGACCATAACAGAGCAAATTAAATGCCTCTTACGTTATACATTAATAAATAGTAATTTGCTCCTCTTATATTCCGCATGAAATTATCACTAGCAATATTACGAGAAGAATTACCCGAATTTGATAAACAATTCCATGAAGCTGTAAAGAGCCAGGTGCCGCTTCTGAACAGGATTATGAGGTTTATTGTGAACCGGAAAGGTAAGCAATTACGCCCCATGTTTGTACTGCTTTCTGCCAAGTTATGCGGGCCCGTTAACGATACTACTTACCGTGCCGCTTCGCTAGTAGAATTACTACATTCGGCTACCCTGGTACATGATGATGTGGTGGATGAATCCCTGGAACGTAGGGGATTTTTCTCTACATATGCTTTGTGGAAAAGCAAGGTATCGGTTTTGGTTGGCGACTATCTGCTGGCCAAAGGTATGCTGCTTTCCCTCGACCACGACGATTACCGTATTTTGAAATTATTATCAAACGCCATACGTGCCATGAGTGAGGGCGAATTGCTGCAAATGGAGAAATCGCGCACCCTCAACTTTGAAGAAGATACCTATTTCGAGATCATAAAAGGAAAAACCGCTTCCCTGCTGGCCTCCGCCTGCGCTTCCGGCGCCTGGAGCACCACCCAGGACGAAGTTATCACTGAAAAAATGCGACTGTTTGGTGAAAAGGTAGGCATGGCTTTCCAGATAAAAGACGATCTGTTCGATTACGGCAACGAAGCTGTGGGAAAACCTACCGGTAACGATATCCGCGAAAAGAAACTCACCCTGCCGCTGATCTATACTTTACAAAATACTGACGCCGCTACCCGCCGGAAACTAATATATATTATCAAAAATCAAAATAAAGACCCCCAGAAGGTACAGGAGGTCATTAACATAGTGAAACAAACCGGCGGCATTAGTTATACTGAGAAAAAAATGGTTAGCTTCAGGGATGAAGCGCTGGCCGTTTTACATGAATTTGATAACGTAGAAATACGTAACGGCCTCGAAGAACTGGTACGGTATACTACAGACAGAAAATATTAAGGCACAAGATAACAAGGCTCAAGGCACAAGCCCTTGCGACTTGAAACCTGGGATTTTTTTTATGCTACAAAAGAGATGGAACATACTAACGGCAGATGATGATAAAGTGCAGCAATTGTATGCCAGCCTTAAAATACACCCTGTTCTTTGTAAAATACTCGCCCAGCGATACATGCATGATTTCGATAAAGCAAAGCAGTTTTTTCGCCCCCAGCTTTCCGACCTGCACGATCCTTACCTGATGAAGGATATGGATAAAGCAGTTTCCCGCATAAGTACGGCCTTTGACCAGCAGGAAAAAATACTTGTTTTCGGCGACTATGATGTGGATGGCACAACCGCCGTTTCCTGCATGTTTCGCTTTCTGCAAAAAGTGTATAAAAGCGACAAAATCGACTTCTATATCCCCCACCGCTATCGTGAAGGATATGGCGTATCAAAGAAAGGAATCGACTTTGCCATCGAAAACGGATTTACGCTTATCATTTCGCTCGACTGTGGAATAAAATCAGTGGAGCTTATTCAATATGCCCGCGAAAACGGCATCGATTTCATTGTGTGCGATCACCACATGCCCGATGACATCCTGCCCCCGGCTGTAGCCATTTTAAACCCCAAGCAAAAAGATTGCAAATACCCGTATAAAGAATTATGCGGCTGCGGGGTGGGCTTTAAATTGATCTCGGCCCTGGCCAGGCACCTGCAGCTCGATGAGTCGGCGCCAGTGGAATACCTCGACCTGGTAGCTACCGCCATTGCTGCTGATATTGTGCCCATGACAGGTGAGAACCGGGTGCTCGCATTTTATGGTTTAAAAAAGGCCAATGAAGATCCTAATTATGGCATCCTGGCTTTAAAGGAACTAAGCGGTGTGCAAAAGGAATTATTTATAAACAGCCTGGTGTTTATGATCGCGCCGCGGGTAAATGCAGCCGGTCGTATGGACGATGCCCGCAAAGCCGTGCAAATGTTTATTGCCAGCACGCCGCTTGAAGCCAAGCACTATGCCGAACAGTTACATTTAGACAATACCGAACGCAAGGAAGCTGATAAAAATATTACCGAAGAAGCCCTGGCCATTATTGAAAATGACGGCGTATGGCAAACCCGCAAATCAACCGTTGTTTTTCAATCACACTGGCACAAAGGCGTGGTAGGCATTGTAGCCTCCCGGCTTATTGATTATTACTATCGTCCTACTATTGTGCTTACACAAAGAGGCGAATATGTGGCGGGTTCGGACAGAAGCGTGGCCGCCTTTAAT